>Ga0272448_1001511_pt1 | contig 30991 bp, 24 predicted proteins | sample YNPCB0191_FD_202220 | JGI IMG/M metagenome (GOLD analysis project Ga0272448, IMG submission 202220) | Hot spring sediment microbial communities from Yellowstone National Park, WY, United States - YNP-CB-019-1 | ecosystem: Environmental > Aquatic > Thermal springs > Hot (42-90C) > Sediment...
CTCAACCGGGCGTACGCCAGCGAATGGCTCGCCTACTACCAGTACTGGCTCGGCGCCAAGGTCATCAAGGGTCCCATGAAGGACGCCGTGGCGGCGGAACTGAACCTTCACGCCACGGAAGAACTGGGCCACGCGGTTCTTCTTGCCGGCCGGATTCTCCAGCTGGGGGGGACCCCCGTCTTGGCGCCCGCGGAATGGACGAAGTGGAGCCCCTGCGCCTACGATCCGCCCGAGGACCCGTACGTGGAGGTTCTCCTCGACCAGAACATCGCAGGGGAGCGGTGCGCCATCACCGCCTACAAGGAGATGATGGACGTCACGCGGGAGGCCGATCCCGTCACCTACAACATCGCCCTCACCATCCTCCAGCAGGAGGTCGAGCACGAGGAGGACCTGCAGAGCCTCCGGGAAGACCTCGAGCTGATGACCCGGAGGGGAAGCCGATAGGGCCTCCGGTCCCCTTCCAAGGTTCCTCGAAAAGCGAAGCGGGCCCACTTGGCCGGGTCTTCCCCGCCAAGGGGATCGCCCGGAAGGGCGGGGCGCTCAGTTCCCCCCGGCCTTCCGGGCCATGGTCCGGATTTCCTTGATCCAGGCCCTTCTCAAGGAGGGAGGGCCTTCCACCTCCACGTGGCGCCCGTACTGGAGAACCCACCGGAGGACTCCCATGAGCCCGCTGGTCTCGAAGACGAGCCGCACCGCCCCCCGGGGAAGGTCCTCCACCCGCTGGCTCGGGTGCCAGACCCGCTCCCTTATGTAAGGGGCCTGGGCCGCGTCGAAGCGGAGGGAGACCTGCTCCGGCTTCTCCCCCATGTGGGCGTTGAAGGCCTGGCGGATCCAGTCCACGGCGTCGAAGTCCCTGCGACGGCCGAAGGGCTCCTCCTCCAGGATCGCCAGCTTTCGGATCCGGCCGGCGTTGAAGTAGCGGAACTGTTTTCGCAGGCCGTCGAAGGCGATGAGGTACCAGTCCCCCCCCTGGTTCATGAGGTGGTAGGGCTCCACGACCCGCCGGGTGGTCTTCCGCCGCATGGCGGTAAAGTAGGTCATCTCCACCCGCCGCCTCCTCAGGATGGCGTCGTGGAGGCGAAGGAGCGTCGCCTCGTCCACGGGGGCCGCCGGGGGCGGGTTGAGGGTGAAGGTCTTCTGGAGCTCCTCCAGGGAAACGGTCACCGGTCCCCGCAGGGAACCCCGGATCTTGTCCACGGCGGTGCGGAGGGGCCCTTCGAAGGGGGTCCCCAGGTAGCGCCGGGCCACCTCCACGCTGAGGAAGAAGGCCAGGAGCTCCCCTTCGGTGACCAAGATGGTCGGCAGGGCGTAGGCCGGGTCCGAGTAGGTCCAGCCGCCGTGGGCCCGGTCGTAGACGATGGGGGCCCCCAGCCGGTCCATCATGAAGCGGCGGTCCTTGAAGATGACCCGCCTCCGGACCTCCAGCGCCTCCGCCAGCCGTTCGGCCGTCGGATAGCGTTTTTCCCGGATCCACCGGTCGATTTCCAGGATGCGCTCCAGTTGCTGACGCTGGGACATGGCCCCTCCTTCCCGCCGCCCTGCGGACCCACGGCCTTCCTGGTCCGCCGTTTACCACAACGGCCGGCAAGTCGCAACGCCGGCATGGTGGAAAACCCTCCCCGCCGGGGGTAGTGTCCAATTTATGCACTCCTTGGGCCTAGATTCACCCTCACCAAGGAGGTGGACCCATGCTCAGAAAGGCCACGACCGTCGTCCTGGCGGCCCTTGCCGCCGGCATCCTGGGATGCGCCCCCCAGCAGCCGCCCCGGGAGCAGGAACTCACGGTGGGACTGGTCCAGAAGGAGATCCGGCAGGGCATGTCCCAGGCGGAGGTCGCCGAGGCCCTCGGCTCCCCCAACATCGTCACAAAGGACGCCGAGGGTCACGAAACCTGGATCTACGACAAGATAGCCACGGAAGCCACCACCCGGTCCTCGGGGATGGGGGGAACCATCCTGATCCTGAGCGGTTCCCGCTCCTCCAGCACCAGTCTGTCGACCCAAAAGACCCTCACGGTCGTCATCAAGTTCGATGGAGAGGGGAAGGTAACCCGGTTTTCCTATCACGCGAGCAAGTTCTAGGAGGTGTTCATGCGCGGACGAACGGTGTTGGCGGTCGCGTTTCTGGTCCTTCTCGCCGCCTGCGGCGGTCGGAGGACTCCGGAGACGCAGATGCAGATCCGGCAGTTCCAGACTCGGGAGTTCGAAAACGTGGACGTCCGGACCACCATGAAGGCCATGATGGACGTCCTGCAGGACGAGGGCTTCATCGTAAAGCAGGGGTCCCTGGATCTGGGCCTCCTCTCCGCCGAAAAGCAGGTCGATGTCCAAAACAACGCCGAGGCCTTCTTCGCCGTCTTCTTCGCCGGCGCCAACGCGCGCTACAAGAAGAACTCGGTGGTGGAATGCTCGGTCAACGTGAGTGATTTTGGCTCCTCCGCGAGGGTGCGAGCCAACTTCCAGATGCGGCTCGTCAACAACAAGGGCGAGCTCATGGAAGTCCAGCCCATCCACGACGAGGCTTTCTACAGGGACTTCTTCGCCAAGGTGGACAAGGCCATTTTCCTGGCCAAGGAAAGGCTCTGAACCTTGCGGAGGCCTCGAGGCCCCCGCCGCGCCGCAGGATCGTGTCTCCGTCGGCTGTCGGCGGGGGTCCTTCTCGGTTCCCTCAGCAGCCCCCCCAGTTCGCCTCCTCCTCCCGGCGCTTCTCGGGGCCGGACCACGCGCAGGCACCTCCAAAGCCGGTCACCCGGCGCTCCAGGGCGACCCCCAGCTTCGGCCGCTCCCCCTCCGCCAGCCGGACCAGATCTTCCGTGGTGAAGGTGAGGTCATTTCCGGACACCACCCTCCGGCGGACCGCCCGCTGGACGGCGTTCCGGATGAGCCCGCCGGTGATGGGGACCTCGGCCAGCCGTGGAAGGTCGAAGGTTCCCTGGAGCCCCTGACGCTCCAGCTCGCGGCGCCAGATCTCTTGGCGCTCCGCGGCGGCGGGGAAGGGAAACTCGATCCGGCTCTGGATCCGCCGGTGGAGGGCCGAGTCCATGTACTGGACGAAGTTCGTGCACAGGACCACCGGCACCGTCTGGCGGTCCAGGAGGGAGAGGAGGGTGTTGACCTCCGACAGCTCCCAGGAATGATAGGCCATGTTCCGATCCATCAGGAGGGCGTCGGCTTCGTCGAAAAAGAGGATGGCCCTCTCCTTCTCGGCGAAGTCAAAAATCTGCTTGAGGGCCTTTTCCGTATCGCCCACCCACTTGGTCCGCAGGCGGGGGATCTCCCCCAGGACGAGAGGCCGGCCGGTCTCCCCCGCCAGCGCCCTGGCGGCGAAGGTCTTTCCCGTTCCCGGAGGGCCGAGAAAGAGGGCCGCGGGAAAGGGAGCGGCCCCCTGCCGGATGGAAGCCGCCAGAAAGGCCAATTCCTCCCTGGGTTCGGGGGGAAGCACCACGTCCTCGAGCTTGAGGGCCCCCTCTTTGACGGTGGCGAAGGGTTCCGCCTCCTCCTCGGACCTCCGCCGGCTCGCCGGGCGGTCCTCCTCTTCATCGTCCCCTTCCTCCTTCTTCGGCGTGGAGGGAAAGGGGAGGCCCAGAAACCGGATCGCCCCCTCGGAGAGGACGATGGTGGAACTTTGCATTGGTTGGTGTTTCTCCCAGGACCAGCGAAGGACCCTATAGTGGCACAGATCCTCGAGCTCGTCCAGCACCTTTCGAAACTCCCCGGGGTGCCGGCAGCAGAGGTCGAAGATGGGGTAGAGTTCCTCGAAGCCGGCGCCGCAGCCTTTGAAGATCCAGCAGGCGCTCAGGCCCGCCACCACGGCGAAGGCCGCCGGCGAGAGGCGGCCGAACCCGTGGGGACCGGCGATGGGCGATCCCTTCCGCTGCATCCGCTCCAGCGTGTCCCGCACGCGGGTCGCCAGCCGCGCCCGGCCCTCCTCGCCCTGGAGTTCGAAATCCTCCCAGTTCAGCCCTTCCGGAGTGGCGTAGGTTTGCAGAATGGGGGCCTGGGCATTCCACAACTCCCGAAGAAAATAGGGGCGCTTTCCCCGCGAGCCGAAGGGCTTCGTCTCGTCCCGGAGAAGCACTTCCCCGCACGCCACGAACAGGTCCAGATCCTCCGGAGGAATGGCGCACCTGTCGAGCGCCGACTGTTTCCTGGCCATCTTCCGACCTCCTCCTGGGGGCCTAAGGGCCCCTGCGAACCGGACTTCCCGCCTCGGTTCCCTCGTTTCAAAGCCCCGTAAGGGGGCCGGCACCGCGGAGCCGCCGTCCGCTGGAACCGCCAGGCTCCTCCGCCGCGGCGCGCCGCGCCCCGGCTCCGCCGAAGTCTCCCCGTCCACCTCCCGGCCCGACAAAGGAAAGGGCCCGCGGCGGCCAAGGCGCAGCGGGCCCTCCGCGCTTTAGCCGCTTTCTCGGAAGCCGCCCGTAAGGCGGCCGGGCGCCCGCAAGCTGCGGATCAAATCGGCGCCCTTCCCGGTTTTTTCCGGCGGGGGACGTCCCTCCGCCGCCCTCTCCGGCCTTTCTTCCTCCTCTTTTCGGCGGGTTCCAACGAAAAAACCCGCCGCAGCCGAAGCCGGACGGGTCCTTGACCCTCCGCTTTAGCTGCATTTCTATAGCGCCCGCAAGCTGGAGCTCAAATCGGCGCTCTGAGGAGAAAATATAGGGCGCTCCCTGCCCCGCTGTCAAGCCATCGGAGGGGCCCTGGCCCCACGGAGGCCCCCTTTCATCGCTCCTCCCCCGGCGGAAGGCCTCGGAAGCCGGAAGATCTCTTACCGTCTGGCCGGTCCCTCCGGCGGGGCGGAAGCGGGATGTGGAGGCGCTGCGGGCCCCAACCCTCCAGGAGGGCTCGGCGGCGGCGAGAAGGTAGCGTTCCCGAGTGCACCCATTGGACACTTCCTCCCGGCCCCTTTTTCGTGCCTTGCCTCCGCCCCCGAACACTCCCATCCGCAAAAAACTAAGGATCATCACCCCTCACGAGCGCCGCATGGTAAAATAAAAAGGGCAGGAGCCCTGCGCCCCCCGCCGAGGAGACCGTCATGAAGCCCTCCCTGCTTGCCGTCGTCGCCGTCCTGGCCCTGGCCCTGGCCTGCGTCCCCTCCGCCCGGAGGCAGGCCGCCGCCCTCCCCACCGCGGAGAAGGATCCCTACCTCTGGCTGGAAGAGGTGACGGGGGAGAAGCCCCTCGCGTGGGTGAAGGAGCGCAATGCCCGAACCGAGCGGCTTCTCGCCTCCACCCCGGAGTTTGCACGGCTGGAGGCGGGGATCCTGGAGGTCCTGGACTCCCGGGAGCGGATCCCCTACGTGACCCAGGTGGGGCCGTACCTCTACAACTTCTGGAAGGACGCCAACAACCCCCGGGGCCTCTGGAGGAGGACGACCCTGGAGGAGTACCGCAAGGCCGATCCGGCCTGGGATGTCCTTCTGGACCTGGACGCCCTGTGCCGGGCCGAGGGGGAGAAGTGGGTCTGGCACGGCGCCCAGATCCTGGAACCCGCCTGCCGCCGGGCCCTCATCAGCCTCTCCCGGGGCGGGGCCGACGCCGACGTGGTCCGCGAGTTCGACCTCACGGAGCGCCGCTTCGTGGAGGGCGGCTTCTTCGTTCCCGAGGCCAAGACCGACGTGGACTGGATCGACGAGAACACCCTGTACGTCGGGACCGACTTCGGCCCCGGCTCCCTCACCGACTCGGGCTACCCCCGGATCGTCAAGGTCTGGCGGCGGGGCACGCCCCTCTCCCAGGCGGAGACGGTCTTCGAGGGGCAAAAGACCGACATGGCGGTCTCCGCGACCTTCGACGACACGCCGTCCTTTGAACGCCACTTCGTGAAGCGGACCATCACCTTCTACACCGGCGAGACCTACCTCCGGGAGCCCGGCGGGGCCCTGCGCCGGATCGAGGTTCCCCTGGACGCCGTGCCGTCGGTCCATCGGGAATGGCTTCTGGTGGAACTCCGGACCCCCTGGACCGTCGGCGGCAGGACCTATCCCGCCGGCGCGCTCCTGGCCACCCGCTTCGACGACTTCATGGCCGGCAAGCGGGACTTCGCCGTTCTCTTCGAGCCCACCCCCACCGTCTCCCTCTCCTCCTTCGTCTGGACCCGGAACCGCCTCTTCCTCGCGACGCTGGACGACGTCAAGAGCCGCCTCTGGGTTCTGGACCCGGCGGGCGGGGAGTGGCGCCGGGAGCCTCTGGGAGACCGGGCGGAGCTCTCCACCCTCTCGGTGTGGGCCCTCAACGCCCGGGAATCCGACGGGTACTTTCTGACCCGCAACGACTTCCTCACCCCGACCACCCTCTACCTGGGAGAGCCGGGCCGGGCCCCGGAGAAGCTGAAGGAGCTGCCGGCCTTCTTCGACGCCTCGGGCCTCGAGGTGAGCCAGCACTTCGCCGTTTCCGACGACGGGACCCGGGTCCCCTACTTCCAGGTCTCCCGCCGGGGGCTGGTCCTGGACGGCCGGAACCCCACCCTCCTCACCGGCTACGGCGGCTTCGAGATCTCCGAGCTTCCCTTCTACAGCGGCGCCGTGGGACGGGGCTGGCTGGCCCGGGGAGGGGTCTACGTCCTGGCCAACATCCGCGGTGGGGGCGAGTACGGCCCCCGGTGGCACCAGGCGGCCCTCCAGGCGAACCGGCCCCGCGCCTACGAGGACTTCGCCGCGGTGGCCCGGGACCTCGTCGCCCGAAAGGTCACCTCTCCCTCCCGCCTCGGCACCGTCGGCGGGAGCAACGGCGGCCTCCTCATGGGCAACATGATCACGAGGTACCCGGAGCTCTTCGGCGCCGTGGTCTGCCAGGTTCCGCTCCTGGACATGAAGCGCTACTCCCACCTCCTGGCGGGGGCTTCCTGGATGGCCGAGTACGGCGACCCCGACAAGCCCGAGGAGTGGGCCTTCCTCAAGACCTTCTCCCCCTACCACAACCTCCGGCCCGGGGTGAAGTACCCGCCGGTGCTCTTCATGACCTCCACCCGAGACGACCGGGTCCACCCCGGCCACGCCCGGAAGATGATGGCCGCCATGGAATCCCTGGGGGCCGACGTCCTCTACTACGAGAACATCGAGGGAGGCCACGGGGCCGCCGCCGACAACCGCCAGGCGGCCCACATGTGGGCTCTGGCCTACACCTTTCTCTGGAACCGGCTCTCGACGGGACCCTGATGTTGCCCCTGGCGTGACCGTCCCCCAAGGAGGCCCCATGACCGGCCGCCCGACCCTTGCCGCGATTTCGTACGCCTACCGGCCCCGGGGGCCGGGCGCGCGCGGGGGCAGGGCTTCCCTGTAGGATCCCATCCCCGCCAACACCCCCGGCCCACCGGAAACGGTGGGCCTTTCGTTTTCCGGTGGGAAGGAAAGGAGAGGCGATGTCTCCGCTACGACGGAAAGCAAAGGACGGAGAAGAGGTGCTTCGGGAGTTGGAGAAGCGCCGGAAGGCCATCGAGGCCGTGGACCTCGAGATCCTCAGGCTCCTCTGCCGGCGGATGGAGCTGGTGCGGTCGGTGGGGCGCCTCAAGAGCCTTCACCGCATCCCCCTCCGGAACTTTGAGGTGGAGGCCGAGGTGGAGCGGCGCCTCGGTAGAGAGGCGGCGGACGCGGGTCATGGGGAGGCGCTGGGGAGGGACCTCGCCCGCTTCCTCATCGGCGTCTCCGTGGAAGCCCAGGCTCCTTACCTGGTCGCCACCTACGGTGGGGAGAAGCTCCGGGTCCTCGTGGTGGGGGGCGCCGGGGGAATGGGCCGGTGGATGGGCCGCTTTCTCAACGGCCAGGGCCACGCCGTGAAGGTCCATGACCCCTCACCCCTTCCCACGCCCCACCCCCGCGTCTCGAACCTCGCGGAGGGCCTGGAATGGGCCGACCTCGCCCTCCTGGCGGTGCCCATGGGCGTCTGCGGCGAGGTCCTGAAAGCGGTCTCCGCCCTGCGCTTCCCCGGAATCGTGGCCGAGATCTGCAGCTTCAAGGCCCACCTGCTCCCCGTTCTGGAGGAGGTCCGAAGGCGCGGGCTCCGGGTCGTCTCCTTCCACCCCATGTTCGGCCCCGGCGCCGAAACCCTCAGCGGAAAGAAGGTCCTCTTCTGCCGGGAGGGCGCCCCCCCAGGACGTGGCTCTCCTCCGGGGCCTCTTCGAGAACACCAGCGCCGAACTCGGCGAGGTGGACCTTCTGGAGCACGACCGGCTCATGGCCAAGGTCCTCGGCCTCGTCCACCTCGCCAACCTGGCCCTGGGCTGGACCCTCGCCCGGGGAGGGCTCCCCTGGGAGCGCCTCCGGGAGGCGGGCGGCGTGACCTTCCGGAAGCAGACCGACACGACGCGGGAGGTGATCTTCGAAAACCACGACCTCTACTTCGAGATCCAGCGCCTCAATCCCGAGAGGGACGGCGGAGCCGCCGCCCTCGTGGAGAGTCTCGAAGAGATTCTGGGGGCGGTGCGGTCGGGAGACCGGGAAGCCTTCTCACGCCTCATGGAGGCGGGACGCCGCTACTTCGGCCCGGCCCCCTGAGGCCGCGGTATACTTTCCAGAAGGGCGCACACGGGGGGGAGGCTGCGGCGGGAGCGGTCTTCGGTTGGGGGAACGAGGGAGGAGGCGCGTTCCCCGGCGCCCTCGCCGGAGGGGGAGGATTCCATGGGCGATCGGTCCGATGGGTCACGGCTTCCGGCCCCTTCGCCGGTCATCGTGCCGGGGCGGCCGGAGGTCCGGACGGTCTTTCAATTGAAGGCCTCCATTCCCCTGGGTGGGCGCTCGGAGGAGGAGCTCTTCTCCCGGGCGGTGGGGGTCATCCTGGAGTGGGTGTGCCGTAAGGTTCCCAAGACCCCCGAAATGGAATTTCCGCCGGGGGCCTGGAAGGGCGAGAGCTTTCGCGCCGAAGTCCCGGGGCAGTGGGTGGAGGCCGCGGCGTCGGAGGGGAAGCCGGCGAGGTGGGCCCTCCGGCTGGAACAGCCCGACTCGCCGGGTCCCCACGGGAACCACGCGGCGGTGGCCGGGAGGACCTGGACCACCGACCTCGCCCTTGGCCGGGAGGAGAACGGGCTCTCCTTCGCCTGCCGGGTGGTCTGCGCCTCCCTTCCCTACGCCCGGGCGCCCTTGTCCCTCAGCCGGCCGAGGGTGGTCAAGGACCTGGCCCGGGAGGTGGGCCTCTTCGACGGAAGGCCGCTCGACGGCAGGCCCTGGCTCGTGGAAGGCGAGGAAGACCTGGAGGCCCTCTTCGAGCTCCTGCTCCATCCCGGGCGCTTCTTGCCGGTCACGCTGCTCAGCGAACCCGATCCCCAGGAGGCCCGCGTCCCCGTGCGGCGCTTCGTCCTCGACCCCGGGAAGTTGGCGGAGGACCTTTCGGGGCTCTCCCACCTCGTCCTCATGCCTCGGGAGCTGGGGTTTCGCTGGACCCAGCGCATGGGGCGCCGCTGGACCGCCTTCAACGGCGCCGTCGTCACCTACCGGCCGGGGATCAACCTTCAGGAAGACCCCCCTCACCTGCATCCCAAGGTCCTTCTGGAGCACATCCTCTTCTGGCGCCACGACGGGCTGGAGGGAGAGCGGGCCTTCGAGGCCTTTCTCAAGGAAAGGGCCCTGCGCTTTCTGGCCGAGCGGGCGGTCCGGTGGGGCGGCGTCGCCTTCCTTCCCGAGGTGAGGTCGCTCTGCGCCGAGGAGGCCCGGCGGCGGGCCGGGGAAACCGCCCAGTGGGGAGAGCTGTACGAGCAGGAAAACGAGGCCCTGCGCCAGCAACTGGACCAGGCGAAGAAGGAGGCCGAGCAGTTCTGCGACCTCGCCCTCGCCGCCGAGCGCCAGCGGGACGCCGTACTGGAGGAGAACAAACGGCTGCGGGCGGCCCTGGACGCATTGCGGGCCGGCCTGGCGGTCCGGAGCGGCGGCGATCCCGACGCCGGACTGGAATTCCCCGAGAGTTACGAAGACCTTCCCACGTGGGTCTCCCGGAACCTGGCCGGGCGGCTCGTCCTGCACCCCAGGGCCGAGCGTGCCCTCAAGGACGCCCGCTTCGAGGACCTCCCCCTCGTGGCCCGCGCCCTCCTCCTTCTGGCCAAGGAATACCGCGATTTCCACTGCGGGCAGGGGCCGTGGGAGGCCTTCGAGGGGAGGGCCAAGGAACTGCACCTTCGCTTCGGGCGCTCCATCGAGGAAGGCCGGGCCGGACAGGAGGGGGAGGAGTACTTCGTCCGCTATCCCTTCGGAGGACCCCACCGGCGCCTGCTGGAGTTCCACCTGAGAAAGGGCTCCGACAAGGACCCGCGCCGCCACCTGGCCGTCTACTTCTTCTGGGACCCGGAAACCCGCCAGGTGGTGGTGGGCTGGCTTCCCAGCCACCTCGACAACCGGATGACCTGACTCCTCCTCGAACCTTCCGGAGTTGGCCGGAACTCAGGCCGAAAGGGCCCCCTACGGCTGGGGCCTTCCCGTCCCCCCTTTGGAGACCCCCAAAAAGCCGCCCCGACGAAGGGCGGCTTCGAGAACGTTTTGGCTGGCTCCCGGGGAGGGATTTGAACCCCCGACCTAGTGATTAACAGTCACCCGCTCTGACCAGCTGAGCTACCCGGGAGCAGGTAGGGGGAAGAATAGCCGAAGCGGGCGGCGCCGTCAACCCCATCGAATACTTTCTTCGTGGGGCAACAGGCCCCGGCGACCGCCGGTCTTTCCCGCCGCCCGCCTTCGCGGGCGTCCCGTCCTATTTCTCTCCGGCCCCGGCCTCCTTCTCGGCGCGGGCCTTCTTCTCCAGCAGGGCGGCCCGGCGATCCTTGAGGTGCTGGACGAAGTCCCGGGCGTGGTCCTTGGAGCCCAGGCCGAAGGCGAGGGCCAGGCCCAGGCCGACGGTGCCCAGGAGGATGGTGAAGGCGCTGGTGACGATGGAGTGGGCGATGCCGAGCTGGTCGAAGGCCATGAAGAAGGCGAAGACGATGACGGCGTACCGGAGGACCAGCCCCACCAGGCCCGCCTCCACCGTGGGTTCGGAGGCGAAGGAGCGGGAGACGAGGCTTTCCAGGACCCGGCCCAGGTAGAAGCCGAGGCCCAGGATGACGAAGGCGACGAGGACCGACGGCAGGAAGAGGATCAGGCGGTCCACGGCATCGGCCATGAGGTCGAAGCGGACCATCCGGAAGCCTTCCATGAGGAAGAAGAGGACGACGACGGCCATGATCAGGTTGCCGGCCACGCCGGAGAGGGTGAGGGCCCCCTCCTTCTCCTCCTCCTTCCCCGCGGCCCCTTCGAATCCCAGGCGGCCCAGCAGGGCGTCGAAGCCCGCTTCCTTTAGGAGCCGGGCTCCCACGTCCCCGAGGTAGCGGCCGAGGACGAGGCCCAGGGCCATCAGGAGAAAGGCTCCGAAGATCCGGGGCACGGCCCCCGCCACCTCGTTGAGCATGACGCCGAAGGCTCCGGAGAGGACCGGAAGACCCAGGATGTCGAAGACCGTGGCGAGGACGGGGATGAGGACCGCCACGAAGACGAGGGTGCCCAGGAACCGCGGGAGGTCCAGGGATTCAAGGACCGCCCCGGCCCGCAGGCCTTCGGCCAGCCGGTGGAGGTTGGAGGCCCGGGCGAAGGACTCCACCAGCCTCCCCGCCAGCCGGGCGAGGAAGATCCCGGCCACCAAGACCAGGGCGGCGGTGAAGAGCTGGGGCAGGTAGCCGAAGGCCTTGTCGAACATGACCTTGAGGGGCTCGACGAGGGCCGGTAGCCCCAGCGCGTCCAGAAAGGGCAGGAGGGCGAAGAGGAGGATGAAGTAGAAGACGAAGGCGCCCAGGGCTTCGGGGCTCCCCGGACCGGATTCCTCCGCCTCCGGCTCCGGCTCGCCGGCCTGGGCCAGGGAGGTGAGGCGCCGGTCCAGGTCCACCTTCCGAAGGACGCGGATCACGGCCAGCTTGGCCAGGAGGGCGAGGATCCATGCCCCGGCCAGGATCAGCATGGCCTTGAGGATCCGGGGGATGGCCAGGCTCATCTCGGAGAGGACGTTCTGGAGGACCATGGAGAGGGTGCGGTCTCCGATGACCTCCAGCGCAAAGATCAGGGCCACCACGATGAGGAGGTAGGTGACCACCTTCTCGAAGACCAGGGCCACCTGCCTTCGGGTCTTGTCCCGGCTCTCGGCGGCCTCGAGGCCCAGGAGCCGGCCCAGCCGGTCGTCCACCGAGGCGGTGAGGACGATCTGGGCCGCCAGCTTGCCGAAGATCTTGGCCGCCAGCAGGCCCACCAGCAGGACCAGAACCGCCAGGAGAAGGCGTACCATCCAGGTAACCCCCTCACCGAGAAAGTTCGCGACGGTCTGGCTGATGACGTCCATGGGCACCTCCTTTCGGCGCCTCTCCCTCCTTCGAAGGTCCGGCGCCGCGTTGACTCCCCTCTGGGCCTTCGATATTCTAGCGTTCCGAAAGGAGGGCTGCAAGAATGACCGGGCCCCGTGGCCGATCCGCCCTCCCCCGACTCCACGATGGATGGGCCCTGCCTTCGGCGCTCCAGGCGCCTTCCCGTGGGAGCGTTTTTTCGCCTGAACGGAGAGGGGACTTCTCTCGCGCGTTCCGGTGGCCCACTCCGGCGGAATGCCGGCCGGCCCCTTCGGGGCCCTCCCCGCTCCGGGGGCCAAGCCCGCGAAGCCTCTCTGGGTCCCTCACCGATTCTGTCCCGTCGGCTCGAAGGCCCGCCATCCCTGGACCGGCGAGGGGGCGAAAACTTGGATCCCCAGCTTCCGCAAGAGGGTGCACCACCCTTTCCGCTTCCACCGCGGGATGGGGGGGCCTTTCCTACCCGGTCCCGGACCCGCCGGCCGGTGGAGAGCCGCCGTGACCCGCAAGAAGCTCCTTCAAGGGGTCTTCTCCACCGTCTTCCTCCTCTTTCTGGTTCTGCTGGTCGTCCGCTTCCGACCCCGGGTGGAGATGCCCGCCCCCTTGAAGTCCGACGCCCTCTCCCGGGGGGCCGAGGGAACCCTCACCGCGGAGGGGGTGACCCACGTCCAGGAGGCCGAGGGAAAGGTCCAGTTTCAACTCCAGTCCCGGGAAGTGACGGAGGCGGGGGAGGGGCGCCGCCGGCTCAAGGACCCGGTGGCGGTCTTTCCCGGCCAGGGCAAGGCCTGGGGGCGGCAGGGGGAGTACGACCCCGACCGCAAGACCCTCCGGATCTGGGAGGAGGCCCGCCTCTCCGACGGGAAGGACCTCACCGCCGAATCCACCGGTTTCCGCCTGACGCCCGAGGGGGAGGTGGTCTCCGAGGGTCCGGCGACCTTCTCGCGGCCGGGCTCGCGGGGCCGGGCGGACCTCTTGCGGTACTTCCGGGATGCAGGGAAGGCGCACCTCGAAGGGAACGTGGTCTTGGAAACCGGGCAGGCTTCCCTAGCCGCCACGGCGGTGGACGTGGACCTGGACGGGCACGCGGGCACCCTCGTGGGGCCGGTCGCCGTCTCCTCCCCCGACGGCACGGTGGAGGCCCCCGCCGGCCGGCTTCTCCTGGACGAAAAGAACCACTTGAAGGAGGTGGTCCTCGGCTCTCCGGCCCATGGGAAGGGGGCCCGAGGGACCTTTGTGGCCCGGCAGGCCGCCGTGGAGATGGATCCGCAGGGACAGGTCCGCCGCGTTCGGCTGGAGGGGGAGGTGCGCCTCACCCAGGAAGGCAAGCCCCCTTCCACGCTGGAGACGGCCCGCCTCTTTCTCCTTCCCGTCTCCGGGGGCGGGTGGAACTGGGAGGCCCCCGGCACCCTGGTAGCCGCCCGCGCCGACGCCGTCGCCGAAGCCCCTCGGGGCACGGGCTCCTTCGGAGGGACGGGGGAGCCGGAGGCCCTCCTGCCCGGTCCCGTCACCGGCCGGGATAGCCGGGGCACCTTTTCGGGGGACGAGGCGCGCCTCCGGGGAGCCGACTGGACCCTCCTGGGCCACGCCCGTTCCGAGCGGGAAGGCGACACGCTGGAGGCCCGGGAGATCACCCGCCGGGGCGATGGCTCCCTCCTGGCCCGGGGCGAGGTCCGGGGCCGGCACCGGGCCGCCGGGGTTCCGGATACCGTTACCACCGCCGAAGAAGCCGCGGCGGCGGCGGGAGGGTACCCCGCCGAGCTCCACGGGAAGGCCCGAGTGGAACGGGAGGCCATGACCCTGGAGGCGCCCCACATCCACCTGGAGGACGCTGAGACCGCCCTGGCGCTGGACGGGACGGGCCGCTTCACCGACGGGAAGGGGCAGGTCCACACGGTGAAGGGCGCCCGTCTCCTCTACCAGGGGAAGGAGCACCGGGCGGAGGCCCAAGGCGAAGCCTCGGCGGAAGGCGAGGGCTACCGGATGGAGGCCGACCTCCTCACCGCCCTCCTCGACGACCGAAACCAGCCCCTCCGCTACGAGGGGGAGGGAAAGTGCCGCTTCTCGGGACCGGACCGGGAGGGGACCTCCGACCGCCTGGCCTATGACCCCGCCACGGGGAAGGGAACGGCCTGGGGAGAGAGGACCCCGGCGGTGGTCCTTCAGCGGGAGCCGCGGCGGAGGGCGGAGGGGTTCGTGGTGGCCTTTGCTCCCGGCACCCTGGAGGTTCTGCCGGGGGACGGGGCCCTGGCCCGGGGCCGCCTCCGGGGCGTCCCGCCGGCGTCTCCGCGGCCCGCCCCGCCCCGGGAAGGAGGACGGAAGTGACCGAGGAACGCCACAAACTCCGCACCGAGACCCTGGCCAAGACCTACGGCCGCCGAGAGGTGGTCAAGGGGGTGGACCTCCGCTTCGCTTCCGGGCGGGTGGTGGGCCTGCTGGGCCCCAACGGGGCGGGAAAGACCACCACCTTCTACATGGTGGTGGGCCTCGTCCCCCCCACCCGGGGAAGGATCCTCCTGGACGGGGAGGACCTCACGGAACGGCCCATGTTCGAGCGGGCCCGCCTGGGCATCGCCTACCTGCCCCAGGAGCCCTCGGTCTTCCGCAAGCTCACCGTGGAGGAGAACCTCCAGGGCATTTTGGAGTTCACCGACCTTCCCCGCCAGGAGCGGGAGCGGCGCGTGGAGGAGGCCCTTCTGGACCTCAACGTGGAGCGCCTCCGCCGCTCTCCCGCCTACACCCTTTCGGGGGGCGAGCGGCGCCGGGTGGAGATCGCCCGGGCCCTGGTCCTCTCCCCCAAGTTTTTCCTCCTGGACGAGCCCTTCGCCGGCATCGATCCCATCGCCGTCGCGGACATCCAGTCCATCATCCTCAAGCTCAAGGACAAGGGAATCGGCGTCGTCGTCTCCGATCACAACGTCCGGGAAACGTTGAAAATCACCGACGAGGCCTATATCATTAGCGACGGAGCCATCTTTCGCCACGGATCTCCCGGGGAGCTGGCGAGGGACACGGAGGTCAGGCGCGTGTACCTGGGAGAGGGATTTTCCCTGGACTAGACCATGGCCCTTCAGCAGAAGCTTTCCCTGAAACTCCAGCAGAAGATGGTCCTAACGCCGAGCCTGCAGCAGGCCATCCGGCTGCTGCAGCTGACGCGGATGGAGCTTCTGTCGGAGGTGAACCAGGAGCTGGAGGCCAACCCCGTCCTGGAGGAGGCCTCCACCGTGGAGGAGCCGGAGCGGGACGCCGGAAGGGAGGAGGCCGCCCGGGAGACGGCGGAGGGGGACCCCCTCGCCAACTTCGAAGAAAAGATCGACGTGGAGTCCTACTTCCAGGACTACCTGGAAACGGGGCTCAAGTACCGGGGGACCTCGGTGGAGGTGCCGGAGGAGTCCCCCGACGCCGAGCGGTACCTGAGCGCCCCCGAGAGCCTCTCGGAACACCTGCTCTGGCAGGTGGGCCTGGGGAAGTTCACCCCGGCCGAGCGGGCGGTGGCCGAGGCGGTCATCGGCAGCCTCCGGGAGGACGGCTACCTGGCCTCCACCGTGGAGGAGGTGGCCCAGGCGGCGGGAACCACCCCCGGGGAGGCCGAGCGGGTCCTCCGGATGGTCCAGCGGCTGGACCCCGTCGGAGTGGCCGCCCGGGACCTGAAGGAGTGCCTTCTCGTCCAGCTGGAGGCCCTGGGGAACCCCGACCCCCTGGCCCGCCTGCTGGTGGAGGAACACCTGGAACGGCTGGCCGCCCTCTCCCCCGCGGAGCTGGCCGCCCGGCTGGGGGTGGAGCGGGAAGCGGTGGAGGTGGCCCTGGCCCTCATCCGGAGCCTCGACCCCAAGCCGGGCCTCCGCTTCGCCTCGGCCTTCAACCCCGTGGTCGTTCCCGACGTCATCGTGGAGAAGGACGGCGACGACTACCGAGTCTTTCTCAACGAGGACGGACTGCCCCGGCTCCGCATCAGCACCCGGTACCGGGCCATGGCCGAGGAGGGTTCCCCCGAGGCCGGCGAGGAGACCCTGACCTACCTCAAGGAGAAGGTCCGCTCGGCCCTCTGGCTCCTCAAGAGCATCGAGGAGCGCCAGCGGACCATCCTCAAGGTGGCCCGGGAGATCGTGGACTTCCAGCGGGACTTCCTGGACAAGGGTCCGGCCCACATGCGTCCGCTGGTCCTGAGGGACGTGGCGGAGCGGGTGGGGGTCCACGAGTCCACCGTCAGCCGGGTCGTCTCCAACAAGTACATGCAGACGCCCCGGGGCCTCTTTCTCATGAAGCACTTCTTCGGGACCGGCATCTCCACGCTGGACGGGGCCGACGTCTCGGTCCACCGCGTCAAGGACCGCATCCGGGCGCTCGTGGAATCGGAGCCCCCGAAGAAACCTTACAGCGACCAGCAACTGTGCGACCTGCTCCGGCGGGAGGGCATCCTCCTCGCCCGGAGAACGGTGGCCAAGTACCGGGAAGAGATGAACATCCCCCCCTCCGGGCGGAGGAAGGGGAGAGCCTGAGACGGAAAGGAGTGAGCGATGCGCGTGGAGTACTCGGGAAGGAACCTGTCTCTCACCGACGCTCTCAAGACCAAGGCCGAAAGGAAGCTCGCCAAGCTGGAGCGCTTCACGGGGCCCATCGTCTCGGCCCACGCCTCCTTCGAGGTCGAGAAGAACCTCCACCGGGTGAACCTGGTGGTCCACTGCTCCCGGGACCGGATCTACAAGGCCAGCGGACTGGCGGAGGACATGTACATGGCCATCAACGACGCCGCCGACGCCATCGAACAGCAGGCCCAGAAGGACAAGACCCGGCGCCTGGCCCGCCGTTCCCGCGGCGGGGAGGCCGCCGCCGAAGGGACCCCGGAGGAGGAGGGGGAGGAGGAAGAGGGCGAGAGTCCGCCCCCCCGCCCCCGGCGCCGGGCCCCGCCCATCGCCCGGCGGGACGACCTCTTTCTGACCAAGCCGCTGTCGGTGGAGGACGCCGCCCTGCTCCTCGTGGAGCGGGGGGATCCGGTCCTGGTCTTCCGGGACCTTCGGACGGGGCGCCTGGCCGTGGTCTTCCAGAGCCGGAAGGAGGGAATCGGCTTGGTGCTTCCCGAGGGCAAGGCATGAAGGTCATCACCGGTCAGGAGACCCACCCGAAGCTGACGGTCCAGCAGTTCCTGGAGGCCTTTCCCAACCTCCGGATGGAGGTGCTGGCGGGGCGGGAGGGCCTCTCCAAGCTCATCTCCAGCCCGCGGATCCAGAAGCCGGGCCTCGCCCTGGCGGGCGTCCCGGAGTTTGTCCACGCCGAGCGGATCCAGATCCTGGGCAGCACCGAGATCTCCTTCCTGGAACGCCAGACGCCGGACTTCCGCCGGACGGCCCTCCGCCACATCTACGACCAGGAGGTAAGCTGTTTTCTCATCACCAAGAACCTGACGCCCCCGCCGGAGGTCCTGGAACTCGCCGAGGAAACGGTGACGCCGGTCCTGAGGACCCCCGAACCGTCGTCGGTGACCATCCAGGCGGTGACCGACGGACTGGTGGAGGCGCTGGCCCCCTGCCTCACCGTCCACGGCGTGCTGGTGGACGTCTTCGGCGTGGGCCTCCTGATCGTCGGCGAGGGGTCCATCGGCAAGTCCGAATCGGCGCTCGACCTGGTCCTGCGGGGCCACCGGCTGGTGAGCGACGACCTGGTGGAGATCCGGCGGCGCTCCGAGACGCTCACCGGATCGGCGCCCCGGCTTCTCAAGCACCACATGGAGCTCCGCGGGCTGGGCATCATCGACATCAAGGAGCTCTTCGGGGTGGTGGCCACGCGGGACCGGAAGGACGTGGAGCTGGTGGTCGAGCTGGAGCACTGGCGCAACGACCGGCAGTACGACCGCCTGGGCCTGGAGGAGCAGCACGTCCGCATCCTGGGGGTGGCCGTTCCGTACATCCTCATGCCGGTGGCCCCCGGCCGAGTCATTTCCATCCTCCTGGAGGTGGCGGTGAGGAACCTCCTGCTCAAGCGAAAGGGCATCTACACGGCGAGGACCTTCGCCGAACGCCACCAGGCGGCCATGAAGAACGGCGCCTCCGATGACCGCTAGCCGGATCCTCTTCATCGTCACCGGCATGTCCGGGGCGGGCAAGTCCCAGGTGATCCGGACCCTGGAAGACCTGGGCTTCTACTGCGTGGACAACCTGCCCCTGGCCCTCTTCCCCAAGTTCCTGGAGCTCCTGGAGGGGGCGGGCGGCGACGTGGGGCCCCGCTTCGCGCTGGGGCTGGACCTCCGGGAAGGGCACCTCGACGAGCGTTACCCCCAGGTCTACGAGGCCCTGAAGAAATCCCCCCTCAAGGTGAGGATCCTCTTCGTGGACGCCTCCGATGCGGTGCTGATCCGCCGCTTCGCCGAGACCCGGCGCCCCCACCCCCTGGCTCCCCGGGGCTCGGTGCAGGAGGGCATCGCCCTGGAGCGCTCCCGCCTGGCGGCCATCCGGGAGACGGCGGACCGGGTCCTGGATACCTCCCGCACCACCATCCACCAGCTGCGGGCGGCGGTGGAGCGGGAGGCCGAATCCTTCGCCGAGCCCCGGACCCTCACGGTGAACCTCCTCTCCTTCGGCTTCGCCTACGGCCTGCCGCCGGAGGCGGCCCTGGTCTTCGACGTGCGCTTCCTCCCCAACCCCCACTTCGTGCCGGAGCTGAGGCCCCGGACCGGCGAGGACCCCGCCGTCTACGACTACGTCTGCCGCTCGGAAGAGGGCCGGGAGTTCCTGGAACGGCTGGAGGCCTTCCTCCTCTACCTCCTGCCCCTCTACGAGAAGGAGGGCAAGTCCTACCTCACGGTGGCGGTGGGCTGCACCGGGGGGCGGCACCGGTCGGTGGCGGTGGCCCGGTACCTGTATGATATGCTCCGAAACCGGGGCACGGTGGCCGTGAACCTCGCCCACCGGGACCACGAGAGGTGACCATGCTGAGCATTCTGGTGGTATGCCACGGGAACCTCGCCCACGAGTTCGTGGACGCGGCCCGAAGGATCCTCGGCGAGGAGGACCCGCTGGTGGTCCCCCTCTCCATCGGGTGGAACCAGGACGCCTCCGAGGCAAAGGAGGCCATCCGCAAGAGCCTCAAGAAGCTCCTGGAGAAGACGAGCACCGTCCTCGTGCTGACGGACCTCTTCGGCGGCACCCCCACCAACCTGGCCATGACCTTCTACGAGGCGGGGAAGGTGGAGATCCTCACCGGCATGAACCTTCCCATGCTGATCAAGGCCATCCTCCTCCGGCGGGAAGGCATCCCCTCCAAGGAGGCCCTTCCCCTTCTCCGGGAGAAGGGGCAGAGCGCCATGGTCTCGGTGAGCGAGGTGCTGAGTCCCGAGGAGGGCGCGGGGGCATGATCCGGAGGGAGGTCACGGTCTCGAACCGGCTGGGCCTCCACGCCCGGGCCGCCGCCAAGCTGGTGCAGCTCGCCAACCTCTTTCGCTCCCAGGTCACCCTCTCCACCGACCAGATGTCCGCCGACGCCAAGTCCATCCTGGGGGTCCTGACGCTGGCCGCCGGCCAGAACACCCAACTGGTCATCGAGGTCCACGGCCCCGACGAGGAGGAGGCCATGGCCCGGATCGAGGCCCTCTTCCAGCAAAAGTTCGGGGAGGAGTGATGCGCCTGAAGGGAACGGCCGTCTCTCCGGGAATCGCCATGGGGCGGACGGAGGTCCTGCTCGCCCACGAGATCCCGGTGGTGAAGGCCGCCGTTCCCGACGAGAGGATCGAGGCGGAGGTGGAACGCCTCCGGCGGGCCCTGGAGGCGACGGTGGAGGAGATCCGCGGCCAGAAGGAGGTCGCCCGCACCCGCCTCAGCGAGGACTTTCTCGCGATCTTCGACGCCCACGTGGTGATGCTACAGGACCCGGCCCTCTTCCGGAGCGCCGTCCAGCGCATCCGGAGCGAGAGGGTCAACGCCGAGTACGCCCTGAGGGGCGCGGTCCAGCAGACGGTCCGCGCCCTGGTCCAGTCGGACGATCCGTACTTTCGGGAGCGGGCCCTCGACCTGGAGGACCTCTTCCGCCGCATCCTCCTGCACCTTTCGGGTCCGCCCCAGGCGGAGCGAATCTGGCCCTCCGAGCCGGTGGTGATCCTGGCCGACGCCCTCACCCCCTCCGAGACGGGAACCCTCCACCAGGCTCCGGTGGTGGGCTTTGCCACCGAACGGGGTGCCAAGACCTCCCACACCGCCATCATCGCCCGCTCCCTGGAGATTCCCGCCGTGGTGGGGGTCCAGGGGCTGGTGGAGGCCTCCCGCCCCGGCTCGGCGGCCATCGTGGACGGCCTCAACGGCGAGGTGATCCTGGACCCCACCGAGGAGGAGCGGGCCGAGTACCTCCGGCGTGCGGAGGCCTACCGCCGCCACCGAGAAACGATCCTCGCCCACGCCCGAAAGGAGGCCCGGACGGCGGACGGCCACCGGGTCCACGTGACGGCCAACGTGGACCTCCTGGACGAGGTGAAGCACGCCCTGGAGGTGGGGGCTTCGGGGGTGGGGCTCTACCGCAGCGAGTTCCTCTTTCTGGAGCGGGCCCCCTCCCTGCCGTCGGAGGAGGACCACGCCGAGACCTACCGCCGGCTGACCGAGGCCTTCTACCCCCACCGCGTGGTCTTCCGCACGCTGGACCTGGGCGGGGAGAAGTACTTCCACCAGGTCCTGGACCGGGGGGAGAAGAACCCCGTCCTGGGGGTGCGGGCCCTGCGCTTCTGCCTCAAACACCCCGAACTCTTCAAGCCGCAGCTCCGGGGCATCCTCCGCGCCTCCAAGACCGGCAACGCCGCCGTCCTCTTCCCCATGGTCACGCACCTGGAGGAGTTCACCGAGGCGCGGGATCTTCTGGAGACCTGCAAGGCCGAGCTCCGGCAAGAGGGCGTTCCCTTTGACGAGAACCTCCCCGTGGGCATCATGGTGGAGGTTCCGGCGGCGGCGCTGGCGGCCCACGCCTTCGTCCCCTTCGTGGACTTCTTCTCCATCGGGACCAACGACCTCATCCAGTACCTCCTCGCCATTGACCGGAACAACGAGGCGGTGGCCCACCTCTACGATCCCTTCCACCCCGCCGTCCTGAAGTGCATCGACGCCGTCTGCCAGGCGGCCTCCGGGGCCGGGAAGCGGGTGGCCGTCTGCGGCGAGGCCGCCGCCGACCCGGCCATGGTGCCGCTCCTGGTCGGGCTGGGCGTGGAGGAGCTCTCCATGACCCCTTCGGCCATCCTGGAGGTGAAGGAGCGGGTGCGGGGCCTCTCCTACCGGACCTGCCACCGGCTGGCCCGCAAGGCCCTCAAGGCGCGGACGGGGTCGGAGGTCCTGGCCCTGATGCGGGACCTCTAGGCCTGAGGGGGCTCGGTCAGGGTCCCTCCGGGCCGGTCCCGTGGCGGACGCGGCCCACCGTCTCTCCGAGAAGCAGGGCCAGCAGGCGGTCGGCTCCCAGCGCGATGCCGGCGCAGGGGGGAAGGAGCGCCGTGGCCTCGAAGAACTCCCCGTCGGGGGGGTGCGGCGGCAGGCCGGCCCTCCGCCGCTCCTCCTGGAAGGCCGCGAACCTTTTCCCGAGCTCCTCCCCGTCCCGCAGCTCCTCGTAGCCGTTGGCCAGCTCCACCCCCCCCGCGAAGACCTCCATCCGGCGAACGATCCGGCGGTCCCGGGGATCGCTCCGGGCCAGGGCCGCCTGGAAGGCCGGGTAGCCCACCAGGGCCGCCGGAACGGGAAGGGTGGCGAGGTAGGGCTCCACGCACGCCAGCACCAGGTAGGAGAAGCAGTCGTTGGGGCTCCAGCCTCCGGTCACGGCGGCACCGTGGCGGGCGGCCAGCTCCCGCCAGGCCTCCCCGTCGGATAGCAAGCGGAAATCCCGGCCGGTCCGCTCGGCGAAGAGCCGGGGCAGGGAGAAGACCTGAATGGGCGCGAGGAGGTCCACCTCCACCTCGCCCCGGCGGAGCTTCCCTTCGGGAAGGAAGAGGGGGGCCAGCCGGCGCAAGAGGGAACGGGTGTCCCGAAGAAGGTGGCCCAGGCGCCCCGGCCGGTACCACTCCAACATCAGGAACTCGGGGCTGTGGCCCCGCCCCGGCGCCTCGTCCCGGAAGGAGGGGGCCAGCGCGAAGCAGCGGTCCACGCCGGAAGCCACCAGCTTTTTCAGGTAGAACTCCGGCGAGGTGGGGAGGTAGGCCCGGCGGGAGGTGGCCGTTCCCCGCACCTCGAAGGGATCGAGGTGGGGCTCCATCCCCGCCGCGGGCACCAGGAGGGGTGGGTCCACCTCCAGGAAGCGCCTTCTCCGGAAGTGGGCGCGGATCTCCCGCAGAAAGACGGCCCGGGCTTCGAAGAGGGGCCGCCGCGCTCTCAGGTCCTTTCGCCAGAGAGGCTCCATCCTCCACCTCCGGCCGCATTCTCGCACAGCCCTCCCTTCCGCGCCGGATGGGCCTGGCCTTCGGCGGCTTTCCGAGGGGCCCTGCTGGACTCAAGACGTGATGAGGGGATGCGGAAGAAGCCCAAAAACCTCAACAAGGAGTTCCGGGAGGTCGGGGAGGGGGTCTTCTTTTCACTTTTCACTTTTCACTTTTCACTTTTCACTTTTCACTTCTCACTTCTCACTTCTCACTTTTCACTTTTCCCTTCTCCGCCCGCACGGCTCTTTTCTACTCAGGTATACTTCCGCTGGAGGCGTCATGGCGGAGGCCGGAAGGGGCGAGACGCGGAAGGAGAGGGGTGCGGGGGGACCGGCGCGCCTCCCCGGCCTCCTCCTTCTGGTCCTCCTGCTCCTCCTTTCCGGCGCCGGCGGCGCCTCCTCCGTCCCCACGAAGGAGGGGCGGCGGGCGGCGGTGGAGGGGCTTCTCTTTCTTCGCGTTCCCCTTTCGGCCAAGGGGGGGCTCGCCGCCGCGGCGCGGACCTACACCGGGGCCCCCAAGAACCTCGATCTTCTGAAGCGCTACAACCCTTCCCCGGGAAAGGGCCGCCTCCGGGAAGCCCGCATTCCCCTCTCCCTCCTTCTTCCGGCCTACGCCGAGGAGACGTTGACGGCCCTCTTCCCCGAAGACAGGCGGACCCCCGCGGGGTGGGAGCACCGGTGGGGGAAGGGGCCCAAGGGGCCGAAGGAGACGTGGAGCGACCTGGCCCGGTGGTTCACCGCCTCCGCCAAGAACGCGGGGCCGCTGGCGGCGGCCAACCGGGCGGCGGGAAGGCGCCCCCGGCCTGGGCGGGCGGTTCTCATCCCCGACGGGCTCCTTCTCCCGTCGGTGCGGGCCATTCCGCCTCCATCTTCCGGGCCGGTTTTTCCGTCCAGCGCGGCCGCCTCGCCTCCCCGCCCTCCCATCGGTCCTCCGGCCCCGGCGCCTCCGGCCCCCGCCGCCCCCGACGCAGCCCCCGCCCCCGGCGCGGCGCCCGCCCCCGGCGCGGCGGCCGAGACCGGCGGCGGCGAGCCCCTCCTGGAGTACGGCCGGGACGAAGGGGGCCCCTACGCCCTCTACCGCCTGAAGGCCGGGGAAGCCCTCTACAGCGCGGTGGTGGTTCGCTTCACAGGAAACGTGAACGCCGAGGACGTGAACGCCCTGGCCCAGGAGGTGGCCCGCCGGTCGGGGATCACCGACGTGACCTCCATCCCGGTGGGCTTCCCCGTCAAGATCCCCCTGGACGAACTCCTGCCCCAGTACCTCCCCCCCGACGACCCCCGCTACCAGGCCTGGAGCCAAAACCAGACCGAGCTGCAGGCCGTGGCCAATCCCATCAAGAGCGAGGCGCTGGAGGGGGTGGTGGTGATCCTGGACGCCGGCCACGGGGGGCTGGACCGGGGCGCCATGAAGCACGGCGTCTGGGAGGACTCCTACGTCTACGACATCGTCTGCCGCATCCGGGAGGTCCTGGAGCGGAAGACCAAGGCCCGGGTCCTCATGACCCTTCTCGTGCCCGATCTCGGCTACAAGCCGCAGGACAAGGCGCTCTTGACGCCCAACACCGGGGCCGTCCTCCTCACCCACCCCTGGTTCAAGCAGACCTCCCGGGAGGAGACCCGGGTGGAGGTGAACCTCCGGTGGCATTTGGCCAACCAGTACTTCCTGCGCCTCCGGAAGGAGGGAGTGGCCCCCGAACGGGTGGTCTTCACCTCCGTCCACGCCGATTCCCTCCACCCCTCCCTCCGGGGAACCATGTTCTACATCCCCGGCGACGCCTACCGCTCCAACCGCTGGTGCTCTTCGGGCCCGGCCTACGAACCCTTCCAGGAGTTCCGGGACGGCCGTTGCTACGAGATGGACGACGCCGCCCTCCGAAGGGCCGAGGGGCTCTCCTTCCGCTTCAGCCGGGCGCTCGAAGCGGCCTTCACCGCCCGGGGACTGACCCTGCACCCCTACAACCCCACCCGGGACCACGTCGTCCGCAACCGCCGGGCCTGGGTCCCCGCCGTCCTCCGCAACACGCTCATTCCCTGCGCCGTTCTGGTGGAGGTCTGCAACCTGGCCAACGAGAAGGACGCCGCCCGGATGAAGGACCCCGCCTTCCGCCAGGCGGTGGCCGAAGCCTACGTGGATGCCCTGATTCGGTACTACTCCTGAGCCCCGGGGAACCGGGTCCGGGCGCGGGGGAGACCCCAATCCCGGGATGGAAGCCATTCCTTTCCTCCCCAAATTCCGCGATGGATTGGTCTTGCCTTCGGTGAAGTAGGTGCTACACGAGGGAAAGGCTTTATCTCTCCGACGGGGAGGGGCCATTCCCTCCCCGCTCCACGGGCAAAGCCCGTGGAGCCTCACCCCACCCTTGGCGCATTCTTCGCCTTCGGCTCGAATGCCCCCAATCCCTTGGCAGGTGATGGGGCTGTTCCTAGAATGTGAAAGGTTTCCAAGCACATGCACCGCCTGTTCGGTTCCTATCGCGGGATTGGGGTTCCTCCTCCCCTCTGGCGAAGGCCCGGCCCATCGGCCATAATGGGCCGGAAGGAGGTCCCGTGGGCTTTCACGCCATGGCCCGCATCTGGCGGGACTACATGGTCCGTCATCGGGGAAGTTTCGTGGCCGGCATCGCCGCCTTGGCGGTGGTGAGCGGCCTGTACGCCCTCGAGGTGTACATGGTCCGCTTCATCTTCGACGGCCTCCTGAACCCCAAGGGCGGCCAGAAGACCCAGGAGGAGTTCCTGGGATACCTGTCGCGCCTCGGCCTCGACGAGTTCTTCGAGCGGAGCACCGAGGGACTCTTCCTGGCCATCCCCCTGACCCTCGTGGCCATCTTCCTCGTCAAGGGGGTCTTCGGGTACTTCGGAAAGTACTGGCTGGACCGGGTGGGCCTCTCCACCATCACCGACCTGAGGGACGACCTCTTCGCCCGGATCATTCGGCAGGGCCAGGACTTCTTCGCCGACTACCCCACGGGCACCCTCATCTCCCGGCTTCTGTCGGACATCGAGCGGATCAAGACGTCGGTGAGCGAGAAGCTCACCGAGCTCCTCAAGGAATCCTTCGCCCTCCTGGCCCTGGTGGTGAGCGCCCTCTGGCAGGACTGGCGCCTCACCGTCCTCTCCTTCGTCACCGTGCCGCTGGTGGTGATCCCCCTGGCGCGCTTCTCTCGGAAGCTCCGCAGCTCGGCCCACCGGAGCCAGGAGCAGATGGCCCGGCTCGCCGACCTCATGAAGGAGACCATCACCGGCGTTCGGGTGGTCCAGATGTTCCGCATGGAGGAGGCCGAATCGGTCCGCTTCCGGAAGCACAACCGGGAGGTCCTGCGGGCCAACCTCAAGGCCACGCGGGTCATGGCGCTGACCACTCCCCTCATGGAGCTCATTGGGGGCTGCGCCGTGGCGGGGATCCTCTACTACGGCCACTTCCGGATCCTTGGCGGCCGCACCACCATGGGCACCTTCAGCGCCTTCCTGGCCACCCTCTACGCCATGTACGTTCCGGTGAAGAAGCTCTCCCAGGCCAACTCCATCGTCCAGCAGGCGGTCTCCGCCGCGGAGCGGGCGGTGGAGGTGCTGGACCGCCCGGTGAGCGTGGAGGAGCGGGAGGGGGCCCCGGACCTGCCCCCCTTCGCCCGGGAGATCCGCTACGAGGGGGTGGAGTTCCGCTACCGGGACGGGCGCCCCGTCCTCTCCGGGCTCGACCTCGCCATCCCCAAGGGGCAGACCCTGGCCATCGTGGGTCCCTCGGGGGCCGGGAAGACGACCCTGGTGAACCTTTTGCCCCGCCTCTTCGACGTGACGGGAGGCCGCATCACCGTGGACGGTACGGACATCCGGGAGGTGACCCTTCGGAGCCTGAGGGCCCAGATCGCCATGGTGACGCAGGAGACGATCCTCTTCGACGCCACCGTGGCGGAAAACATCGCCTACGGCCTCCCCGGAGCCTCCCGGGAGCGGGTGGAGGAGGCGGCCCGGCGGGCCTTCGCCCACGATTTCATCGAGGCCCTTCCGCAAGGGTACGACACCGTCTTGGGGGAGGGCGGCGCCCTCCTGTCGGGGGGCCAGCGGCAGAGGATCGCCATCGCCCGGGCCCTCCTCAAGGACCCGCCGATCCTCATCCTGGACGAGGCCACCTCCTCCCTGGATTCGGAGAGCGAGTTCCTGGTCCAGAAGGCCCTCTTCAACCTCCTCGAAGGCCGGACGACCCTCGTCATCGCCCACCGCCTGGCCACGATCTTAAACGCCCACCGCATCGTGGTTCTGGATGGGGGACGGGTTGCCGAGGAGGGGACGCACCGGGAGCTCCTGGCCCGGGGCGGCCCCTACGCCCAACTGGCGGCGATGGAGTTTCGCATGGGCCCCCATCCCGCAGAAGTAAAAAGTGAAACGTGAAAAAGAAGAACCCCCCTCCCCGTTCAGGAGAAGAAGCTTTTCCGTCGTGTCGCACCCACACCAGCGGAAGCAAAAACACTCCATCGCGGAATTTGGTGTGAGGGGCAGCCCTTGAAAGCCCACCTTCCCCGGTGTTACCCTCCCCGTAAGGGAGGCCCCTTGGAAGACCGAGACAAGAGCCGCGTGAAAGTTCTGGACCGCCGCCACTTCACCCGCGCCGGAGAACGACGGGAGGCCGATCGGGAGGAGGGAAGCGCCCCTCCCACCCCGGCGCCCGAAGCGCCCGCCGCCCCCCAGCCGGCGGCAGAAGCCCCCGATCCCCGGCTGGCGGGCCTCTTCTCCGAGTTCGTCGTGAACCTCAGTACCTCGGCGTTCCTGAGCCTGGGTCAGATTCCCAACCCCCTCACGGGCCGCCCGGAGCTGGACCTGCCGGCGGCGGCTTCCATCATTGACATCCTGGAGATGCTCCGGGAGAAGACCCGGGGGAACCTGGACCTGGAGGAGCGGGGGATCTTGGAAAGGACCCTCACCCAGCTTAAACTTCTGTACGTGCAGGTTTCGAAAAAGAAGGAGGGATGAGGACTCCCATGCGAACGCGGTTCGGCCCTCCGGTGCTGGCGGGGGCGCTGTTGCTGGTCCTGGCCCTTCCCCTCTGGGCCCAGCGGGGGGAGGCGGCCGGTACGGGGCCGGTCCTCCGTCTGGACCCCGACCTCATCCGCCGCCAGGCGGCCACCAACCTCCAGGAAACGGTGGACGTCAACAACCAGACGAGCCTCATGGGGTACATCCAGACCTTCCTCGCCACCCACGGCGCCGAGGACCAGGAGCAGATCGTCTCGGAGATCACCGACTACTGCCTGGAGCATGGCCTCCGTCCCTCCCCCGACGTGGCCGAGGCCTTCCTGGCCATGGCCCTGGAAGCCCGGTCCCGGGGCGATCTGGCCGAATACCGGCGTCTGGCCCGCTTCGCCGCCGGGTTCCACCCCGACCACCCCGCCGTCCATCTGGCCCTGGCCGACGGCGCCCGGGCCCAGGATGGGCTCTTCTCCATGGACTTCCTCTTCGAGAGCCTCTTCGCCGCGGCGGCGGCCTTCCGGAACCCCGAGACCCGCGCCGTCGCCCTGGCCAACCTGGCCGTCTGGCTGAGGATCACCGCACTCCTGCTCTTGGCCGTGCTGGCGCTGGTCCAATGCTTCCAGTACCAGTCCCTCCTGCGCCACGACGTGAAGGAGTGGCTGGGGGGAGGCGACTCCCGCTGGCTGGAGGCGGCGGGCCTCGTGGTGCTCTTCCTGCCCTCCCTCTTGCTCCTCTCCGGCTACTGGTGGATCGTCTACTGGGCGGCCGTCTTCCTCTTCTACGGCCGGTGGAGCGAACGGGTGGCCACCCTGGTCGCGGTGGCGGCGGTGGTGGCCTCGGGGGCCTTCGTGGTCTACACCCGGCAGGTGCTGTACCTGGACCAGGCGCCGCCCCACCTCAGCAACGTCCGTTGCTACGCCAACCGCGTGGAGACGGGAATGGACGGGTACCTGGGCGAGCACATCGCGCCCATGGATGCCGAGCGGGGGACCTACGGCTACCTCCTGGCCTGCCGGTACATGCTCCACGGCAGTTACGGTAAGGCCGAAAGCCTCTTCCGGAGCCTCCTCACCGACTCGCCGTCCGACGCCGGCATCTACAACAACCTGGGATGCCTGTACTTCTACCAGAACCGCTTCCAGGAGGCCATCCAGCTGTTCACCAAGGCCATCGAAGCCCGCTCCGATTTCGCCGCGGCCTTCCTCAACCGGGCCATGGCCAAAAACAAGGTCTTCGATTTTTCGGGGTCGGAGGAGGACCAGGCCCAGGCCCGCCGCCTGGATCCGTCCATCTTTCGGGTCCACGGGCTCCACCAGAACGAAGAGTGGACGCCCATCCCCGCCTGGCTTCCCCCCCGCGTGACGCTCAACCTGGCCGTGGCCAAGGCCCTGCCGACGGGCTCCCTGCCGGGAGGGCGCCCGGGGAAGGTCCTTCCCCTCCTGCTGGGGCCGGCCTTCTCCCTCTGGCTCCTGATCCTTCCGGTCCTGTCGCTCCTCTTCGTCCTCACCCGCAAGAAGGACTTCTTCGCCCGGGCCTGCTTCAAGTGCGGCCAGCCCTTCTGCAACCGTTGCAAGACCTCCCTGGAGTTCGAGTCCTTCTGCTCCCAGTGCGTCCACCTCTACATCAAGCAGGACGGCGTCTCCCCCGAGGCCCGGATGAAGAAGAACTACGAGGTGGAGACCCACCAGCGCCTGCGGCGGACGGTCCGGGTGATCCTGGCCCTGGCGGCCCCCGGAACCAGCCACCTCCTGGACGGCCGTCCCTTCTCCGCCCTTTTTCTGCTGGCCCTCTGGCTCGGCGTGCTCGCCGCCCTCTTTTCCGGTCCCTTCCTCTTCCCCCTGGCCTTCTCCATCCCCATTTCCACCGCCCCGTTGAAGACCCTGGTCCTCCTCTTCGCCACCGCCCTGATTCTGGTCCTGTGGGGACTCTTCGGGGTGCCGTCGGCCCTGAGGCCCCCGCCGCTCCCGGCGGGCCGTCCGCCGGCGCGAGGTTGAGCCATGGCACTCGCCGGAACGCTTCGCGATTTCAGCCTGGCCGACATCTTCCAGCTCATCGCCCTGCAGAAGAAGACCGGCTACCTCACCCTCAAGTGCGAGACCGACGTGGTGACGGTGACCTTCTTCGAGGGGAGCGTGGTCGGCGCCGAGTCCCTGAACAAGCGGATCGAGGACCGTCTGGGCCACGTCCTCGTCAAGACCGGGCGCATCACCAAGGAGGAGCTGGCCAAGGCGCTGGAGATCCAGAAGCAGACCCTCCAGCGGCTGGGGTACATCCTGGTGGCGGAGAACTTCATCGACGCCGAGAGCCTTAGGACCGCCCTCGCCACCCAGATGCAGCAGACCATCTACCGCCTCTTCCGGTGGAAGGACGGCGACTACAACTTCGAGGCCCGGGACCAGGTGGAGTACGACCGGGAGAACGTCATCCCCATGTCCGCCGAGAGCATCCTGATGGAAGGCATCCGGATGCTCGACGAGTGGCCCCTCATCGAAAAGAAGATCCCCTCCTTCGACAAAGTCTTCGTCAAGATCCCCCTCCCCGCCCCGCCGGTCCTGGAAACCCGGGGCGAGGTGCCGGCCATGGAGGACCTCTTCGGCGAAGGGGAGAAGGGGGCCAAGACCCGGCCCCAGAACGACGTGGTGCGGCTCTCCCAGGAGGAGATGGCCGTCTACCAGCACGTTAACGGGGTCTTCACCGTCCAGGAGATCATTGACCGGAGCGGGCTCAACGAATTCGAGGCCTGCAAGGCCCTCTTCGAGCTCTACAACCGGCAGCTCATCGGCCCCGCCCTGCCGGCGGAGGCCGAAGCCCCCGTCCAAGCCCGCCGCTTTCCTCTTCCCTCCGCCGTCCTGGAGGGGCTGGTGGTTCCCGTCTTCTGGGGATGGCTGGCCCTGTCGGTCCTCCTCTTCCCCTTCCACCCCCTAAGCCACCTCCCGTGGACCGACGGCCCGGAACGCCGGGAGCAGCGGCACCTGCTCACCCGTCTCGACCTGCGCCGGGTGGCCTCGGCCATCGAGCTGTACCGCTTCCGGACGGGACACTTGCCCCCTTCCCTGGAGGAATTGAGCCGGACGGGGTACATCCCCATGCGGAGCCTTATGGGAAGCGACGGCCAGCCCCTCGTGTACCAGACCACGGAAAACGGCTTCACCCTGGCGGCCCGGGGCCCCTCGGGAGCCATCCCCGAGGACTTGGTCGTCACCGGGGCCGAGTGAGGTTTTTTCCGGCCTTTCCCTTCCACCCCGGAAAGGCCACCCGGAAGACTTGGGAAACGTCCCGAACCCAGACGAGGCGCATCTCCTTGACCACCGAAGCCGGGAGTTCCCGGGCCTCGGGCCGGTTGCCCCACGGTAGAACGGCGGTGGCGATGCCGGCGCGGTGGGCCGCCAGGA
>Ga0272448_1001512_pt1 | contig 30958 bp, 18 predicted proteins | sample YNPCB0191_FD_202220 | JGI IMG/M metagenome (GOLD analysis project Ga0272448, IMG submission 202220) | Hot spring sediment microbial communities from Yellowstone National Park, WY, United States - YNP-CB-019-1 | ecosystem: Environmental > Aquatic > Thermal springs > Hot (42-90C) > Sediment...
GCTTCCAGGAATGAAGCTGGAAGTTTTGGTTGATTTTAAACTTTCGGCAGAAAAGAAGCTGGAAGGCGTCATCTCCATTCCCATCCAGAAAGCCAAAGACCTGCCGCTTGCGGATATAAAATTAGCCAACAGCGAAATCAGCTTTGCCATCGCGGGCGTGCCTGGAAATCCAGTCTTCAAGGGAAAGCTGGATGAAAGCGGGCAGAAAATAAGCGGTCAGTTTACTCAGTCGGGCCAGACTTTTCCTTTCAATCTGAGCAAAGGCGAAGACCCGGTGGCCAAAGCCAAAAAAGTCCTGGAAGGAATGGACGGAATCATCAACAAGGCTATGGCTGACCTCAAGGTCCCGGGCCTGGCTCTGGCTGTGGTCAAAGATAAAGAAGTGATTTTCACCAAAGGCTACGGGCTGCGTGACGTAGAAAACAAGCTGCCGATGACACCCGATACCCTGCTGGCCATTGGCTCAGCCACCAAAGCCTTCACCACTTTTGCTCTGGCCAGGCTGGCTGACGAAGGCAAGATGAGCTGGGACCAGCCGGTGCGCACCTACATCCCGTGGTTTAAGCTCTCAGACCCGGTGATAACCGAACGAATCACGCCCCGCGATTTAGTCACTCACCGCTCAGGTCTCCCCCGTCATGACCTTCTCTGGTACAACAATTACCAGGCCACGCGAGAGGAGCTGGTGCGGCGGCTGGCTTATCTTCAGTTCACCGCGGATTTGAGGCAGAAATTCCAGTACAACAACCTGATGTTCCTGACGGCCGGGTATTTGCTTGAAGTCCTGAGCGGCAAAACGTGGGAAGATGCCGTGCGCGAGCTGGTGCTCAACCCGCTGCAGATGAAGAGAACCAATTTTTCCGTGCTGGATTCGCAAAAAGACCAGGACTTTGCCCAGCCCTACCTTTACCGCGACGGGAAAATTCAGAAAATTCCTTTCCGCAACCTCACCAACATGGGGCCAGCCGGCTCCATCAACTCCAGCGTGCGGGAGATGAGCAACTGGGTCATCGTTCATCTGAACGCCGGGAAATTTGGCGACCGGCAGCTTCTGAACCCGGCCAGCGTGGATGACCTGCACCTGCCGCATATGCCCATTGAACAGACGCCCTCAACGCCGTACCTGAGCCCGGCGAGTTATGGTATGGGCTGGTTTGTGGATTATTACCGTGGCCACCAGCGCGTGTATCACGGCGGAAACATTGACGGCTTTTCAGCGCTGGTCAGCATGCTGCCGCAGGACGGCTACGGGTTTGTCATCCTGACCAACAGAAATGGCAGCGTGCTGCCAGGGATTCTGGTCAACACTTTGATTGATAAGCTGTTCGGCCTGGAGCCGGTGGACTGGATTGGAGAAGCCGTCCGCAATCAGGCTCAGGGAGAGGAGCTGGGCAAAAAAGCTGAACAGAAAGCAGCCGCCAGGAAAAAGCCAGGAACGAAGCCAGCCCACGCCCTGAATGAATATGCCGGCACTTACTTTCATCCAGGTTACGGCGAGCTTAAGGTCAATTTCAAGGATGGGAAGCTATCTTTTACTTATAACGGCATCACCACTCCGCTTGAACACTGGCATTATGAAACCTTTAACGGCCTGAAGGGCGAGGACCCGACTTTTGAGGATATGAAGCTTACCTTCCAGACTGACGTTAACGGAAACGTGGCTGCCGTGGCCGCGCCGTTTGAACCAACAGCGGATGATATCGTCTTCAAGAAAAAACCCGACGAGCGCTACTACGACCCGAAGTTCCTGCAAAAATTGACCGGAAAATTCGTGCTGATGAACCAGGTCACCACCATTGAGCTAAAAGGCAACACTCTGACCCTGTTTGTGCCCGGGCAGCCGGTTTATGACCTGGTGCCCGACCTGGGCGATGAGTTTTACCTCAAGCAGGTGCCGGTAATTCGCGTTCGTTTCATTTTTGATGCTAAGGGTGAAGTCACGGGCCTGGAGTCCATCCAGCCCGGCGGCGTCTTCGAGCTGAAGAAGCTCTCAAATGGGGTCGGACCACAATAATTCTTTTATTTTCAATAATATAGTTTATTTTTCAAGCGTCTTTTTCTGCTCTAAAAACTAATTTTTCGGTAATCAAAAAAACTTCCCAGAAACTTACTGATAAAGCCGAAAAAGCGGAACCCAAAGACAAACCCGCACAGAAAAAATAGCATTGTGAAAAAAGCGGGCTGATTTAATCGGCTTTTAAATTTATTGATCGCCAAAGAAGTAGGGATATTTTCTCCATATAAAGGACCATATTTTTCAAACTAAATTGGAAAACTACATTTATCTTCGTTTTCAATAAGCTACTCTAAAACAAACTCATTTTTTAGCTAACCCCATGCGTCTAGATATTTAAACCCAAGAAGTTGCAATAAGACAAAATTATTGAATATTATTCAATTTAGAAAAACCGAAAAACTATTTTTACTACTTTAATGACAGTAGTTAGAAATTTTTTTTTAACGGGAACCGCAGAGTTCTCATTAAGATGTTATTATTATGATGCAGAAGGAAGAGGAAGATGAAAAAAGGGAAAAACGCTATTAAAGGTGGGGGCGGAAGATTAGAGGAAATACGTAGGACAGCCCGACTTTTGGATATCATCCAAAATGTTACTGTTGCGCCTCGCCGATGGACAAGAAAAGCTCTCGCTGAAAAATACGAAGTCAGCGAAAGACAAATCCAGAAAGACCTTACAGTAATTCGCTACAGGCTTCCTCTTGATCTCCAAAATGACGGAAACGGGTATTATTTCAAAACCATTCCCAGGTTGCCAACCATATCTTATTCTTTTTCCGAAGCCCTGGCTTTACTTCTTGCTGCCCGGGTAGGGCAGACCTTGCCGGGTATTGATAGCTATGAACTCTCATCGGCAATCACTCGTCTTGAATCTCTTTTTCCCAAAGAAACACTGTCTATGCTAAAAGCGGTTACCGAAGATATTCCCGAGTACTCAGAAAGCAAGGACCGGATTAGAAAATTAACCTTGCTGCACCAGGCCTTAAGTCAAAGAAAGCAAGTTAAGATTGTGTACAGAACCGCTTCTCGGGGAAATATAACTTCAACCAGGCTTATAGAACCATACCGCATAATTCCCTATTTGAAGACCTGGCAACTGGTGGCCTTTTGTCACGTCAGAAAAGAAATCCGTGAATTTAATATCGATCGCATTGAAAAATTAGAAATATTAGATTCAACCTACGAAATACCATCAGATTTTGATCTTGATTCTTTTTTTGGCAATATTTGGGGTGTCTATAGACAAAGCTCTAAACCGGTAGAAGAAGTAGAGTTAGAATTTGAACCCGAAGCTGGCAGGTGGGTAGCCGAAGGCGTCTGGCATAAAAGCCAAAAACTCTACTTTGAGGATGATGGTCGAGTTCGCCTTAAATTGTACATCAGCATTTCTCCAGATTTTGTTTGCTGGCTACTTCATTTTGGCTGGCGGGTTAAGATTTTGAAACCGAACTGGCTAAAAGAAGAATTAAGAAAAGAGTTGCTTCGAGCCTTAAAAAACATCGAAAATCCATAAAATAAAAAATATTTTTTGGAGGTTTGATGATGGGAAATAAACTTAAAGTAATTTTAATCCTTCTCTTTGTCGCCAATTTGTTCGCTGCTTGTGCCACTTTTCCTAAAAGTGAGGTAACGCCTCAGCAGAGTAATCTAACAGTAGGCATGATAAAAACAAAAATAATTAAAGGCCAGACAACCCAGGAAGAAATATTAAAGTTATTTGGCGCGCCAAACATAATTACTAAAAATAAAAATGATGATGAAGTTTGGAACTATAACCGCATGTCTTTTAAGTACGTTTCTGGCTCAGATGGGTTTACTGCGATATTTGCTGATGGGAACAGAGCCATGAGCACCGCTACTACGGAATCTTTTGATTTAATTATTACCTTTGATAAAGACGGTAAAGTCAAAGACTATTCTGTAATTTCGGCAAAATTTTAGCCAACAGGAAAGCAAAAGGAGGTTAGATATGTTGAAAGGCGATTCTAAGATTATTTTTTCTTTTGCCCTTATTATTATTTGCTTTATTGGCAATATTGCTTGTACCCCTGAACCCCAATTATCACCGATGCAGGTCAGGCAGATCACTACCAAGCTTTTTGATAGCGATTATGAGACAGTTTACAGAGCCTGTTTAACCGTACTTCAGGATCAAGGATATATAATAAAAAATACAGATATGGATTCAGGTTTAATTGTGGCTTCAATTACCAAAGAAACAAGTGCGGGGAGCCAAGCTTTCCAAGCCTTAATGTTGGGTTATGTACCAAACAAAGGTAAAGAATATGAGCTGAGCTGTATGGTTAATAAACTCAGTGAAAAATCTACTGAGATTAGACTGAACATCCATGAGACAAAGTACGGGCAAACGTCTGCCTGGAGTGGCTCATCAAAATTAGGTGCCAAGCAGATCTACGATGAAAAACTGTTCCGGGCCTTGTTTAATGAAATTGAGGTAGAAGTAAAAAGGCGCGAGGCAATGAAAAAATAACCAGCCGTACTCTTTTTTAAATTATAAAATTTTAGAATATGAGGTTTGCTTTGACCTGAATGAAAGTAATTAACATAATAATTGATACAGCTGAATGAACTTATTTAAAATAAAGAGAAGATATTTGATAGCTAAAAAGATTAAAATCCGCTTGCATGCATTAAATAAAATATTTAACATAAATGTAAACATGAAAGAATTAAAAGGGGCAATATTTATGTGTTGGTACCTATCTTTGTCCATTTCAACAATTCCTAAGATTCCCAAATACTTTTAAATTTTAAAAGGACGGTAAGAAAATATGCGGATTCGGATTAAATTTACGGGAGACACCGAATCAATCACTCTTCCCCTTCATCATAACGAGATACTCCATGGAATTGTCTATCATTACTTAAACACACTTTTTGCAGTGAGAATGCACTCAAAAGGTATTATTGACCCTGAAAGCAATCGAGGCCTAAAGCTTTTCACCTTTTCCAGGCTCATCTCTGGCAGGAAACCTGAATTGGATAAAGATAAAAATACCATTAAATTCTACTTCCCAATTACTTGGGTTATTGCCTCACCCATTCATGAGTTTATCGTCTCTGTCTACAATACTCTCAACAGAAAACGCTCAATTAATCTTCATGCCTCAAGCCTTCCCGAAAAGCAAAATCTTTATCTCCTTAATCTCTGGCTGGAAGAAACTCCTCCATACAATCAACGTGTCCTCATTGAGACCCTCTCGCCCATCACTGTTTACAGAACAAGAGAAAAAGAAGGCAAGATGTTTACTCATTATTTCAATCCTTCTGACTCTGAATTTAACGAGCTCATTCTTTTAAACCTTTTAAGAAAATATCGGGCCTTAACCGGAAACAAGCTCTCTCTCGATCAGGAGGCCTTTATAAAGCCAGTCAGAATATCCAATCATGAAAATATAGTTTATTTTAAGGACACAGTGATTAAGGGCTGGTCTGGTATCTTTGAACTATCGCTTCCTGAAGAAATATTTCCGCTAGCTTTCTCCTGCGGGCTCGGGGCGAAAAATTCCCTGGGATTCGGCTGTATCGGCATATGGAGGGGTAACCGATGAGCGAAAACTCAATAATTCTTTACCCTTCTAACTGGCTTTATAATTCCGGTGTGATCGGATTGCTCATGGTCCGGGAAAGGGCTTCTGAACCCGTAGACCAGGACCTTCTCCCTGATGGTTCCTGCCGGATTCCGGAAAGTTACTTTGCCCCTTTATTGATAAACAATAAGCCCATTCCTAAAGCCATAGTTAACCTTGTAAACGCATTAGTATCTGACGAAGAATTGGAAAGCTGGCTGGATGATACCAATAGGATCAAATATCAGGAATTTTTTTCAATTCTGGGACAGTTTGGATATAAATTTATACGTGCTGGAAATAGGCTCTTTGCTTCCAAAACGCCATATCAAAATCTTGTCCAGTTGCCTGAATGGCAATCTTTTGAATATGCTGAACTGGTCGGTAAATTACCAGAGCTTCTCAAAGTTAACTCGGGAAACTTGTGCAATTTATGTGCTCAATATCCAGTTTTCATACTTGATCCCAACAGTAAGTTGCAACAAAGACTTTGCAAATTACAATCTTCTCACCTGAAAAACTTAGGCCCTTCCCTTGGTGAGTTTCCTAATGGCTTTTGGGGCTTGAATGAGAGTATGGGAATATGCTATTTGTGCTCTTTCCTTCTTATTCACCATCATATTGCTCTCACTCGCCTTTCCGATGGTTCGGAAATATTCATCAATGCCCCCTCATTTAGGCTAATGCACCATCTCAATAGATTTGCTCAAAATGTTTTTGGCGTCCTCTCATCCGAAGAATCGCGCAGCAAAAGAAATATTCTGGCCATATCGCTCATTGAATACGTAACAAAGATTCAAGCTACTCTTGGTATATGGACAGGAATGAACATTGAGATAATCACAAGACAGGAAGATCAGGTTGATTTCTTTAGCTTGCCGTACGAGGTTATCAAGCTAATTTCTGACCGCCAAATTGCAGGCCTCTTGAGCCAGATTGGAGAATTCAGCATCCTGAACTATGTCTTAGATAAAAATTTTTCCCAGCTTATGGAAATAGGGTATCGCCTACTAAGAATAGGTCTTAAACCAAATGGAAAATCAGAACGTGATTTCGTTAACCAAACTCTGCACCTAAACAAGAATCGGGAAAACCCAAGACATGTTGCAGAACAAATATTTCAGCTTTGTGCATTAATTGAAGAAAAGAAAAGGAGGGAAACTCATGAATACATTACCACTCCAAGAAATTAATTTGGCTCAAAAAATGGAAGAATTAAAGAATCAATTGATAGAGGGAAAACCGAAGTTTGAAGATTTTCAAAGCACCTATAACATGTTGAGAAAATGGCAAAGAGAATTTCAGAGCCTGCTGAATTGGGCCGCAGAAGATCAGCGGGGGAAAGAAAATGAGAAAGAGTTTCAAAGGCTCTTTAAACAAGTTACCGGCTGGAATAGCTCAGAGTTGATGGAAACATTGAAAAGAGTTGGATACAGTCTCAAGAAAGATCAGGTTATCAAAGAGGCCTTCGACCGCCAGGGTTACCGCATTCTTGAACTAATTCGGGCTGGAAAACGTGATGATGCTTTCCACGCCATCCTTAGAATCTTTGTTTCCGCCAAAAAAGATTTTCCTTCTCAATTAATGGAAGCCTTTAAACCTTTTTATTCCAATGAGCTTTTCAAAATATTTTTGTTTAGCTTTTTAAGCAGTATTTTGGGCAAAGATACAAACGAACAATAAACAAAAAAAGGAGGTAGTTATGAATAATATGGTCAAAAATATTACGGCCACCATCATTTTTGACGGTTCAGCGCTCAACCGGGATGAAAAGATTGGGGGAAATATCCTTTCCATAAAAAAGCTCAACGTAAATGGCGAAATTCGCTCTTTCATAGGTAAACCAGCTATCCGACATTACCTATTTGAAACACTTCAACATCACAAAAAATGGCTCCCCGCTCCAGTGGCCTTGCGAGGTAGAGGAGATCAGCAGACCACCCAATTTGACTTGACCAGAGCGGATATTCTCTCGTACCCGGAGTTAGATATTTTTGGCTACATGTTTACCATTGGGGGAGAAAGCTCCATAACGCGCAAGGCTCCGCTGGGCATAACCAAAGCAGTTTCTTTGTACCCATATCAAGGTGATATGGCTTTTTATGCCAACCAGGATCTTGTCACACGCGGTCGACTTCAAGGTATGGAAATTAATCCAAACCTATACAGCAAAGAAGAGCATACGTCCTTTTACAAAGTCTCTTTCTCAATTGATGCCCAAATATTAGGAACTGATGTGTGGATAATTTCGGAAGAACCTCAAATAGAAAACGATAAGTTAGTAATCAAGCTCTCAAATGAAGATAGAAAAGAATTAGAAGGAAGATTAATCGAAGACAACAAATGGGAAACATCCAATGGAGAAGTTAATTGGCGACAGATAGGCGATAAAAAGTTTAAACTGTTGTTTAAGGTTAACCAAAAGGAAAAAACAAAAAGAATTAGGGCACTTTTAGAATCAATTAAATCTGGGCTTTATGCTCAATCGAGCGGAGAAGTTAATACCATCATTCCTCTCTTTCTCATAGCCGGTGCGGTAAAGATACCCTCTCCGGTTTTCCATTCTTATATTGATATACAGAAAGAAAATGGTCAGTGGAGGGTTTTGGGAGTTGGTGATGCTCTGAGAAATTCTTGGCTGGAAAAAGACGAAGACAAAGTTATCGCTTATCTCCAGGACTGCGAGCGCTTGCAAATCGAGGAAAGATTCAAAGAAAAGGCTGAGAAAAACTGGGATAGCTTCCTGAAAAAAATTGGACTAGATGAAAACGCTGCCGAGTAAACATATAAACATAGATGCCTGATTTAAATATTAAGGGCAGAGTTGTTTGATATTATACATTTATAAAAGTTCTGAATGAGGAAACGATGAATAATCATCCTGCATACATCTTACGCTTAAAAATTTATCAGCCCCAGGCCCATTATAGAATACCTTTTACCTATCAACGCCGGCATACTTATCCGCTTCCCCCTTATTCTACGGTAATCGGCTTTCTGTGTAACTTGCTCGGCTTTGATGGTCTGCCAGCTGAACATGAGGATCTGAAAAAAATTAAAATTTCAATTGCCGGTCGATTTGAAAGTAAAACAACCGAATATATTTGGTTCAGGAATCTTTCCAAAGAAGCTCATTTGAAACGTTTTGGATCTATCTCCAATCGCAGCTTTGCCGGACATGTTGAACATATCGGTGGTCAATCTCCTGTGCTGATAGATGTTCTTAACAACGTTTACTTGCTAGTTCATCTGGCCCACGAAAAGGAAAGCTTTCTTAAAGAGATACATTCTTTAATTGAAAATCCTGTGCGAAGACTTGAAATTCTTCATTTGGGAAGAGCAGAAGATTGGGTTGTAATAGATTCACTTTCTTCGGTTTTCCCCATTTCTCATTTAATTATAAAAAGAGAAGACGCTGATTTTAAGCATTTTTTCTGGATCCCAGAAAAAATTTACCGACCAAATCTCTATGAAAATTTTTCTGATTTTGAAGAGATAGAAGGTTTACATTATAAGCTACCAACTTTCTGGACTGTCGAAGACTATGACAAAACATCAAACCGCCATGGTAAACGCATCTTCGAATATATTAAGGTAAAACTAAATGACGGCTTATTTACCCATAAATACTTTCTCTTTGACGAAGAGTGTCATCTCCCTATTTTTCTGGCCGATTTTGGGGGGTAAGCTATGAAGGAAAATAGAATCCTCGCTAAAAGCAACAGAACAGAGGGGCCGAATATCGCCCTTTCTGAACATATAACTGATGCTCTTAATATTTTTGAAAGCATAAAGGCTAAAATTCCAGCCCATCTCCATCAGCTAATTCGCCTGGCCATTATTTTTCATGATTTAGGAAAGGTGTTGCCTGCTTTCCAGATAAAAACGATTAAAAACAGGCTTTATAAGCCGTCCTCTCCACTCATAAATGTCCCCCATTCGCTTTTTTCTGTCTTATTAATAGAAGAAAACAAGGTACATAAAAAAATCTCAGAGATATTACAGGCTCAAGGTCAGCCACAGAACAATCAATCCATTAATGATTATCCCAAATTTCTTTTTTCTGCTATTGCCTATCATCACTGGCGCGAAACTTTTTCCCAGCTTATCAGTTCCTATAGCAATGAATTAGGAGAATTATGTGAAGAATTAGAAAAACAGGAGGACCTGATATGCCAGCTTGAAAAAAATCTTCATGAAGAACTTGAAAAACTCCAAGATGGCTGGGCTAAGTTCATTAAACTTAACAGAGAAATGGCCAGGGGCTTGAGCAAAGGAGTCCCGTTTTATGAATATGTCTGTCCCCCTTATCAACTTTACTTTTTGCCAAAGCAGAGAGAAATTGATGATAGGAAGTTGAAAGACTGGATTTTAATTGCCGGTTTCCTCCAGCGCACTGACCATTTCGCCTCGTTTTTAGAGGAAGAAAAGGAAAAAGCTAACCTCGAACCTGAAATTCCTCCCGCAGATATTGGTCTCTTAAAAATACGCCTAAAAGAAAAAATTCTTAAGCACAAACCAGAAAGTAACGATAAATCTATCTGGCAATTGCAACTCGTCGAAGACTTTAAAGACGAAAACATCATTTTATTAGCGCCCACCGGATACGGGAAGACCGAGTTTGCCTTTCTCTGGGGCAGCAATGAAAAGTTTATTTATACCTTACCGCTTCGTGCTGCTGTTGATCAAATCTATGAAAGAGCAGCTGAAATGTTTGGTGAGGAAAAAACAGGGCTTCTCCATTCTGACGCCGACATTTATCTTCTTGGCGACGGTGGTGAAGCCCAAGCCACGATAAGAGCTTATGACCTGGCCAGGCAACTTGCTTTTCCAGTTCTCATCTCCACTGGTGACCAGTTCTTTCCATATGCCTTGCGCCCCCCTCTTTATGAAAAAATTTATGCCACTTTTTCCTATGCAAGGTTAATAATCGACGAAATTCAGGCTTATGACCCGCGCGCCGTAGCGATCATAATGAAATTTATTGAAGATATCGTAAGGATGGGCGGGAAATTTCTTTTGATGACCGCAACTTTGCCTGAATTCGTATATAAAGATCTTATTAAAACAATAGGAGAAAGCAATTTCAAAACCATAAATTTATATGAAGAGAATAAAAATAATTTTTCAAAAATCAACAGGCATAAAGTTAAGGTTATTTTAATCGAAAATAAAGCTGACGAAAAAGAGGTTAATTTCTCTCTGCCAGAGGAAACATTAAGAGAAGTTTTAGAACAAGGCCTCCAGGGAAAAAGGGTACTTGTCATAGCTAACACGGTAAAACAAGCGAGATCTCTGTTTGATAGTTTAAAAAAACAGGTTGATAACGATAAAAACTACTCTCCGTTAAAAAACAAGATTATGCTTTTGCATTCGCAGTTTACAAATCAGGACCGAGAACAAAAGGTTGATTTTTTGCAAAAGGCTTTTAATAACCCAAAACCTGCGGCTGAATCAGAGGGCAAGATTCTTGTCTCCACTCAAGTAGTTGAGGCCTCGATTGATATTGATGCCGACATTCTTTTCACCGAAATCGCGCCTATGGACTCTCTGGTGCAAAGAATGGGAAGAGTTTTAAGACGCTATGGGCCAATGAGCCCTCCAGAAGCTGTACCAAATCCTGAGAAAGCTAATGTTTTTATCTGGGTTTTTCAGCATGGGCTTGAGTCAGGCGGTGGTTATGTCTATGATCAGACACTGATATTGCATACATTAAAGTTAATGAAGGATATTAGGTTAGATAAAGAAATCCAAGAAGAGGAAATCAAGAACTGGATAGACCGAAATAAGCCTAGGAAAAAGAAGACTGATTTAATTTTAGATGCCCTGACCGAACTGTTTGGCGAAGCTTCAACTGGAGAAGGACCGAGAAAGACCCGCTCAAAAAGAGGCAGGAACGCTAGTTCCTCTTCCAATAGGCAATTTGAATTTGTCTGTTCTGAGTATGATAAATATCTTCTGGTAAAAATGTTATACAGCTCATTGCTTGAGGAAAGCAATTATCTTGCTAAATACCGGCAAACTAAAGATATCCTTGATGCTGGCTATATGTCTGACCGCAAAGAAGAAGCTCATAGAATTTTCCGCGAAATTTATACCTTACCCGTCATCCCAGAACAAAGAAAAACAGAGTTTTGGCAGAGCGTCAAAAACTTCATTGAAAACAATCCCCCGACTATTAAGAGTTATACCTTATTCAAAAAGCAAATATTAGCACGCTTTGTTTTACAAATTCCATGGCGGTCCGAAAAAGATAAGCCTGAGCCCGTGGACAGTTGGCTGGCGTTACAGGACATCGGAGAAGACGATAAAAAAAAGCTTATGCGTTGGTGTCAGGGCCTGTATTTTACGAATTACTATTATGATTCTGACAAAGGACTGTTAAGAAATCCTTTTAAAGGCGAAGACAATTTTTATTAATTTAGTCTGACAATTGCCGGATAATTAAATATGCAAATTACTGGCAATCTCGTTAACGCTTACTTTATTTGCCCAAGGAAATTTTGGCTTTTTGTCAGGCAATTTAACCCTGATCCTGAAAATGACCTCCTTATGCTGGGCCGGCTAATTTCAGAAAATTCTTATAGCAGAGAAAAAAAAGAACTTTCCTTTGATGGAATTAAAGTAGATTTAATAAAGAAATCTGACAAAGGACTTCTTGTTTGTGAAGTAAAAAAAACTTCTAAAGGTATAGAGGCGGCCAAGATGCAACTCGGGTTTTATTTGTTGAAACTTAAAAATAATGGAATAAACGTGGAAGGTGAAATATTAATTCCAAAAGAAAAGAAACGAATTGCTTTCAGTTTGGACGAGAATACAGAAAACCTTCTTCAAGCAGCAATCACGAATATGCAGGAAATAGCTCAGAACACCTCCCCTCCTCCAGTAAATAAAAGCCCCTTCTGCCGGAAATGCGCTTTTATTGAATTTTGCTACGCATGAAAAAGTCAATTTATATATTTTCCAACGGCGAAATAAAAAGAAAGGAAAACACTCTTTATTTTGAATCTCAAGACGGCAGAAAATTCATTCCTGTTGAAAATACCAGGGAAATATTTATCTTTGGAGAAGTCACGCTTAATAAGCGTCTCCTGGAATTTATTTCAAAAAACGAGATCATATTGCATTTTTTCAACCATTTTGGTTACTATGTTGGATCTTTTTACCCAAGAGAGCATCTTAATTCAGGTTATCTAATACTGAAACAGGCCGAGCATTATCTGGACCATCAAAAAAGACTTACTCTGGCAAGGAAATTCGTAGAAGGTGCAGCTGAAAATATCAAGAAAGTCATAAATTACTATTCGAGCAGGGGCAAAAAACTTGATGAATTTACCAAAAAAATTAATAACTTGACTGAATCTATTCCCGCATGTGAGACTACAGAACAGCTAATGGCTATCGAAGGAAATATAAGAGAACAATACTACTCAGCCTTTGAGATAATTATATCCAATGAAGATTTCATATTTGAAGGTCGGACCAAAAGACCCCCAAAAAACCGTCTCAATGCCTTAATTAGCTTTACCAATTCTATTCTTTATACCGTTTGCCTGGGAGAAATTTACCATACTCATCTTGACCCCAGAATTGGTTTTTTACATTCAACTAATTTTAGAAGATTTTCCCTAAACCTTGATGTGGCAGAGATTTTTAAACCCCTAATTCCCGATAGAGTAATTTTCACCTTAATTAACAAGGGCATAATCAAACCTCAACATTTCGAGCAAAAGCTTGACGGCATCATACTCAACGAGAAAGGTAGAGAACTCGTAATAAGAGAAATGGAGGAAAGATTTAAGACTACTTTTCTACACAAGCCACTCGGACGGCATGTCTCATATAGACAACTAATTCGCCTCGAGCTTTTCAAAATCGAAAAGCATCTTATAGAAGACGAGGAATATAAACCATTTATATCAGCCTGGTAAAATGAACGCCATACTTGTCTATGATATTAATGAAGAGCGTGTGCAAAAAGTTATGAAAATCTGCAGAAAATATCTACATCATGTTCAAAATTCAGTTTTCGAAGGAGAAATTTCCGAGGCTAAGCTCGAGCAACTAAAGTTGGAACTCAATAAAGTGATAAACACTGAAAAGGATTCCATCATAATTTATACCTTCAGGACAAATTGGTATTCGAAGCGAGAAATAATTGGGGTAGAAAAAGGAAAAGAAGAATTAATTTTATGAAAATAATTTCTATACAAGAAGTCGCTTTAAAAATGAAATCCAGATCATTATTCGTCGACCTTAGATAATGCAAAAAACCAGAGAGATCGACAAAACCTAACATGTTGACATTCAATAATTTTTGTGTTTTTAATAAATTATTCCTGCTTATGGCAGAATTGAATAAATTATTGATATTAAAGGAGAAAAATGGATTGCCAGCCTACCTATGAGGAATTGAAACGTTTTTCTGGAGCCGGTAAACCTTTTGGTGGATATCCATTGCCAGCCTACCTATGAGGAATTGAAACGCCACTCCGCAGGTAATCAAAATTATTAATTGCTTTGATTGCCAGCCTACCTATGAGGAATTGAAACGGGAATATTTATTGGTCAATCCAGAAAAGATAAACAAATTGCCAGCCTACCTATGAGGAATTGAAACTTCTCGCAACTGCATATAGGAAGGCTCGAATATAATATTGCCAGCCTACCTATGAGGAATTGAAACCTGCCAGAGGGTAGCGTAATGCTCGATTATGTTTTATTGCCAGCCTACCTATGAGGAATTGAAACCAAGCCTGTCTGCTCTATGAAGTTCATTAAGCTTCGATTGCCAGCCTACCTATGAGGAATTGAAACCCTGAGGGCGGGGTAATGCTTTGTTATGTTTTTATTGATTGCCAGCCTACCTATGAGGAATTGAAACGACATCTTTTTTCTCTGCTCTCTAAAATAATCAGCTGATTGCCAGCCTACCTATGAGGAATTGAAACGCACTCCCGGCAGAGGGACCCGGGAGCCGGAACCCGGATTGCCAGCCTACCTATGAGGAATTGAAACTAGGGTCCGGCACCGGGGCAATTTCTCTTGGCGAATAATTGCCAGCCTACCTATGAGGAATTGAAACGAGGATTAATTCCTCAGGCTTTTTTTTATTTTTGAGATTGCCAGCCTACCTATGAGGAATTGAAACCTGTACCGGGTTTTTTATGATGATGAGACTACTTTAATTGCCAGCCTACCTATGAGGAATTGAAACCCGGATTATTCAAAAGTGTTTCTGGATGCGGGGATAGATTGCCAGCCTACCTATGAGGAATTGAAACTATAAACCATTTCTCTTACATTTCCTAAATATTCCAATTGCCAGCCTACCTATGAGGAATTGAAACTAATTATAAATCGGCGGTCCATTTTATCATCAGTCAATTGCCAGCCTACCTATGAGGAATTGAAACCTCAGTCTAAAGCTTATTTAAAGAAGTTCGGGCAGATTGATTGCCAGCCTACCTATGAGGAATTGAAACATTATCTCTTTTATATTCTCGTAAGGATAAACAGGAATTGCCAGCCTACCTATGAGGAATTGAAACTTAACACGGGTAATCAAAAAATACGGCTTAGATGAATATTGCCAGCCTACCTATGAGGAATTGAAACTTCTTCAAACTCAAAATCTTTCTCTAACGTATTTTTATTGCCAGCCTACCTATGAGGAATTGAAACTCAGAGGTCCTGAGAACAATGTTTTTCAAAAACTTAATTGCCAGCCTACCTATGAGGAATTGAAACGCGGGATGGTCAGCATTTTGTTTTTCTTTCTTATCACAATTGCCAGCCTACCTATGAGGAATTGAAACTGTTTTTTTTGAAGATGGGCTGGGCTTATGAACATAAAATTGCCAGCCTACCTATGAGGAATTGAAACGCACCCCCAGCAGAGAGCCAGGTGGAGCCGGGCCGTATTGCCAGCCTACCTATGAGGAATTGAAACTTATTAGGTACCCGGATAAATAATTTTCTTCAGAAAGATTGCCAGCCTACCTATGAGGAATTGAAACTTGAAGAATTTGCCTATATTATCTGATGTAGAGATTAATTGCCAGCCTACCTATGAGGAATTGAAACAATAAAATGTACAGGATAAAGACCGGTCAAGTTAGATTGCCAGCCTACCTATGAGGAATTGAAACCTGAAAGTTGAGCTATCATAGTTAATACCTCCTATGAATTGCCAGCCTACCTATGAGGAATTGAAACAGGGTAAAAGTAGCTGAAGCGGTACCCGGAGAAGAAAATTGCCAGCCTACCTATGAGGAATTGAAACAAGAGATCTGGTACCGGATGCGTTTAATGCTTACAAATTGCCAGCCTACCTATGAGGAATTGAAACTAACTTGGATCAAGAGGATTTTTAGCATTAGGATTAATTGCCAGCCTACCTATGAGGAATTGAAACGAAGCCTGTTAAGAAGGTCAGGAAACCTGTTAGGAAATTGCCAGCCTACCTATGAGGAATTGAAACACCTTCTTCAGGTTTTCTGAAGAGGGGCAAGTTTTAAATTGCCAGCCTACCTATGAGGAATTGAAACTTAAAACCTCCAGATATATAATTTAATCCAAAAATTATTGCCAGCCTACCTATGAGGAATTGAAACGCGAGTGGTCAACGAGCTTCAACCCATGGTAGCCGCCCTATTGCCAGCCTACCTATGAGGAATTGAAACCTACTTTAGAAACGGCAAAGAAGAAATGCGTTGAATAATTGCCAGCCTACCTATGAGGAATTGAAACAAAGTGATCTTATCAATATCATCAGCTGAAGTCCCAGATTGCCAGCCTACCTATGAGGAATTGAAACGCAGTACCTTGACCGGGACATCGTAAAGGTTCTTCATTGCCAGCCTACCTATGAGGAATTGAAACTCAGGGTTACCGAGGCCGTGGCCCTAACAACCCTAAATTGCCAGCCTACCTATGAGGAATTGAAACGCTGGTCAGGCGTGGAGATGTATACTCTGGAAGATCCATTGCCAGCCTACCTATGAGGAATTGAAACGGGCGTAAATCGCCGTCGCTCCGGTTCCGTCCTCGGAATTGCCAGCCTACCTATGAGGAATTGAAACTCGTCAGTCGTTGGTGGCTCATCAAATTCAAGATTAAATTGCCAGCCTACCTATGAGGAATTGAAACCCCCTATTCTTCTATCCTGCTCTGATTCGAAAGGCAAATTGCCAGCCTACCTATGAGGAATTGAAACTATGCTGGCGTGCCTGAATACCGGCGCTATAGCCAGATTGCCAGCCTACCTATGAGGAATTGAAACTAATCAAAAGCAAGTGCTGGAGTAATAGCAAAGAGGCCAATTGCCAGCCTACCTATGAGGAATTGAAACTTGAATCAAGTCAAGATCTGGTTTACTTTGGCTTCTTATTGCCAGCCTACCTATGAGGAATTGAAACCCAAAACTGATTTCTAATGTTTATTTCTGTCCGTTCGATTGCCAGCCTACCTATGAGGAATTGAAACAGGCTAAAATAAATATAAACCAGCTCATTATTTGCCTATTGCCAGCCTACCTATGAGGAATTGAAACAAATTTAATTTGGGAAAAAGGAGAAAAATAATGGAGATTGCCAGCCTACCTATGAGGAATTGAAACTGCTGAAATATTTCATATTCCTTGCCAGGATAAACGATTGCCAGCCTACCTATGAGGAATTGAAACTCTATTTCGTCTTCAATTTTCAGGGTGGCATACATAATTGCCAGCCTACCTATGAGGAATTGAAACAACAACCCTTATCCAGAAGATTTAGCTGAACTGCCGATTGCCAGCCTACCTATGAGGAATTGAAACCAGGGGAATGATCGAGATCGGCAAGAAACGTACCGGAATTGCCAGCCTACCTATGAGGAATTGAAACCTGACGCTGACCGGGAAAAACGTTTACTGGCTGCCCGATTGCCAGCCTACCTATGAGGAATTGAAACGCTGACACCTATTGGCTTAGTATCAGCAGGTACAAAATTGCCAGCCTACCTATGAGGAATTGAAACATGTCCGGTAAATTAAAACAGGCGACTGTGTGCTTGATTGCCAGCCTACCTATGAGGAATTGAAACGGCGACGACCTGGTGTATCAGCTCTCTCTGATACAATTGCCAGCCTACCTATGAGGAATTGAAACAATGGCGTGGATATCTATCTGGGTGAGCTTCTGCCAGATTGCCAGCCTACCTATGAGGAATTGAAACATCTTTCAGAGATTAAAGAGCAAAGGGCGTTTGCTGATTGCCAGCCTACCTATGAGGAATTGAAACTGACGTTCGGGGTAGATTTGGGCATTATTTTTGCTCATTGCCAGCCTACCTATGAGGAATTGAAACGCGAATAAAATCAATCCGGCCAGGATTATCACAATCAATTGCCAGCCTACCTATGAGGAATTGAAACAAGTGTAAAAAGAGAACCTTCGAGCGGCAAATCACAAATTGCCAGCCTACCTATGAGGAATTGAAACCAGTTTGTAAAAAAAATGGACGGTGAGGGAGAGGAGGATTGCCAGCCTACCTATGAGGAATTGAAACAACAGAGAGAAGACATAGTTTATGTAGGGGCATATGGAATTGCCAGCCTACCTATGAGGAATTGAAACCTGCGTTGAAGTCTCACCCAGATAAGTTTTGATATCCGTATTGCCAGCCTACCTATGAGGAATTGAAACTTTGTATCTCCAAGCGGGATAGTCAGCATTTTATCTTATTGCCAGCCTACCTATGAGGAATTGAAACTTTTTTTGTAAATTCTATATAATCATTATCGCTATTATTGCCAGCCTACCTATGAGGAATTGAAACTTCGCTCAGATGTTGTTTTCCGGGTTAAGTAAAGGCATTGCCAGCCTACCTATGAGGAATTGAAACGCGAATAAAATCAATCCGGCCAGGATTATCACAATCAATTGCCAGCCTACCTATGAGGAATTGAAACTTTGTATCTCCAAGCGGGATAGTCAGCATTTTATCTTATTGCCAGCCTACCTATGAGGAATTGAAACTTTTTTTGTAAATTCTATATAATCATTATCGCTATTATTGCCAGCCTACCTATGAGGAATTGAAACTATTAGAAGCAATAATAATTTCAATAAGGTTGATGAATTGCCAGCCTACCTATGAGGAATTGAAACAATTACGGAACCCACAGCAGAAAAATCAGAAATAAGCTGATTGCCAGCCTACCTATGAGGAATTGAAACATTTCAAGATAACTCGCTGAATTTCCCGTGTCGGCGAATTGCCAGCCTACCTATGAGGAATTGAAACGAATTTCCAGAATGCGATGGCTGCGAATATGAGTTTTTGATTGCCAGCCTACCTATGAGGAATTGAAACAGGCACATTGCGATTTTATCTCGGCAAGTTGGTATAAATTGCCAGCCTACCTATGAGGAATTGAAACTTGGCTTTGTGGAGGTAAAAGATGGATAAATTACAGATTGCCAGCCTACCTATGAGGAATTGAAACTTTAATTTCGGCCGTCCGTTATGCGATAGTGACGCACTGATTGCCAGCCTACCTATGAGGAATTGAAACCTATGAAGATAATCCGATACCTCTTGAAGAGAAATTTTATTGCCAGCCTACCTATGAGGAATTGAAACCTTGGTATTTTGATGTTAAGTTTTGCTGTATAACGCAAATTGCCAGCCTACCTATGAGGAATTGAAACGTAATTGACGTAAACATAATTTATTTCTGGCGTTTCTATTGCCAGCCTACCTATGAGGAATTGAAACGCAGTACCTTGACCGGGACATCGTAAAGGTTCTTCTGATTGCCAGCCTACCTATGAGGAATTGAAACGTTCATTGAAGAACCGAAAAAATAGATTCTGGGCGGGATTGCCAGCCTACCTATGAGGAATTGAAACCAAATTCTACAATGAATAGTTTTTACAGGCATTTATAATTGCCAGCCTACCTATGAGGAATTGAAACCTGGCGTCTACATCAATAATAAGCTTGATATCAGCCAATTGCCAGCCTACCTATGAGGAATTGAAACTGATGGTCAGGTTTTCTAACGACGCAGATATTGGAGATTGCCAGCCTACCTATGAGGAATTGAAACATAAATATTCCCAGGATTAAAAATATCAGGCTGACAAATTGCCAGCCTACCTATGAGGAATTGAAACTGTCCAGGTATCTTCAAAAGCCTTAATTTGACTTGCATTGCCAGCCTACCTATGAGGAATTGAAACGCTTGACGAGATTATAAGGCAATTGACGGAATTTGAATTGCCAGCCTACCTATGAGGAATTGAAACATTTCAAGATAATTTGCCGAATTTCCCGTGTCGGCAATTGCCAGCCTACCTATGAGGAATTGAAACGCTTAATCTGGTTCATCCTGGCCAAAGCGTTCCTGAAATTGCCAGCCTACCTATGAGGAATTGAAACTTAAGCTCCAATTCCGCAGAGAGGGCCTTGAGAGAAATTGCCAGCCTACCTATGAGGAATTGAAACCAGACTACAACCGCTCAGACAAGCACTCAAACTTCAAATTGCCAGCCTACCTATGAGGAATTGAAACAATGAAGGTTTACTGGAGCAATCAGATTGATTATTGATTGCCAGCCTACCTATGAGGAATTGAAACTGTAGCCATCGCTGGATTGTCAGACTATGAGTTCCCAATTGCCAGCCTACCTATGAGGAATTGAAACTATTTTTGCCGGCGACACCGAGGCACATTGCGATTTTATATTGCCAGCCTACCTATGAGGAATTGAAACAGGCATAAGGGGTCGGGATTGAGTGATAGCACTTAAATTGCCAGCCTACCTATGAGGAATTGAAACCTTTCAAGCTGGATTTTGTCTTTAGCAGCTTTAGGAATTGCCAGCCTACCTATGAGGAATTGAAACCAGAATAAGATATAAAGCAATTCCTCCAACAAGTAATTGCCAGCCTACCTATGAGGAATTGAAACAAGGATTGGGCGTCTGAGGTTGACAGGAATTTAATCCATTGCCAGCCTACCTATGAGGAATTGAAACCGAGCAATGATAGAATGATAGGCAATCGTAAAATAGTTAATTGCCAGCCTACCTATGAGGAATTGAAACTCTTTGAGAAGACGGGGAAAGAACCTGAAGGGTGGGATTGCCAGCCTACCTATGAGGAATTGAAACGCGTAAGAAAAACGAATGTAGTTTTGTTTTTTCATTTAATTGCCAGCCTACCTATGAGGAATTGAAACGATAGTTCAGAAAGCAAATAATGTTATGGACCTTGTCCGAATTGCCAGCCTACCTATGAGGAATTGAAACAGCTTCTGGTCTCGATTGAGAAATTAATTTTTAACTTATTGCCAGCCTACCTATGAGGAATTGAAACCTTGATGTGGTTTCATAAATCCATATACAATAAGGCCGATTGCCAGCCTACCTATGAGGAATTGAAACTTTGGCGGCTATCCGGTACTTAAGACGCTGCCTCCTGATTGCCAGCCTACCTATGAGGAATTGAAACTCAGATGATGATATTAAGAATATATATAATATTGATAAATTGCCAGCCTACCTATGAGGAATTGAAACCTGGCCTTTTAAATCTTTATTTCTCATCTTCGCCCTCATTGCCAGCCTACCTATGAGGAATTGAAACTCCAGCTGCGATAAAATCATAATCATCGTGGTCAGAATTGCCAGCCTACCTATGAGGAATTGAAACTCTTGAGTTATGGCAATTTCTTTTTTGGCTTATCCTCATTGCCAGCCTACCTATGAGGAATTGAAACGAGAAAAACCTGGTTCTGGAGGTTTAAAACCTCTTTAATTGCCAGCCTACCTATGAGGAATTGAAACCTGCTTATGCCAGAGCTTATTTGGCTGAATTAATAATTGCCAGCCTACCTATGAGGAATTGAAACAAAAAATTATCATTTTTTTTCTCTTAAACTGGTCAATTGCCAGCCTACCTATGAGGAATTGAAACAAAAAAGCAATTGAGCAAACGGGATAACCGTCTCCTCAATTGCCAGCCTACCTATGAGGAATTGAAACATGGTTCATTGAAAAATAATTTCTGACGGCGGGGAATTGCCAGCCTACCTATGAGGAATTGAAACAGTAAATCTCAATTGCCTGCCCCAGATAAAGATATCTATTGCCAGCCTACCTATGAGGAATTGAAACTGATGGTCAGGTTTTCTAACGACGCAGATATTGGAGATTGCCAGCCTACCTATGAGGAATTGAAACGTGTTAATCAGAAAAATTAAAACAATTCCCAAAGCTATTGCCAGCCTACCTATGAGGAATTGAAACTCGGGTACGTAGGGTGGTAGCCACCCAGCCGAGTTCATTGCCAGCCTACCTATGAGGAATTGAAACGTTTTTCAGGTGCTGGTAAACCCTTCGGTGGTTATCCATTGCCAGCCTACCTATGAGGAATTGAAACCATATTTTAATATAAATCTTTAAGTATATTCTGTCAAATTGCCAGCCTACCTATGAGGAATTGAAACTTCTTATAAACTCCCGCTCTTGCCTGATAAGAGGTATATTGCCAGCCTACCTATGAGGAATTGAAACATTCTCTATTTTTGCCGACTCAGTTCGAGCGATCATCATTGCCAGCCTACCTATGAGGAATTGAAACTCTCAATATCTCTGATTTTATAAGCGATATGATTATCAATTGCCAGCCTACCTATGAGGAATTGAAACCCCACAAGGATATAAGGCAAATATTCTGAAGCTTTCTTATTGCCAGCCTACCTATGAGGAATTGAAACTTGGACTTGGAGCTGCTGCTTTTTATTTGATTACTAAATTGCCAGCCTACCTATGAGGAATTGAAACCCCACAAGGATATAAGGCAAATATTCTGAAGCTTTCTTATTGCCAGCCTACCTATGAGGAATTGAAACTTGGACTTGGAGCTGCTGCTTTTTATTTGATTACTAAATTGCCAGCCTACCTATGAGGAATTGAAACCTTGGGGAACTGGTTTAACTTCTTCTTGGGGCTCTGATTGCCAGCCTACCTATGAGGAATTGAAACGCGATAATTAGTTACGGCATCTCCCGTTGGCGGAAAAATTGCCAGCCTACCTATGAGGAATTGAAACTCACATTCTGGAAAAGAGGGTGGTTCTTTAAGCTCATATTGCCAGCCTACCTATGAGGAATTGAAACTAATCATCTTCACTTAAATTAACAATTCCAATCGGATTGCCAGCCTACCTATGAGGAATTGAAACTTCGGGAAAGAAAGAAAATTGATGTTTTTCTTTTCATTGCCAGCCTACCTATGAGGAATTGAAACGAATTACTCGGAGATAGCGAGCAAAAGACTTACAGCAATTGCCAGCCTACCTATGAGGAATTGAAACTAATCGAAGGCAAGTGCTGGAGTAATAGAAAACAGGATTGCCAGCCTACCTATGAGGAATTGAAACGGATAAAGGCGGAACGATTCGAAAGAAAAATAAAATGATTGCCAGCCTACCTATGAGGAATTGAAACGCATTTTAGGTTAAAGTATTAGAAAAAATAAAGCAGATTGCCAGCCTACCTATGAGGAATTGAAACACGTATCATTAGTATATTTTTCATCATCATTAGATGATTGCCAGCCTACCTATGAGGAATTGAAACTTTGAAATCTGGCATATGAGAAACCCCCGGGTTTCCATTGCCAGCCTACCTATGAGGAATTGAAACCGGAAAAAGGTAGATAATTTTATAGCTCAGTCTTATGATTGCCAGCCTACCTATGAGGAATTGAAACATTGAGCATTTATCCGGCACTTTCCCTTAAAGAAGGCCGATTGCCAGCCTACCTATGAGGAATTGAAACCGCGATAACAATATAAAATATTCCCTTTTTTCGTTTTATTGCCAGCCTACCTATGAGGAATTGAAACAAAGAAATTGCTAATAAAGTTAATATTAAAATATCTTAATTGCCAGCCTACCTATGAGGAATTGAAACCCGGTTTAAGATTGATAGCATCCGCAAATAAATTAAATTGCCAGCCTACCTATGAGGAATTGAAACAGGGGTATGGGTCATGAGAATGAGTGACGACTCACTATTGCCAGCCTACCTATGAGGAATTGAAACGCTGGAAAAGATAAAAACCCTGCCTAAATATACCTTTATTGCCAGCCTACCTATGAGGAATTGAAACGCCAAAAAGCCAGAAAAGAGGGTTCCGGAGAAGCCTAATTGCCAGCCTACCTATGAGGAAGTGAAGCAACAGAAGAAGCTTGAAGGTTTTGACACGTCCAGCATTGCCAGCCTACCTATGAGGAATTGAAACGAGATCCTGGAGGAAAAGAGGATGTCAATTGGGGATCATTGCCAGCCTACCTATGAGGAATTGAAACCTTCTTCAGTGGGTTCTCACTAATAACTCGGTCTTCAAATTGCCAGCCTACCTATGAGGAATTGAAACACCGATGCCCCATCAACGCAAATAATATCGAACAGGATTGCCAGCCTACCTATGAGGAATTGAAACCAGACCTTGCTATGTATTTTTTAAAAATGGGCTGGGATTGCCAGCCTACCTATGAGGAATTGAAACGCCTATATGGTATTCTCTGGCTCGGGCGGCGCGATAGATTGCCAGCCTACCTATGAGGAATTGAAACATCCGAATTCGAAAAGAATGGGCAAAAGTATTCTGATTGCCAGCCTACCTATGAGGAATTGAAACGAGATCCTGGAGGAAAAGAGGATGTCAATTGGGGATCATTGCCAGCCTACCTATGAGGAATTGAAACCTTCTTCAGTGGGTTCTCACTAATAACTCGGTCTTCAAATTGCCAGCCTACCTATGAGGAATTGAAACCTGGTGAGTGCGATAATCCTCACTCCGTCTACCTGAATTGCCAGCCTACCTATGAGGAATTGAAACATGAAATATAATCAAAAGATCCCCCGTTATGAGCTAATTGCCAGCCTACCTATGAGGAATTGAAACCCGGAAAAAAGTAGATGAATTTATATCTCAATCATATATTGCCAGCCTACCTATGAGGAATTGAAACAAGTTAAACTTACACAAAACCTCAAGATATTTTTCATATTGCCAGCCTACCTATGAGGAATTGAAACTGAGTATTCTATTTATAATATTATTGAACATATTCAAATTGCCAGCCTACCTATGAGGAATTGAAACCAGATTCGACAATGAATAGTTTTTACTGGCATTTTAGATTGCCAGCCTACCTATGAGGAATTGAAACTATATAACCTTCAAAGAATTCTATTTTAACATCATGATTGCCAGCCTACCTATGAGGAATTGAAACGAGGAATGGGCAGCTAAGCAGGTTGCCCGGGCCACGATTGCCAGCCTACCTATGAGGAATTGAAACTAAGGATTTTTTAAAATCTAAAGGGGTTTTTGCTTGTTATTGCCAGCCTACCTATGAGGAATTGAAACAGATATTAACAATAGTCTGTAAGCGAGGATATGGAAAATTGCCAGCCTACCTATGAGGAATTGAAACAAGTTAAACTTACACAAAACCTCAAGATATTTTTCATATTGCCAGCCTACCTATGAGGAATTGAAACTAGGCTGAAGCTCATTTACCACACGCTGGACCTTATATTGCCAGCCTACCTATGAGGAATTGAAACTTTACCCGGGTATCTGGTCTGTCTTTACAGATAACAAATTGCCAGCCTACCTATGAGGAATTGAAACGAGGCTATGGACTTGCTGGGGCAGCAAACAACCAGGAATTGCCAGCCTACCTATGAGGAATTGAAACTTCTTTGTCGTGACGGTTATGTCTATACCTCCACGGCATTGCCAGCCTACCTATGAGGAATTGAAACTCAAGTTCTTTTGCCTGCTTTTCCAATTCGGCTATTTTCTATTGCCAGCCTACCTATGAGGAATTGAAACAGCTTATCGCGATATATCTTATGTGCTTTTTATGAATTGCCAGCCTACCTATGAGGAATTGAAACAGCTTATCGCGATATATCTTATGTGCTTTTTATGAATTGCCAGCCTACCTATGAGGAATTGAAACTTACCCAATTATAGCCATAAAGCACGGGGATATATTCTTATTGCCAGCCTACCTATGAGGAATTGAAACCCTCAATGGGGTTTTTCCGGGGCCGGGTGACGTTCTTTATTGCCAGCCTACCTATGAGGAATTGAAACTCGTTCAGACAAATAACCCTTGAGTAGCCATATTGCATTGCCAGCCTACCTATGAGGAATTGAAACTTTGTCTTGTTTCTCAGCCTCAGCCAGGCGGTCTTTTATTGCCAGCCTACCTATGAGGAATTGAAACGTTGGAAAGGATTAAAAGCTTGCCTAAATATACCTTGATTGCCAGCCTACCTATGAGGAATTGAAACCTATAAACAACTTCATCCATCGTGACATACCGTTCCGAGCATTGCCAGCCTACCTATGAGGAATTTTATTGAAATTAATTCACTTAATTTCAATAAAATAGTTTAAACATTTTTTTCTTTTCTGTATGAAAGCTATTAGTGAGACGCACATTAATTTTTTGCTTAACTTATGTTAACTTAATTTTACTCATTAACCTATGTTAAAATATGATAAGTTATTAACTTATGTTAATATTTGGGCTCATAAAGGAGCATAGGCTATGGAAAAGAATGAATTTATGACTATTCCCCAGCTGGCCAAGATTCTGGGAATAAGCAGAATCGCTGTCTACAACAAGGTAAAAACTGGAGAAATAAAGGCTATAAGAATCGGCAGAAACTATGCTATCAACGTTAAAGACATTGTTGACATCATCGGCCAGGAGCTTTCAAAAAAAGATAAAGAAGAAATTGATAGGGCAGTAACAAAGACTGTAGCTGAATATGGAGAAGTCCTGAAACTTTTGGGTAGAGAATGATTAAAATACTTACAGTAAGAGAAATAGAGTACATTGCCTTCAAACTGGCTCGGGAGCTTCTAACTTTTAACGAACCGATACCAGATTTTTCAACCCGATTTCCAAATATTCTGGAGAGCTGTCTGACTGCACCATTTCAAAGTTTCTCAAAAAGGCAGCTCTATAAAGGTCTGGTGGGAAAAGCCAGTATTCTTTTTTATCTTTTAATTAAAAACCGACCATTTAACAGCGGCAACCAAACAATGGCGATTACTGCCTTGCTGGTTTTCCTTTATAAAAATAAAAAATGGATAAAAGTTGACACCCAGGAATTATACAATTTCACCATCTGGGTGGCGCAAAGCCCTCCACGGCTTAAAGATGAAACAGTCAAAGCTACAGAAAAATTCATAAAAATGCATCTGATTGATCTCTTTTAAGAGTCTGAAAATCAGGCTCGGACCAGGAATTTGGGGGCAGACGGTAGCAAAATTCTTTTAGCCTTTATTTGGTCATATAAAATCATGTTAATTTATTTGTTTTAAATAATTTGGCGTGGTCCGACCCCATTCAGTGGCCGACCCCATTCAGTGGACGCGGAGTAGCATGGTAAAACAGCTATTTTTGATCTTATAAATTGGGAGTGGATTCAAGTAGAGGTAGCGGATTTAATTAGGGCAACTACCTCTTCCCGGCTCTTTGCCTGGCGCAAGGTGTCACGGAATTCTTCGTGGATGAGCTTGCGGGAAAGCTTCGGCAGAAGCTGGAGCTTCTGACGCACCTTCTCGCCCGATGGGAAGGACAGAGCCACCACCAGGTCAACCAGTCCGCCTTCTTTGGACTGCCAATCAACCGGCTGCTTCAACCTCAACAGTGCAATGCTCGGCGTCCTGACCTCAGGCGATTGACAGTGCGGAATGGCCAGACCAAAGCCAATTTCCGTGGCCACATCATCCTCTCTTTTCCAGAGAGCCTGCTCAAAAAGCGCCCGGTTGGAAACCCGCCCCGAAAGCTGAAGCATGACCGCTACCCGCTGAATCACTTCAGCCTTATTCCGGCAGTCAGCTTCAAGGTCAATAAGCTCCGGTGCCGTTACTTCCTCTGAAAAACGCGCCTGGTAAAATTGCTCCAGCAGGCGAGCGCTCTCCTCAGCCGTGGCCGCCTCCATAGCTTCAGCCACCAGCTGTTCACACTCATCCGTCCGGAGCCCGGAAAGGACTGCCTTGACCTCCGGTATAAACCCGGAGCTCATGCTCAGCTCATCAAAGCCGAGCCCCACAAACACCGGCGTCAGCCGCGCCTCACCGGCGATTTCTCCGCAGAGCCCAACCCACTTCCCTTTCTGGTGCGCCAGGTCAATGGCCTGCTTCAAAAGCCGCAGCAGCGCCGGGTTGAGCGGCTGGTTCAAATACTTAACCCGCGGATTGCCCCGGTCGGCCGCAAAAAAGTACTGAATTAAATCATTGGACCCAACGCTGAAGAAATCAACTTCTGCCGCAAACTTATCCGCCAGCAGAGCCACCGAGGGAATTTCCAGCATAATGCCAACTTCCACCTCAGAATTAAACGGCACTCCCTCCGCCTTAAGCTCTTCACAGAACTTCCGTACCTGCTCCCGCAGCCAGCGCACCTCTTCCACCAGAGCCACCATCGGAAACATTATCTTGAGCGGGCCATGCACCGCCGCCCTGAGGATGGCCCTCACCTGACTGCGAAAAAGCTCATAATGTTCCTGGTAGATTCTAACTCCGCGGTAGCCGAGAAACGGGTTGGGTTCATGAGGCAGGCTGACCGAGGGAATAGGCTTATCCCCGCCGATGTCAAACGTCCTGAGGATGATGGGCCGGCTCTCCGCCTCCTCTGCCACGCGCCGGTAAAGCCGGTACTGCTCCTCTTCAGTGGGCAGAGCCTGCTTTCCGTAGATCAGAAGCTCTGTCCGAAAAACCCCGACTGCTTCCGCTCCATCCTGCCAGGCTTTTTTGAGTTCTTCTGGATGGCCGATGTTGGCGGCAATTTCCACCTTCCGGCCGTCGGCCGTCATTCCCGGAAGCTGCGCCTTTTTCCTCCTACCTTCAGCCAGCAACCGCTCGGCTTCCATCTCCGCTTCATAATATCTTCTAATGGCCTCGCCCGGCGAAACCACCACTACTCCCCTGTTGCCATCCACAATCACTTCCTCGCCCGGGCGAATCAGCCGGCTGGCTTCAGCCACGCCCGTCACGGCCGGAATTCCCCGCCCTCTGGCCATAATCAGGGTATGAGAGGTTTGCCCGGCTTTTTCCAGAACCAGCCCGAGAATATGTTCTGGCTTAAAGCTTAAAAAATCGGAAGGAAAAAGGTCTTCAGCCACCACCACGGCCGGCTCTTTGAGCTCAGCCTTTAGCTCGCTCACCTTTTCCCAGCCAAGCTTTTCTAAAAGCCGCAGAGCCACATCCCCGACATCAGCCATCCTTTCCCTGAGATACTGACTTCGGGCGCCACCCAGAAGCTGGCCGAATTCCTCCGCCGCCTTCGCCACCGCAACTGTGGCCGCACACTTTTCCTTTTGTATCAATTCCTCAACCCGGCTGATAAAAGCGCGGTCTGAAGCAATGGAAAGATGAGCCTGAAGAATGTTTTTTTCCACACCGCTTTTTTCCGTGAGAGCCTGCTTAATTTCAGCCTGAAGCTCAGAGATAGCCTTAAAAAAGGCGGCTTTTTCTGCTTCGGCGGATAGGGCTCTGCTCCTTTTCTCTTTTTCTTTTCTTTCTCCAGCAAGAAGGCTTTCCCAGTCAGGGCCGCTCTTCAGCACAAATACTTTTCCCCGCGCTACGCCAGATGAAGCCGGCTGACCGGTTAAATAAACTTCCTTCTCATCCAGAACGATTCGGGGAACAATGGCTCCGGCGGCCGGAACTTCTTTCAGGGCGGCTTCTTCTCTGAGCGGCAGCTCCTGAAGCAAAAACTGCCTCAACTCAGCGGCAAATTCTTTTTCACCGTTTCCGGCCACAATCAGGCGGCAGGTATCGCGGTGCTGAGTGTCAGAAGTCACCAGCGAGAGCACGCTCTTGGCGTCGGCTTTTCGCCCGTTGCGGAGGTTTTCCCAGATTATCTCGCCGGCAAAATTCTGACACTTTTCCTGGATGAAGCTGGCCGGCCGGGCATGAAGCCCTAGAGGGAGAGGGAATTCAAAAGTAAATTCAACCGCCAATTTCTTCCTTCACCTTCTTTAAAATTCCTTCGGCATTCTTGATGGCTTCCTGGACCGAAAATTCAAAAATCTTTTTGCCTTCAAAACGCTCGGCTTTCTGAACTGGGATGCCCACGGCCAAAATCACGGCGCTGGCTTCTTTGATGTCGTCTTCTTGCAGTTCGTTTTCAATACCCATAGCGCCCTGGGTTTCAACTTTGATGGAGAAACCCATCTTCTTGGCCACCCGCTCTAACTGTTCGGCAGCCATGTAGGTATGAGCAATCCCGGTAGGACAGGCAGTAACGGCTACCAGTTTCATCTTGTCCTCCAGTTATTAATAATTAGAATTTATTTTAGCACGAGTCAGCAACTTTAAAAGATATAAGCTTAAATTTCTGGTTAGGCCATTTATTTAAAAATATCATTAAAAAAGAAAGCCAGCCCGAGTTTTCCCGGGTCCTACGCTTTTTTTTCGCTCTTATATTTTTAAACTTCTGGTAATACGGGCTGAAAATAAAATTATGAGCAGAAATTCTTGTTTATCACTTTGATTTGCGGTTGTCTGCCAGGTTTAAAGGCTTTCCGCCGGGCAAGATATTTTAAATCACCTAAGCGGTTTCAGCTATAAGCAACATAAAGAATAGTAGGCCAGGTTATTTCAGTTACTTTAGCCATCCTGACTTTGTTTTTATTTTGGCAGTTTTATTCTGCGGGAAGAAATGCCTGCCGCAACAGCCCATTTAAGAATAAAAGTATAACAGGCACATTCCTGAAGCTAAACATCTGGATTTTTCTCAGCTTAACCTAATCTGTCTATTTGCTTGATACTGAGGCAGAGTCTGCGGCCGAAGTAGCTTCGGCTTTCTTTTTACTGCGAGCGCGAATCAGGGTCATCAGGACAGCCACCACTAAAGTGCCTACCAGGATGGCCACAACATACATCAGCCGGTTATCCACCACAGGCAGCACAATCGGCCCGCCGTGAGGAGCATGGTCACCAACCTTACCCAGCATGGCAATGACCGAGCCAACGCTGGAGCCAGCCATAATCACCGGAATGACGCGGAAGGGGTCGGCCGCGGCAAACGGGATAGCTCCTTCAGTAATGCCGATAGCGCCCATGGCCAGGGCGGCCAGACCGGCGTCCCGCTCCTGCTCGGTCCAGAGTTTTCTGTTGAGCAGCGTGGCCAGACCGAGGCCAAGCGGTGGGATGCAGATGGCGGCGGCGCAGGCTCCCATGATGAAATAATTCCCCTGCTGAATCATGGCCGCACCAAAAAAGAAAGCCACCTTGTTGACCGGCCCGCCCA
>Ga0272448_1001514_pt1 | contig 30884 bp, 26 predicted proteins | sample YNPCB0191_FD_202220 | JGI IMG/M metagenome (GOLD analysis project Ga0272448, IMG submission 202220) | Hot spring sediment microbial communities from Yellowstone National Park, WY, United States - YNP-CB-019-1 | ecosystem: Environmental > Aquatic > Thermal springs > Hot (42-90C) > Sediment...
GCAAAAATATGCAGACACTGTGAGAACCCACTCTGTTTAGAAGCGTGTCCTGTGGGGGCTATAACAAAAAGAGAAGACAATATTGTAATTCTCGATAGTGATGCCTGTAATGATTGTGCTTCTTGTATAGATGCCTGCCCTTTTGATGCCATAATAATTGACGCAACAGACGGAAAGGCAAAAAAGTGTAATATGTGTTATCACAGGGTTGAAAATGGCCTTTTACCTGCTTGTGCAGACAACATATGTCTTGCCCACTGCATATACTTTGGTGATGCCAGAGACATTGACCGTATGATTGAGGAATAGTTCTGGCTTAAAGCAAGGATTGAAGGGAAACTTAGTTCGGTTGTTATTTTGGTGGAAGACTGATAAAATCATTTATATCAATAGAAATTTTAATATTCTTTTTTGGCTTTTTATTATTAGAAAACCTTTTTTAAGCTATATTAACCCAAAAGCAATGCCCTTTTTTATATCTTATTGATCCTGTTAAAGTTATATGACAAAAAATGGATACCTGATTTCTGCATATCAAGGCACTATAAAATTAAAATTATGACACTGGTTACAGTAATTTTCTGATTTTGAATGCTGGTGATGACAGAGATTACAATCTAAATTCTTTCCATAATGTGGTGAAGTATGGGGATTTTCTGGTTTTAAATTTTTTGTCTTTTCAACAAGTTTATCTACATCATGACAGTTAATGCATTTATCATATTCAACACTATTTTTTATTTCATTGTTTCCATGACAATCATCACAGCCTATTCCAGATAGCATGTGAAAATGACTGCCTGTTAATTTAGTTTTTAGGTTTCCTTTTTTTGTGGAGTTATGGCATATAATGCAGTCTTTTAGACCCATCTTTTCAGTATCCTTATGTCCATCTGGAAGCACCTTATTTTCATGGCATTGTATACAGTAACCCGGTTTTGCATTAATTATTTTTTTAGGGACAGCCATAATGATATTTACAAACCCTATAAAAGAGATGATTGGAATAATTATTAATATTATCATTTTGTTTAAAAAATTTTTCATTGTGGCTACCCCTAATTTTTAAAAAATTTTAGCCCCACGGAATTTCTTTAGCAGCATTTTTTCCTGCTATTCTTCCAAACACAATACAATCAGCCATAGCAACTCCGCCTAAACGGACAGCACCATGGATGCCCCCTGTTACCTCACCTGCTGCATAAAAACCAGCAATAGGTTTCATATCAAAGCCTATTACCTTTGCATTTTCATTTATAACTAAGCCGCCCATTGTATGATGAACCTTAGGCCATAATCTTGCAGCAAAGAATGGAGGTTCAATTGTTGGCTTAGCATCAGGGAATATCATACAGTCAAAATCATCATCCTTCTTTTTTTCTACAAATGAATTCCACTTTGTAATCTCATTTTTGAATTGTGCTAAAGGCATATTATAATTTTTTGCTAAATCTTCAAGGGTTTCAAACTTCTTTATGGAGCCATTTTCTAAACCCTTTTTAAGAGCTGCGGGAAAAACCTGTTTATTAACAGCATAAGAATCACCAAGTATTACAACGGGGTGACCGATAAGAATAATTGCATCAGCCCTTTCCTTTCTATTACCTGTTTCTTTAAAAAAACGTTTCCCTGTTTTGGGGTCAATCATAGGACCATATCCAACAAGTCTTTCACAAAAAAGCGGTACATATCCAAAACCTTTTTCATCAGGGCTTGTCCATGGACCAAGCTGTATCCAGTCCATATGCACGTCCATTGCATTTGCCATGCATGCGGCCATTATTGCTTCTCCAGTGGCACCTGGATGGTTTGTTGATTCAAATCTTTCATCTAAACGAGGATCATGGATCTTACGAAGATTTATATCCCTTGAAAAACCCCCTGATGCCAGTATCACAGCCTTTGATGCCTTAATATAGGTCTTCTTGCCTGTTTTTTCGTCTGGAAACCTATAATCCTTTTTAACCTCAATACCTATCACCCTGTTGTCATTATTAACAATAAATCTTTCGAGTTTTGTCTTAAGGTACATTTTAACACCAAGTTCTTTTGCCTTTGACAGCATCTTGTTAACTAATTCAGAACCTGAGGCATTGATTGTCTGGTGGGCCCTTTTAACAGAATGACCACCATGGAAGTTAAGTCTTGCAAATTTAGCTCCAATGTAATTTGCACACCACTCCAGTGCATCATTTGACTGATAAGCCACTATTTTTGCAAGTTCTGGATTATTTAGATAAAGACCTGCCCTTAACATGTCCTTTAACATAAGCTCTGGAGAATCATTAATGCCTGCCTCTTTTTGCATTTTTGTGCCACATGCTGAAAAGTCTCCACCGTTTATAATAGAATTCCCGCCGTAAACAGGCATTTTTTCGATAACAACGACATTTGCCCCCGAATTTCTTGCCTCTATTGCAGCAGCAAGACCAGCGAATCCACTGCCTATTATCACTATATCATATGTTTCATCCCATTTTTTTGGAATAGATTCTTTAGCATCTGTATCTTTTGGACTAATTCCTAATCCACCCAGGACGATTCCTGTTGATATAGCGATCCCTGTTGCTGATTTTATAAAATCTCTTCTTGATGCACCTTTTAAATTTTTAACATCATCGCTCATCTTATACCTCCCTGTAAAATTATATTTATACAAGTCTAAACTTTTAAATTTAAAAATTGCAATATTTTTCTAAATTAATCCCTTTTATTCCAGCTTGTGCACCTCTAACTGGACTTTTATAGGATTTTGGGCCTTTGATTATTGGTAGTTAAAATTCTCCATATAATTTATTTTTTTACATAGCGGTGGGAAAGTTGGGCTAAAAATTTCAATAAACTACTGTGGAGGTGAAGGGGATTGAACCCTCGACCCCCTCGTTGCGAACGAGGTGCTCTCCCGCTGAGCTACACCCCCAAAAATATCATGCGATACTATCAGCATAACCATAGATATCCACCTGCCAACCTTCCTCAGGCATTTCAATTCCATCGATGTAAACCTTTCTACCATCGATGGATACCCTTCCTTTGCCAATGAGATTATGTACAGCAAAGGGATAAATCATCCAATCACCTTCTATTTTTAACACCTCTTGAATCTCCTTTGAAACGGCTTCTAACATAAGATCTAAATTATTTCCTTTTATTTGTGCTTTATTGTTAAATTCGGAAAGGGTTTTTATATCCTCTTTTTCAATAAATTTTTTTATATCGTATAATTTTTCATCCCATCTTGATAGCGAAATTGACCTTGACTGGATTAATACAGGACCTCCATCATCACTTTCATCTACGAAAAATACCGTTGATTTTACACTTTTTTCTCCTGCAATAATAGCCTTTGCAGTAGGTCTCCAGCCAAGACCAATATATTTCCTTGAATCTCCTGGATGCACATTCAGGATCCTCGGAAAATATTTTTTTGCCATCCAGTCACCTATCCAGAGGTCATATCCGGCAAGACAGATTAAATCAGGTTCGCCGTTTATGCTTTGTTCAATAAGTGTCATTAGGGCCATATCATAGCTATTTCTCTCCACACCATATCTTGGAACTTTTTCAATGCCCCACATCTTTTTGAAGTATATCTTAGAGTCTAAAACTACAACAGGAACATTTCTCGCCTTAGCCTTATTTATCCCTGAACAGTTCAAGATATTGCTGAAGACAATGTGAGGTTTTTCAGGATCCCCTTCATAGATTTTATCATAATTTGTACCTGAACCGGAAACACCGCATGCATATCTCAAAGGTCGATCGCATGGAATATAAACTGGGTTTCCTTTCAAATCTATCCTCCCATGTTTTTATGAAAATCTAACAGAATGGGAAAAACATGTCAAACTTTACCTTCTTACTTTATCACACCAGAGCCTTGCATTTTGAAACATCTTGAGCCATGGTGATGCCTTTAGGTTTTTAATCATCTCTTCCGGCATATACGGCCATTGCCATTTTAAAAATGCCCTTTCTGGGTGAGGCATAATTGCCAAGTGTCTGCCATCTTCTGTGCATAATCCAGTAATGCCATAAGGCGAACCATTGGGATTAAATGGATAACTAAAGGGATGTATATCCGATTCAAAACCATCTTCTATGCCATAGTCATTTACAAAAACAAGGGGGACAAGATTTTTTTTCAATACTTCTTCTAAAACCATGGGATCAGGGAAATAAACCCTTCCTTCACCATGGGCAACCCAAACACCGAGGATTGAACCTTCCATGCCTTCAAACATAATTGCCGGACTTTTTTTAATTTTTACAGTTACCCATCTCGATTCAAACCTACCTGATAAATTCTTTACAAACCTCGGTTGCTTAGTATCTTCAAGGCCCTGCCACGGTACCCATCCAAGCAAAGCAAATAACTGACAGCCATTGCAAACACCAAGCGAAAATGTATCCGGTCTTCTGTAAAACTCATCAAACATCTCTTTAAGTCTGCTATTAAATCTTATAACAGAAGCCCACCCCTTTGCACTTTCAGGCACATCGGCATATGAAAAACCGCCCACAGCTACAAGACCATTGAATTTTTCGAGGGATATCTTGTTCGAGATGAGATCTGTCATAGTAATATCCCAGGGTGAAAATCCAGCGTGGTAAAAGGCAGATGTCATTTCCCTATCACCGTTACTACCTTCCTCTCTCAATATTGCCACATTTGGTTTGTCTTTTATTTCTATTAAAGCCCACGGTGTTTCTTCTGGCTCGAAGGTTATTAAATATTTGGGCCCTTTTCTGTCGTAGATGTTCTTTTTCTCCTGGTCAGCACATTTTGGGTTTGCCTGCAAACGTTCTATCTGATAAGATGTTTCTTCCCATATGGATCTCAATTTTCGCATATCTTCATGAAGGACTATGCGACCATTATATTCGACAATAATTTCCTTTTCGATTTTAGTTTCTCCGATATTAAAAAATTCAATACCATATTCTTTAAGTATACATGCTACCTTATTTATATCTTCTTTTTTGCATTCAATAACTGCGCCTAATTCCTCTGCAAAAAAACGCTCTATTGGATTTGAATCTCCTTTCATCCTTATATGGACACCGCAATTACCTGAAAATGCCATCTCCAGGATTGTAACAATAAGCCCCCCATCACTTATGTCATGGCCTGCAAGTATAAGGTCTTCATAAATAAGTCTCTGAATTGCTGTAAAAGTATTTTTTAAAATAACTGGATCATCTACATCCGGTGATTTATTGCCAATTTGCTTAAACACACATCCCAATATAGATCCACCGAGTCTTGTTTTTCCTTTTGCAATATCAATAAAAATGAGATCAGTTTTACCAGGTTTTTTAATATCCGGAGTCACCTTTTTTGTTATATCAGGCATTGTTGCATAGGCTGAAATAACAAGCTCTCTTGGTGATTTAACAATCTCATCACCTACCTTGGTTGCCATAGAAAGGCTATCTTTTCCTCCATCCACTGCAATACCGAGTTTAATCATTACATCGCTCATGGCCATAACAGCGTCGTAAAGTGCTGCGCCCTCTCCTGGAAGCTTAGGCGCCCACATCCAGTTAGCAGAACACTTTATATTCTCAATATGTCCAATGTAAGCCCACATTATATTGGTTATTGCTTCACCAACAGACATTCTGGCCCCTGCCTTGGGGTCAACAATCATCTTGATAGGTTGCTCTCCAATGGAAGTGGCTGCACCGGTTAATCCAAAGTGGGTCTGAGCAATAATTGCCATGTCTGCAACTGTTAGCTGAAGGGGACCACAGCACTGCTGCTGTGCAATAAGCCCAGTGACACTTCTATCCACTTTGTTTGTAAGAAACCTTTTTGAGCCCACGGCAAGGTCTTTTAAGACAAGGGATAATGCCCCTTCTAATGTAATATCATCGGGTAAATTCAGCGGTTCAAGCCTTGCATTGACCTTTTTATCTGTAAATGTCTTTTGAGGAATATTTCCCAGCACCTTATCAAGATTTAAATTTACAGGTGTGGAATCATCCTTTTCATCGTGAACAATAAATCTGCCATCTCCTGTAACAATACCTAAAATCTCACAATTTACCTTTTCTCTATTACAAATTTCCTCAAATTCCTCAATCCTTTCAGGCTCAATTAAAAGACCGCATCTTTCCTGATATTCGGCAATCCATATCTTTAAAACTGAAAGTGTGGGATCTCCCAGTTTAATCCTTCTTAATTCAATCTTTCCCCCTGCCTTTTCCACAAGCTCCTTTAAAACATTGGCAGGCCCTCCTGCACCCTGATCATGTATGCTTATGATGGGATTTTTCTCACCCATCTCAATGCAAGCCCTAATCACCCTGTTCATCTTCTGTTCCATCTCTGCATCGCCACGTTGGACTGCATTAAAATCTAACTCTTCCTCATTTTCTCCCTGGAGTTTACTTGATGCAGAGCCTCCTCCTATTCCAATACCATATGCAGGACCTCCAACCTGAACAATGAGCAAACCCTTTTTTGCCTCACCTTTTTCTATATGTTGCGCATTTATCTGGCCTATACCACCGGTAAACATGATCTTTTTAACCCATCCCCACCGTTCTTTGTTTGATAGCCTCTGGTCAAAGGACCTGGTAAAACCAGCAATTATTGGCTCTCCAAACTTATTCCCGTAATCGCTTGCACCATCACTTGCCTTAATCTCCACTTCAAGGTTACTGGCAAGGTTTGTAGGATAAGGAAAATCCTTAGTCTCCCATGGCAATTCATAACCGGGTATGAGTAGATTCCCGGTACAGTAGCCTGCTGTTCCTGCTACAACAAGGCCACCCCTGCCTGTTGCCTGGACATCCCTGATCCTACCACCTGTCCCTGTTTCAGCCCCCGGAAAAGGTGCAACACCTGTGGGGAAATTATGGGTTTCGGCGGTAAATATGATATGATAGTGGACCTTTTTTTTCTTAAATACAGAGGGATAACCCGGTTTTTCTGGTATAATAGTATAACACTCAAAGCCTTCTATAGCACTGGAGTTATCCTTGAAGGCAATTATACTATTGCCAGGATTTTTTTTAAGAGTAGATTTAACAAGCTCCATTAAGGTATAGGGCATTTCTTTTCCATCGATAATCTGTTTACCTTTAAAGTATCCATGTCTTGAGTGTTCACTATTGGCATTGTCAAGGTCTCTTATTTCAACAATTGTAGGGTTCCTGCCTTCCTCTTTTACAAAATAGTTGTAATAAAACAACCTATCCCATTCATCCATGGCAAGGCCTTGCACCTCAAGTAATGCATCAGGGCCTTTTTCTTTTAACGGAATTTCGTAAAGCTCCTCTTGTGCTGCCTCTATTTCAAAAGATTCTATGGGGGTGGCATAGACACATTCTGTCATGCGGTCATGGTTTTTTTTTACAAAATCTTCTTTATCTATACCTTCATCTAAGAGATATCTTCTTGACCTCTCTATACGCAATACTTTATCAAGCCCGCAGGTCTTGCATATAGATACAATATTTGTAGAAAATGCTGTGGCAAAATTCATGCGAGGCCCTATTTCTATAACACTGAATCTTTTATTCAATGCAGAATTTAAAGAAATACTTTCAATGATAAATCCATCGGCTAAAATATACTTTAATGTAGTAAATTCATCTTCTGTAAGGGGAGAAGAAACCTCTACATTATAACAAAATTCAAAAAACGGTGACTTTTTAAGATAAAAACGTAAAATCATATTTTGTTTCCTATTTTTTATTTACCTTATGCTATAAAGGCACTGACAGTCCTCTTTAGCCGTTTTGTGTGAGTATTTTTGCTATTGTCTGCTTGAGTTCTTTGGTGTCTGCCGATTTCACCACATATGCATCTGAAGCCCAGCTTGAAAAATCCTGTCTGAACTCACCATATGCAGAGCATAGTATTATAGGCTGATTTGTATTTATTTTCTTTATCTCATTTAACGTCTGTATGCCGTCTATCCCTGGCATTTTTATATCAAGAACAACAAGGTCGTAGGAGTTATTTTTAACTTTATCGATTGCCTCAAAGCCGTTAGATGCAAGATCAACTGTATAGCCCTCGTCTTCTAACTCTTCCTTAAATAAAAGCCTTATGTTTTCCTCGTCATCAACGATTAAAATTTTTTTATTTTTCATTGCCCTATACCTCACCATTATTTTTATTTTTTTTAACAGGTAAGTAAATCTTAAAAGTAACCCCCTTTCCCACAATATTTTCTATTTCTATCCTGCCCCCGATGTTTTTTACTATCTTATTTGATATGGCAAGCCCCAGACCTGTACCCTTTTCTTTAGTTGTAAAGAATGGATTGAATATATTTTCTATGATTGTGGGGTCTATACCTCCTCCTGTATCACTTATGGATATCATGACCTGTGGATAATTTTCATCGTCTATAATATTTTTTGTTTTTATTGTTATTTCGCCCTTACCGTTCATGGCCTCAAAAGAGTTTAAAATCATATTTATAAAAACCTGCTTCATCTGTTGGACATCGCATAGAATGAGTGGAAGTGATGGGTCGAGGTCTTTTGTGATCTTTACCCTTTCCCATGACCCGTCTGATGTAAAAAGATAAAGAATATCCTCTATGCAGGCATTTATATTACATTCTTCTAAAGATAGGGGTGGTTCTTTAACATAGTTCAAGACATCGTTTAAAATGGATTCAAGTCTTGCCACCTCACTTACAATTATATTTGCATATTTATTTTCTGTCTGGCTTAAATTTACCTTTTTCGCAAGCCTTTTTGTAAAGCCTCCGATTACAACTAACGGGTTTTTTATCTCGTGGGCAATGTTTGCCATCATCTCCCCTAGGCTTTTAAATTTTTCCTGTTCTATAACCCTTTTCTGAGTTTCGTTTAATTCTTTAATGACTTCTTTCAGCTTCGCGCTCAATAGTATATTTTCAAGCCCATTTGCAATATAGTTGGTTATGGTTGTTGTTATATAGAGCATATCTTCATTTTGATTGAAATTTTTACCAGGCTTTGAAAAACATACGGTAAGCACGCCAATTGCTTTGTTTTTTGTAAGTATTGGGGCACTATATAATGTATAAATTTTTTTTACTGGCAGGTCTTTATTATTATAGTATTCATAATTTATGGTCTTTTTTTGTTGTATTGCCTGTGTTTCGCAATCCTCCACTATTTCTGAGAGAGAACCATTTAAATTACCATACACGAAACGCTGGCATTCCATTTTTGGAATGGACCAATCAATATTTATAGAGGCAAACACTGCATTTAATGCCCTTGCAATTGTAAAAACAGTATTTTTTAAAATTATTTGGGGGTCTAAATTCGTTGTTAAAATTTTACCAAGCTCAGAAAGTGTTACAAGTTCACTAATCCTCTTTTTTAAATTTATTAGCAAATCGTTTGTCTTTAAAAGGCCCCCTATTTCTCTTGCAATAATTGCTAATAAAATTTTGTCATTGTCATTTATCCTTTCCATTGACCTTGAAATGACAATAAGAACTCCATAAAGAAAACTATCATCAGATACAGGGATAAAAGCATAAGACCTGTAATTGTATATTACATCATCAAGCTCATTAAAAAATATGCATCCAAATCTCGGCGGGATATCTTTGTGGATAAAATACTGGGGTACCCTTTTTTGGGCAACGGTTCCTATAACACCTTCTCCTATGTGACATCTGTGTTTATTGAGGAGTTGATAAAGTTGACTTGTCTGATTTGCATAACTGCATGTGAGTCTCTTATCTTTATCTAATTTAAAGACCAAAACCTCTTCAAACTCCATTCTATAAGAGATTATGTTTAGTATTGCCTTCATCCTTGAGTTTGTCTCAAGGTTGGAATTAGATATTTCGATAACTTCGCCGAGCAACTCTATACTTTTCATTGTTTAGATTTGTGTCTATCAATTGCTTTTTTATAGAGTTCTATATATTCCTTTGCAGACCTCTCCCATGAATAATCCTCTTTCATACATCTTATCATAAGTGACTGCCATAAATCTCTGTTTTTATACAATCCTATTGCCCTTTTTATCGCATCTAACATTGCCTCTTTTGTATATTCTCTGAATTTAAAACCCGTGCCTATTTCAGGATTTTCAGTATAGTCAATAATTGTATCGTCAAGCCCTCCTACTGCCCTTACAATGGGCACTGTGCCGTATTTCAAACTATAAAGCTGATTAAGCCCGCACGGTTCGTACCTTGATGGCATAAGAAACATATCTGCACCTGCCTCTATTAAATGGGCAAGTTTATTATCATAGGAAATCTTAACGGCAAGGGACCTTGAAAACTTTTTTGAAAGCTCATTTAGTATTTCGTGATATTTTCTTTCTCCTGTCCCGAGAACAACATAATTAACCCCCAATGAAAGCATTTCTTCAATGCCTGACACTATGAGATCAAAGCCTTTCTGTTCAGCAAGCCTTGAGATTGTAGCAATAAGTGGGTAATCTTCATTTTGCTCTATATTAAATTCTTTCAGTAACGTTTTTTTACATATTGTTTTGTTTTTTAAATTTCTATTACTGTATCTCGCAGGAAGCAATTCATCTGTTTCTGGATTCCATTCATCATAATCAATACCATTAATTATACCATATAAATCGTTTTTTCGTGTTCTTAAAACACCATCCAGGCCATAGCCAAATTCAGGTGTTTGAATCTCTTCGCTGTATTTTTTGCTCACCGTATTTATAATATCTGAAAATATTATTCCACCTTTCATAAAATTTATATTACCAAAAAATTCAAGGTAATCCGGTGAAAAGTACTCCCAGCCTAAATTTAATAGATGCATATCATACTGCCAGAAAATGCCCTGATAACCAATATTATGTATCGTAAACAGTGTAGCAATATCTTTTAATTGAGGGTCATCTTTATAAATTGTCTTTAAAAAAACAGGGGCAAGGGCTGTTTCCCAGTCATTGCAATGTAAGACATTTGGTTTAAATCCTGTCACCTTTATTGCCTCTAAGATGCTTTTTGAAAAAAATATAAACCTCGTTGCATTGTCCTGATAGTCACCATCTGGTGTGCTGTATAGATAATCCCTATTATAATATTCATCTTGTTCAACAAGATATGCTATTACACCATCATCGTATTCACTTTCTACTATTTCTGCTTCAACAAAACCCATTGAAATCTGACAAGCTATTTTATAATTTTTGTATTTTAACGGAAATCTACTCTCGTCTATCCCCTTATGCTTGGGGAGGATCACCCGTGCGTCAACACCAAGTTTTTTTAGTGCCTTAGGGAGTGCACCTGTTACATCTGCAAGCCCACCTGTTTTTACAAAGGGATATACTTCAGGAGAAGCTATTAATATTTTCATCATAACCCCCTAAATTTCTGTCTCTTTTAAGTAAATTGTTGCTTCTTCTGGTGGCGTTGGATTTATATAAAAGCCTGTCCCCCATTCAAAACCTGCCATTTTAGTTAGTCTCGGTATAATTTCAATGTGCCAGTGATAATGTGATAGCTCACTTTCATTTTTTGGTGCCATATGAAATATAAAATTATAAGGAGGTGCGTTTAAGAGTTTTACATATTTTTTCATCAAAACTGATATGCATTCTGCAAGGAAAAAATAGTTTTCAGACTGGCTGTGAGTAATAAAATTTGATTCATGTTTTTTTGGCAAAATCCATATTTCAAAGGGAAATCTCGATGCAAAGGGCGATATAGCAATAAAGAGTTCATTTTGATATACTACCCTTTCATTGTCATCTAATTCCTGATTAATCATATCACAAAATATACACCTATCTTTAAATTTATAATAATTTAACCCCCCATTTATCTCTTCCAGTACCCGCCTTGGAACAATGGGTAGTGCGATAAGCTGCGAGTGCGAATGATCAAGGGATGCCCCTGCGACAGAACCATGATTTTTAAAAATCATTATATATTTAAATCTCTTATCTTTATATAGATCAACAACCCTTTCTTTATATGCAATAAAAATATTCTGAATGGTTTTCAAATCCATATCTGCAAGGGTTTCACCGTGGTTAGGTGTTTCTATTATCACCTCATGTGCACCTATTCCATTCATCTTATCGTAGATACCTATTCCTTCTTTATCAAGCTCTCCCTCAATCCTCAAAGCAGGGAATTTGTTGGGTACAACCCTTGTATACCATCCAGGTCCATTGGGTGGCGAACCAAAACTCCTTATTGCAAACACCTCAGGGGGTGTCATATGTTCGTTGCCAGGACATAAAGGACAGATAGCAGTCTTTGTAGAAGGTGTCTCTTCAATAAAAAAAACCGGTCTTTTGCCCCTCTCTGTGGAAATAATAACCCATCTATCTATTATTGGATCCTTTCTTAATTCAGGCATATCCTCCCCTTTTTATTAGTTTCTTTGACTTCAATAGACACTCATGGTAAGAATACATGGATGATACCTATAAAAGACAACATAAAAACACACTCATTTCCCATTATAACAGCATGTATTATTGTTGTAAATATTTTAATTTTTCTATGGCAAAAAATTACCCTTACACCTTCTGAAAATGAATTTATAATCAGATATTACGGGATTATGCCCTATGACTTCTTTTTGGCTCTCACTAAAAAACATGAATTAATACCTTACAATATAATGACGATATTTACATCCATGTTTTTACATGGTGGTTTTTTTCATGTAGGTGGTAATATGCTTTATCTATTTATTTTCGGCAAATCCGTTGAAGATGTCATAGGCCATAAAAGATTTTTTGTTTTTTATTTTTTATCCGGCTTAGCCGCTGCTATCTTTCAGCTTTTATATGAACCGGAATCAAAAATACCCATGATAGGGGCAAGTGGTGCAGTTTCAGGGATACTGGGTGCCTACTTGATTCTTTTTCCCTATGCAAAGATAGTAACCATGTTGATTATTATAATTTTTATAAAATTTGTTCAACTACCTGCTATCTTACTCCTTACCCTATGGTTTTTTATGCAGATATTATATTCCCATACAGATGGGGTTGCATGGTATGCCCATATAGGTGGATTTATATTCGGGCTAATTGTAATTAAATTTTTTGGCAGGAGAAAATTTGTTAAAACCAAAAGACTTGAAACTTGAAGGAAATGTTTCACGTGAAACAATACAGGGCATTACTTATAAATCCTTATGTCTATGATTTTGCTGCATACAGCTTCTGGTCTACACCTCTGGGATTACTGTATATGGGGAGCATATTAAGAAAAAATGGCTTTGAAATATATCTTATTGATTGTCTTCAGATAATAGAGGATAAAAGAAAAGAGGACGGTAGAGGTCCATTTATTAAAGAAAAGGTTCAGCCACCACCAAAATTAACTGGTATAAAAAAAAGGTTTAAAAGATATGGCATCTCAAAAGAGGAGCTGATATCCAAGTTTACCAGTATACCTGAGCCTGATCTTATTCTTGTAACCTCTATTATGACCTACTGGTATATGGGCACAAAGGAAGTGCTCGAAACAGTTAGAAATATATATCCTGGTTCTAAAATCATAGTAGGAGGTATATACCCTACTTTATGTTACGAGCATGCAGTTTTAAATTTAAAAGAAGCAGACCTGATTGTGAGAAATAACGAAATCAATATGTTATTTTATTTTATTGAAAATTCATTCCCCGTGAAACTTTCCTTTAAATATCAAATAGATGATCTTAACTGGCTCCCATATCCATGCTTTGACCTTTATGATAAGCTCCATTTTATACCCTTGCTTACTTCTTTTGGCTGTATCTATAAATGTGCATACTGTGCAACGCCTTTTATGTATCCACAAATTGTAAAAAGAAATCCAGAAGATGTGATGCAAGAAGTTTACTACTGGCTTGATAGAGGTGTATCAAAATTCGTGCTCTATGATGACAATTTTCTTTATATGAAGGAAAAATATGCAAAACCTATACTTAAAGCACTGGGCAATATCAACAAAAAAGTAGACATTTATAATCCTAACGCCATAAATGGCGCTTTAATAGATGATGAAGTGGCAGAGCTTTTAAAATTTTCAGGATTTAAAGAGGTAAGATTGGGACTCGAATCAATAAACCCAGTGGTGCAGAAAGATCTGGGTAATAAAATAGACAAAAAAATTTTTGAAAGAGCTGTTAATTATCTCAAAAAGGTAGATTTTAAAGGAAATGACATAGGCGTCTACATAATGGCAGGTCTACCGTTTCAAAAATGGACGGATGTAAAAGACGCAATTGACTATCTTTCTGATGTCGGTGTTAGGGTACATATAGCAGAATACACACCAATCCCACATACAAAATTATTTGATGAATATAGTTCATTTGCCAGGTATCCCATAAAAGAAGATCCTATATTTCAGAACAATTCATTATTCCCCTTTTCCTGGGAAGGCTTCTGTGAAGAAGATCTCATGTTTTTAAAACACTATTTGAGGGAGAAACAAAAAAACCTCGGTTTTTCTGTTTAAGATTGTCGTGATATGAAATCTTTGTAGCCAAAACTTTTTATTATCTTAATCTCACCGCTTTTTTTCATAACTGAAATATCAGGAAGATTTATACCGTTAAAGGTCGTATTTTTTACTATTGTGTACAGTGCCATGTCTTTGAAAACAATGGTGTCACCTCGCTTCAATGGTTTATCAAAAAAATAGTCACCTATTATATCCCCTGCCAGACAACTCGGACCTCCAATCCTGTATTCATATCGTTTTTTTTCTGGCTCACAGGAATTTAGAATATGAGGCTTATAAGGCATAAGAAGTACATCTGGCATATGGGCCTCTGCTGAGGCATCTATTATTGCAATCTTTTTTTTGTTTTCCACAATATCAAGAACTCTGGCTATTAAAACCCCTGCATTTAAAACACTTGCCTCGCCTGGTTCAAGGTATACTTGGCACTCGAAATTCCTTTTAAAATCTCTAATTAAACTAATGAGTAATTCAATGTCATAGTCATCTCTTGTGATATGATGACCTCCGCCAAAATTCACCCATTTTATATTTTTATTATTCATTATAAGAGGACCGAATAGCTTTTTAAAAGAATCCAAAACCCTTTCCAGTGAATCTGCATTTTGTTCACAGAGTGCATGAAAATGTAGTCCATCGATCATAGGAGAAAAATTATTGTATTGTTTTTTAAAGATTTCATAAATTATGCCGAGCCTTGAAAAGGGTGCACAGGGGTTATATATTTCAACCTTTATATCCGAATAACCTGGATTAACCCTTATACCTATCCCTTTGCCTTTTTCTTTTGCTAAATTACCAAATTTTTTTAATTGGTAAAAAGAATTAAAAATGATTATATCGGAATAATTAATTATATCTTCTATATCCTCATCTTTGTATGCTGCGCCGAATGTATGGACTTCTTTTTTAAATTTTTCAAAACCGAGTCTTGCCTCGTTTAATCCGCTTGCACAAACACCGTCTAAGTATTTTCTCATAATGGGAAAGGTAGCAAATGTCGCATATGCCTTCAAGGCATGTAAGATCTTACACCCTGTTCGGTCTTTTATGTATCTTAAGACCTTCATGTTCTCTTCAATGAGCGTTTCGTCTATTAAATAAACAGGGGTTCTTATTTTCCCAGAAGCGATTTCTAAAAATTTTTTATGATGTGCTTCAAAAATTTTTTGTTTTGAAGTTTTAATAGTGTTTGTAAGATATTTTAATGCCTTTTCATCGAGTTTTTCTAAAATTTCTTTTCTATTTTTATCTGAAAGTGCAAAAAAATCTGGCAAAAAGGATAAATCTTCCTTTAATATTTTTTTATAAATACATTGCGCCTTACCTTTTAAATCCATTGAAGATTTTAAAATTTGTCTGGTAGCGGATCGTGTTCAACAATATGCCATGGAAGCCCATATATTTTTAGCGCCTCCATAAAAGGATCAGGGTCAAATTGTTCAATATTAAAAACACCTTCACCTTTCCACGTATCCGTAAATATCATCATAGCCCCAATCATGGCCGGCACACCGGTTGTATAGGCAACTGCCTGGGTCCCTGTTTCTATAAATGCCTTTTCGTGGTCGCACACATTGTAAATATATCGGGTGATGGCCTTTCCATCTTTGATCCCGGTCATAATATTACCGATTACAGTTTTACCTTTATAATTCTTTCCCAGGGATGAAGGCTCGGGTAGCAGTTTTTTCAGAAATTTAACAGGCACAATTTTAGCCCCTTCGTATTCTATTTCATCTATCCTCGTCATGCCGATATTGTGTAATACCCTCAGGTGCGTCAGATAATTATCTGAAAATGTCATCCAAAATCTTGCCCTTTTTAAACCCTTTATATATTTTACAAGAGATTCAAGCTCTTCATGGTATAAAAGGTAACTCTCCCTCTCTCCCACTTCAGGATAATTGAACTTAAAATGGATGGATTTTTCATCCATTATAGGCGGGGTCTCAATCCATTTTCCCTCTTCCCAGTGTCTTACAACCTGTGTGACCTCCCTTATATTTATTTCAGGGTTAAAATTTGTTGCAAAAGGTTGTCCGTGATTACCTGCATTGCAGTCCAGTATATCCAAGTAATGTATCTCATCAAATAGATGCTTCTGGGCATATGCTGCAAAAACATTCGTTACGCCCGGGTCAAAACCTGAACCGAGTAAGGCCATTATCCCCCTTTTTTTAAAACTATCGTGAAAGGCAAGCTGCTGTGCATATTCAAAGTGGGGGTTATCAGGACTTTCATAATTTGCAGTGTCAATATAATGGACGCCTGTTTCAACACATGCCTTCATTATATATAAATTTTGATACGGCAGGGCAAGATGTAGCACAACAAAAGGCTTAAAATCTTCGATGAGCTTTATAAGGTCTGGCACATTATCTGCATCTATTTGGGCAATCTTTATATTTCTTCCATATCTCTTTTTTATATCATTTTTTATATTCTTACACTTTGAAATAGTTTTACTTGCTACCATTATATCTTTAAAAATGTGAGGCAACTGGGCACATTTATGGGCAGCAACTGTTGCAACACCTCCTGCCCCTATGATCAGAATTTTTCCATTATTTTTTTCTGCTCCCATAATTATCCTCCGTTAAAACAGGGTTTTGGTTAAAATCATTATCATCTCCCTGATTACCTTTGCTGCACAGATGGAGGAAACAAATGTCGTATCATAATCAGGCGAAAGCTCCACCACATCTGCACCGATGATATGCATTTTAGATAACACTTCAAAATAAGGAATGATTTCTGGGAAAAACAGCCCTCCAGGTTCAGGTGTTGTCACCCCAGGGACAAGGGATGGGTCGAAAACATCCATGTCAAATGTTATATATACTGGCTCATGGTCTTTAATTTTATTTAATAATTCGTTGGGGTGCGCTATAATGCGTGCCTTTTGAAATTCCTCTTTGGTCCCTGATCTTATCCCAATCTGGTAAATATCTGTGAAGTCTAACTCTTTAATCCTTTTTAAAACAGTGGCATGGGATAACTTTTGTCCTTCGTATTCATCTCTTAAATCGCAATGGGCATCAAAATGGATTAAATGGATATGCTTATATGTATCTTTTAGAGCCTTGACAATGGGCAAGGTTATTAAATGCTCGCCGCCTATTATAATAAATCTTTTGTTTTGTTTTGCCATTTCTTTTACAGCGCCTTCAATTAGTTCCAATGACAGCAAAAGATTACCCTGGGGTAAATCAAGATTCCCCCTATCTACAAAAAAAACATTTTCATCGAGGTCTAATTTTAAATAAGGGCTATAAGTTTCAATGGTCCATGATGCCTTTCTTATACTGTCTGGGGCAAACTTTGTCCCTCCACGAAAAGAAGAAGTTTCGTCAAAGGGGCAACCGAGAAGTTCTATGGGTGCATCTTGCAAAATATCTTTTGTTCCCATAAATCTACTGTATAGAACCGTTCTCATTGCCCGCCATTACACATATCTATTTTTTGGATTTTTTATTAAATTAAAATTTTTTAAATTAAATCCAGGCGCTAAAGTAAGGGCGCTATAAAATTAATCCCATAAAACCACACCGGCAAAAACAGCACCTATTTTTATAACTTTGTGGGTTGCTGATTTTGCTACTATCTCTTTTATTGCCCTGTTTCTGAGCTTCATACCTTCTTCAACCATTCTTTTTACCTGGGTTACGACCTTATCCTCATCATCGTTAGCAGAATATTCCATAATAAGACCTGCGCTATTTTTATCTTTAGGTATACCTATTGCTACAGCTGCAGATATGGTTTCACCTGGGACATCACTCCTAAACGATGCATAGGCCACAGGCACGAGGGCTCCCTGAGGCATTGGAACTGGAGGAGGATTTATTTCAATACATCCAGGGGGAAGGATGCTACTCATTTTAACCAAGTTTGTATCGCCTACACCGGATGCTATAAGGGCACCATCAAATGCATTAAGCAGAGAATACCCTTCAGAAGAACCGCTAACAAGAAAAAATTTAGTGGGTGTTTTTATTATCAATTTCCGCACCTCCCGAATTTTTAATTTGTTTCTGATACTGCTATCGTCTCAACCTGATCCTGCATTCTTTTAAATACCATCTTATTATCCATCTTCACATCAAAAATTAGGCGGAGACGATACCCATAAAACATAGGCTTTATTTTTCCGCCTGTTGGCAATGTAATGTTTTTTTGTTGCCTTAAAATAGAAGCATTCACCTTTTTTTAATTTATATGCCTTTCCTCCAAAAATTAACTCGATACTTCCGCCTAAAACAAAACCAAATTCCTCCCCTTCATGGGGCTCTTCTTCCGGAGTTTTTTCGCCGGCATTAAGTTCAAGTAAGGCCGGGTCCATCTGCCTGTTCTGTGCAGCGGGAACGAGAATCTGAAAAGCACTTACATTATCCATTTCAAGGTCAACCCTATCTTTAAGTTTAAAAACAATTTTTTCATCTAAAGCGCCGTTAAAAAATGTGGATGGTTTTTCATCCAATGCATCGAGTATGCCTATAAGACTCTCCACTGATAGAGATGTCAGGTTTCTCTCTATCTGCGATATAAAACCCTTTGTTAGACCCGCCCTTATGGCAAGCTCTTCCTGTGTTAAGGACTTGGCCTGCCTTAGCATTTTAATCCTTTCACCTATGCTTGCACCGTCTATTTTCATAATAACACTTTAAGCTTACCAAAAGTTTACGTTATTAAACTAATAAAACATATTTTTGTCAAGTAAAATTTTATTTAACTTTCAAGCTTAGTATGTTAAACTCAAATTGAGGTGAGAGAATGCTTTTTAAAGATATTATAGTTAAGTTTTTAAAAGAAAAAAAAATCAATAATATTTTTTACTTACCAGGGATACACACCCTCTCCTTAAACGAATCTTTTATCAAACACGGTATAAATGTTTATATTGGAAGGCATGAATCAGACCTTATCTATATGGCCGATGGTTACACAAGAAGAACAAATAAAACCAGTGTTGTCTTTGTCACTCCCGGGCCAGGTCTTGGAAATATAGTATCTGGATGTATGGAGGCCTATGGTGATAATTCTTCGATTCTTGTATTTCATATAGACACAAAAAGGCAAGAGCACGGAAAGGGTATCCTCCACGAATTAAAGGAACCGGAAAACATTTTCAAACACTTTATAAAAAATGTTTTTTATATCTCAAGTATAGATGAGATCCTGCCGAAATTAAATGCTGCTTACCAGGAAGTAACCACTGAAAGAAAAGGACCTGTCTTGATATCTATGCCCTTTGTGTTTTTTGATAAAGAACTGCCTTTAACTGAAAATTTATTTAAAGATCAGATTATAGAAAAAAAACAAAAAGGCTCAAATGTTTTTTCTGATGAAACCATTTTAAGGATAGAAGATATATTAAAATACAGATATAAACCTGTTATTATAGCAGGGAAATCCTTGATGTTTAAGGAGGCAGAAAATATCATTCATGATATGTGTATGCACTCATCCATCCCTTTTTTAACTTCAACAGGCGGTAAAGGAATTGTGGATGAAAGAAAACCATATGCCTTTGGAAACATTATTAAGAAGGGTTTGATAAGCAATATGATAAAAGATGCTGATGTTGTTATAGCCATTGGAACAAGATTAAGGGATGTAGATACAAAAAGAAGGGGTGTAAAAATAAAAGAACTTATACACATAGATATAGACGATAAATGGTTTGGCAAAAACTACAATACACTTGTTGCATTATCAGGGGATTTATTAGATTTCCTTAAAAAATTAAAGGACATAACCAAAAAAAGACGATTTGACTGGGATTTGACGCTTCTTAAAAATAGGCAGGAAACAGAAGAAGGTATGTTAATGAAAATGGCCATGGGCTATAAGGCTATAAAATTTATAAGAGATTCAATACCAGATGAATCAGTAACAGTATGGGATCTAAATTTAATCTCCTACTGGGCAGAATATTATTTTCCTGTTTTTGAACAAAGGACATTTTTAATGCCGAGAGGTATTTCGCCTATTTTTTATGGGCTTCCTGCTGGAATTGGAACAAAGATAGGCTCTTTTGAAAAACCTTGCCTTGTTATATGCGGTGATGGCGGCATACTACCCACTATAAGTGAACTTTCCTTTATAAAAAATTATAATATTCCCTTAGTTATTCTTGTTTACAATAACAACAGCTTTGGTATTCTTGAAGATGCTATACAGAGGAGATATAATTTAAAGGGTGTAATGACCCTTACAAATCCCGATTTTGTAAAACTGGCACATGCATTCGGGATAAAGGGTAAGAAAACCAGTACCCTGCAAGGATTAAAGAAAACCCTTTTAAATATTAACTGGGATGAACCGTATCTCATAGAGTTTTCCTATCCTATTTTTCCAGCACCATGGGATTTTAGTTTGTGAGGTGAAGAATGGAAAGAATAAAAACACTCAGAGGATTCAGGGATATATACGGAGAAGAGGTGGAAAAATTAAGGTTCATTGAAATAACTTCCCGTAAATACTTTGAGCTTTTTGGATACAAGGAGATTATTACCCCTATTCTCGAAAATACTGGCCTATTTATTAGAAGTATTGGTGATACTACAGACATCGTTGAAAAGGAGATGTTTACATTCAGGGATTTAAGCGGTGAATCGGTGACATTGAGGCCTGAAGCAACAGCGGGGATTGTAAGGGCCTATCTTGAAACAGGAATGTTTGCAAAGGAAAGGATTAGCAAACTATTTTCTATTGGTCCCATGTTCAGACACGAAAGACCGCAAAAGGGCAGATACAGGGAATTCAGACAAATAGATGTTGAGGTCTTTGGTATAGACGATCCTATAATAGATGCCGAACTTATCTGGATGACCTCCTTTATTCTAAAAGAAATAGGCTTAGAAAAAAAATATACCATTGAAGTAAACAGTGTTGGCTGTCCTGTTTGCAGGGCAAATTTTAAAAATATCATTGTAGATTACTTTGAGGCAAAAGAAGAAGGTCTATGCAATGATTGCAAAAGAAGATTGCATAAAAATCCCTTAAGGATATTCGACTGTAAAAATACACAGTGTAAGGAGATAGGTGCAACTTCACCCATGCTCTATGACAATCTCTGTGAATCCTGCAAAATACATTTTAATGGGTTTCTCGAATACCTGAATACATTAAAACTCAATGTAATCATAAACAAAAGACTTGTAAGGGGACTTGATTATTATACAAGGACTGTTTTTGAATTTATTTCTAATGATCTGGGTGCCCAGAATGCCTTTCTTGCCGGGGGCAGGTATAATAATCTTGTTGAGGCCATGGGAGGACCCAATGTACCTGGAATAGGATTTGCCATAGGAATGGACAGGCTTGCCATGCTCATCAATGAACCTGTTAAAAAGGCGCCTCCCCAATTCTTTTTTGCATATTTAGGTGATAGGGCGAAGGCGCTCATAATACCTTTTATGGAACGATTTATTGAAACACAATTGAAATTATCTTATCTTCCCCAGGCAAAGTCCCTTAAATCCCAGATGAGGTATGCCGATGCATTGAAGGCTGACTATGTGCTTATAGTCGGTGATGATGAAATCGAAAAAGGGATAATTGTAATAAGGGATATGAAAAGGGGAAACCAGATAAATATTCCCCTTGATATTTCGTCATTGATACAAAACCTATCAGCTTTTTTTGAAAAATAACCATCTATAGGCAAAATAGGTAAAAATAAAGGCAAGAAAGAATCTTATTGCCACCAGTATTATCCCATTGGCGCCGATTACAACAAAGATGAGTGTGTCTTCTATAATGGCATGGCATATGGAAAGAAAAAGCATGATCAAAAATGCCTCTCTTTTATCCATGTTCGAAGATCTTATGGAGTGAATTATAACTCCGGCACCATAGGTAAGGCCTATTATCACCCCTGTAATAAGAGGAACAAGACCATTTTGGGTAATCCCAAATACCCTCCATGTTTTTTCCTCAAGAGTCTTCTGTTTGTGCTTTAAAAATTCATAAGAAATTGTTAAGGGTAAAATTATCAATAAGAGCTGTCCAGTAAGCATTGCAGAATTTTTAAGGGCTGTTAAAATAATGTCCATATGAGATTAAGACCTACCCCTGCCAATAGACTAAGTAAAATCCTCAAGCAAAAAAGCATCCAGCTATTCACACCGGTTTTTTGCGTAACCGGGGTTTCCACAGAAAGACTATGGGATATGCCCAGAATCAACGCCACGATTGTAATATCCTTTGTGGAAAGTTTAAGAGGTGACAGCACTGCTATGGCCGCATATAGATTTATTGTATAACCTGCTATTATGCCGATTGCTGCTTCACCGGGAAGACCAAAATACTTCATAAAAGGCCTGAAAAAATTACCAATAACACGAATGATTCCAAAATGCTTGATAAGTTCGATGATAATATAACAGGGTATAATAACCTTTACCATAAGAAGGGTAACAGAAAGCCCATTGAATAAACCTTTTTTCAAATTATTTAAAAAATAGTTTTTTTGTTTTTCCTTTAACATTAAATCTGAAACCCTTATAAAATTACTTGTCGTATTCCATCCCAAACATGATAAGGTGGGCAAAACCTGTATATTTTCCGTTCATATTTTTCATATGAGACCTTGTATTATTAAAAAAAGTTGCCTGGTACCCCATATTAAAACGAAAGTGGCTTTTTTTAAAAGAGCAACCTCCAGTAAATATATGACGGGTACTATCAGGTAACTCAGGACCCAGTGTCCTTTTTGGTATAGGTGTTCTATCAAACATGTATCCGGTACTTATTTCAACAATATTATTTACTTTATAATTTACACCTAAAGCCCACGAAATTGTATTGTGCCAGTCTTTATAATAAAATCCGTCTGCTATACCGTTATCTGATTTTATCCTATAGCTGTTCATTGAAGACCATCCAGTAAATAAGATATCAGATTCAACAACAAAATTATTCATTTTTTTTGCAATACCCGTTACGAATAAAAAGGGTAATGTCAGTTTTGTGGTAGCACCGGTCTGATTTGATGTCAGAGGTGCAGGCAAATAGAATTTTGCCTTTCCCCTGTATTTTATATTCACAGGACTTCTAAATGTAAAAGAAAGGAAATAATCTTTTGGTAATTTTATCAATGTTGCCACATTGTAACCTATGGCGTCACCATTACCAGAAAGCCTTGTTATGCCATCTGATAAAGGTGTAAGGTTTAAGGCACTTTTAAATGTTACAGAACTTTTTATATAAGATATGCCGGCACCCAGGGATAAATAATCGTTGATTTTATGTGAAATTGCAGGATTAATAAATGTGGTCTTTATCTCTGCAAAGATGATATTGTATCTTCCTGACCAATTGTTAGACCACTCAGTTGATAGCCCAAATGGTGAATAGACACCTATTCCAAAACCTGTATTACTATCTGAATATATAGAGTATATATGGGGTATGTGGTGGGCACCTGTTTTTGTTTTATAACTTTTATTTGTTAAAGGGTCTTTATATGTTATCTCTGGATAAATTATGATATCTCCAGACAAAACACTAAATCCACTTTTTTCTGTCATTAAAGCAGGGTTATAAAAAACACAGGAAGGATTATCTATAGATGCACTTGCCGCCATGCCCATGCTGTTTGCTTTTATGTCCTGATTGTATATAAGAAAAGCAGCACCAAATACATTTGTTAATAAAGAACATGACAGAATTATAAACAATAAGATTATTAACCTTACTTTCATTTTATCTTAATATATTATTACTTTTTTATAACAAAAAAATCGAGTTATAAATATGATTTACAAAATAACCTTCAGCCCCTTTTTAGATTTTACCCTTTAAAGTGGAAAATTTTTTAAATGTTCATATAAGATCATATAGACAAACAAAAAATCCTCAGAAAATGCCAAAATTACACCAAAGGTAAATGTAAAAAGTTCATTAGGGATTGGTTATGCATTTAATGGCGAAGTATATATTTAAACATGGGTCAAAAAATATAGAAGAAATATATTGACTTTTAACATTAATTTGCATCTGCAAGAGTCAAAAGTTTGAAAAAAAATTTAATTTTAAAAAAAATTTAATTTACATATGAAATTTATTGTATTATATATCGTTAAAAAGTATTAAACTATTATACAGGTTAAGAAAATACGAAAGGAGGTGAAAAAGGATGAAGAAACTTTTGGTTTATGCCATAGCAATTACTTTCTTCTCGAGCTTTGTACTCATAGGCTGCGGACCAAAGTCTGAACCGCCAAAGACAGAGCCTCCAAAGACAGAGGCACCAAAACCGGCTGAAGAGGCAAAACCGGCAGCACCAGCTCCAGAGAAGGCAGCACCAGCTCCAGAGAAGGCAGCACCAGCTCCAGAGAAAAAGTAATGGTAGAAAAGAAAGGACATGTCCCCTAAAAGGATATGTCCTTTAAATTTCAGAAAGGGGTAGAAAAATGAAAACAAAGTTTTTTGGATTTTTTTTACTGACATTATTAATTGGTATTTTTTTAACCTATGGGTGTTCCCAGCAGGTTGTTAAAAGTGAGGTGGAAAAGCCAAAGGCACCTGAGGCCAAGCAGGTGGTTCCAAAGGCTGAAGAAGTGAAAAAAGAAGAAGTTAAAAAAGAAGTTCCAGGAGTAACACCTGTAGTAAAAGCAGAGCTTAAAGATATTTTCTTTGATTTTGACAAATATAACATAAGACCCGGTGATGCAGAAATACTAAAAAATAACCTTGAATGGTTTAAGCAAAACCCGGGAAAGAAAGTGCGGATTGAAGGTCATTGCGATGAAAGGGGCACGGTAGAATATAACCTCGTATTGGGTCAAAAGAGGGCAGACTCAGCAAAGAATTATCTTATAAACCTCGGTGTTGATGGAAAACTTCTTGAAACAGTAAGTTACGGAAAGGAAAGACCTTTTGATCCAGGACACAACGAAGAGGCTTGGGCAAAAAACAGAAGGGCACACTTTCTTATTTTAAAATAGGCAATGAAAGAAAAGGGGGGTAGAAAAAATGCCCTCCCCTTCATCTATGATATTGAAGAATTAAAGAAAAGACTTGGCTTTAGCGAAAAAAAAGCCAAAGAAATAGAAAAGACTATAGCAGTATATCCCTTAAGGATACCTGAGTTCTATCTGAACCTCATAGAAAAAGAAAACCCTGCCTGTCCTATAAAAAAGCAGTGCATTCCGGATATTAAAGAGCTCTCACAAAGAGGGGTTTTGGATCCACTCATAGAAGAGAAATATTCTATAACACCTTCATTTATAAAAAAATATCCTGGCAGGGGCGTTTTTTTATCTAATACCCAATGTGCCATGTTCTGTAGATTCTGTAATAGAAAAAGACTGATAGGAAAAAGTCATAATATAAACAATTCGCACAAAGATACTTTTAATTATTTAGAAAAAGATAAAACAATTAAAGAGGTAATTATATCCGGTGGGGATCCATTGATGCTTTCCATTGATGAATTCAATTATATATTAATGCGTTTAACAAGTATTCCCCATATAAAGATTTTAAGGATAAGCACCCGAATGCCCGTTGTATATCCAGATGGAATAGATAAGAGGCTTATTAACTCCATAAAGGCCATATCACCACTGTATTTTATAATACATATAAACCATCCAAAGGAAATTACAAAAGAGTTTTCTGAAATAGTAAAAAAATTAAGAAATGCGGGCTGTATCTTATTAAGCCACACAGTGCTACTGAGGGGAGTAAACGACTGTCCTTACATATTAAAAAATTTATTTGAAGGCCTAATCATGCTCGGCGTGAAACCTTATTATCTTTTTCAGGTGGATGAGGTAATGGGTGTGGCACATTTCAAAGTAAGCCTTAAAAAAGGCGTAGAGATCATGAAATTATTGAGAAGGGAATTATCAGGTATAGCATTACCCTCATATGTCATTGATATAACAGAAGGTGCAGGAAAGATTCCTGTTGATTACATGTATATAAGAAAAAGGTCAGGTAAAAAACTATTGATAGAAGATTTATACGGTAATATAGGCCATTACACTGATGACGGTAAAAAAAGTATCTGTTCGGGTTGCAACATCTGTGGTACAAAAAGAAATTTTAGAGGTTGAAAAAACCTTAATTTTATAATAAAAAAAAACATGGCTATCCTGGAGATCAAGACATATCCTGATCCGATATTAAGAGAGCATGCAAGACCCATAGAATATATATCGGAAGAAATAAAAAGGCTTTCTGCGGATATGATAGAGACAATGAGGTTTGCAAAGGGGGCAGGGCTTGCGGCAAACCAGGTTGGAATTCCCATAAGACTTATAGTTTTAGAATTGAAAGGTAAAAAAGGTGATAAACCAATGGCAATAATAAATCCTGAAATTGTTCTTGCAGAATCAGAAGAGATTGCGGAAGAAGGCTGTTTAAGTGTGCCAGGTTTCTATGAATTTATAAAAAGGGCAAAAAAGGTTTATGTAAAAGGTATTGACATTGAAGGTAAATTTTTTGAGACAGAATGCGAGGGATATCTTGCAAGGGCATTTCAACATGAAATTGACCATCTAAACGGGAAACTTTTTATAGATTACCTAAGTCCTGTTAAAAGGAACATCTTTAAAAAGAAATATTTAAAAAAAAATAAATGAATATCGTTTTTTTTACTACATCTAAATTTTCACTGCCTTCTTTTTATGCAATTCTCAATTCAATAAAATGCGTTGTTACAAAGAAGCCCAAACCAAAAGGCAGAGGTTATGTGCTCGAAGACAATGAAATAAAAAAGGAAGCAGAGAAACATTCCATACCAGTTTTAGAAATAGATACCTTTAAAGATCCTCCTGTTTTTTCCATTTACGAATTTGAACCCCATTTATTTGTTGTTGTTTCTTTTGGACTGATCATACCCAAAAAGATTCTTGATGCGCCTTCCATTGGTGCCATAAATGTACATCCCTCACTTCTGCCAGCTTATAGAGGACCATCACCTATACAATGGGCAATTCTAAAAGGTGAAAAGAAAACAGGTATAACAGTAATAAAAATGAATGAGTTCATGGATGCAGGGGGAATCGTATATCAGGAAGCGATTGCTATAGATGAAAAAGATGATGCCATAACCCTTTCGGAGAAATTATCAAAGAGATCTGCAGAATTATTGCCGCCTTTAATCAATCGCATTGAGCATGAAGGCAAAATCCATGCAATAGAACAGGATCACAGCCTGGCCTCATATACACCTTTGATAAAAAAAGAGATGGGTCATATAAAGTGGGATTCGCCTGTCAATGAAATAAAAAACATGGTGAGGGCATTCATTCAATGGCCTGTGGCCTATACATTCATTGACGGAAAAATGCTTAAAATTTATAGATGTGAGATTGAAGATATAAAACCGGAAAAAAGACCTGGAACAATAATGAATATTAATAAAAAAGGTATATTTGTTTCAGCAAAAGACGGTGTTCTTGTATTAAAAGAGGTCCAGCTTGAAGGAAAAAAGAGAATGGATGCATACAATTTTGCAATGGGTTACAGGTACCTAATTGGTAAGAGTTTAAATTTTTGTTGACTTATGTGTTCTTAATCTCTATTATCACTTATATGTTCAATATGAACAGATACACTTTTTTAGTAAAATACTTATTCTTTTTTATAATATTTTGTATTGGCTGTTCAACACATGTTGTGGCCATAAAGGACAGAACAGAGGATTTTACATCACATGAAGGGCAAAAGAAGGAAATGCAAAACTCAATTTCGACTCAGGAAAAAAACCAAGGAGAAATAAAAAATAACACAATATTATCGAGAGGTTTTAACCATAATCCTGATGAAGATGATGATGTTGCAGCGCTTTTAAAGCCTGATGAATACAAAGACTTTGACATTCCCATAGTTTTTAACGAAGCAGTAGAATATTATATTCAGTACTTTACAACAGAAAAAAGAAAGGTATTTTCTAACTGGTTAAGGCGCGCCCGTTATTATGTGCCTATAATGAAAGAAATCCTCAGGGAAAACAATTTACCTGAAGACATGGTTTATCTTGCTATGATAGAAAGTGGTTTTAACACAAGGGCATATTCACCAAAAAAGGCATGTGGGCCATGGCAGTTTATCTATTCTACTGGTGAGAGATACGGTTTAAAGGTAAATTTCTGGGTTGATGAAAGGCGTGATCCTGAAAAGTCTACTGTGGCAGCGGCAAAATACTTAAGAGATCTTTTTAACCAATTTGGTTGTTGGTATCTTGCTGCAGCAGGATATAATGCAGGAGAAGGGAGAATTGAAAAGGCAATAAACAAACACAATACAAACGATTTCTGGGAACTCATAAAGTATAATACGTTACCAAAAGAAACAAGAGAATACATACCCAAATTGATAGCCGCTGCAATTATTGCAAAAAATCCTGAAAAATACGGTTTTGGAAATATAGAATACGAAGAACCCATAAAATTTAAAGCAGTTAAGGTTCCACAGGCAACCCCCCTTTCATTTATTGCAAGGGCAGCCAGTATAAACATTGAAACATTGAAATCCTATAACCCTGAGATATTAAGGGGTATCACACCACCATTTGAACACCATTACACTATTAAGTTACCTGAAGATATAAATATTCAATCCTTCCATGAACGCCTTGAATTAGCTTTGAAAGAAAGAAGATTAATAAAAGGTGTGGCAAAACACACTGTAAGAAAAAACGATACATTGGCTAAAATTACAAAGAGATACGGCACAAGCTACGAAGACCTTGTCCTTGTAAACAGTATTGATGGTAATCTAAAGATAAAAAAAGGTATGGTACTATATATCCCGAGGTATAAAGATGGCGGGCTCAAAAATATCATGCTTGCCGATGCAAAAAAGGGCTCTTCCCTTAATGAAAAGGCACAAGGCAACAAAAAAATTAATAATCTGACACCAAATATCCATATTGTAAAAAGAGGTGAGACATTAAGCTCCATATCTAATAAATATGGCATTGACAAAAAGGCAATCATGGAGGCAAACAACCTAAAAAACGAAAAGATTTTTGTAGATATGAGGCTTAAACTTGTAAAACACACAGGTTCACAAAAACCAATGAAACAAAAATATAAGATCCATATTGTAAAAAGAGGTGAGACATTAAGCTCCATATCTAATAAATACAACATAGAAGTCGAAAAATTAATCTTTTTAAATAAATTAAAGACAAGCAAACTCTATCCAAATATGAGACTTAAAATCATCTCAGAAGAAGGATAAATAAAATTTTTAATAGTGATACTCATATACCCACCCATTTCCATACCAAGTGAACCGCCTATTGGTATTGCAAATCTATCTGGTGCATTAAAAAAGCATTCTGTATCCCATGAAATAGTAGATTTGAACATAGAGGGAATATACTGGATTCTAAAAAATGCATCGCCTTCCGATGATATTTGGTCGAAAAGGGCAATAAAAAATATGGAAAAAAACATGGAAAACTTAAAAAACGGCACTTTATTTAAAAACATGGGGAGATACAAAAAGGCAATTTTTGAAATAAATCATATATTAGAAACATATGCACTCAAAAAAGGTATAAAGATTACACTTTCAGACTATACTGACAAAAATTTTTCCCCTCTTAAAAGTAAAGATTTGATAGAATCAGCAAAGTACTTTAGCGAAAATCCTTTTTATAACTATTTTTCAGAGAGGCTGACATCCCTTTTATCATCAAACTCTACAGACTTTATAGGGATATCAATAAATTATCTAAGTCAGGCACTTTGCGCCTTTGCAATTATTGGTTTTTTAAAAACTAACTACCCTTATATAAAAATCATTGCTGGTGGGGGGCTTATTAATTCGTGGATCAAAAGGGGGGCTAAAAAAGATCTGTTCAAAGGGCTTATTGACCAAATGGTGGCAGGTCAGGGAGAGTCGCATCTGCTTTCATTATTAAATATAACACCGCTAAAGCATTTAGTTTATACACCAAATTATGAAAAATTTAAAAAAGAATTATATTTGTCTTATGGTTTTGTCTTACCTTACAGTACATCAACAGGCTGTTACTGGGGAAGATGTTCTTTTTGTCCAGAAAGGGCAGAAGGAAATATTTATATCCAAAAAGAGCCAGAGGTTGTTGCACAACAATTAAAAGACATTGTAAACGAGACAAAACCATCCCTTATTCATTTCACAGATAATGCAATACACCCCTATGTGCTTGATACAATTATAAAAAATCCTCCTGATGCTTTATGGTATGGCTTTGTAAGGATAAACAAGGAAATGGAGGATCTCGATTACTGCTTAAAATTAAAACAATCGGGATGCGTGATGTTAAAAATTGGTATTGAGACAGCAGATCAAGATGTTCTCAAAACAATGAAAAAGGGGCTTAATATTGAAACAGCAAAAAAGGTGCTAAAAAATTTAAAAATTGCAGGTATAGGCACATATATTTATCTATTGTTTGGAACACCATTTGAAACAGATAAATCGCATAAAAAGACTATG
>Ga0272448_1001517_pt1 | contig 30822 bp, 35 predicted proteins | sample YNPCB0191_FD_202220 | JGI IMG/M metagenome (GOLD analysis project Ga0272448, IMG submission 202220) | Hot spring sediment microbial communities from Yellowstone National Park, WY, United States - YNP-CB-019-1 | ecosystem: Environmental > Aquatic > Thermal springs > Hot (42-90C) > Sediment...
TAAAAAAAGAATGGTGCGCTTTACTTGGCAAGCGATGAAGCCAGTTATATAACTGGGGCGGTATTAGTAATAGATGGCAGGTGGGCGTGCCATTTATAAAGGATGATTATATTGGCGTTATAATATTTGATTAGAGGTAGTGGAATGGTATTGTTGGAGCCATTTGACGAATTTAAGAGAATGAGAAGATTGATAAGGGCACTTTCTGAACCGTTTGAATTTGAAGAGATGTGGCCTGAGAGAAGGTTAAGACCTGCACTTTTTGACATTGAAGATAAAGGAGACAAATTGGAGATAACTGCAGAGATTCCAGGTGTAGACAAAAAAGACATAAAAGTAAATCTGACAAATGATACATTATCGATAAAGGCAGAAAAAAGAGGAGAAGGAAGAGAAAAAGAAGAATTATTATTACAAGGAGAGAAGTTATGGTGGTTTTTACAGGAGCATAACACTTCCAGCAGAAGTTGACCCAAAAACAGCAAAGGCAACCTACAAGGACGGCGTTTTGCAGATAACGATCGACAAGATAGAGAAGAAAGAAAAAGGAGCGACAGAAGTCAAGATCGATTAATAGAATCTTTTAATTTTTTTATTGCTGAGCCGACATCGCTCGAGCCGAAGATCGCACTTGCGGCAACGAGTTTGTTCGCACCAGCGCGAACTGCAGAAAGAGCAGTTTTCCCGTCTATCCCGCCATCGACTTCAACATTCGCATCTGGCCTTAACTCCCGTATCTTTCTTATCTTTTCCTCGCATTCTTTTATATAGCGTTGGCCAGAAAAGCCAGGATTTACTGTCATAACTAAAAACTCGTCTGTTTCATTTATATAAGGAAGAAGCGCGTCAAAAGGAGTTGGGGGATTTATCGTTATGCCAACGTTCGGTACTATCGCCTTTATCTTTTTCCAACGTTTCTTGTCCAATATCTCAACATTGACAAGATGAAGCGCGTCCTTGAAATTCCCCATCCACTGCTCTGGCTCCTCGTACATCCAATGAAACTCATAATTAAAATAACGATCGAGTTCTGGAAGTTCGTCTGGTCTCAGTGTTGTGTTTGGAACGAATTTTCCGTCCATCATGTCGAGTTGGACAGTCTTGAGATAAGGCTTGACAAGAGAAAATTTGTTCAGCATATCTTCTCTTGTTTTTGAAAGTATCGCCGCGATTATCTCAACCATGAAAAAGTCTGCGGCCAATTCCTTATAAATCTTTTGATAGGTTTTTAGTTTGAGCGTGGTAGGATTATGGCGGAGGATGAATTTTTTAGACAACAAGAGGCTGAGATAACAGAGCATTATGTATATTCTTCTTTGGCGAAAAAGGCGAGTGGTGAAGAGAAAAAAATTCTCGAGAGGATAGCGATCGACGAACTAAAGCATTACAACATATTGAAGAAGATCACGAAAAGAGAAGCAAAACCAAATTGGTTGAATGTATACGCATACAGCATACTCGCTTCTATTTTTGGCCTAACATTTACTTTAAAACTCATGGAAGGCAAGGAATCAACCGCGCAAGAGACATATAATGCACTTATGAAAAAGGCTCCTGAGATCGCTGAGATATTCAGAGATGAAGAAAAACACGAGAAAGCGATAATCGACATGATACCTGAAGAGCGCTTGGAGTACATAAGTTCGATAGTGTTAGGGCTGAACGACGCGCTAGTTGAATTGAGCGGTTCGCTTGTAGGTTTCACGCTCGCGTTCAGAAATGGAAAGATAATCGCTATGGCAGGTCTCATATTAGGAATTGCAGCAGCGCTTTCCATGGCCGCCTCAAGTTATCTTGCCGCTTCAGAAGATAATAAGAAAAAACCGATAAAATCAGCAGCGTACACTGGCGCAGCATACATCACCACAGTGCTAGCGCTTGTCCTTCCATATTTTGTCTTTGAAGATGTTTTTGTAGCGCTCGCATTAACTATCTTCACAATGGTCATCATAATAGCGCTTTACACGTTTTATGCGACAACGGTAAAAGGCGAAAGATTCCTGCCAAGATTCGTAAAAATGCTCGCAATCTCGCTAACTGTTGCATTGATAAGTTTGATCTTAGGGCAAGTGATAAACGAACTAAGCGGGTCAAGCGTACAGTAAGGCAGTAGCCAAAAAAGGGCGAAAAATAATTTTAACCGTAGTCCCACCTCAGGGTTTTACAGCCCTATTTTTTGCCCTCAATAAAACGGAGCCAAAAAACGGGAACGCGGGCTTTTGCTATTCGAGCTTACAAAGTAAGCGAAGAGATGAGACAGCAAGCGCATGTCTCACGATTCGAGCTTACGAAGTAAGCGAAGAGATGTGAACGAATCGTCGTTCACAAAGATCTGAGTTTGCGAAGCAAACGAAGAGATATGAACGAAGTTCACACGATCGGAGCAAACGTAGTTTGCGACGAGATGTAATCGAAACATCGATTACACGATCAGTGAAGCAGTAAGCCAAAAAAGGGCGAAAGTAAATCAAAAAAAATCGGAGAATAACCTCAGGGTTTTTGGGTTCGCGGGCTTTTTTGCCCTAAGAGAAGCAGTAAGACAAAAAAGGGCGAGCGAGGCAAACAAATTAAATAGTTAGTAGTAAAAAAATAACGATGATCGAAATAAAACTTTTCGGAAAGCGATGGAAGAATCCAACTGTATTGGCTTCTGGTGTGCTGAGCACTACTCTGAAAAGTCTTGAGAGAGTGGCGGAAGAAGGCGCTGGAGCTGTAACGACAAAATCATTGACGATCGAGGAAAGGAAAGGCCATCAAGGGCCGAACATTGTCGAGGTAGAATGTGGATTATTAAACGCGATGGGCTATCCAAATCCGGGCATAGATGAAGGGATAAAGGAATTTTCAAATTGGAAAAGAGAGGAACCATTGATAATAAGCATTGCTGGAAAGGACAAGGAAGAGTTTGCAAGATTAACAGAAAAAATAGAAGAGAGCGGATTCAGACCGAGAGCAATAGAGGCTGCCATCTCCTGTCCGCATACTCCGGGTTATGGATTGATGGCAGACCAAAGCGGACCGGATTCTGTTTCGAAAATAACGAGAGCGATAAAAGAAAAAACAAAAATCCCGCTAATAATAAAACTCTCGCCATCAGCGCCAGGAGAAGTTGCGGCTGCAAAGGCTGCAGAAGAAGCCGGCGCGGATGCGATAAATATGGGCAACACGATAGGCCCGGGAATGAAAATAGACATCGAAAGAAAAAAGCCGATATTGGGTTTTGGCAGAGGCGGTTTGAGCGGTCCTGCTATAAAACCGATAACGATGCGTTGCGTTTACGACATATACGACGCGGTAAATATACCTATAATAGCAACAGGTGGCGTGGTAACTGGGGAGGATGCGATAGAATACGTAATGGCAGGAGCGAGCGCGATCGGAATAGGCACTGGCGCGTACTACAGAACTCCAAAGATCTTCAAGAAGGTCGCGAGCGAGATGTCAGAGTGGCTTATGGAACACGGATACAAGAATGTCGAAGAGATAAGAGGTGCGGCTCATGAATGAGATGATAACTGCAAGGATAAAGAGCGTGAAAAGAGAGAACGAGAACATAACAACTTATGAAATCGAAAAAAACCTGAAGGCAAAACCAGGACAATTTATTATGGTTTGGCTTCCGGGAATTGGCGAGCGACCGATGGGAATAGCAGACAACGAACCGCTTACGATGACTGTCGCTCATGTCGGAGAATTCACAAACAAGATGAGGGAACTTAAAACCGGCGATTATATTTCGTTTCGCGGTCCTTTGGGAAAAGGGTTCACATTGCCGAAGAGAAACGAGAGAGTGTTGCTTATCGGTGGAGGTACAGGAATCGCACCATTGCACTTTTTGGCAAAGGAAGCAAAGAGAAACGAGGCGCGAGTGAAGATAATATTCGGCGCGAGAACAAGATCGCTCTTGTTCTATCAAGAAAGGCTTGAAAGAGTTGCAGATGAACTCGTAATAACAACAGATGACGGAAGCTTTGGAATAAAAGGAAACGCGCTGGCAGCGATAGGCGACATAAAAAACATCGACAGGATATACACTTGCGGGCCTGAAAGGATGATGGCGGCTGTCGTAAAGATGGCAGTTGAAAACAGCATAAGGTGCGAGGCGAGTTTGGAGAGATATATGAAATGCGGGATCGGTGTTTGCGGTTCATGCATGATCGGAAAATATCGCGTGTGCGCAGACGGACCGGTATTTGATGGGAAGTTATTGGCAGAAGAGGAAGAGTTTGGAAAAGAAAAGCGAGACGCGAGTGGCAAAAGAATCCCACTCTAATCAATACATCTTCTTGTCTTTTTTGTTTGCCCATTCCTTGAACAACTCTAAGCATTCTGCCTTATCCAGTTCGATCATTTGTACTTCGATCTGCGCTTCTCTTGCATTGCAGAGTTCTTCCCTGATTTTTTTGTCGTCAAAGCCGATCGAGGCGGCATCCTCAACAGAGCAGCCATAATAAATCGTCTTTATCTTTGCCCATCGAATTGCTGCAAAACACATCGGACAAGGCTCTGAGGTGGAATAGATTGTACAGTCAGAAAGATCAAAACGCCCGAGCTTCTTGGATGCTTTTCTTATGGCAACGATTTCTGCGTGAGCGGTCGGATCGTTTGTCGCCAAAACCATATTGTGGCCTCGCGCGATTATCTTCCCATCTTTCACGATCACAGCGCCGAAAGGCCCGCCCTCGTTTTTTCGCATTCCTTTTGACGCTTCCTCAAAAGCGGCTTTCATAAATTTGTCCATAAACGAATAGTGTTGAGAGAATTTAAAAATTAATAAGCAGATTACCATTCATGATAGTAAAAGACCCGCTTGTCGATGTTGATAAGGACGGCACTATTCATTGTAAGGTATGCGCGCGAAGATGCACGATACCGAAAGGTGGAACGGGATTTTGCGGTATAAGAAAAAACATAGATGGTAAGCTCGATCTAATAGTGTACGGAAGGCCTGCTGCGTTGGGAATAGACCCGATAGAAAAAAAACCGCAGTTTCATTTTTTACCAGGCACCACAGCCTACTCACTTGGGACATATGGATGTACATTCATGTGTAAGTTTTGTTGCAATTGGCAACTTGCACAAGCAATAAGAGAAAGGCTTCCTCTAGACGCATGGATGGATCTCCCGCCTGAAAAAGCAGTTATGAATGCAAAACTAAATGGATGCGCATCAATGGCGTATACGTACAACGAACCAGCGATATGGTACGAATACCATCGAGATATGGGTAAGCTCGCAATACGCAATGAATTATTTAATGTATTAGTAACAGATGGATACGGAACTCAGGAATTTTGGGAAAAAGCCTCTGAGTACATTCATGCAACGAGCATAGACCTCAAAGGATTTACAGAAAGAGTTTATAATCAACTAACCACTGCAAAGCTCGAGCCCGTTCTCGATTCTATTAAAAATGCGAAGAAACTAAAAGGAAGGAAAAAGGTTTGGGTTGAGATAACAAGTTTGGTGATACCGGGATGGAGCGACAGCGAGGAAGAAATCAAACAGGAAGCTGAATGGCTTAAAGATATAGACCCAGAAATGCCTCTTCATCTAATTGGTTTTTACCCAAGTTATAAGATGATGGAAACGCCGCCAACAACCGCAGAAAAACTCCTTTCTCTCAGAGAGATAGCGATCGATGTTGGTTTAAAATACGTTTATGTTGGAAATGTCCAAACAGAAGGAGGGGAAAATACATATTGCCCAAATTGCGGGGCGCTTTTGATTCGCCGTGCTTGGTTCTACTCAAAAATAGAAGATGCTTTCGATATAGAGAAATCAAAATGCAAAAATTGCGGCCAAAAAATAACCGGGGTATGGACAAAAGAACAAGCAAAGAAGTTAAAGGAAATATAAGTGTCAGCAGCAACGCGCGTTCCCGTGCAAAGCACAGTACTTGCAACGTCGTGAAGGGGCTTAACTTCCGTGTTCGAGATGGGAACGGGTGTTTCCCCCTTCCTATGACCGCTGACATCCTTTATAATGAGGCCAAAGATTTTTAATTCTTATGTGACTACCAGGTCAAGCTTGTTTTCCTTTTCTGCCTGCTTCACTTCCATCGCGATCCTTCTTCCAAAGCTTACGCTCTTCCTGAAAAGATAGGAAGAGTATGGCGTAAAACGGGTACCGGGCGAACCCGGCATTCTCAGAGAAACGTCAAAGCAGACAAATTTTTCACCGTTGTTTTCCTCAAACGCGCCCTGAAGCGCAAACGGACCGATCAAGCCATTTTTATAGTTTTTTTGGACAGCCTCGACGAATTTCTCACCTATCTCGAATGCCTGTTCGAGCAGAGATTCCCTAAGCGTGCAGGCAACATGGCCAACCTCTATCGTAGTTGGATCAGCGTATTTTAAAACTTCGAGTTGCTGGTCAGCAGGAATGCGCAAAAACCCGTCAAGGTTCGTCTGTCTTCGCATATCAACGCCTAAAAGCTCGAGTTCCTCGTTCAATGGAGAGTAAAAGAAATTCAGATTGAAATACGCGCCGATGATGTATTCTTCTATCTTCGCTTTCTTCAGAGCTTCTGAGGTTATCTTTCCTTCTGCGAGCATCTCTCTGCTTTTTTCCAAATACTCGTCATAACTCGAAGCAAGGAAAAATGCGCGCTCGTAAGTTCTCTTCGCCTCGCTCACCTTGACGATACACAAGCGATCGATCTTTTGTGGCGATTTTATCTCTTGCGGATAGCGGATTCCTGCCTTCTCCATCAGGTAGTATTGATTTTTTTCAGCATCTCTCTCTTCAGCGCGCAACAGGTATTTGTTTCCGAAAACCGGCACCTTGAAATCTTTCTCTATCGCGTCATAGCCCACATAAACCGCAAATGAACGATTTGGAACGAACACTGCGTTTTGATCGAGCAATTTTTTTTGGTTTTCTTTTGCGACCATGTCCTTGAACTTGTCAACGAGGATGATTTCATCTATAACGCCGACCTCGTTTCCGTCCACCCTCTTTCGCGTCTTGTAATACCGAGCGTATGTTTTTTCTCGACCTTTTTGACAGACAACTATTGATTTATAACCTTCTTCTTTTGCTCCCTCGCTAACATCCAACGCCGAATGGCTGCCCAATGTTGCTATGCTGACCATTTTATCCCTCTTATCAATTTTATAATATTCCCCCTTCCTTTTTTTATCCTTTTTACATAACCTCTTGATTCGAGATCATCGATCAAAAGGCTCATCTTTGCCTCTGAAAAACCGAGTTCTTTTCTCAGATCGCGCTGAAGCGCTCTTCTCTCGCTTGCCTCCAAAAGCAGCGAAAGCAGTTTTCGTTCTTCATCGTCTAGTTCTTCCAGTTCTTCTTTAATCTCTTCTTTTCTGATCTCTTCTTTTGCTTGCGGCCTTGAAACCGAAGGAGCGCTTTTCTTGTTTATCAGATAGAACACTAGAGCCCCAATCACCAAAAGAAGAACCAAATACGGCAGAAATCCCACTATCGAAAATTCCGTGCTTTCCTTGACATTTTGATGGTCGATCTCTGGCGGTTCTATTGAAGAATAGAATATGTCAAATTCGTCTGGTTCAAACAAGACAATGTCAAAATGAATGGTCTTATCCTGGTCGGTTATATTTATCTTGTCATAAGAACGATAGACCAAGGTAGAATTTTCATAGTAAAAACCAGCAATGGTGTACGCGCCGGGCGGCAGATCGATCGAGTAATTGCCATCCCGAACTATTATTTGAGTTGAAACTGGTCCGCTTATTTTGAGCACAACTGGTGAAACTGTCTCGAAATCGTTCGAGTTGTATATCTCTCCGTAAATAGTCGCGCCGCTCACAAGCGCGATGGCAAACAGAACAAAGACAAAAAATCGCATGATTAAACAGAGACTTTTAAGTTTAAAAACCTTAAAGCTTTCGAAAGCTTTACGAAAGAAAATATTTAAATAATGGAAAAAAAGATGGTTCGGTGATTTTATGAAAAGGTTGTTGATTTTGCTTATGGTTTTGGTCGGCGCCGTAATGGCAACGGCGGTACAGCCAACTGCAGCGGCAGTACAGCCAACTGCAGCGGCACTAACGCAGGAAATCCTGATGCACAAGTACCAGATGGTCGAATGCAAGGCGAACGCGCTGATGGATATGGCAAACAAATTAAATGAATACAACGTCAGCGTTGAGAACCAAAGCGACAGCATCGCTGCACTGAACCAAAATCTCGCGAGATTGAGAACACAAGCTGAACAGGGCAATGTTAGCGGTTTTAATATTGCAAACAGGGAGGTTTACCAAAATATGAGACAACTTGCATCCGGCCTGAGAAACGGAAAAATGCAGATGCAAAAGGGCAAGGGAGCAGGGAAGGTAAGCGAGTTCAACAGGATGTATGCTGGGATAAGACAGCAGGAAGCACAATGCTTGGCTGATGCTGCAAAATCGCTTGCAAAAAAAGAATTGCAAGAATGGAAGGAATGGCAACAACAAAAGAGAGATAGGTTAAGGATATTACAGCAGAGAAATATAACTTCTGAAGAGGCGGCAAAAAAATTAGAGGAGATTTTAAGTAAGCACGAAAATATAAGCGCGAGATATGGCGCGCTATTGGACAACAGCACCATCGAACAACTGAGAGCGATGAGAATACAGATGATCCAAGAAAAAAATCTCGTAAGAGCAAGATATGAAATAGAGTATATGAAAACATTGCTAAATGCAATAAATAAAACGGCAAGCGAAAAAGGTTATGAAAACAGCGTACAGAACATAAGCAATCTCTTAGAAAGTGCAAACCAAAAGATCAGCGCTGGCTATGACGAGGAAAGCTTCAAAAACGCTTGGGAAGAATTAAAACAGGCCTCGGAACAAATGCGTGAGCTTGTCAGGGAGATGAGAACAGCTTAAAAGTGATTAAATGAAAAAACTTTTTGCATTTTTTGTTCTTTTGGGTTTTCTTGTTTTTGCGTTTGGATGCATAGGACAGAGTGCGCAACAGGGCAGCGGTGCTGCGGCGAATGGCGAGGTAAGCAAACAAAACAACGAAGTTGCAAATAACCAACCGGTTAACCAACCGGGTGCTGGCGAGAAGACAGAAAAAACTGCACCGGTGGTAAGCGAAGATGACATACCGCAGATCGATGACATACCGAGTGATATTGACGAAAATTTCAACGGAACTGACGAAATTTAAGATTATCGTTTTTTATATTAACGATATATTTATAAATAATCGTTTTTATTAAAATTGATATGGAAACAGAATATCTTCCACTGCTCGCGAAGCAGAATGTGTGGTGGGAAGGGAGGATAGAAAACGACGTTCATCTTACTCAATGGAGGGAGCATGAAAAAAGATGGATTCCTATAAATCTTGAGGAACTTCCACTCAAACCGTTTTCACTTAATATTATCATAGGACCAAGGCAGGCAGGTAAAACAACATTAATGAAATTTGCAGTGGAAAAACTGCTTAAGAAGGGAGTACCTCCAAAATCAATCTTTTACGTAAGATGTGATGAGATTCTTGATGCAAAAGAACTGAGAAAAATAATAGAGACTTTTCTGGATTACTCCAGTTCAGAAGAAGTATACCTATTCCTAGATGAGATAACGGATATTGTAGGATGGGAGAAGGTAATTAAAGGATTTATAGATGATGGTGACTTCAAAAAAGCTGTTGTCACACTAAGTGGTTCAAATTCCTTTCAGCTTCAGAAAGGAAGCGAACTCTTTCCCGGGAGAAGAGGTTTTGGGAAAGATATCTTTGTCTTTCCTCTAAGCTTCCGCGAATATCTTGAAGTAGTCGACCCGGAACTAGTCAAAAGAATACCAGCGCTCAAGGAACTGGGTAATGCCCATTTAGAGGTTAAAGAGCACTTAACCCTTCTTAAACAACTTCAAAAACACTTGCGTGATTATCTCGTATGTGGCGGTTTCCCACTCGCAGTGCTTTCCTATCTAAAAAGTGGCACTGTCTCAGAAACCGCAAAGGAGACATACAAAAGTTGGATCATCGGGACATCTTGAAAAATGGAAAAAGCGATATGCTCGGAAGGGAGGTACTCAAGGTTATACTATCAAAAGCTCCATCCCCTGTAAGCTGGGAAGGCATTGCACAGGAAACGTCTATAAAATCCCCACCAACCGTAGCATCTTACATAGAACTCTTTGAACGCCTTTTTGTGGTCCTTCCTCTATATGCATCAAACCCAAACAGCGGAATTAAGGAATTTGCAAAGAATAAAAAACTCCATCTTCAGGATCCATTTATATGGCATCTTTGCGAAGAGTGGTGTATGCAACCTATAGAGCACAAAACAGAAATTATTGTTGAAGCAGTTCTCGCATCCCATCTTGCAAGATTTTTAATAAGAAAATACGGTGGAAAGAGACTAAATGATTATATATCCTATTGGAAAAATGGGTATGAGATAGATGTTATCGCGCACACACGAGATGGTTTGTTTGGTTTTGAGATGAAATGGACTGATAGAGAAGAAGCATTCCCATTTAAAGTAGGCCCAATAAAGAATCTTATTTACATCTCAAAAGAGTTTTATAGGGAAAAAAAGCCATCAGTTATTCCATTAGCATTATTTCTCGCAATGTTATAGGTCTTTCCGCTATTATCCCGAAATGAGTTCCTCAATCAAAGCGTTTATGAGCGATTGCTCGTAGCCTTTTTGCGTGTGGATAGCAGCAGCAACCGCATGGCCGCCGCCAGAATAGACGAAATCGTTGAAACGAAGGTTTAACTTGGCGATTAGTTTTGAAAAATCTATTCCTTTTTCCTTTGCTTTTTTATTTGCGCGTAGTATGAGGGCTGCCTCGCGATAACCAATGACAACGATTGGCTTGTCCTCGTTTACGCTTTCCAAAATAGCGCTGACGATCTTACTGCTGTTCGGAAACTCGCCCTTCTTTACTATATTGCTCAGAGGCAAGACGTAGATCGTAATTTCTCCTTTTTCAATCTTTTTCAATCTCGCCTTTGCCTTTTCCACCGCTTCGTTTATGCTCTCGCGCGCTTGCGCCAGTATGGAATTGAAAAGATCGCTTCTTGACAAAACATCTCTGTAAAAGGCGAGGTTGTTTCCGTACCTGCTATGGCCTGCAAGATAATCGAGTACCAATGCGGCTGCGCGATCATCTTCTGAGAGTTCGAGCAGGTTGCTCTTGTCGCCTGCGCAGGCTATCCTGGCATACTTCGCGCTGTCAACACCAAGAATCTTCGCGATCTCGGCAGCCAAATAACCTGCAGTGTAAGACGAAGGATTTTCTAAGCCATCCACCAACCAAGGAGAGAGGAAGAAATGCGGAATCGAGAGAATTTCCTTGTCGAGAGGATGGTGGTCTATCAGGATTATCTCAGCACCAGCTGCGCGCAATAGTTCAAGCTGCTTCGCGCTCTTGTCGTTTGAACCAAAATCAAGAAGAACAACCAAGGGTTTTTTTTCGTAATAGAATGTGCTCATATCATTGACTGCCTCTCTCTGCTGATAAACAGCGCTGTTTTGTTGCACTGCCCGGAAATTTAGAAAATCGTTCAAGGCCATTGCGCCAGCGACACCATCTGCATCATTATGAAAACGAAGCAAAACAAATCTGTTCAATTCCTTGGCGCTGTACAATCTTTTTGCTATTGCCCTAAACCTATCGTCTAATTTTGTTGTCAGTTCGTTTTTGAAAAGAAAATCGCCAAGACGCGCATTCCCTTCTATGGAAGAGACGAGTTTTTCATAAACCCCTTCCTTGTCGCTTATAGAGATCGCGTTAACGCAAAGCGGAAGAATAGAGGAGATTTTTCCCTCTACGATAACCTCCGCGCCCTTTGCAATTGTTGCATCTGAAAAGAAAGACAGCTTTCCTTCTTTCGTGTACAAAATGTATTCTGTCGCGTTTCTGCCATATCTGCTTCCGATGACAACGCCTTCAAAAGAGACCGCATCTCCAATCGCATACCCTTTCATAGAAAATCGCCTACCTTTATTACCACCTTGTCGCCGTCTTTCTTTCTCAGATACTTTCTGAGAAAAATCGGAGAGATAATTTCTATTATGTTGTCCTTGTGATGGGTTCGCTCTGGAAAGATTATCGCGCAAACCTTGTTGGCAATGGAACAAGGATGGAGATAAAGACCGCCGTAAAATCTGCCATCGGCCTCAAAAGAAGGAAGAAAAATCGATTTCGCCAACAACACATCCCTCTTCCACCTGTCACTCTCGTCTAGCTCTATGTTGAGGGTGCCTGGGTAAGGCTCAAAATTAAGCGCTTTTTTTATTCTATCCCGGTAATGGCTTACCGAAAGATAGTATTTTCCTTCTCCGAGCCCGCTTCTCAAAGTACCGCGCAACTCGAAAAAAGAACCTTCAAGGCATTCCTTCAGGATCGCGTATTCCTTTCTGGCAGTTTCCAAGCCATCTTTTGTTATTGTTATGCCGAGCGATGACCGTTTTATCAAGCCGTCCCTTTCGAGCTTCTGCAATCTCTTCGAGGCATTCTGCTGAGTCATGCCAAGAGACCTGCCAATTTCTGCTGTTTTTACTCGAATCGGCTTTTTTGCTATGCCTGATTGCAAAAGAAATAAAAGAACTTCATCCATACAAATATTTTTGTAGCGAAAGATTAAAAGGTGTGCTTGGTGTTGAAAATCAAAACCCTGAGAGATGTTTACGAACCTGCCGAGGATTCTTTCCTGCTTGCAAAGCACGCGAAAAAACTGAACGGCAGGATACTTGAGGTTGGTTGCGGTTGCGGCATAGTTTCGCTTGAATGCGCATTCTCAAACCAGAAAAACATTGTCGAAGGAGTGGACATAAATAGGAAAGCAGTAGCACTTGCAAAGGAAAACGCAAAAGAGAACAAGATAAAAAATGCGAGATTTTATTACAGCAATTTGTTCTCAAAGGTTAAAGGAAAATTTGACTGGATAGTTTTCAACCCGCCATACCTGCCAACTGCAAAAGAAGAAAAAATAAGAGGGAAGATAAACCTCGCATTTGATGGGGGAAGAAGCGGATTGGAGATTATAGAAAAATTTGCAAGAGGCGCGCTGCGTCATTTAAAGAAAAACGGCGGTTTGTTGGTAATTGCGAGCAGTCTTGCCGCCGAAGGAAATGGAATAGAAGAAGCCGTGAGGATGCTAAATAAAAATGGTTTTAAGGTTGATGTAATAGAAGAACAATCATTCTTTTTTGAAAGAATCGCCTTGTTGAGGGCAATGAGAAGTTGATTTTATGAAAGGAAGAAGAAATAAGGAGAGTTGCGATGTTTGCGGAAGGCCAGAGGTTTTTGCGATAGTGGAGATAGAAAGAGCAAAAATGATGGTTTGCAGGTCTTGCGCTTACGGAAAAAAGATCCTTTATTATTTGAATGAAGAGGAAGAAGGGGAGAGGGGGGAAATACGCGCTCCTGTCAAAAAATCAGAAGAAACAGAAGAGATCGTTGACGATTATGCGAAGATAATAAAAAAAGCACGTGAATCTCTTGGACTGCCGCTTCCGGTGCTCGCAGAAAAGATAAAGGAAAGCAGGGGTTATATGGAAAAGATAGAACGCGGCGAGTTAAAACCGACATTGGCGACTGCCCGAAAATTGGAAAAGGAACTCAAAATAAAACTGATAGAAAAAACCGTTGAGGTAGCGCCTTCAATCTCGCATAAAAAACAATCTTCTGAGCCAACGCTCGGAGATTTGCTGGAAAAGGGCGAGGATTGATGGGAGTAGATTTGGGCGATTTGGTCGTAAAGAACAAGATAACACTTTCAAGCTTGAGCGGAAAGATAATAGCAGTTGATGCGTTCAACATACTTTATCAGTTCTTGGCCTCCATCAGACAGCAGGATGGCATGCCTTTGTCAGACAGCAAGGGAAACATAACCGCTCATCTATCAGGCTTATTTTACAGAACAGCGAAATTATTGGAAAATGGGATAAAACCGGTTTTCGTATTCGACGGAGAACCAAGCGAACTTAAAAAAAGGACGCATGAAGAGAGGTCAGCGGCGAAAATAGCAGCAGAGGAAAAATGGAAGAAGGCTTTAGAAGAAGAACGACTGGAAGATGCGAGGAAATATGCTCAGGCGACATCGCGCTTAACGGCTGAAATGGTTGAAGAATCAAAAGAGCTGCTTGACGCAATGGGAATTCCTTGCGTGCAGGCACCGGGCGAGGGCGAGGCGCAGGCAAGCGAGATGGTAAAAGAGGGATTGGCATACGCAGTGGCTTCGCAGGATTACGATGTCCTGCTTTTTGGCGCGCAAAGACTCGTCAGGAACTTATCGATAACCGGAAAAAGAAAAGTGCCGCGGCAGAATCGCACAATCATGATAGAACCAGAAGAGATCGTGTTGGAAGAAACGCTAAAGGCACTCGGGATAAATCAAGAACAGTTGATAACCATCGGCATATTAGTCGGAACTGATTTTAATATAGGTGTAAAGAGAGTGGGACCAAAAACCGCTCTCGCTATCGTGAAAGAGCACAAGACCTTTGACGATGCGATAAAGTACGTAGTGCAAAAATACGGGTACACTTTTGAAGTTGAGCCAGAGGAGGTTTTAAAAATTTTTAAAGAACCGAGATGTAACAAAAACATTGAAAAACCAAGATGGAAAAGGATAAACGCCGAGGCAATAGACGAGATATTAGTGAAGAGGCACGAGTTCTCGCCAGAAAGGGTAAGCTCGGTGGTAAGAACCTTGGAGGAAAGATTAAAAGAAACCTCTGCGCAAAGCAAGCTTGAAAGTTGGTTTTAGGTTTTTAATTAGTTTTAATTAAATTGATATAATTTTATGGCATTACGCCAAAGTGATATTATGCTAAGGGAAGAATGCGGGGTAGTAGGAATTTATTCGAAAACCGGAAAGGATGTCGCGCCTCTTCTTTACAAAGCACTCGTTGCCTTGCAGCATAGAGGACAGGACGCCGCGGGGTTTGTAGTCTTTGACGGGAAAAAAATAATAGAGAAAAAAGGGCTTGGTTTAGTCGATCAAATATACACGAAGGACGATTTGATTGTAAAGGGCTCGATTGGGGTAGGACACACGAGATACCCGACAATAGGAAAATGCGAGATGAAGGATGTTCAGCCAACGGTATATGAAAACATCGCGGTCGCGCACAACGGCCATTTGGCGAATTATAACGAACTAAAAGAAAAAATAGAGGGCTGGGGTTATCGATTTAAATCGACAGTGGACTCTGAACCAATGGCATACTACATTCACAAGTTTGGCTTAGAAGATGGTGTAAAAGCAATAATGAAGGATTTTGAAGGCGCTTATTCTGATGTTGCGATATATGACGGCGAACTTTATGTTTTCAGGGACCCGCATGGTATAAGACCGCTTGTTTGGGGAGAAAACAAGGATTTCATAATGTTCGCTTCTGAAAGCGTTGCGCTTGACATAAACAACATAGAACTAAAAGGCGAGGTTGGCGCAGGCGAATTGATCAAGGCAGCGACAAATGAAAAAAAGAAAATACTCCAGGGCGAGAGAAAGAATTGCATGTTTGAGTATGTTTATTTTGCAAGACCAGATTCAATAATAAACGGTAAGAGCGTGTACGAGGTCAGAACAAAGCTGGGCGAGATTTTGGCTGAAGAGGCGCCGGCAAAGTGCGACGTGGTTGTTCCAGTGCCTGATACTGCGCGCACAGCGGCAAAGGCTTATGCAAAAAGATTGAATGTTGATTTTGACGAGGGTTTGATAAAAAACAGATACATAGGAAGAACTTTCATAATGCCAACACAAGAAAAAAGAAAGGAAGCAGTGAGGTTGAAGTTAAACCCGAACAAAAAAGTAATAGAAAACAAGAAAGTAGTTCTGATGGATGACAGCATCGTGCGCGCAACCACGATGAAAGAGATCATAGGTTTGGTGAGAGCAAACGGGGCGAGAGAGGTTCATGTGAGGATAACAAGCCCCCCAATCATAGCGCCCTGCTTTTACGGCGTGGACATACCAACATACGAAGAGTTGATAGCGAGTTCGCATTCTGTTGAAGAGATAAGAAAGTTTATCGGCGCAGACAGCTTGGCTTACATCTCGATAGAAGGATTGAAAAGAGCGATCGGCCTCGAGATATGCGAGGGCTGCATAAAAGGAAAATACAACAGTGAGTATGTGCAAAGGTTAGCGGAAAAAAAGGTTTGGCAAAAATGCAAATGTTAGTGGTTTTATGATCACGTTGGGCATAGCGATTTTATGCGTGCTTGTTTTTCTTTTTGAAAGCGAGCAGATGATCGCGAACTTCGCGTTGGTCAGCGGGTTTGACTTTTCAGAACCTTGGAGGTTTATAACGAGCATGTTTTTGCACGCTGACTTTGCACATTTGTTTTTCAATATGTTCGCGCTTCTGATGTTCGGCCTTTACCTAGAAAAAAAAGTAGGCAAAACGATGTTTTTGCTGATATACCTTATCTCTGGAGTAATAGGTGGAATCGGTTTTGAAATCTTCAACGGACCTGGTGTGGTTGGCTTGGGCGCATCAGGTGCGATATACGGAATTATCGGTGCCTTGATGGTATTGGAACCAAATTTAAGAGTTTATATTTATTTTGTACCGATGCCGATCGCGGTCGCCGGAGTCTTTTATGCATTGATAGAATTAGTGATGATGGGCGCTGCTGACAACATAGGGCACGCGGCGCATTTGTTCGGTTTGATCGGCGGTTTTGCGATAGCAAAATTGCAACAAAAAATGAAGGGCGATGATTTATGGTCGTAGTGGAATTTGATTATAATGAATTCAAGGAATTTTTTGGCGAGGAAAAGGAAAAGACGATAGAGATATTAAACAAGATAGGCGCTCCTGTAGAAATTGATAGTGAAACAGGAAAGGTCTTCGCAGAGATAACGCCGAACAGGCCGGACTGGTATTCTGTGCTCGGGCTCGCCCGTGCTGTTCAGGCTTACAAAACAGGAAAAGCGAAAAAATACGAAGTCGAAAAAACAAACCTGCAGATAATCGTTGATAAAAAAGTGTCAAAGATACGACCGTACACTGTGGGCGCGGTAGTTAAAGGATTAAAATTGAGCGAGAGGGACGTAAGGGACATTGTTTTGCTTCAAGAAAAATTAATATCGACACTCGGCAGATGGGTAAAAAAATTCGGGCTTGGCGTCTACCCAGCAGAAAAGATAGCTTTCCCGCTTTACTACACCACGCTTCCGCCAAAAAAAATAGTATACAAGCCTCTTAATTACCCAAAAGAAGCAGATGCTGAAGAGATATTACGAGAGCACCCGAAAGGCCAAGCTTATGGACATATAATAAAAGAGCATAAGGAATGGCCGGTCTACTTGGACGCAAACAAAAAAATAATGGCTTTGATACCAGTTGTCAATTCTGAAGAAACTGGGAAGATAGATGCAAGCACAAAAGATATTTTTGTAGAAGTTACTGGGATTGATTTGAACAGCATAAATCAAGCATTGAATATTATCGTTTGCCATTTGGCAGACCTTGGTGGCAAGATATATTCTGTAGATGTTGTTTATCCAAACAAGAAGATAATCACCACACCAAATCTCGACTATCAAGAAGTTAAGGTAACGCCAGCGAAGATAAAGAAAGTTTTAGGAGTGGAAATAAAAGAAAATGAGATAAAAGAATGCCTGGCTAAGATGGGGTATTTAGTAGAGCAGAACAAGGTTTACATCCAGCCTTACAGGGCTGATATAATAGGAGAAATAGACATCATAGAAGATGTAGCAATAGCTTATGGTTATGAAAACTTTGAACCCACAATTCCAGATTTCTTCTCAGTAGGTAAAAAAGATAGAAAAAGAGAAGAGTTAAGCAGTATTATGCAAAGGATGGGTTTTGTTGAAGTTGTTACGCCTATTTTGACAGATGAAGAAAAACTTTCTGAATTTGGTTTTAAAGGCATAAAAATACTAAACCCAAAAACAAAGGAATACACCACTATAAGAAGCACATTGATTCCGTCAATGATAGAAGTTTTAAACAAGAATAAGATGGCTGGCTTGCCTCAAAAATTCTACGAGGTCGGTAAGGTGATAGAAAACGCCAAGGAAAAAGAGATGCTTTGCCTTGCTGTTGTTGGAAATTATGAATTCGCCGAGGCGCGCGGTTATCTTCAAACTTTGTTTAAGGGAAATGGTAAAGAGTTCAAGTTAAATAAAAAAGAATATGATTTTTTAGACCCAAACTATTCGAGTCAAATAATAGTCGATGAACAGTCAATTGGTTTTGGCGGTAAGTTAAGTGATGAGATAAAAAACAAGTTTGGTTTTGCAGGTGATGTTTATATTTATGTTATCGAAGTATGAAATTAGTTGAGAATTGGTGGGAGACCCCATACTTCCAGTATTCTATTATTTTGCTTGTTGTGGTTTATGTGATTTATATTTCTTCTATAGATGAGGTAAAAATTTTGTAGATTTTTATTTCTCGCTCTGATTTTTTGTATTCTTTGAAAAACTGGTCAACAATATATTCGTCTTTGTCAGGGATCAACAAAACTGATTTGTTTAACCAATAGTTTTTTGGTAGGTTGAGTTTGTTTAAATGGTAGTAAAACCTTCTTTTCTTTCTGTTAAAATCTTTTTTTGTTTTGAAAACCAAATCATAAAAATACAATATCATTTTTTTCACTCTCTTTTATGTAACTATAGATACAAAAATTTAAATTTATTTTTATTATTACGATTATAGAATACTAGAACTCTACCCTCCCCCTACTTCACACCTGCTGCTGTCTACTTCTATCCTCACCTATGTTTAATAAAACTCGCAAAGGTGGTTTATTTGGCATCTAATATAATAAGAATATTCAACAAATTTCCTTAATGTTTTGACAGCTGCATTTGGAGAACTAAATGTAACTATTCCTTTGCTTTCCATTATTTTTCTATAAGCTTCTGTGTAATCTCCACCAATAGTTACTACCACAATTGGTTTTTTCTTTTGTTCGACCGCCTCGCCTATAACATTAATCAATCTTTCGTCCAATGTTGGTGTTTGGAACAAAATCGCCACAACAATTAAATCAATATTATTGTTTTTTAGGTAATACTCGATCGCTTTCTGGTACATCTCAACAGAGGCATCTGCTGCCATATCTAATGGATTTCTTGGGTTTGCATAACTTGGTATGATCGTTCGTAATTCCTGCTCGTTTTCTTTTGTGAATTCTATCAACTCTAATTTTTCTTTTTCTACTGCATCTGTTATCAAAACACCGAGGCCGCCACCATTAGTGATTACACCGACTCTTTTGCCTTTGGCAAGTGGTTGCGAAAATATCCGCATGAGATTGAAAAGTTCATCAACGTCTTTTGCTTCGACAACCTTTGCCTGCCTGAATGCGGCCTTGTACGCCAAATAATTTCCTGCCAAATTTCCAGTATGCGACATTGCTGCTTTTTTGCCTTTTTCTTCTTTTCCTGCTTTCAATACTATAATTGGCTTCTTCTTGTTAATCCTTTTCATTACATTGAACAATCGTCTTCCATCTTTCACACCTTCTATATACAATATTATTGTTTTTGTTTTTTTGTCATTTCCAAGAAATTCCAACAAATCGCTTTCGTTAAGCACAGTCGCATTTCCATACGAGATAAATTTTGATACGCCTATGTTGTAAGCAGCTGCCAAATCAAGCATAACAGAGCCGAGCGCTCCGCTTTGCGTTACGAATGAAATGCCGCCGGGCTTCGGCCTGTTCATCTTATAAAACGGGAAGAATATACTATCTATCTTGCTGTATGGGTTGTATATACCTAAACAATTTGGGCCGATGATTGGCAAATCATATGTTTTTGCGTATTCTTTTATCTGCGCTGCCAAATCTTGTCTTCCAACTTCTTCAAAACCGCCACTTAATACGACGATACCACCGACTTTTTTCTCACCGCATTCCTTTATTACTCGCGGAACAGCTTCAGCCGGTACGGCAATTAACACACAATCTATTTTTTGTTTTATTTCCAGAACACTCTTATAACATTTCAAACCAAGAACTTCTTCGTATTTCGGGTTTATTGGGTAAATCTTTCCTTCATATCCGCTATCCAACAAATTTTTTAAGACAACATAACCTACTTTGCTTGTCTTTGTTGTTGCGCCAACAATCGCTACAGAACGAGGATTAAATATCTTTTGCAGACCTTTGGAATTCATAGGCTCACCTTTGTTTTGAATCGTACATCTACTATGTCATAACCTTTTTCGTCGAACACAACAGGGTTTATGTCTATTTCTTGTATATTTTCTTTGGCCATAAACTTGCAAGTCTTTATCATCAACTCCTCCAATCCAACGATGTTTATCGCCTTTTTACCTCTTGCGCCCATCAATATCGGATGCGATTTCAGTTCCATAACCATCTCTCGTACATCAGCCTTTGTTATTGGGCATATCCTCGCTGTTATGTCCTTGAAAACCTCAACATAAACGCCACCAAAACCGAGCACAATAACATGGCCGAACTGTTGGTCGTAAATCCCACCGATTATCAATTCTATTCCTTTTCGAGCCATTTTTTGAACTAGTACGCCATCAATTTTCTTTTCTTTCGCGCTTGCTATTAATTCGCGATAGGTATAACGAACAACTTCATCGTTTTTTATTCCGATCTTTACACCACCGACGTCTGTTTTGTGCACTATCTCTGGCGAAACTATTTTCATCGCTATTGGATACCCGATCTTCTTGGCTAAAGAAACAGCTTCGTCTTCTGTGGTCGCCAAGCCGTAAGGCAGTAATCTGAACTTGTTTTTTTCCAATAACTTAAAATCATCTATCATTGTCATTGAGCTTTTTTTCATGTTTAAATTCTTAAATATTTTGTTTATCGCGAAAAATTCGAATGGACTGGGAGGGATTTGAACCCCCAGCCTCCTCCACGCCAAGAAGGCGATCTACCGTTGATCTACCAGCCCATCAAAATATTATCAAAAAAATATAAGTGATAAACTAATCTAATTACAAAAGTTTTTTAATTCAAACGAGTTATCTCTCTTATGGACTTTTACTCTGTTTTGAAGCAACGTCATTCTGTAAGGGCATTCGAAGACAAAGAGGTTGAAAAAGAAAAAATTGAAAAGATCCTCTCGGCTGCAATCTTGGCGCCTTCTGCCGGCAATTTACAATCATACAAGATTTACTTGGTTGAAAACGAACAGGCAAAAAAAGAAATAGCTGCTGCTTGTTATGATCAAGAATTCGTTGCAAATACGCCTCTTCTTTTGATTTTCTGCGCTGACAGGGAACGTGCTTACAACAAATACGAAGAACGTGGTTATGAACTTTATTCTGTTCAAGACGCGACTATTGCGGCAGCATACGCTCAACTCGCAGCAACTGCAGAAGGATTGGGAAGTGTTTGGGTGGGCGCTTTTGATCCGCTCGAAGTTTCCCGAATCCTCTATCTTCCGCCGCATTTTGTACCTGTTGCCATACTGCCAATAGGTTATCCGGCTGAGACGCCTTCTGTTCGCGAGAGGCGTCCGTTTAACGAGATTGTCGAGGTGATTAAATGAAAACTCGTTATCCCTCAGTTGCTGGAGCGTTTTATCCTGATGATGAGAAAGAGCTTCGCGAAATGATAGACGATTTTTTAAAAAAGGCCGAGCCACCTAATTTAAAAAATCTCAGGGCGATCATTGTCCCTCACGCTGGTTATATATATTCTGGGCCGATTGCCGCATACGGCTACAAGCTGCTTGAAAAGCAGCGATTCAAAAAGATAATCGGAATCGGTCCGTCGCATTATGCTGCTTTTGTCGGGCTTGCAGAAGATGACAGCGATGCTTGGCAGACACCACTCGGTCTTGTAAAGACTGAAAAAATCTCAACACTCATCAGCGCAAAGATCGTTAGTTGCTTTCCGCAAGCGCACGCGCCAGAACATTGCTTGGAAGTGCAGTTGCCTTTTCTCCAAACAGTGCTGAGGGATTTTGTTTTTTACCCGATACTAACAGGAGAGATATCACCGGCGCTAGCCGCAGATGCATTGGAAAAGATTTTGGACGACGAGAGTTTGCTTTTGGTCAGTTCTGACCTTTCGCATTATTTCCCATACGACGAAGCAGTGAGAAGGGACAACGCAACCAACAAGATAATCTCTTCGCTTGATATGAAAAACAGCGAGTTGATAGACGCATGCGGCAAGACAGGAATAATAACCGCGATGCACATTGCTAAATCAAAAGGCTGGAAGGTAAAATTATTGGATTACAGAAATTCAGGAGACACCGCAGGGCCAAAATCAAATGTAGTTGGTTATTCAGCGATCGCTTTTTACGAGGGATGATATGCTGACGAAAAAAGAAAGAGAATTTTTGCTTTCGCTCGCGCGCCGTGCGATTGCGCATTATTTTGCAACTGGAAAAAAACTCGAACTCGAACCAAGCGAGGTGCCGAGCAAAAAGTTAGTCGAGTATGGCGCGTGCTTTGTTACTCTGCGGATTGGCAAAGAGTTGCGCGGATGCATTGGCAGCCTCGAGGCGCACCAACCACTTTTCAAGGATGTAATAGATAACGCTCTTGCCGCTGCATTTGGTGATCCGCGTTTCTATCCGCTTACGCCTCAAGAACTGCAAAAAGTGCGGATAAGCATCTCGTATTTAACACCAGCGAAAGAAGTGAAGCTGAAGCGGCCAGAAGAGATAATCGATTTTCTAATCCCGCACAAACACGGTCTGATAATACAAAATGGTTGGGCGCGCGCAACATTTTTGCCTGCGGTTTGGGAAGAACTCCCAAGCAAGCTTGAATTCTTGCAGCATCTAAGTATGAAAGCAGGTTTAGGCCCAGAAGGTTGGAAAGATAGAGACACAAAATTCTTTGTTTACGAGGCAGAAGAATTTTCCGAGGAAATTCCTGAATGAGCTTTTATTTCTCTTATCAGTTGCAAAACTTCGTTTGGCGATAATTCTCTTGGCCTTTTCTGCTGCCATTCCGCAAGCACAGATTCGATGGACACTGCAGCGGTGAAGTCAGATTTTAGAATATTTCTTATCTTCTTGTTTTTCTGCTGGAACAATCTTCTTATGATCTCCTCTTCGCTTTCGCTCAATCTCATTCCTTTTGGTATTAGTGTTATCAAGGCCGAATCGACCTTGGGTCTTGGCACGAAGTAATGCGCAGGCACTTTGAAGTTTATTTTTATATCAAAAAAAATCTGCGATGTCACGCTTAATCTTCCATAGTTTTCTTCTTTTGGTTTTGCGATCATCTTCTCTGCGAATTCCTTTTGCACCATAAGCACTGCTTTTTCTATATTTTCATCTTTTAATCTGAAGATTATTTTTGAAGACAGATAATAAGGAATGTTCCCGACAACAACCTCGACGTCTTCTGGCATTTTCGTTTTTAAAAAATCTCCTTCGATGACGACAACCTTTTTCTCTTCATTGAACTCGTTTCTTAAAATTTGAGCAAACCTCGCGTCTTTTTCTACTGCGTATATCTTTTTTGGTTCTTGCTTCAACAACTCTTTTGTCAATCTCCCGTCCCCAGGTCCTATCTCTAGGACTACCTTGCCGCGTATGCCTGCGGCTGCTGCCTCTCGCGCCAAAATCTCTTGGTTATTTAGAAAATTTTGACCAAGCTTTTTGATTAACTTCATGAATAGTTTTTCATCTTCGCGAACATCTTTGAACTCAATTCTTTCAATTTTGGTTTTTGATCCTGCGCTCTGTTATAGAGCATACCGTGCCATTCCTGGAGATCGAAGAACCTGTCAAGCAATTCAATGACCTTCTGCGGCTCGAAATTCTTGCAAGAGTAGAGGTCAAAGTAGATCTCTCTAGTGTCAGAAAAATAGTGCAGGGAACAGTGGCTCGTTGTTATCATCTGTACAAAGCTCTGCCCGGGGAAATCCAGGTCAACCGCATCAGACCAATTTAGAGGACCCAGGGGCTTCATATCGGTTATGCGCATTAATTCATTTACGAATTCCTGCGCTTTCTCCCGCGTTAGCTCCCTAAAATCTGGGCCTATTTTCGCGTTGACCGCCAAATGCAAATGTACCAACTTACTCATATTCATCTTCGTTTTATTTTTTTATGTAAATATTTAAATAATTAACTCTTGTTTTTGCTTGCTTTTTTCAAAATTTCTCTGTTTTTTGCCATTATTGTTTCTTATTTTTGATTTATCGATCTATAATTTAATTCATCTATGAACTTTTCAGCCTTAACTTAAATTTAAATATCTTACGGCACTTATTTATCCCTTGCAAAAGTGATACTTATGACAAAGATCAGAATAAAATTGAGCGGCGAGGATCCGGCCGCACTCGAGAACGTCTCTAAGCAGATAAGCGAAATCTCGAAGACATTTGGCCTGAATTTCATCGGTCCTGTTAGGTTGCCAAGGAGAAGGTTCACCATAGCTTGCAGAAGGACTCCTTGCGGCGACGGCAGCGATACTTACGAGAGATGGGAAAAACGCTTATACAAGAGACTTATAGAAATCGAGGGAAACGAGAAGTACCTTAAACAGATCCTGAAAGTCAAGGTTCCGACAAACGTTTTCGTCAAGATTTCATTGAGTTAATCTACTTATGCGTTTTCTTTTTGACGAAATGCTTGAGAAGACAGCAAGATGGGCGCGACTGTTCGGCATAGACAGCCAGATAGCGAAAGGCGAAGACAGTAAGATATTGGACACCGCGATTTCCACTAAGAGAATACTCATAACCAGAGATAGGCAACTTGCTGAAAGATGCAGGAAGAAAAGAGCCAAGTGCATCCTGTTGAGGTCTATCGATGTTGCAGAACAATTGGCCGAAATCGAGTTTGCGTTAAGGAGGATGTTGTTTTTTCTTCCAGATAAAAATTCACGCTGCCCGGTTTGCAACACTAAACTATCGGTCGTCAAAAAAGATTTTATCCGCGATATCGTCCCGCCATCAGTTTATCGCTCTCACAGAAAATTCTGGTTCTGCAAGAGTTGCAATAAGGCGTATTGGGAAGGCGGTCATTGGAAGAACATAAAAAGAATTTACAAAAAATTTAAAACAAAAGAAAAAAATTATTTCAGCAATCCAGCCGAGGTTTCCTGAATTATCGTGCTTGCGCCGGCGATCGCCGCAACGATTATACCGCCCAATATCATACTGATCCCAGTAGTCTGCCATTTTCCTCTGCTATCAGCCGGTTGTGTGTAGGAAAGCGCGAATATTATCCCACCTAACACTATCAGTATTATCGAAATGGTCGGCGCGATGTTCAACAAGAACTGCGCGATATTTGACAACAAAGTTTCAAGTCCAACTGCCATATTAATCACTCTCAAAAATTATTTAAAAACCTATTTGTCCACCTTTTCAAGCCTCTTATACTCTTTTTTCTTCTGCCCTATGCCCGGCAACTCCAATCCAGTAATCTTTATCCCGCCTTGCTCTCCGCCCTGTTTTTCCATTCCTTTCTTCTTGATGTAGTACAAACCTGCCGCTATCACGACTAATGCAACTGCCAAAACTGCCAATAACGGGTTTATCGTTTCTGGTTTGTATGTTGTTATATTGCCCAGCATTTCCTTAGCGAGTTTCATCGCGTTTACGTAATTCTTTTCATTTATCAAACCTGCCAGTTCGCCGAGTTTTTTTTCAATCTCTTTTTTTATCTCTTCAGCCAATGTGTCTTTTTTGTTTATATAAGCCGCCCTTGCTTGTGTTAAAAGTTCAGTCGCCTGTTTTTCAAGCTGTTGCAGGATGGCATCTAAGGTTGTTTGGTGTTTTTGCAATTGCTCGATCTTCAACTTTGCCAATTTGTAGTTCCTCTCATTTAGCGCATTTTCAACTTCGTTGCTCGCGTCATCAATCCTCTTTATATCTGCGTTGAAAAGGCTTTCCCATTCTGTGTTTTTGGCAGCTTGTTCTTGCTGTTTGTATATGTTAATCAAAACCGTCGTGTTTTTCTTTATCTTTTCATATTCTGCTGTTAGTTCGTCGATTTTCATATCGTTTTCTTTTTCTTTTCCATCAACATACTTCTTTGCGTCTGCCAACGCATCTGCAACAGCCACAGCAGACGATATGTCGCCGGTCAATTCAGTCTCGCTCAATTTCTGCTCGACTACTATGAACTCCGGAGGCGTTCCGCTTTCTTCTGTCTTTGCCAATCTTGTCTTCAACTCGTTGTATTCTGCTGTTGCCTTGTCCAAGTAATCTTTCACGATTGCCTCGCTGTTTTTGCCTTGTTCTCTTGTTGCACTTACTGCGTCGTCTATCGTGGCTGCGCTGTCCATGGTGCCAAGCACTTTTGTTACCTCGTCCTTTCTCTTTTTCAGTTCCTCTGCAAGTGTATTGTTGCTTTTTGCATTCGCAAGCGCATTTTCTATGTCCTCTTTTTCTTTTGTCAATTCTGTTTTTGCTTCTTCCATCTTTTTGTAGTTGCTTTCCTGCTGCGCTTTCCATTCTTCGATTTTTTGCGTGTATTCTTCCTTCAATCTTATCGCTGTTGCGCTGTCGTTCGCGTCTTGGGCAGCATTTATGCCCGCGATTATTGTATTTATCTCGCTCGGCAATTCGCCGCATTTCTTTCCGCTACCAAAGCAGTCGTCAGTTTTCGGCAATGGCGGAATCACGATATTTTTCATTTCTTCCTGTGCATCTTGCACCATAAATTCTACGACAACCTTCGCGCTTTTTTCAGCTTTTAATTCTTTCAATTGTATTGAGCAGCTGCGACTATCGCATTTTTTATCGCTTATCACTGCATTTTGCACTGTTACCTCGACATTGCTCACGTTTTGGTAATCAAAATTAACCGAGAGCGGTAGCGAGCTTATATCTATATCTGGTGTTATCGTTATCGTTTTTCTCACATTAACCATTGTTCCCAATTTTGTCGTGTCTACGTCTTCTTTCTTCGTATAAGCGTTTTTCACATTATAGCTGTAAACAACTTCGTGTCTTCCTGGTTGTATGTAGTTCAGGGATTTTCCATCAATAGTTAGCGAGCTCGTTGTCGGCGCGTTTTGCAATACTAGTCTTCCGCTTGCGTAAGCCTCTATCGTTCTCTTTTCGTTCACATCAGCGCTTTTGTCTTCTTTTGCAACTGCATTCCTTTCAACTGAAATCGTCTTCGCAAGCACAACGTCTTTTTCTATCGTTATCGAGAATGTTCTGAGCGGTTTTATCTCTTTTACCGTTATTATCATCGTGCTACCGTTTGCCCTTATCGCGCTTACGTAATCTTTTCCTGATGTTATGTCACTCATCATCGGCGTCATGTTTATTCCAGTTTCTACTGGAATGTTGATGTTTGTTCCGTTTTGCCAACCGAGATTTGTTATTATCAGGAACAGCGAGATTTTTGTTGGTTGGTCTAACTTTACCATCCCGCCGTTGCTCATCATCTTGTCTATGTTCAAATTGCTCAGTATTATCTTTTCTTGGCAGCTGTCAAGTTCCTTGTCGATTTCGTCATACGCAGCGGCTATCGTCTTCAATCTTCCCAACGCGTTTATGTAATCTATGCCAATGGCAGTTACCAATCCGCTATCTGCCTTTTCCAAATCTCCTGCCAAATCCGCACCGCATTTTCCAGAATCGTTTATTCGCTTGGCCAATTCTGCCCGCTTGTCGCTGAGGTAGCCGTATTTTATCGAGGTTTTTGCTATTATCGATTCTATGCTGTCGCGCAACAAAAGCGGATCGTAAGAATTTTCTGATTTCATACTGTTCAAAATCGTTTTTTCTCCTTCAACATTTACCTCGTCAAGTTCAGCCCTTTTTATCAGATCAGTCAGTTGCAATACGAGTGGCGTGGTTTCGTTTTCTATTATCTTCCCGTTGTTCAAACCGGTTTGCGCGTATGCCATCGCTGCTGCGTAGTACTTGTATTTCTCGCCGAGCGTTTGTGCGCTATCGCCTTTCGCGATTGTTTGCTGTGCCTGCTGGTAGTAATAAGCCACTTGGGGGTTCTTGTTTCTTTGGTAGAAACCGCCGAGTTGTTCCACAAGGCTCTGCGCGGCAGCCCTCTTTTCTTTCACAACTCCGTTCGCATCGCTTATTATTTCATCTGCAGATTTTTCGAGCGGGCGGTACTTGTCAAGAGAGCTTTTTACTGACTTGGTCGCTTCTTTTAAATAGCCCTTGTTCTTTTGCGCGACCTTTTTTGCCGCGTCATCAACCAGAGCGTCTGCGCCCGCCTTGTTTTCGTTCCACGCTCGTACTCTCTCGACAATGCTTCCTATTTTTGTTTTTTCAAAATTACTCATAGTAACTGCTTCAGTTATGAATTCGAGTTTTTCCGATGCAAGTTTGCTTTTTGTCGCGTCTGTCCTTGCCCTGTAATCTCTCGCATCAGAATAATACTTGTTGAATATACTGTTCGCTTCTGCAAAGGCATTGGCAGCGTCTTCTTTTAATGCGACAACCTTTGGATTAAATCCGTCTCGGCCCCAAAGATAATCCATCGCAGAATTGTAATCGCTGAAATTTGCCGGGAAGCAGAATATCTTTTGTTGCAGTTGCCATCTTTTCTCCAACGCCATTACTCTCTGGCCATATGTTGCTTCTTTTGTTTCTTGGTTTATTATTCCCAATGCCTCTTTTGCTCTCAGGCAGCTGTCCTTTGGTCTTTCGTTGTAATCAATATCGCACAGGCCTGCGTTTTCCATCTGCTCATATTGTTCCTGCAGAAGTTCGACGTTTTTATCTGCTGATATAAAACTCTTTGCCAAGGCATTCATCGCGCTTCTCGCAGCTTCAGCGAATTTGACAGGATAATTTTTGCACGCGGTGCCGTTCGCCTTCGGTATTCTAACATAACACGGCGAACCAGGTATGCTATCCTTTGCAGGATCGATTAATGCAAGGTACTGCTCATAGCTTATCCATCTCTCCACGCGGCTGTCGCCGTATGTATTCGCTATGTAGTTGGTCGGTCCATAACTGTCAGAGTTTTTACAACCTTCGTAAAGCATCTGCGCTTGGAGGAATTTTGTATAAGCGTTTTTTAGTTCGAGCGAAACACCATCTCTATCGCCTGTGAGCTCCATTTCTGAGAAGTTTTTGAAATTTATCACCTTGAGCGCGTTACTGTAAATGTCGACATTCCAAGCGCCAGCGCTGAAACCTAACATATCTATTGTCGTAAATGGTTGTTTTATATACACGCATTCATAGCAAGTGCTGCAGCTTTCGTGGCCGTCTTCATCGGTAGTACAATCACAAGAATATGAACGAACATATGGTTTTGTATAATACACGCCCTCTTTGCCGTATGTTATGTAGTTATTCAAATCGCCAACCGACTGAACTAACGAGCCATTTAACTCTATCATCTCAGGCGGTGGCTCATATAGCGTGAGATTTTCTTTTTGGTTTAAACAGATTGCTGCTGTGTACCAACCGTTAAGCCAAACTCTATTTGACCAAGGATCAACTATCGTATAAGAAGCGAATAAAAAGTTTGTTAATATTGTTAAGGCAAACAGAAAAAACAAGCTTATTTTGTATTTTTCCATATTTCCCCCAGCCCCGTTTGTATCAATATCATCGTTATATAATAATGTATGGTTAAAAATATAAAATTATATGATAAAACTAAAATGGAAACCGCCACGCCACTGATTTAACATCGATTTAAATTTCTGGTATGCTAAGGATCCATTCTTCTATTGTTTTCAGTTTTGAGTTCGGCGGCATTTTTGCTTCTGCTGCTTTTTCGCTTAAAAGCAACCCTTCTGCTTTTGCCTGTTTCATCCCATTCTCCAGCCCAATCAATTCCCTTTCAGGTATTTTGCCGCCATCGCCCCACACCTGCACCGCAATGGGCCTGGTACCTGTTTTCTGCGCTATAAAATCGCATTCCCATTCATTGCCTCTAATATAAGATAGGGAATAGCCTCGCCGTACCAACTCTATTGCAACAACATTTTCAAGGCGTCTGCCGCGATCCTCTTCTGTAGAAATGCTCACGGATGATTGAAGACCAATATCGTATGCGTAATTTCTTGCGTCAGCGATGACTCTTTCGCGCGGCGACCTTATATATGGAGGTACGGACAAAATCAGAAAAGCGTCGTTTAATGCATCCACAAATGAGCGGAAAGTCGGCTGGCTTATGCCCAGCATTGCTGCAGTTTTCTTTGCCGAAATCGTCTTCCCAGGTTCTGATAAGAGCAGGACTGCGAGGTCTGAGAGCGGCTTTATTTCGCGTATGCCTTTTCTTGCTGCGACATCGCGCAATATCGTAAGTTCAAGATAAAGCTTGTGAAGGCGGGATGCTTCGTGGGACCTAAGAACACACTCTGGATACCCACCAATTTTCATATATTCATCGAGCGATTTTAGTCCCCATATCCTCGCATCGCGGTATGACAATGGCAAAATGACCTCAGGAATAGCCCTTCCTCCGAGTGACGATGCAATCTCTTTTGAAAGCAGAGATGCGCTTGAGCCGCTCACCAAGATATGCCTTCTAGCGCCTTCCACTTCACCGCGAACTACCTTTACCCAATTTTCAATGACCTGCACTTCGTCAAGTACAACTAAGCCACCTTCAGGAATTTTTTTAATTTCGCTTGCCAGTTCAGCGGCTGAAGAAGGAGCGCCAAGGCTTTCAAGGTCAAAATATTTTCCGCTGCCGCCTCTTTTTTCCCATATCTCAAGTAGCCGCAATGCCAGCGAGGTTTTTCCAACCCTTCTTGGTCCTATCAGTGCAAGTGCTTCTTTCCACCCGAGCATCCCAAAGAGCTTCCGTTCTTCTTCTCTTGGTAAATACATAGTGAAAATATACTTTCACTATATTTAAATAACTTTTGGTTTTTGCAATTTTATTTAAATATAATGAAAACATGTTTTCGTTAGTCTTTTGGCGAGGAGTTATTGCGGTTATCGGTAGCATGGAAACGCAACTCATATGAAATCTCCTAAACCG
>Ga0272448_1001519_pt1 | contig 30785 bp, 21 predicted proteins | sample YNPCB0191_FD_202220 | JGI IMG/M metagenome (GOLD analysis project Ga0272448, IMG submission 202220) | Hot spring sediment microbial communities from Yellowstone National Park, WY, United States - YNP-CB-019-1 | ecosystem: Environmental > Aquatic > Thermal springs > Hot (42-90C) > Sediment...
TCACCGACACAGAAATCATCGCAGTTGTCCTCCTGAGACTCCGCCGCCGATAGGTCCTCCGACCGGGGAGAGGGGGTAGTCGTCATGCCGGTTTCGGCTCTGGATATTTGATGCGGGTATGATAGATAGCGATTAAGGATTTGGTAAGGCTATCTTGGATCATCCGCAATTCGCGGAGGGTCAGATCACTGTCGTCGAATTCTCCTTGTTCTAGTCGGTGTTCGGTGATCTGCTGAACGAGATTTTGAATCCGCGCGGGAGTCGGATCCACCAGGCTTCGACTGGCGCCTTCGACGGCGTCGGCCAACATCAACACACAGGCTTCTTTGGTCTGAGGTTTCGGGCCGGGATACCGGTAGGAACTTTCATCCACGCTGGCGCCGTTTTTGCCGTTGGAATCCATTTGACTTTGTTCGGCGGCCCGAGCGTAGAAGTATTCCACCCGGGTGGTGCCATGATGCTGACGGATAAAGTCGATGATCGGTTCGGGCAGATGATGTTGGCGGGCCAGGTCCGCCCCGTCTTTCACATGAGCAATGATCACCAAACTGCTCACCGTCGGCGCAAGGGAGGCGTGATGATCTTCGTCGGGGGGTTGGTTTTCGGTAAAATACCCTGGATTGAGCATTTTCCCGATGTCGTGAAAATAGGCCCCTACCCGGACCAGCAACCCTCGGGCGCCGATGGCGTTGGCCGCGGCCTCCGCAATGGCGCCCACGGCAATGGAGTGATTATAGGTGCTAGGCGCCCGACGCACTAATTCCTGCAAGAGCGGATGCGACACATCGCTCAGTTCCAGAAGACTAATATCCGTTAAGACGCCGAAGGCCTTCTCCACAAAGGGTAACAGTCCGGTCATCAGGAACCCGGCCAGGAGGGACCAAAGCCAGGCGCCTCCCGCTTCCAGAAAGGCGGTTTCCCGAAGAGGTTGGTTTTCTAGCACGGAAGCCAACAGACTCATCGCCGCCGCCACCACGCCGGAAGAAAGACCTATATAAATCAGTTTCGTCCGGGTGCGGATATGTCGGGTCTGTCCGATGGCTGCCGCTGCGGCGCCTAACCAGACTAACATTTTGGGCCACGGATTGCCTATGCCGAATCCCATCGTCAGACTGACCACCCCGCATAAAAGCAATGCGAGTTCTGGTCCATAGGCAATGGCCCATACCTGAGCAAAAAGCAGCAGCGGCAATAATTCTGCCCGCCAAGGATCGACCAATCCTATCTGCATCAGGACCACGGCGGACGCCATCATCGCCGACATCACCCATAAATTACGCCAATTCCTCAACAATCGCCTGTTTCGATAAAAAAGATAGACGCCGCAGATGGTCAAAGCGACAAAAATCAACACGGCGACAGCGGCGGCCCGAAGCACCCCCTGGTCCCACGGACGCTGCGATAAAAAGGCCTCGTGTTCCAATCGGAGCAATCGAATCTGTTCGTCCGAGAGGGGGCGTCCCGCCTTGGCTAAGATGACGCCTTCCCGCCACAGGACCTGGACGGGACCGACTTTATCGAGAGCCTCCTGCTGAGCCTGGCGAGTGGTAGCCTCGTCCCACTGAAGCGTGCCGCTCAACCGTTGAAGCCGATCCCATAGCCACTCCGTGATCCACGGAACCACCTCCGGCAAAGTGGAAAGGCGTTGCTCCACCTGCGCCCGAAGCGAGTCGGCATTCTGAAGCCAAACTTGGGCCATCTTCACCGGCCGTTGCTTTTCCGGATGTCCAACCGGATAGACCACGATTTCATTCGGATGGCCCTCCCCCTCCCTTTGGAGCGGATGGAGCGTCAGACCGTGGGTCTCATAAGGGGCCAAGATTTCGACGACGACTTTCTTTAATTCTTCCGCTCCAGGGGTGCCCAAGACGGCCAGTCGAAAAGCCTCAAAAGAGTTCTGGATCTGGACCAGATCGGCAGAGGCCAGAGAAGAGAGGAATAGATGGGACCTTTCCAGATCATTCCAACTGGCCCCCTCCTGGATGGCCTGGACAAGAGCGTCCCACTCTTGCCGAATCCCCGCCAACCCCTGGGGATTGTGCTCATAGACCCACCGAACTTGCCGGACAATCCGCTCCTGCTGCCGCTGGGTGGCCAGAGGGTCTTCAAAACTGGCCCGGGCGACAATCGTCCGAGCAGGTACATCCCTCCGACGAAAGTCAAACGGCGGCGCCCAGCCGCGAATCAGGACACAAAAAATCCCCGCCCATCCAAGAGCAAATACGACCCGGCCGACTACCCGACGCCGGCCCAAAACTTCGATCAGCCGTCTCCAATGCGCAGGCGGCAGTTCCAGCGCAGCGACCCGCTCCCAACGCGTCCGTTTTGATCCACTGGTTGACATAAAGCCTAGGGCCTAAGACCCTTCGACGGCCCCCCTGAAGACCAACCGCCGACCCTTCGCTCAGCCTTCCGGCGGCTTGTTGCCTGGTTCCGCATAAGCATCCACAATCTGCTGCACCAGAGGATGACGTACAATATCCTCGCCGCTGAGTTGCACCATCGCAATCCCCTCGAACTCCTTCAGGCGCACAATCGCATCCACCAACCCACTCCGGGTATGGGGGGGTAAATCCACCTGCGTAATATCGCCGCAAACAATAATCTTCGACCCCTGGCCCATCCGCGTCAAAAACATCTTCATCTGCCCAATCGTCGTATTTTGCGCTTCGTCGAGAATCATAAACGCTTGGTTCAGAGTGCGGCCCCGCATATAGGCCAAGGGCAAGACCTCGATCAACTCCTGCTCCTTATACCGCTGGATCAGATCAAAGTCCATCATCTCCCGCAGGGCGTCGAACAGCGGACGTAAATAAGGATGGATTTTCGCCTCCAAATCGCCCGGCAAATAACCCAAACTTTCTCCCGCCTCCACCGCCGGCCGAACCAACACCAATTTCCGAACCGCCCCTTCTTTCAGAGCCGCTACAGCCATCGCCACCGCCAGATAGGTCTTCCCCGTACCTGCCGGCCCAATACAAAAAACAATGGAATGATTCCGCACCGCCTCCACATACCGGGCCTGCCCCGCCGATCGGGCACGCACCGTCCGCCCGCTAAACACCTCCACCGGCCCAGACAAATAAAAAACCTCCTTCCGCTGATACCGATCCAACACCCGATCGACATCCTCGGCCGAAAGCACCCCCTGCCGCTCCACCTGCGTCTGAAGCTCCTCTATGACCAACCTGGCCGAGATTACCGCCTCCTGACTTCCCCGCACATGAATCCGACCATTCTGGGCGGATATGCTGACCCCCAACGCCCTCCGTATCTTCCGGAGATGTTGATCATACGTGCCGAAAATCGCTAACAAAGACTTCGAATCGCCGACGGCAATGATCGATTCGCTCATTCGCATCTATGCCGACTGTCTGCCGACACTCTCCCAACCACCTTGGACCAAGACCGCCTCTGCTGAGAAGCTCTTGATCCAAAACCAAAACCGTTCCATCCTAATCCTCCTCGGAAAGATTCCCCCTCCTTATGTCTGCGGCGCATTCCTTGGCCCCCCAAAAACTTTCTCCTTTCTCTCAAATTTCTCAAAAAGGGGGTCCCTCACCTTTTATACTATACCGACTCTTTTCAGGAAAGAGGCTCGTGCATTCATTCCTACTCCTTATCAAAACATCTCCCCCTTATGATCTATAAAAAACCCCTCTTTAGATACACCATCAAGAACCCTCTTTGGTCCTAACTTGACTGTATCTACCGGAAGTCATTACCACAATCTGTTGGGTTTGAGCCGATTCTTACCCCCTACAAGTTGTGGGGGCTTGGCCGGGTAGATACAGTCAAACTAAAAAGGTTCAAAGAGTTTCTCTTTCCCCCAATTTTCGAGTGTCTCAGAACCTTCCAAAAGTCGCCACGGTTCAGAAACATACTGAGGCACCCCACTAAAGTTTGGGTTGATATACCCGAAATTAACTACAAATAGTACCTAGATCACACCCAGGGGGGCTAAGGCATGGCAGGAATAACACAGACCACCCAGGGGGCTCACGAGTATAAATTTTCTATTTTCTCCATTTTTCTTATTTTACCAATAAATAACTGCAACTCCCAGCTCCCCGGATCCAGAAGCAACTCCTCTGGAATGGAGCCTTGGAGCGGACGCACAAAGTACACTTCACCCGGGGGAGTACCCTCCTCTGTGCATGGGAGTTGCAAGTTTTTTTCCGGTTAAGGTAAGATAAAGAAAATCGTAACATTTTAGCCGAATGGAGAGGTCTATGTGTCATTCCTGCGCAAGCAGGAATCCAGACTTGTTCCTGCGCAAGCGGGAACCCAGGAAACATGGAGTTTTACTTTTTTCTGGATTCCCGCTTTCGCGGGAATGACACCCCTCAACCAGCTTCGCTCTCAGCCGGCTTCTCCAGCAGCGGCAAGCGGCTTCATTCGGCTAAAATGTTACAGAAAATCAAGGACATCTTATCCCCCTGTTCCAACCCAATCTCGGAACAATTCTGAATCCAGAGTAGAGCGATTGGGATGCCGGGGCTGGAGGCCAGCAGAAGTCGGAAGCCCCTGGCATCTTCCTTTTCCCATGGGGCTTGAAAGGCAATACCAGTGAACTGGCGACATCTGCCCTATGCGGTGGCGTTGGTCTTTGGACTGATCGGCTTGGCGCTGACGGCCTGGCATATGCAAACCCGATCCCATCCTACCATCCGGCCGGGGGATACGTTCTGGCAGCTTCGGTATGAGGTGGATTTTACGGCCGGGGCTGCCGGGGCCAAAGTCCGGCTGAGTTTACCTGGTCGAAGCCGGTTTGTGCGGGTGTATCGGCAGGAGGTGTCTGCTCCCGGATTGGTGATCCGCCGAATCCGTCCGGCCGGTTCAAGTGGTCCAGAAATTCTCCTCAGTGCGTCGCAGCCCGGTTCGTATCGGGTGCGGGTGGAACTGGAGTTGCATCGGCCGGTGCGACCTTTTGGGGGAGGGTTAAGAGTCTCTTCGGCCGGTTCCGAACAGCAGTTGGCCTCCTATCTCCAATCCGAACCGATGATTTCCCTGGATCATCCGGTGGTGCAGGAAGTCCTTCAGCAGTTTCAAGTTCCGGTGCGGAGCAAAATCAGCTTAGTAGGCCGAATCTTCGATTTTTGTACGTTGCATCTGCGACCGGCCGGGCCGAAGGGACCGCAGGATGCGGCGGCCGTGTTGGCCTCTCGACAGGCGGGGCCTGGAGGCCGATGCCGGGCCATGGTTGCTCTGTGCCGACAGGCCGGTATCCCGGCCCGGTTAGTTACCGGTTTTGTCTTCTATCGAGGCGCCGAACATCGGCCTCGGATGTGGGTGGAAGTGTGGACCGGCGTCCGATGGGAAAGCTACGATCCGGAATCGGCCATGGGCCGGGAGATGACGGCCTGGCGGATCCCCGTCCGGTACGGAAGCGGCCGGTTGGTCCGAAGCCAAAATGTGGCTCAACTTCAATCCCGTTTTTCCTTACTGCCCATTGCCCCGCCGGAAGAAAGTCTGCCGAATGTCGAAACGGCCTGGACCGACCTGTTCGATCTGACCCGATTGCCGGTAGAAATGCATTCGGCCATGGCGGTGCTGTTGCTGATGCCCCTGGGCGCCCTAGTAACCAGTGTGTTTCGGACTGTGGTGGGGATTGCTACCTTAGGGACATTTACCCCGGCTCTGTTGGCGTTGAGTTTTCTATATGCGGATTGGCAAGCCGGTTTGATCATCTTGGCGGCCGTGCTGGGCATCGGTCTGATGAGCCGGGGCCCGTTGGATCGGCTGAAACTGCTGTTGGTCCCCCGGCTCAGTGTGATGCTCACCCTGGTGGTCCTGACCATGGTCGGGGTGGTTTCGGTGTTGGATTACACTGGCTGGACTCCAGGCCCAGAAGCCGTCCTGTTGCCCATGGTCATCATGACCATGGCCATCGAAAGGTTTTACCTCCATATGGAGGAAGATGGTCTGGCTTCGGCTGGCAAATTGCTCCTAGGAACCGCCGTGGTGGCCCTGTGCTGCTACGGGGTCCTGCAATGGAGAACCCTGGGCCGATTCCTCTTGAAATACCCAGAATCCCATTTCCTCACCATGGCCGGGATGATTTTGGTGGGCCGATACACCGGCTATCGGCTGAGCGAACTATGGCGATTCCGTGATTTTGTCGAATAATCCCCTATCCCAACGTAATGGTGCGTAACTCGATCATCGGGCATCCCTGGGAACATGGGGAATCCCAGGAAGGGGTGCGTTTGTCGTGCCCGATGGCGGACCTGAGAAGCAGGTCCCTCCAGGGGAGATGCCCATGCTCGAGTTGTGGACCCTGTGAACCGTTGCCAACAGGAAAAGGCACCGACAGAAAGACGCTGCGAAAAGGACCAACCCGATGACGTGGTGGGCGTGGCGGAATGTTTTGCGGAGGTATTGGCCCAGCGCCTTGGCTGCCGAAGGTCTTCTGGGCATGAACCGGCGAAATGCCGAATATCTTTTGCCCCTGAATCCCAGAGGCCGATACCCCCTGGTGGATGATAAACTGAAGACCAAACAGATTTGCCAGTCGGTGGGCATTCCGGCGCCGGAGACGTATTGGGTAGTTCGGCAAATTGGGCAACTGCGGAGCTTGGTCAGCAAGTTAGCCGCCTACCCCCAATTTGTCGTCAAACCCGCCCGGGGGGCCGAAGGCCGGGGGATTGTCGTGGTGGCGGCTCAGGAGGGACCGGATTGGCGAACCCCTCGCGGCCAGCGCCTCGGTTGGGACGACCTGGCCCATCATATCGCCAATATCCTTTCCGGATTGTATTCCTTATCCGGATTGCCGGACGTGGCCCTGGTGGAACAACGGATTTTACCCCACCCGGCCTTTGCGGATTTGGCAGTGGAAGGCACGCCGGATGTGCGGATTGTTTTGTATCGGCACGTGCCGGTCATGGCGATGCTGCGGTTGCCTACCCGCACCTCGCACGGCCGGGCCAACCTGCATCAAGGGGCCGTCGGCGTGGGCGTGGATTTAACCACCGGCCGAACTACGGGCGGCGTGTGCCGAAATCGCACCGTAAATGTCCATCCTGATACCGGAGCACCTCTGGAGGGACATCGGGTTCCCTACTGGCAGGAGGTCCTGCTGTCGGCCATGCGACTGGCCGATCAATTGCAGTTGGGTTATCTGGGCGTGGATTTTGTTTTGGATGCTTCGGTCGGGTCGGTGGTCCTGGAGGCCAATGCCCGGCCGGGCTTGGCCATCCAACTGGCCAACCGCTGCGGCCTGCTGCCCCGCCTCCAATGGGTGGAAGACTACCTCTCTGCTCACACAGCCTCTGGCGCGGTTTCCGTGGAAGAGCGGCTCGATTGCCTAAAAAGTTTGGCTTCGTTGAAGTGATTTTGGGGCCTCCTTGGGACGATCGGATGGGCATGGGGGCCGATGCCAAGATGGAACGCGGTGCTTTTCCCTCAGTCGTGGCATCGGGACCTGAGATGCAGAAGCCCTGGGGGGCTTTTCCCCACAGTTGGCTTTGAGGCATCCACCTTTTTCGGGGGGGCTGCTGAGGGGGCTTTCCCCGATTTCCGTCTTCGGTGGGGTTGCAGAAAAGAGCCAGAAAGGTAAAATACAGTAAATGAGAATGATTCTCATTTACAATAATTCACCCTTCGGCCCTCCTTCCTTGGGGGCAAGGAAACCCAGGGGGAGAGCGACCTCAGGCTTTCCCCCTCCAACAGATTGGGGTCGGTAAAGGATACCGTCCAACACCTGGGGGGCCGCAGATGCCCAGTTCCCCCTATTGCCACCCGGGATGCGAAAACCAACCAGCCAAGCCTTTGTATGAGCCCTTTCATCCCCTTGCAGTGTTGTCCGGAAGGCCAATCGGTCCGGATCGAAGCGTTGGAAGGCCCGCCCGCTGAAGTCCACCGACTGCGAGAGTTGGGCCTCCGTCCGGGTTGCCGGCTGGAGGTGTTTCGGTGCGGCAACCCCTGTATTCTCCGGATCGACGGCCAGAAGTTGTGTCTCCGGTGTGGACCGGGGGTCCAAATTCTGGTCCAGCCGGAACAACCTCCGCATGGGGCATCCGGAGATGCGGGACGGAGGTTTTTCCAGGGGTTTGGCCGGTTCCGCTGGCGCAGAAGAGGCCGATAACACCGCTGCCCCTATGTCCCGGACAGTCGGGCAACCTGTGTCCGCTGGAAGAAGTCTCTATCGGTACTTTGCCGAGATGAGAGGCATTCGTGTCCTTTGGGAACGGGAGATAAGCCAAAGCATTTCTCCTATCGCGAAAACCCCCTATGCGCTGTTCTAAATCTGCTTCTTTCACGGTGGCTCTGTTAGGCAACCCGAATACGGGCAAAAGCACGTTGTTTACCGCCCTGGCGGGGGTGCATCAGCGGGTGGGCAATTATCCGGGGGTGACCGTGGAGAAGAAGACCGGCTCGTTTTTCTACCAAGGGCAACGGTTCGATCTGGTCGATCTGCCCGGCCTGTATAGTCTTTCGCCCAGGAGTCGGGATGAAGCGATTACGGTGGAGGTGCTTCTGGGCCGATCGCCGGGGGTTGCCTCACCGGATGGGGTGATATTGATTGTCGATGCGACCAACTTGGAGCGGAATCTGTATTTAGTTTCTCAGGTGTTGGAGTTTGGGCTGCCGACGGTCGTGGCTTTGAACAAGATCGATTTGGCTCACAAGCGGGGTATCCGGATCGACTTGCCGGAACTGGAGCGTCGGTTGGGGGCGCCGGTGGTGGCCACTCAGGCGCATCGTCGGCAGGGAATCGGCCAGTTGCAGGAGGCCTTGGCTCGGACGATGGCCCAACCCCGCCGGCCAGTAACCAGTCCTTTGCCTGACCGGTTCTGGCAAGAGGTGGATTCATTGGGCCAGGCCTGGCAGGATCGGGCGTTTCCCCGAGTCCTTATAGCCCGGATTCTTTTGGATGCGAGCGGATTTTTGCAGACGACGTTTTTGCCGGATTGGAAAGAATCGGAGGCGGCGGCTTTTGAGGCGGCCAAAGTTCGACTGGCCCAAGCCGGCATCCCCGTGCCCGATATAGAAACCACCGCCCGGTACCAGTGGATTGAGCAGACGCTGGGGGCGATAGTGCGTTGGCCAGAAAAACCGCCCGCCACGGCTGCCGACCGATGGGATTGGCTGCTGACGCATCGGTGGTGGGGGCTGGTGGTGTTGGTGGGGGTAATGGGGCTAGTGTTTCAGGCAGTGTTTGCCTGGGCCGAGCCGCCCATGGCCTGGATCGATGCAGCAGTCCAGTGGCTCTCCCAACTGCTAGAAGCCAGTCTGCCGACAGGGCCGCTGCGGAGTCTGCTAGTCGAGGGCGTATTGGGGGGCGTGGGCGGTGTACTAGCCTTTTTGCCGCAGATACTGATCCTCTTTTTGTTTATTGGCATATTAGAAGACAGCGGATACCTGGCCCGGGCTGCCTATCTGATGGACCGGTGGATGGTCCGGGTGGGGCTGAGTGGGAAATGTTTTATTCCACTGCTTTCCTCGTTTGGATGCGCGGTGCCGGGAATCATGGCGGCACGGGTCATCGAAGAACCCCGGGCCCGATTGACCACTATTTTGGTGGCCCCGCTGATGACCTGCTCGGCCCGCTTGCCAGTGTATGCGATGCTCATTGCTGCCTTCGTACCGCAGAAAAGCTATCTGGGTGGCCTGATCCAGTTGCAGGGGATGGTGCTGGGGGCCATGTATCTGTTGGGCATCTTTACCGCCCTGCTGGTGGCTTGGCTGCTGAAACGGTTTTGGTTTACCGGGCCGACGCCGCCGTTCGTCATGGAACTGCCCAGTTACCAATGGCCTTCGGTTCGCACGGTCGTGTATCGGGTCGTGGAACGGGGCTGGGTATTTTTGCGCTGTGCAGGCACGATCATCCTAGCGACGTCCATTCTGGTTTGGGCCGCCTTGTATTATCCCCATCGACCGGAGGAAGTCGAAGGACCTTTTATCAGCCAGACGCAACAATTGGGCCGCCAACTTCAAAGCTGGCTTGCCCAGATGCCGGACAGCAGTCCAGAAGATGCCAAGGCAGCCAAGTCGGCGCTAACCGAACTGGCCAGACAACTCCGCTCCGCCCAACTCCCCTTAGAACCCCTCCTGGAGGAAGCCAGCATCCAAGTATCGCAACTCCCAGAACAGTCCGTCCCGGAATCCCTTCTCCAACAGATCGACCAGTTGCGGGCCGAGTTGTTGGGCGCCTACCAACGGCAAAGTCTGTTAGGTCGGCTAGGTCGGCTCCTGGCGCCGGTGTTTCGACCGGCCGGTTGGGATTGGCGGATCGGGATGGCGGTGATGGCCTCGTTCCCGGCCCGGGAAGTGGTGGTGGCTACCTTGGGCGTGATCTTTAACGTCGGTCCTACAGACCCCGAAAATCCGGAAGCGATGACCCAATTGCACCAGCGTCTTCATGCGGCCGCCTGGGAAGGCACAGACCAACCCCTCTTTACCCTTCCGGTGGCCTTGGGAATGATGGTCTTTTATACCCTCTGTGTGCAGTGTGTGGCCACGTTGATCATGATCCGGCAGGAAACCCGCTCCTGGCGCTGGCCGATCTTTGTTTTTGCCTACATGACCACCTTAGCCTACCTGGGCACCGTGCTGACCTATCAACTGGCCAGCCTGCTGCTGGCCTGCTGAACCGGCCGTTTGGCTGCCCCAAGAAAAGCCGTTTTGTGCCAGAGGGTCCCAATGAGCGATAAGGAGAAAGATCATGCAAGAAATCCTTGTGGTTTTGGTGGTTTTGGCGGCTGGGGGTTATTTGCTCTGGTTTTTTGGCCGGGGCATCCGAAAGAAAACTCCTACCAACTTCTACTGTACATGTTTTCATTGTCCTGTGGTGATAGACTGTGCTCATCGGCCCGGGTCTTCCAGCCCCTCGGCGGCCCATGAATCTGAGCTTCCTCTCTCCTGCCCCAATCGTTCTTCTGCCTCTTCGGCATGCCCGCCGCCTTTGACTCCGCTTCAGTAGCCGATTAGACTGAAGGGAAGCCCCTCCGGGTGTAGCCCTCCGGTTAGGAGAAACTCTTGCAGCAAGCCTCTTTCGGGAGGCTTGGTTCCGGCGGAACCGAGTGAGCTGATTTTGGTTTCCGCCCTAAGAGTTCTTTCCGGTCTTGTCCACCTGCCTGAAAGGCGGATTGCTATCAACCCGATGATTAGCGGCGGGCAGTGATCCGGCTGGCTCCTGGCCCAACTTTTTGAAAGGCGTTTCTTTATGAAAGCTTTCCATCCGACTGAGCGCGGCTGTGGTTCCTTGTTGGGTTTTTTTCTGTTGGGAATAAGCTTTTGGGTATTAGGAGGGGGTGAACCGGCAGGGGCACTGGCTTTTGCGACGGAACAGAAGGCCGATCGTTCGACGTCCCAGGGGGATGTGCCCCTGGTCCCTCGAAGCGGGGAAGAACCGTCCTCGTCGGGTTCTGGTCCCATTTCGGCGCCCTCTCCGGAGAGTGCATCTGAACGAAGCGGGGAAGAAAAATTCCCATCGGCCTCTGGGGGGCCCGCTTTGGCCGATCCGGCAGCGGTCGAGGAAGTGGAGGCCGGTCGCCGCCAGGTGGCGTATGCGGCCTGGTGGGGACCTCGGCCGGAAGATGCCACCCAGGCCCTGCAATCGGCTTTGCGCTGCAAGGCCAAAAAGATTATTGTCCAGAAACTGCCCCATCCCTGGATCGTCGATAAGCTGGAGCTGGTAGGCGATAAGGAAATCGTTTTTGAACCGGGTGTGGAGGTGGTGGCCAAACGTGGGGCCTTCCGCGGGAAAAGCGACAGCCTCCTGACCGCCTGGAACCAAAGCCACTTGAAGCTCATCGGTCCGGGCGCGACGCTGCGGATGTGGAGGGCCGACTACGACCAGCCCCCTTATGAACACGCCGAGTGGCGCCATGTGCTCAGCCTGCGCGGCTGTTCCGACGTGCTGGTCGAGGGACTCACCTTGGCCGAAAGCGGCGGCGACGGCATCTATCTGGGCGCAGGCCGACACGGCCAGCCCAACCGCAACATCGTCATCCGCCATGTGGTCTGCCTGAACAACTATCGACAAGGCGTCAGCGTCATTACGGCCGAAAACCTCCTACTGGAAAATGTCGTGATGCGTGGCACCCGGGGCACTCCGCCCGAGGCAGGCATCGACTTTGAACCGAACGGTCCTGAAGAACTGCTGGTCAATTGCACGCTCCGAAACTGCCGACTGGAGGACAACGCCAATTTTGCCGTGATCCTTTCGCTGGGAGCGCTCAACGCAAAAAGCCGACCCGTTTCGATTCGCCTGGAAAACTGTATTACCAGCGGCAGGAATGCCGGAAGCCTGCTCATTTACAATCACAACCGTCGGGAAGATGCGGTTCGGGGCACGGTGGAGGTGATCGGCTGTCGGTTTGAGGAGGCCGGCCAGGCACGCATCGTCATCTATAATCCGGTGGACGGCTTGCAGGTACGGTTTTCCGGCTGTCGGTTGGCCGACTCGGCCGCGCAGCCCGAACCGAGACCTCCAATTATCTTCCGCTCCCACAGCGGCGACGAGCAGGACATCGGCCAGGTGTGCTTTGAAGACTTCGTGGTTGTCGATCCGGCAGGCCGGACGCCCATCGGGTGGGAAAATCCGGCCGGCGTCTGCCTGAAACAAATCCAGGGCCAGATCATCGTGCAAAAGGGCCAAGAGACCATCCGGTATTCGTTGGGGCCGGAGTGGTTCGAGCGGCATTTCCCCTGCGATCCCATCCGCCAATTGCCGTTGGTCGGCTTGGACCGGCTTCGGGTGGCGGCAAACAAGGTTCCGGCGGGCAAACTGGTGGAGCTACCACGGCATCGGCTCCGGGGCGCCGCTTGCTACCTCCTGGCGGCCCAGCAGGGAGAAACCGTTCAGGTGGAAGCGGCCTACGAACAAGTAGGCCGATACGCCGGAGGGTCGCTGAAACTCCAAGTGCTTGGGCCGGATGGCCGGTTGATCCGCAATGCGGAACTCCCCTTCCAAAAAGTAAGCTTGTTGGAATTTCCGGCCCCGGTCAGCGGGCTGTATCAAATCGTTGCCGAGCCTGGCTCAAACACCCTTCGGCTGGTTCGGAGCAGCCATCCGGTAGCCATCGCCGGCCAACGAGGCACGGTGCATCTGCTGGGCACCACAGGAGAGTATTACTTTTGGGTTCCGGCCAACCAGGCCGTTGGCATTTCCCTGGCCGGCGAAGGCCCCAAAGAACAGTTCAGCGTGGAACTGAGCGATCTGGAAGATCGGGTTGTTTGGCAGCAATACAATGCCGATAGCCCCCGCTCGATCCTTTTGGAACCGGTCCCCAAAGAGCGGGTGCTCCGACTACGGCTGCTCCGGCCTCAGCAAGGCACGTTGGAAGACGTGTATGTACAGTTTCGGGGGATCGCCCCGCTGCTGAGTTTCCGGCCGGAGTTTCTGCTGGAGGTGGATCGACCGATGCCCAAAAAATAAAACAGACGGTTCCGAAGGCGGCAAAGAGCAGCTTTTCGCCGTCCTTTTGGGCAAAACAGGGAAAATGGAACATTTTAGCCGAACAACGGGGAACGATGTGTCATTCCTGCGCAAGCAGGAATCCCGTGTTTTTTGTGCTTCTTCCCTCACCCGGCCAACCTACGGTTGGCCGGCCTCTTGGCGCAAAGGGGAGAGGCCAGTGGCTTCATTCGGCTCACGTGTTACGGGGAAGGTTGCTCTTCCAATCGAAGGGAAGCGGAATTGATGCAATAGCGTAGCCCGGTCGGCTGGGGGCCGTCGTCGAACACATGGCCCAGATGCGCCCCGCAACGTCGGCACAAAACCTCGGTACGGATCATGCCGTGGGAATGGTCTGGATGGGTTTCTATGGCTTCGGGGCGAATGGGTTGCCAGAAGCTCGGCCAGCCGCTCTTGGAGAGGAATTTCGCATTCGAAGAAAAAAGCTCCGCACCGCAGCAGACACACCGATACACGCCCGGTTTGGTGCAATTCCAATACTCGCCGGTAAACGGACGTTCGGTCCCTTTTTGCCGGGTTACATGATATTGAAGCGGCGTAAGCAGACTGCGCCACTCCTGATCGGTCTTTTGGACCTCCCGGACGGGGGGTTGGGGTTGGGGGGACGAAATGGCCTGGGCGCCCGGCTTGGCGGATGCGTCGCCCGTGGGACAACAGGGGGAAACGTTTCCTAGGGACGTTCCTCCAGATGGATGCGGAGTCCCTGGGTTGGGCGAGGATGCCGAAGAAGGTAGCATAAGAGAGTTCTCCTGAGAGGAAAGTATTCCCGGACAACAAGCGGGCCACGGTGCAGACGAATCCGGACATGCCGAAGCGCCCGCCGCCCCATTGCCGCAGCAGGAACCGCACCGGACGCTCGGGCAGGAACCCACCGGGGCCAAACCGCTCAAGGCCAAAACGCCCCCCACTCCGCTGACCACCAGGGCGCACCCGAGGAACTCACGAACCGCCATGGACAGGCCCTCCGACATAATTTTCCCAACTAAAATTGACAGTTTTCTATTCCATTGTAGGCTCTCCCATCCGAGCAGACAAGAACCCATGGGAAAAGGTCCACGGCCTCAGGAGCACCAAATGAGCGATTGACGGCGGTTGTTTCCTTTGGCATACTATTTCCACAAGTTGTTCTCATAAACCCTCGGGAATCCGAACGGGCAGAGGCGCAGGTTTGCTTTTGTGGGAGTAACATTTTAGCCGAATGGAGGGGCGTGCATGGCAGGCCCGAAGGCGGAACTTCCCCCCTCACCCGGCCTCTCCCGCCAGGGGAGAGGCCGGCATCGGACCTCCGAAGCAGGTCCCTCCAAGGGCATCTTCATTCGGCTAAATGGTACTTTTTGTCCTTATGGTGGAGAGTTAGGAAGGTAGGGAGCGTTTTTTGCGGCCTAGGAAAAGGATACCTCTATGAGCACTTCTAGCCAACCTCCTTCGACGGACATGGAGCAGCGGTATCAGGAGCGGTTGCGTCGGTATGTAACGGCCATGCGCAAAGGGAAACCGGACAAGGTGCCGATCCGGCCGTTCGTGGCGGAGTTTACGGCCATGTACGCCGGCTACACGGTGCAGGAGGTGACCCAGGATTATGAGAAGGCGTTTGAGGCGGCCCGTCGGTGTGCGGCCGATTTCGATTGGGACGCTGTCGTGCCGAACATGGTCTATGGATGGGCGGGTTTGGTCCAGGCGATTGGACTTCGGTATTATGCCACGCCTGGGGTGGAACTGCCGCCGGATACCGGCTTCCAATACCTGGAACCGCCGGAAGATCAGGCCTGGATGCGGGCAGATGAATATGATCTGTTGAGTGAGGACCCGACGGGATATTTGATGAACGTTTGGCTGCCGCGGGTGGCCGCCGACGTGGTTCCCTTAGGGCAGCCCAGCACCTTTCGGAACAATATGTCGTTCCTCAAAGGCGGCATGAACATGCTGGCCTATTTCATGGCGTTTGGGACACAAAACCAGTTGCTCCGGCAAAAGTCGGGTACCGTACCGGCGTTGTCGGGAATCTTGAAGGCGCCGTTGGACATCCTGGCCGACAAACTCCGGGGCTACAAAGGGCTATGCACCGACCTTTTCCTCCGTCCGCAGAAGGTGTTGGCCGCCTGCGAGGCGCTGGCCCCGCATCTATGGGAGGTGGCTCGCAGCGGGGCGGATCCGCAGCGGAATTTGCCGGTTGGCCTGTGGTTGCACCGCGGCTGCGTGCCGTTTTTGTCCCGCCAACAATTCGAGAAGTTCTATTGGCCCACGCTTAAATGGATCACCGAAGAGCTGTGGCGGGATGGCATCCAAACCCTCTACTACGGCGAGGGCGATTGGGATGGCAACCTGGACTATTTCGCCCAGTTGCCTGAGCAAAGCATTGTCTTCCACATCGACCGCAGCACGCCGGAATTGTGTCGGGAAAAGTTGGGCGAAAAGTTCTGTTTGTCCGGCGGCTTGCCCAACGACCTATTGGCCTTCGGCAGCCCGGAGGAAGTGAAAGCCTATTGCAAAAAGCTGATCGATCTTTTAGGTCGAGACGGCGGCTACATCATGGACGCCTCGGCCATTATGCAAAACGAGCCGAAATTGGAAAACGTCCGGGCGATGACCGAATGCACCCGCCAATACGGCGTGTATGACCAGCCCGAGTTTGTCGAAGTTCCTCCCCCGCCGCGTGCGGCATCTGCTGGGACGGCCAAAGAGGATCGGCCCGGCTGCCGGATTCGGCGGCCCGGGGCTGTCATTCCGTGGGAAGAAAAACGAAAAGAATTCCCCGAAAAACTCACCGGCGATGAGCAGTTGATCCGCCGGGTGTGGGAACAGTGCGACGCCATGGCCTATACCTACATCTGGCAAGTGCTTTTGTCGTTCTGAGATTTCTTCCTGTTCGCTCCATTTTGGATTCCCCTCCCTAAGTGTTGCAAAGGAGAGAATGCCTTATGAGTAGTTCGACGACTCTGGCGGAAGCGTTGGCCAATTGCCAAGCCGAGGCAGCCTTGGAAATGGTTCGTTCGCAACTGGCAGCCGGTACGCCCGCTTCGCAGATTGTGGCCGAGTGCAATCGGGGCATGTCCCTGCTGGGCGAACGTTTTGCTAAGGGCGAATGCTTTATCCCGGAGCTGATGTTCGGCGGGATGATCATGAAACAGGTGCTGGCCGAGTTGGGCCCCCACCTGGCCCAAGAACAACAGGGACCCTCGGTGGGTAAGGCGGTGATCGGCACCGTGCAACACGATGTACACGACATCGGCAAAGACATCCTGATCATGATGCTTCGAGGGGTGGGGTTCGAGGTAGTGGATTTGGGGGTGGATGTCCCGCCGGAAAAGTTCGTCGAAGCCGTGCGCCAACATCAACCTCAGGTGGTCGGCATGAGCATCCTGCTGACAACCTGCTTTAAGTCCGTCGCCAGCACGGTCGAAGCACTCCGGGCCGCCGGGTTGCGGGATCAGGTCAAAATCATGCTCGGCGGGGCGGCGGCCAGTGAGATGCTGCGGGAAAACACCGGCTGCGACTTTTACGGCAAAACCGCCGTCGATGGAATGAAATACGCCTGCCAACTGGTCGGCGCTACCGCTTGAAGACCCATGGACTCTTCCATCCCCAGCCCCCCTCCGCCTGAGCAACCTCTTCCGTCTTTGGTAACATGTTAGCCGAATGGAGGGGCATGCTTGTCACGCCCGTAAAAGCGGCGATCCAAGGCAGATACCCCCCAAGGCATCGGACCTCCGAAGCAGGTCCCTCCAAGGGCATCTCCATTCGACTACAATGTTCCGTCTTTTTCTTTGGCGGGCGGAGGATTATAATCACCATGTTGTGGCCGTTGGGAAAAGGTGGGCTACGTTGGGATTTGTCTTCAGGCAAGATGCCCCCAAGGGGAGGTATATTCCCAGGGAATCTCCCCAAACCGGTGGGTAACAGCCTGCCCTATTGAGCGGTAGAGTGTTTTCGCCGCCCACCAATGGCTCAAATTACCCCCTATGATGTTGGGTTCATAAAGCACTTTAAGCGGGGTATGAGTGAACCAAAAAAGAATATACCATCCCCATAGGGGGAAGCCTTCCCCTCGATTTTTGGTTTCTACTATGAGCGACCCACGAGAATTAGAAAATCCTCCGAGTCCGGATCAGCCGTTTTCCATCCGGGTGGCGGACCGGGTGAACCGGTTGCCTGCCTATCTTTTTGCCCAGATTAACAAGTTGCTTTATCAAAAACGGCGGGCGGGGGAAGATGTGATCGATCTGGGGATGGGCAACCCGTCCGATCCACCCCATCCGATGGTCGTGGAAAAATTGGCCGAGGCCGCCCGAAACCCAGATAACCACGGCTATTCCCCTGCCTGGGGCCTTTTGAACCTCCGTCGGGAAGTGGCGGGGAAATACTTTCGGCTACACGGAGTTCGGTTGGACCCGGAACGGGAGATTCTTGTCTGTTTGGGGTCCAAGGAGGGGTTCAGCCATATGTGTTTGGCCCTGTTAGGGCCGGGGGATACGGCCATTGTGCCGGCCCCGTCCTATCCGCCGCATTTGTATGGGGTGATGTTAGCGGCGGCCAATGCCATCCTGCTGGAAGTGGCCCATCCAGAAAATTTCCTTCGGAATGTAGCCTACACCTGCCAACATCTGTATCCGGCGCCGAAGGTGGTGATCGTCAATTTTCCGCATAATCCGACAACCACGGTGGTGGAGCCGGAGTTCTATGTGGATTTGGTTCGGCTTGCCCGGCGGTATGGTTTTATGGTCATCAGCGACTTGGCGTATGCGGATGTTAGTTTTGACGGATACAAAACGCCCAGCTTCTTGGCGGCGCCGGGGGCGTTGGATGTGGGCGTGGAGTTTACCACGATGAGCAAGGGCTACAATATGGCCGGTTGGCGGGTCGGTTTCTGCGCCGGCAATGCTGAGATGGTTCGGGCCCTGGCCACCATTAAGAGCTATTACGACTACGGAATGTTTCGGGCGATTCAGGTTGCGGCGATTATGGCGTTGCGCCATACGGAGGCGGCCGTCGAGGAACAGGCCCGGATTTATCAATCCCGGCGGGATGTGCTCTGTGAGGGGCTGGAGCGGCTCGGCTGGCCAATCACCCGCCCCAAAGCCACCATGTTCGTCTGGGCGAAAATCCCCGAACCCTGGGCCAGCCAAATGTCTTCGATCGACTTTGCCATGAAATTGCTCCAAGAGGCCAATGTGGCTGTCAGCCCCGGCGGCGGGTTTGGATCGGCTGGGGAAGGGTATCTGCGCATGGCCCTGGTGGAAAACGAACATCGGCTCCGACAAGCGGTCCGACAGATTGCCCGTTGTCTGAGCCAAAAGCCTTCCCCAAAAGCCGAAACCAGCCCCACCGCCAGGTAACCGACGAGGATTCCGGCCTCGGTTCCTGGATTGCCGCCTGGGTGGGTTAGGTAAACTAGAAGGGCCAGAGAAAAGAGAAAAAAAGGAGGGTTCCCGCTCGCCGTGTCGGAAACCCTCCAGAGGCTGACCGAACTTCGCGCTGGTGAGGCACGTTGTCCGGAGACCCACAGCCGTAGAACAGTCTATCGGCCAACCCCCCAAAAGACTTTAAAAGCAGCTTTTCCCCAGTTACTTCTTCACAAACCCGAATAAAAGGCCGATGGATTTTTTTCTTGAGGCGTCTTTCGATTCCTCAGAATACCCCCGGCTGGGAAATCCTCCCTCTTGGATAATCCTGTACTTTCTGAAAAGGGTTTTCCTTTCCGTAACATTTTAGCCGAATGGAGGTGTCAGTGCCTGCGCACGCAGCAGTCCAGCCCCCTTATGCTGCCGAAATCCCCCTTGGATGTCATTCCCACGAAAGCGGCAGTCCAGAAAGTAGGAAACGTGCATTCCCTGGATTCCCGTTTGCGCCGGGAACAAGCCTGGACTGCTGCTTACGCAGGAATGACACTTTGGCCCCCTCAGCCGGCTTCGGCTTCGCCTCAGCCGGCCTCTGGACAGCCAGGGGAGAGGCGAGTTGCTTCATTCGGCTAAAATGTTACTCCTTTCCTAGTTCGCCAGAAGTTAAGAGAAGCAAGTTCCCCAACGTCTTAAAATCGCAACTTCTTAAATATCAACAAGTTACAACAACTACCCGTTTGGCGTTTCCAAAAGTGCGGATGATAGGCAAACTGGTGAAAATCGGCAACACAGGCCCCAGCCACCTTGCATGGGGATTTTCATCAAGGACTCTCTTAAGGATCCAAGGCTTTGGATATAATGGGTAAATTCAACCGGTTTTTTCAAACAAAAGGGATAGAAAAGCGAAAACATAACATTTTAGCCGAATCAAGGGGTCTATGTGTCATTCCTGCTTAGGCAGCAGTCCAGTTTATTCCCACGTAAGTGGGAACCCAGGCAATATGGAGTTTTACTTTCTGGATTCCCGCTTTCGCGGGAATGACACGGTGTTCCCCTCACGGTGTTGCCCTCACCCGGCCAACCTACGCTTGGCCGTCCTCTCCCGGGAAGGGGAGAGGACGGCTGAGAGCGAAGCGAAGCCGGCTGAGGGGGCATAAAAGAAGGCGATTATCCCCTTATGATTTGCCCCCTTACCCTAACCCTCTCGACGGCCAGGGGAGAAAGGCATTCTCCATTCGGCTACCATGTTGCAAACCCCTGCACCCCCCTACCGGGAGGAATAGAACCGCATCTTTGAAACCCTCAAGGTTTGGAAAGTCATTTCTAGTCCACGGATGCGAATAAGGGATCGTACCTGATGGCCAAACCAGCAGCACCGACCGATTTCATCCGAGAGATGATCCTAGAAGACCTACGGACCGGCCGATTCGGCGGACGAGTGCACACCCGCTTTCCGCCGGAACCCAACGGCTATCTGCACATCGGTCATGCCAAGGCGATCATCCTCAATTACAGTATCGCCAAGGACTTTGGCGGCAAGTTCAACCTCCGTTACGACGACACCAATCCGGTCAAAGAGTCCCAGGAATATATCGACGCCATTCGGGAAGATGTCCGTTGGTTGGGCGCCGACTGGGAGGACCGGGAGTTTTACGCCTCGGACTATTTTGAGCAGCTTTACCAGTGGGCAGTGCAACTGATCCGAATGGGCAAGGCGTATGTCTGCGATCTGTCGGCCGATGAGATTCGGGACTATCGCGGCACGCTGACCCAGCCGGGCCGAAATAGCCCCTACCGGGACCGCAGCGTGGAAGAAAACCTGGACCTGTTTGCCCGGATGCGGGCCGGCGAGTTTCCCGACGGTTCCCGGACCCTTCGGGCCAAGATCGACATGGCCCATCCCAATCTGAATATGCGCGATCCGGTGATGTACCGCATCCTTCATACGCCGCATCCGCATGTGGGCGACCAATGGTGTATCTATCCGACATATGACTGGGCGCACGGTCAATGCGATTCTATTGAAGGGATTACTCATTCCATCTGCACCCTGGAGTTTGAGAACCATCGACCGTTGTACGATTGGTTTTTGGAGCAGTTAGGGGTATTCCATTCGCAACAGATTGAGTTTGCCCGGCTGAACCTGACCTATACGGTGATGAGCAAACGGAAACTCCTCCAATTGGTGCAGGAGAAGCTCGTTCGGGGTTGGGACGATCCACGGATGCCCACCATCCGGGGTCTGCGACGCCGGGGTTATACGCCCGAGGCCATTTGGCTGTTCTGCCGGACGATCGGAGTGGCCAAGCAGGACAGCGTGGTGGATATCCAGCTTTTGGAGCATTGCCTGCGGGAGGATTTAAATAAGCGGGCCCAGAGGGTGATGGCTGTGGTACGGCCTCTGCGGGTGGTCATCGAAAACTATCCCGAGGGCCAGGTCGAATATCTCGATGCCGTCAATAATCCCGAAGACCCCAGCATGGGGACACGCCAAGTGCCGTTTTCCCGGGTCCTCTACATCGAGCAGGACGACTTTCGGGAGGTTCCGCCGCCGAAGTATTATCGGCTTTCGCCGGGCCGGGAGGTGCGGTTGCGATGGGCCTATCTGATTACGTGTCGAGAGGTAATCAAAGACGCCGCCACCGACGAGGTGGTGGAGCTTCGATGCACCTATGATCCTGCCACTCGCGGCGGCAATACGCCCGACGGTCGAAAGGTCAAAAGCACGATCCATTGGGTCTCGGCCGCCCATGCGGTACCGGCTGAGGTCCGCATCTATGACCATCTGCTGACTACGCCCCATCCAGACGAACTGCCCGAGGGAGAAAACTGGCTCAGCGCCATCAATCCCCATTCTCTCCAGGTGCTCACCGGCTGCATGGTAGAGCCGAGTCTGGCCAACGCCCAGCCGGGGGAGCGATTCCAATTTGAACGGCTGGGCTATTTCTGCGTCGATCCGGACAGCCAGCCCGGCCGACTGGTCTTCAACCGCACCGTCACCCTCAAAGACACCTGGGCGAAGATCGAAAAATCGCTCCAGTCCCAACAAACCGAGGAAGTCTAACTTCGCTGCGGTTTGGTCGTTCGCCCCCTCCGGCTGGTCAGCGGGTGTATTGGGCAGGATAATAGAATGTTGCCTTTGGGGCTGGTCTTGGATAGGAGGATTGGATGGATACGCATCAGCGGGTGTTGTTTGTCGATGTAGGGACTGGGTATTACCGGATCGATCGGTTTCCGGTGGGCGAACCGTTTTTCGGCCCGGTCGATTTGGGGCTGCATTTGGCAGGCCGATTCAATTCGCTTAATCTCGGCGTGGGGCTTTTGGCCGGTTCGATTCTGCCCGGGTCCAACCGATTGATCATCACCGGCTTTTCGCCTTGCTGGGGCGGATTTTATATTTCGACGATGGGCGGGGCGGCCTTGGTGTTCGACAATCTGGGGCTGAATATGCTCACCCTGGTCGGCCGGGCTGTGCAGCCGTCCATCCTCTATCTGAACCGAGCCGGCGGCGATCACGTGGAAGTGGAGCTTTCGCCGGTCGATATTCATGCTGTTTGGGCGGAGGGCGGCGTATATGCGATGATGGAATTGGCCCTCCAGCGATACGGCGGCCGATATAGCACGGAACCGCGCGTCCTGGCTGTCGGACCAGCCGCCGAAAAAACCGATTTCGGCGCCATTGCCTCTGCGCCGATTCAGCAGGGAAAACTGACGGCAGCGGAAACCTGGGCCGGTCGCGGCGGCTTAGGGACCAAAATGTTCCGGGACCATAACCTGGCCGCTATCATCTTCGGCGGCAGCCACATCGACGACGATTTCCGCGACCGCAAAGTCGCCGACCAGTGGTTCGCCGACAAATACAATAAACGCCTTATGGCCGTCGATTTCGAGGCCACCACCAAATACCGCTTCGATCCGAAGTTCCAAACCGGCGGCACCTTCGGCGTCAATTTCGCCACCCTGGGCGGTCGGCTCCTGTACTGCAATTATCGAAGTATTTATGACCCCGAAGACCGCCGTCAGGAAATCCACCACCGCTTGGTGGTCGAACATTACCTTCGGCAATTCAACGAAGAGACCATCCAACAGAAGCGTCAGTGCGACTGCGGCGAGCCGTGCCCCGCCGTCTGCAAAAAACAGTATGGAAAGTATAAAAAAGATTACGAGCCGTACCAGGCCCTGGGGCCGTTGTGCGGCGTTTTCGATCAGCGGGCCGCCGAACAATTGGTCCACCATGTCGATACCGCCGGTTTCGACGCCATTGCCGCCGGCGGCGTGCTGGCCTGGCTAATGGACTGCTTGGACACCGGCCTGTTGCAACCGCAGGAACTCGGCGTGCGCGATCGGCCCCATTGGGACCTGGACCATTTCGATGCGGAATCGGATTCCGCCCACAACGCCCAATTGGGAGTACAACTGGTCGATAGCATCCTGGCCCAACGGGGCATTCTCCAGTTCGCGGAAGGCGCCCGGCGATTGGCCCGACAACTTTCCCGCGAACGAGGAAAAGCGATTCTGGATTGCTTTGTGCATGTGGGTTTTGGTCGTCGCGGCTGGATGGTCCCCAATCAATACTGGACGCCCGGCGTCTTGTCGCCCATGGCCATCATGGGCAAATACTTCATGTACTACGGCTACGATTTCTTGCCGCCCCGAGAACTCGGCCGCCGAAACGCCCAGCAATTCATGAACGAACTTATCCTGGATAATTGCGGTATGTGCCGATTCCACCGCGCCTGGGCCGAAGCGATGATCCCGGAGATCATCGGCGCGCTATACGGCAAAAAAGATAAATACCTCCAACAAATTTCGATCACCGCCAGCCGAATCCATAGCCGAAACGCCTCCATCTACTGGGAACCCGAACGGAATATCGACTATGTGTTCAACTTTTTACGCCGCAAGCGAGACGTCGAAGGGGAAAAGAACCCGGACCTAGACGCCTGGATTCGCCGATATGAAACCGAACGCCATGAAGCCGCTCTGGACTTCTGGTATGAAATGCACAAAGGCGCCCATGAACTGCTGCGGGAATTCTAAAAGCGATGCGCTGTTTCGAGCGAGAAACAACGTCTGCTTAAGGACCAGGTGATTCACAACTCTTGTACAATCCCAGCGGTAAAGGAGACCAACGATGAGAAACCTCCTCGGAACCTCAATGCTGGCTTTCTGCTTGGGAAGCGGATGGGGATGGGCGATAGCCTGGGCCGGTGAGACGGGGGATCATCTAGCCCAGGGCCTCCCGGCGCCGGTTGTGCCGCAAGGCTTGGGCGTCAATATCCACTTTACCGATCCCCAACCGGGCGAAATGAAAATGCTGGCCGAGGCCGGGTTTACATGGATTCGGATGGACCTCAGTTGGGACGGGACGGAGCGGCGCAAAGGCGAATACGATTTTTCCGCCTATGATCGGCTTCTGGCCGCTTTGGAGGAGTATAAAATCCGCGCCCTGCTCATCCTGGATTATCACAATCGGCTCTACGACCAGGGACTTTCGCCCTACAGCCAGGAAGGTCGGCAGGCCATGGCCCGATGGGCCGCCGCCGCTGTCCGACGCTATCAAGGCCGAGGCATCCTCTGGGAAATGTACAACGAGCCGAACATCGGCTTCTGGAAACCTAAACCCAATCCGGAACACTACATTCTCCTGGCCAAAGAGGTCGGCAAGGCGATTCGGCAGGTAGGTCCGAAAGAGTTGTACATCGGCCCGGCCACTTCGCAGATCGACCTGAAATTCCTGGAAGCCTGTTTCCAAGGCGGCCTGCTGGAATATTGGGACGCCGTTTCGGTCCATCCCTACCGGCAGACGCCCCCGGAAACCGTGCGCCAAGAATATGCCCAACTGCGTGCCTTGATCGACAAATATGCCCCGGCCGGAAAGAAAATCCCCATCCTTTCCGGCGAATGGGGTTATAGTGCGGTCTGGAAAAACTTCGACGAAACCAAACAAGGCAAATACCTGGCCCGCCAGTTTCTGGTCAATCTGATATGTAATATTCCGGTCTCCATCTGGTACGATTGGCACGACGACGGCCCCAATCCCAAAGAACCGGAGCATCACTTCGGCATCGTGCGGCATCCGTATTTCAAGGACCGGCAACTGGTCTATGAGCCGAAACCCGCCTACCTGGCCGTGAAAACCCTGACCAGCACCTTGGCCGGTTTTCGGTTTGCCGAACGAGTCCGCCTCCCCTCCGAAGAGGACTATCTGCTCCGCTTCCAGCGGGACCAGGAAAGCCGATGGGTGGCCTGGACCGTAGGCCGGAATGGCCGGGAGAAAAGACTTCCCCTTAGAGAAGGGGCATATCAACTTCTTGCCCATACTGGAGAGCCGTTAGGTACCCGTACTGCCGGTCCGGAGGGATTGGCACTCACTCTGACCGATGCCCCGCAATATCTTTTGCCGGTAGCCGATTCAAAAATTCCCCCCGAAAAAGGGGGTGCTCCTGAGCTAAACCGTACTGGGACGAATTAAGGTCCCTTTTCCCCAAAGGGGGTATAGGCGGTGGAACTGGAAGGATATTTTAAGAGGGAAAGAAATCGTAAATTTAAGAAGAATGAGAAGAATGGGTAATTTGCACAAGATGGGGCCATGCGCCATTTTGTTGACGAACCTTTCCTTTCTTCTTAGACTACAAAGAGAGGTAGAGAAGAACCGAACCCGGATAGGGACATGTGTTTTTCCGGAACTTTTGAGGGGCGCTCGAGTTGATTTTGGCAAGGGATCTTCTCATCCGGCACCGGCGCCCGAAGTTCCCTTCGGAAGATGATCCCATGATGAGGAGAGGTAGGGATGTATGGCGAGTTAATACCCCTTGGGGGTGGTGATCCTATTCCCCTATTGAAGAAGAATCTTTTGGTTGGACGGCGAGAAAGCTGCGACGTGGTGCTGCGATTTGCGAATGTCTCTGCCCATCATTGTCAGTTGACCGTGATTGGCGGGTATTGGTATGTTCGAGATCTGAACAGTCGGAATGGGACGAAGGTCAACGGGGTTCGGGTTGCCGAGAAGCGGGTGGATCCAGGGGATGTCCTTTCGATAGCCAAACACCGCTATGAATTGCGCTATTCGCCGGTGGATTTAGGAGCGGTGGGTCCCCCTCCGCCGGAGGAGACGGAAACGGATGTGTTTTCTCAATCCCTTTTGGAACGAGCGGGTTTGGTGTCGCGAAAAGGACGTCCTTGGAAAGTGGCGCCCACTCCGAACGACGAACCTGCCCGATATGATATTACCCAGGAGATTCCCAACGATTTGCCAGGAGACCTACGGAAGGTTCCGCCTCGTCGGAAGCCGGAGGACTCATAGAAGGAGGTCTCTGGCATTTCGGGTAGGTAGAGAAGGGGCCGATTCGCCTCCAGCAGGGGGGCAATCGACTTGTCTAAGACAGGGTATGGGCTGATTGGTAGGGGATAGGCGGCGGACGATGGGCGACAAAAAGGAAAACAAAACCCGAGCCGAATTCCGCAAAAATCGTGCAGAACGCACCCGTACCAAAGATTGGACCCGGTGGTTTGAGCCAGAAGATGGGCAGGAGGAAGAGGTTTTATTGGATCGGCAGGAGCGCCTGAGCGGGAAAGGAGAACTGACTCGGCGTCGAACGGTTCGGACGGCAACCCATCCGGAACAAGCTGATCCTACGATTCCGGTGTTGTTGGAGGTGGACGAAGCCGTTTGCCAGCCGGGCCGGGTGTTGAGTGTCCATGGTTTGTGGAGCGAAGTGCAAGGCCCGGACGGACGCGTGTATCGATGTACCACCCGTCGGGTGTTAAAGACCCTGGAAACGGGGCAGCGGCATGTGATGGCGGTGGGCGACCGGGTGATGTTTCGGCCGGTCCCCGAGGCTGCCGGCGAGGGGGTGATTGAGCGGGTGGAGCCTCGGCGGGCAGTCCTGAGCCGGTCCAGTCATGGTCGGCAGCAAATTCTGGTGGCCAATGTGGAACAGGTGTTGATCGTTTGTAGTGTGGCGGAGCCGCCGCTGAAACCCAACCTGATCGATCGCATGTTAATTGCCGCCGAAAAGGGACGGATTCGACCGGTGATCTGTATCAACAAGATCGATTTGGTGGATCCGGCGGAATTGCAAGCTTTGGTGGGTCTTTATAGTCAGATGGGGTATCCGGTGTTGCTGCTGAGCGCCCGGACCGGTTGGGGGATGGAACGATTGCGACGGGTGTTGAGGGGTCGGCAGAGTGTGGTGGCAGGCCAGAGCGGTGTGGGGAAGTCGTCGCTGCTCAACGCGGTGGACGGTCGTCTTCAGCTTCGGGTGGCGCCGGTTAGCCCGGACAGCCAAAAGGGCCGACATACCACGACCACCGCCCGGTTGCTGCCGTTGGTTTTTGGGGGATATGTGGTGGATATGCCAGGGATTCGGCAGTTTGAGCTTTGGGATGTGGCGCCGGCGGAGGTGGTGAACTTTTTTCGAGATTTCCGGCCTTACATGAATTTTTGTAAGTTTCCCGATTGCACCCATACGCATGAAGCGGATTGTGCCGTCAAAAACGCTGTAGCCGACGGCCGATTGGACGAGCGCCGTTATGAAAGTTATTGTCGAATTTTCGCCGGCGAATTAGAATCGGAATGGAAATAAGCGATCGGCTTTCCCTGAAGATTTCAGGCGATGGGAGGTTGAAAATTTGTATCGGTATCTTTAGGGGCTGTATTTTTAGGGGGCTATGGCGGGGCTGTTGGGTTCCGTAGGGTGTTGGGTTTGACCCGCGGAATGGCGTGGACGACCTGAAAAGGAGGAGGGCGCCGGAGAAGGTGTACGAAATTGAGCGTAGAACGGTTGTTCGGGAACCGGCTGTTTTGGTAGCGGTGTTGTTGCCCGTTCGGCAGCGGGAAGAAGACCCGTTGGAAGAATTGCAGGGGCTGGCTGAGGCGGCTGGAGCGGTGGTGGTAGGTCGGCTGGTGCAGCAGCGGACATCGCCCGACGCGAGCACCTACATCGGCCGGGGGAAACTGCAAGAACTGTTAGCCCTGGTGCAACAACAACGGGCCGAGGTCGTGATCTTCGATAATGATCTGAGCCCCGCCCAAGTCCGCAATCTGGAAAAAGTGCTGGATATTAAAGTGCTGGACCGGACGGAAGTGGTCCTGGACATCTTTGCCAGCCGGGCCCGCACGTATGAAGCCCGGTTAGCCGTGGAATTGGCCCAGTTGGAGTACTTGCGTCCCCGGCTTCGCCGGATGTGGACGCATCTATCCCGATTGCGAAAAGGGATCGGTCTGCGGGGGCCTGGGGAAAAGCAGTTGGAAGTGGACCGTCGTTTGGTCGATAAGCGGATTTCGGATTTACGGGCGGCGTTGCGCCAGGTGGAGCGCCGCAAAGAGCGGGAGGTGGCGGCCCGATCCGAATTCCCTACGGTTTCTTTGGTTGGCTATACGAACGCTGGCAAAAGCACCCTGCTGAACCGATTGACGAACTCCGATGTGTTTGTGGAAGATGGACTTTTTGCCACCTTGGACACACGTACCCGCCGTTGGCAGATTCCGGGTTGGGGGCCGGTGCTTTTGAGCGATACGGTCGGGTTTATCCGGGACCTGCCGCACCATCTGATCGCCAGTTTTAAGGCCACCCTGGAAGAAGCCCGGCAAGCGGACCTTTTGCTACACGTGGCCGATGGAAGCAACCCGGCGGTGGGTTATCAAGTGGCGGCGGCATATCGCGTGCTGGAAGAGATTGGCATCCAGACAAAAGACATGCTGCTGGTGGTCAACAAGATCGATGCGGTACGGGATCGCCCGGCCTTGGAAGGATTACTGAATCGCTATCCTCATGCCATTCCGATCAGCGCGCAGACAGGGCAAGGCCTGGACCAATTGACTAGAGTCGTTCGAGAAGCTCTGGGCCGCGGATTCGTGGAAATCGAGGTGGAAATGGGCGTGGAAAATGGAAAATGTCTGACCTTTCTGGCCGAACATGCCGAAATCCTTTCCAAACAATTTGACGACACCCGGATGGTGGTCCATTGCCGGATCGCCCGACGCCGCCTCAGCCAACTTCGAGATTCCGAAGTTCGGACCGTCATCCATGGGGATGGTCGTGCTTCCGCCGTCTCTTCCAGCCAGCAAAAACGCAGTTCGGACGTTTCCGTCCAAGCCTTTCCTGAGTCATAATGGTTCTTCCCGACTTTGCGGCGTCTGCCCCTTCTTGAGCAGGTTTCCGAAACGCCCAAAATGATCCTCTCAACAGACGCCACGGCGAAAAGCTCCAAGGAGTTCGATCTTGGCGGTGTTTTCCTAGGTGGAGGATAGAAAACAGCGTAACATTTTAGTTTGACTGTATCCACCGGAACCCATGGCCACAATCTGTGGAGTACGAGCGATTTTAAGCCCCCACAAGTCGTAGGGGTCTGGCCGGGTGGATACCGTCAAATTAGCCGAATGTAGGGGTACGCTGCTCCTGCCCCCGTGGGGCGAGCCAAGGCAGATACCTCTGAAGGCATCGGACCTCCGAAGCAGGTCCCTCCAAGGGCATCTTCATTCGGCTAAAATGTTACGAAACAGCAAAATCTTTGGATCGAAGGGCCAGTCCGGCGATGGACCTGGCCGGGACGCCGTGGGGACTTGAGAACACCGGAAAAGCGGAAGGAATTTTCCAAGCATGGTGCGAAGAAAAATCGCAGACAGCCGGGCGGTGGTTACGGGGGCTTCCAGCGGGATCGGCCGGGAGATCGCCCGGCAATTGTGCCAGCAAGGGGCCAAGGTGGTAGCTACCGCCCGCCGGGCCGAACGACTTCAAGAATTGGCCCACCAAGTGCGATCCCACGGGGGGACCATCGAAGTCCTAGCCGGCGACATCACGGATCCGATGTTTCAACTGAAGATCATCCAGACCGCTCAGGAAAAATTGGGCGGTTTGGACATTTTGGTCAATAATGCAGGGGTGGGATGCATGGGATTGTTTGAGCAGTCCACGCCCGCCTGGCTTCGGGAGGTCATGGAAGTCAATTTTTTCGCTCTGGTAGAAATGACCCGCTTGGCGCTGCCGTTTTTGAAATTGGGGCGTCGGCCGATCGTGGTCAATATCGGCTCCATTCTAGGACGCCGCGGCGTTCCCTATCATAGCGAATATTGCGCCAGCAAATTTGCCGTTCAGGGATTCAGCGAAGCCATTCGGGCCGAATGGAGTCGGTATGGAATCGAAGTCCTGGTGGTTCATCCCGGCACGACAGAGACGGAGTTTTTCGATCGCGTGATCCATCGCAGCGGGGGTCCGCGATGGCCTCAGCATCAGGCGGTCTCGGCCGAGTATGTGGCTCGAAAAGTCCTCCAGGCCATCCGTCGGGGCAAACATGAAATCGTCCCCTACCGATGGGGAAAACTGCTGCTTTGGCTCAACCGGTTTTTTCCCCGACTGACCGATTGGCTGATGACGAAGTTCGTATAATGAATAGGCTTCGACCGCGCAGTGGCCGACTTCGGCGGCGGGGGCATGGAAAAAACGGGGTTTTTCCATAGGTTGCCCACCCACAAAGGAAGGAAAGAAAAGGTTTAGGATTTTTGTAACACTTTAGCGGAATGAAGCTCAACGGGCACGAGCAGCGTGCCCCTCCATTTTGGGAGGGACCTGCTACTCAGATCCGTCGGGGTTTAGCCCCCTCACCCTCTCCCTCTCCCGCTGGGGGAGAGGGGACTGGACGGGCACGAGCAGCGTGCCCCTCCGTTCGGCGAAAACGTTACCCAAGAGCAAGTTTTTTTCCGTTTGCATGAGGACCTTTCAAGATGACGATCGAAGTCCAGGAAGAAACGGCGCATTGGACGACGGCCCGAGCCAGCGAACTTTACCAAGTGGGCGACTGGGGCAAGGGCTACTTTTCGATCAACGCTTCGGGCCATATTTGCGTTCATCCCTATAAAGAAAAGGAGCGTTCGATCGATTTGAAAGTGTTGGTGGACCGGCTCCAATTGCGTGGGATCGATCCGCCGATTTTGCTCCGGTTTGGGGATATTCTGAAACATCGGCTTTCAGAGATTTATGCGGCCTTCCAACGGGCAATTAAGGAACATAATTACAGCGGCGGCT
>Ga0272448_1001520_pt1 | contig 30780 bp, 23 predicted proteins | sample YNPCB0191_FD_202220 | JGI IMG/M metagenome (GOLD analysis project Ga0272448, IMG submission 202220) | Hot spring sediment microbial communities from Yellowstone National Park, WY, United States - YNP-CB-019-1 | ecosystem: Environmental > Aquatic > Thermal springs > Hot (42-90C) > Sediment...
TTGAGGGACCTTTATAGAGCAGTAAATTTACCGTGGCGCTACTTGTTTCCCTGTATTCACTACCTGCTGCATTTGTATAGGAAATCACACCCATATTGCTTATTGTATCGTAGGCTTCTCCTATCCTGCAGCCAGTGAGGCTCAGCAGCAATACTGTTATGCCCAAAAGGAATTTAAGTCGTTTTTTAAACATTCTTTCTTTATAGGGACAGACACCTCTGAAGTTTACTCGCGGGTTTGTCGGAGCCAGTCCCGGAGTCAGGCCCACAAAATTACATACCTCCAAATCCCATTGTCAGAGAAATCCTGTGTGTTCCGCCTGTTGGCTGCATACCACTCAATGGATAGAGGAAGGCGTAATCCAGACGGAAATCGTTGTTGTATACCTCTTCTACCAGATGATAACTTGCTCCTATTGAAAAACTGCTAAAGTAATTTGTTCCGAAGCCAAAGCCGCACCTCAATCCAATGGTTTTATCTCCAATCCAGCCTTCTATACCGGTGTGGAATTTGATATCCCCATCTCTTAAGGTGAAGTCAAGGTCAGCAACAATATCTTCAAATGTCCAGACAGATAGAATTTTATAACCTGCGCCTGCCCTTAAGGTCACAGGTACAGGACTCCCGGTTTCAAGATGGAGGTCAGGTTGATTTATGTCAGATAGCATCAATCCAATACTCAATCTTTGATCGCGGGTTTTATACAGGGCGCTCAAATCAATTCCAATACCAAACGCACTTCTTCCACTGGCAAACGCCGGATTAATACCTGTCCAGTAGCTTTCTCCGTATTCTTTTGAGTGGAATCTCAAAGAAATACCTGTGGATATAAATTCCAGATATCGCGCATACGAGAGAATATAGGTATTTTCGGTGTATGTTGCCTTTGCCCTTTCCGGGTCTGAATTTACATTGAGATTAAACCAGGAGAAGCCTATGGTACCCATCATAGATGGATAGGCTATTGCTATAAAGTTGTTTACAATTCCCGAGCCATCACTGAGGCCCGGATATAAACTGGCATACATAGCACTTACCTGCATTCTTTCAAGTTGTGTCAGTCCTGAAGGGTTGTAAAGAAATGCATTCACATCATCTACTATGCCACAGAATGCATTGCCCATTCCCAGTGGACGCGCTCCCACACCTATGTCTTCAAAGGCAGTGTAGCCCGGGTATAAGCCGGAAACTAAAAGTAAAAAGGCTACAACAGCGACTGGCAGAAACAACTTCAATATTTTGTTCATAGAAACTCCTTTAATAAATTTTTAGTTCTCTTAAATAAAGAGAGTTTGATGCTATTATTTTGCAAGTATCACGGTGCCTGTATAAGATTTTTCACCTGCCTGCACCTGGTAGATATATACACCGTCCTCAGCAAATCTTCCAGCTCTATCTATTCCTTTCCATTCAAGGCTGACTGTGCCTGCAGGATATTCTTTCTCATAAACAAGGGTGCCGGTTATATCGTATATCCTCAGGGTCACCCTTTCGTTGTCAGGATTGACGAGCGAGAACACAACTTTATCAAATGGAGCGCGATGTGGCGTGAATGGATTGGGTTCAGCACTCAGAACCGTGAACTTACTTACATCCAGGGCAGTAATTGCAAATTTGCCAGTGAAGTCAGTTGCTACACTGATGGTCTGTCTGGTTATATCAACCACGCCACCGAGACGCACCCACTGAATTCCATTCCAGTAAGAGATACTCAGGTTCCTGCTTGCAAGTGCTGCTGGAATTGAAGTATGTTTTATAAATCCGCCTTCAACTTCATACTTCATTGTTATCACAACCTTAGTCGGGAATTTAATTTCAGGCACAGCCTGGACATCGGTTACCTTATAAGGAAGTCCTTCATAACAGGAGACTATGGTGCCGAGGTTTCTTGTCTTTCTGCCCTCCTCCTGTGAGCTGCGCAGGATGTAGATACCCAGGTCATCGTCATAAGGATTGGTGTTATTATAGAGCACTGATGCAGCATCCTTAGGAATATAAATCCTGGTGAGGAGGTCATTGATATCAGGATATCTGACCGATATTCCCTGAGTTCCTATATTCAAATGTATCTCCTCATTTCTGCCACGGCTGTTGTCTCTGGGAATTCTTATTATGAGATTACCTTCGTTCGTAACTTCAATCCAGTAAGGGCTGGAATTGCCGGTGGTATCCTGGGCTCTCACGATATAGTAATAAGTGGTGCCACGTGTTATAGTTGTATCAATGTAGGCAGTATCGGTAGCATTCACCCATCCTAATTTTGTATAAGGTCCGCCAGAAACCGTAGAGCGCAGGATTGCATAACCACGGGCATCTGTGTATGGAGTTCCATCCATATTCTTTGCAACCTGTCTCCAGTTAATTTGAACTGCAGTATCAGAGAGTGGCACAGCGCGCAATACCTCAACTGCTGCTGGAGGCATTACATCTCCTGTGACAAAGAACCAGGATTTCAGCACTGCCATTGCAAGTCCTGATTTATCTTTTACATTCGTAGTAATTGTCACAGTGTATGTTTCATAGGAAGTCAGATTGAACCTCGGTTTAACTGCTACAACAGAGGTATTGACAAATGCTTCATAAGTAATTGCAGCAGGAATGGTATTGCCAAGAGAATCTGTAATTACAAAGGTTGATGTGTTAAGTGTACCTGTATTCAGGATATCATTGAATGCAATTGTTATGCTTGTATTGACCATCACATTTACTTCACTTTCAGCAGGTGATGTCCACAGTACAGACGGAGGAGTCATATCAAGTGTAATTGTATCACTGTATGGTAGTGATATATTGCCGGCATCGTCTTCAAACCAGGCAGACACCTTCTTCACTCCTTCAGTTGTATCCAGCGTCCAGGTCAATGTCTCACTGTAATCAAAAGGAATAGCATTGCCAAATGTGGAGTTGGAGATGTACATCCTGGTAACAGGTGATTGTGCATCATATGCCTTGAGGTTAAGGAATACTGTGGTTGTATTTGTATACAGTGCGCCAGTATTAATAAGAAGTGTACCTGTAGGTGGAGTAATATCATACATAATTGTTGTGAAGTACCAGACCTTCGGGCTTGCCATAGGATTATTAGCCTTATCCCTTACAGTGGTGGTAATTGTCACAGTGTAGGTTTCATTGCTGCGTAAGTATGCAGGCACAAATGTGGCTGAAGTGGTATCATTGAAGAGCTGAGTCAGGACCGTACCGCTTATAGCTTCGCCCCTGCGATTTCTGAGCACAAAGCTGGTGGTGTTGATGGTGGAGGTATCCATTATGTCATCAAATACCGCAGTAATCACTGCAGTCTTTGGCACATCTGTTTCACCATTAGCGGGGGATGTGAAAATTACTTTAGGCGGGAGCAGGTCAAGTATTATAGTATCCTGATATATGCCTGAAACATTCCATGCCCTGTCATAGTATTTCACATAAACAGTTTTGAGCGTTTCTGTATCTGTAGAAAGTGCCCATAGAGACTTGGTTGCATAAGGAAGGGTTTCTGCCAGTGCAAAGCTGGAGGTATTGCTTATAACTACTGTATCTACTCCGGATAGATTATCCTGGGCAGGTAGATTTACAATCACCACAAAGGTATTTGTATAAGCGGCATTGTTATTTATGAATACATTACCGGTTGGGGGAGTTATGTCAAGTGTAATGGTGCCACTTACAGTTGTGGTATTGCCATCAGCATTGAGCGCGGTTAAGAGATATGAATAAATACCATCTGCAAGAATGCCACCTGTATCGCTTCTTCCATCCCAGGCATAAGAGTAATAACCAGTTTCCTGTGCAATGTTGTTGACAAAGGTTCTGACTATATCTGTTCCGCTGTAGATGAAGAATCCTACAGTATCCTGTGAGTAGTCATGGTCATACAGGGTGTAGCTTAAGTAGAGGGTGTCAGCGCGGGAATCAGAGTTTGGACTGAATGGGTCACCCAGTTTTGTCACACTGCGGAATACAGGAACATTGAGAACATTGAGCGCAGCAGTATCGGTTGCAACAGGATAGGTTTCTCCCAGGCTATCAGTAAATCTTACATTGGCAGTATTTTTGATAAAAATAGTGGCTGCATCTGCCCTGACAGGGAAGATTGAAAGCAGGGATGAGAATGCGATAATCCCGCTCAATGCTATTGCAATAAGCCTAATACATTGGTGGTTATGCCATTTACTCACTTCTTTCCTCTTTTATTTCCCTTCCAGTCTCCTGATTTTTTCTGTAATCTCTCCTGCATTGTCCGGTTTCAATTCAAGTGCCTTTTTCCAGCAATCTATGGCTTCTTTTTTTAACCCCTTTTTTTCATATGCATCACCCAGATGGTCATATACCACAGGGTCCGTATTTAAAGTTTCCAGGGCTTTCTTCAGGTTTGTGATTGCCCGGTCCCAGTCTCCCTTTTTGAAATATATCCAGCCAAGAGTATCCCGGAACGCTCCATTATCAGGTGCAAGTTCAAGAGCCTGATTTATCAATTCCAGCGCCTCTTCTAAGTTAATGCCCAGTTCAGCATAGATATAGCTGAGGGTGTTAAGGGCATGAGGATGTCCGGGATTTATTTCTATTGTTTGCTTCAGGAATTCAATTGCCTTCTCATAATTTTTAAGCTGATAGTAAATCGCTCCCATCTGGAATGTTACTGCAGCATCCTTTGGTGCAATTTTGTATGCCTCTGTGCAGGATGCAAGTGCCTCTTCGTTCTTACCTGCATTCATAAGTGTAGCAGCAAGGAGCAGATGAAGCACAAAATCTCCCGGTTTCAATTCAATTGCCTTTTTATAATTTTCAATTGCTTTTTCATAGTTTTTTATCCTTTCATAGCAAGAAGCAAGGTGTGTTACTGTCAGCAATGAATCAGGAGATAATGCCTTCGCCTTTTCAAGATGTATTATAGCAGTATCGTATTCACTCCTTATTTCATGCAAGATTCCAAGATTAAAATGCGGCTCAAACCAGTCCGGTTGCAGGGAAACCGCATTTTTGTATGCCTCAATTGCCTGGTCAAACATTTCTCTTCTGCTCAGAGAATATCCCAGGTTGTAATATGCCAGTGCAACATTCCCTCCGCTCTTTACCGCTCTTTTATAACACTCAATTGCCTCTGTATCCCTGCCCTCTTTTGCATACAGGTAGCCCAGAATAAAATTCACTTCCTGGGAACCTGTGTCTTTTTTCAGTACCTCTTCAAACTCAGCAATCGCCTCTTTATTCATAGATTTCTCTATATAAATATTGCCCAGTTTCTGGTGTGCCTGAATATTTTGGGGGTCACAGGATACAGCTTTTTTAAACTGGGCAATTGCCTCTGTATCCTTACCTGTTTTCAAATAAACATTTCCCAGCGCTGTATGAAGGGGTGCAGATGCCGGCATATACTCAAGCGCTTTTTTATACTCTTTGATTGCCTCTTCGTATTTACCCATACTTTCATACATTGTTCCCTGTGTGTAGTGGGCATATGCCTTTGCCTCTTTATCCTTCGTGTTCAGTTTGCTGGAAGAAGAAGCAGATTTCTTTTGCTCCGCAGTTTTGCCGGTACTGCCAGGTTTATTTTCTGCACAAATCAGCAATCCTGCCTGCATAATTGCCATAACTATCACTATAAACTTTTTCATTTTCCCCTCCTCACTCAAGTATCCTTACCCTGAACTTTGTTATCCTCTTTCCGTATAGACTCATATCTTCCATCCACTTCCATTCCCATTTGATTGCAGTTATCGGACCGGACTCGTTTGTATCAAATTCTCCGCCTGCTATATGCTGGAATGTAATTGTGTCAGGCGGGTCAATCGGATCCAGGCTTCCAGTTTCTGTTGCGCTTCCGATTATATATTCTGTGCCAGCAGGAATACTATCAATCATAACTACATCCAGAGCATATGTGTTGCCGGTATTGGAAATGGTGAGTATAAATTCAATGGTATCTCCCCTCACAGCAGAGATTATGTCAGCACTTGTCTCTCCTGTTCCAACATTCCTGACATCTTTTGTGATTACAAGGTTCGGCTGCAGGAATACACGGACCGCTGCTGTATCCCGGACTGTAATGTAGAAATTGCCTATGTTGTCAGTCCAGTCCACTCCCACGGTATTGGTCACAATATGAGTTGCATAGACCAAACCTGTTCCTGCAATTGTCACTGTCAGGCATATCAGCGCACCCAGGAGTATTGCAAGATTTTTATTCACTTCAATACCTTCACTCTAAACTTTACTGTTCTCCTGTTATATCCGCTTATTCCTTCTATCAGGTTCCATTCCCATCTTATTGCTGTAATGGTTCCGCTATCGTTTGTATCAAATTCTCCGCCTGCTATATGCTGGAATGTAATTGTGTCAGGCGGGTCAATCGGGTCCAGGCTTCCAGTTTCTGAAGCACTGCCTGTTTCATAGATAGTTCGGAATGGAATGCTATCAGTTATGACTATATTGCGTGCCTGTGTATCTCCGATATTTGTTATGGTAATTATAAATTCAACTATATCGTCAGGAACTGCCAGGACTATATCAGCACTTGTTTCTTCTGTTCTTAAGTTGCGCACATCCTTTGCTACAATAAATGTTGGTGGTTCAAGTACATATATTGCTGCTGTATCCCTGGCAGGGGTATATATCTGGTTCCAGGAATCGCTCCATTTAATTCCGGCAGAGTTATCTATGAATGTGCCAGCATAGACCACTCCCATCCCTGATGCAAAGAGCATCAGGCAGGTTAATACACCCAGCAGGATGGAAGTGAGTTTAGACTTCATTCAGCCCCCATTTACCATTTTATCCTCACACGGAATTTAGTTATTCTTGTATTGGACCCGCTCAGGGTACCTCCAATTCTATCCCAGTGCCATCTGATAGCAGTTACAGTTCCTGTATCCTCTGTATCAAATTCTCCGCCTGCTATATGCTGGAATGTAATTGTGTCAGGCGGGTCAATCGGGTCCAGGTTATTTGTATCAGTAGCACTGCCTGGAATATACACTGTGCCAAGGGGAATGCTGTCAAACATCACTACATTAAATGCATCTGTTTCGCCGATATTTGTAAACTTGAGAGTAAATTCAATTGTATCACCCTTCATAGCTACAACTATATCAGGGCTGGTTTCTCCTGTCCTGAGATTAGCCACATCCTTTGTAAGAGTGATTTCGGGTGGTTTGGTTACAAATACTGCTGCTGTATCCTGGACAGGAGCATAATAATGCCTTCCATAGTCAGTATAATTGAGGCTTGCAGAGTTATTAACAAGCATTGCTGCGCGGACTGCTTCCATCCCTGATGCAAAGAGCATCAGGCAGGTTAATACACCCAGCAGGATGGAAGTGAGTTTAGACTTCATTCAATCTCCTGTTTCAACTTACTAAATCTATAATTTAAGACTAAATCCAGGGAGTGTTTTTATTTTCTAATTTTTGCATATCATCATTCTATCCTCACACGGAACTTTGTCACTCTTATATTGTAGCCCTGTTCCTTACTTTCCATTCTATCCCATATCCACTTGATTGCTGTAACAGGAGCAGTGTCGTACCGGTCAAATTCTCCGCCTGCTATATGCTGGAATGTAATTGTGTCAGGCGGGTCAATCGGGTCCAGGCTTCCTGTATCAAACGCACTTCCTGTTTCATAAATAGTTCCAGAAGGTATGCTGTCAATTACAACCACATCCCTTGCATAATAATCTCCATTATTTGTGATGGTTAAGATAAATTCTACCGTATCTCCGTGCAGGGCATTTATAATTTCAGTGCTTGTTTCATTACTTCTCAGATTGCGCACATCTTTTGCTATACCAATCTCAGGACCCTTAATTATCCACAGAGCAGCAGTGTCATATACATTAGGACATATCCTGCCTTTTGCGTCAGAAAAACTCAGTCCAGCGGTGTTATTAATTCCATATCCTGCATAGACCACTCCTATCCCTGATGCAATTAATATCAAGCATGTTGCTATACCAAACAGGATAGAATTGAGTCTACGCTTCATTTATCTTTATCCTTTATTAACTTGTTTCTTGTACCTGTATTTAAGAATCCGGAGTGGGAAGCAGTGTTAGCCCTGATGCCTGCAACCCACTCTTCCCTGCCATTGTCCGGGATAAAACAACTGGCAGGGGCAATATTTATTATTGCGGAGTGGGAAGAATAGCGGTTAGCCCTTTGCCCTGCAGAGCAAACTCTGCAGCTACTATTCTCCCACTCTTCCCAGCCATCACATGGGATGTGTGAGTGGCCGGTATAAAAATAAAAAAGCCACGATTGTGTATTATTGACACAACCGTGGCTTGTGTTTATCGTTTCAACTTTCTTTAATTCATCTGTCCGAACATCAGTTAGTTTACTATTTATAAAAAAAACAGGGATGCAACCTATTCTCTTACCAGAGAAATTCTTCTGGTAAGAAATAGTCCACATCCCTGTATGGACACTTCTTAAATATAATATATATAATAATACCAGGCAAAGGGCTAACACTTTTTATCCTTCCCACTCCGTACTGCTATTTAATCCACCCCTCCCTTTTATTCTACCCTGGTAAAATAAAAGGGAATCCCATGGGGCTTTAAGAAGAGGACTTAATATATTTAAGAGTTATTTATGTCATTCTTGCTACTCCCGGAAATAAAAAAAACCTATTTTGCCTTTAAGGTATGAATCCTTCAGGAAAATAGGTTGTGTTGTTCCATTACATAATCCCGGGTTCATAGCCTTATCGGCCTTAGAACAAAGGTTCAGCTCCTTCTCCTTTCGGAGAATTAGCTCTGTCTCACCCAATTTTATCTCTCGGTTCTGGTTAAAACTATGCGTTTCAGATGAATTTTCGCCTGCCATATTGCATCCCTGAGTTTTCTTCGCCTGGACAATTTCTACACATACGACTTATTTTATTGATGGTCTCCAGGTAAATAAGATAACTCAGGGTTCTATCTGTACTCTGACTTTATAACTGTGCCTGAAGTAGTAAAAATATGTGCGACATTCCGAATAGCGGTTCGATAGAACCCTGAGATTAGTTGTCATTCTTCTTTATCTGGAATTGTACCCTTATGTTGTAGGGCAAATTTGTCGGTACGTCATAAGGGTCAAGCTGAGAAGGTACATATCTCCAGTACCATCTTATGCCCTGAACGTCTTGTCCTGGCTCACTTTTGCTATCGTATGCCTGCCAGGCACTCCAGGTTCCATTTGTCCATCCTCCTGCACGGGTTGCACCTGTGTAATATGAAATGGAATCTGGCTTTACAAATCCATCTGGCCCATCCAGTATAGCTGCAGTTTCAGAGTTTGCTACATACACAAATGAATCACCTGGGTCAGGACCGCAGCTTGCATTCTGACCTGCACCTACCTGCATAAACAATGCAAATGTATCAGTCACATACACATGCCATGCAGCTGTATCAGCTCCACTTACATTGTTTGCAGCATAAAGGGTGATAGTTATTGTATCACCCCTTCCGCAGAGCACCATCTCAGGAGAACTTTCGCCTGTGACTTCATTCTTTACGCTTTTTGCAAGATACATCTTCGGTCCATACAGAACACGGATGTCTGCAGTGTCTGATGCTATGTACCTGTAAGCCATAAGCACATTGGAGTAGTAGTCAATCTGACCCGTATTTCTGACCTGAAACGCAGCATTTGCTATGCCGGAAAAGAAAATCAAACCTATAAGGGTAAATCCTGCTGTTAATAGAAATGTTTTTTTCATCTTTTTTCACCACCTTTCTTTTTTTAATTTTTTTCAGGTTAAACAATTAATCTCTTATCTGGACTGTAAACTGAATAACCACTGTTGGAACAGGGTCTCCTGCAGCGCAGCCGGGTATATTGTCTATTACCCATCTTACACCTGCCAGGTCAAAATTCTGCTGGGCAAGCCATGTTGCACTTGGTGCATCCAGCCACGTTGTGCCATCTATGGTATATTGTAAGTTTGTAATAGTGGATGTAGCACCATTCCAGTGGGTTGTAGTTGAATTTGGACTTGTTGAAGACTCTGGACCTGTAGCAGCATAGAATATTGCTGAATCGCCGGCTTGTTCTGCACTGACAAAAGTCCAGGTATCTGTCACATAAATATTTGTAGCAGTATCTACACTTGAAGTCAGGGGATTGGTGTTTTGAATTGTGAGACGGTAGTTTATGGTATCACCATAGACTGCCGAGATAACCGCTGTTGTATATGGACCACCGCCACGATACCTTTTCTGCTCTTTTGTGATAGTCAATCTCGGGCCAGCAAGAATTGAAACCTGAACAGTTGCTGACAATGTTTCGTAAAGGGTTCCTGCTAAGTTCTGATAACTCACTTTACCAAAATCATACACATCCGCACTGCCCCTTCCTGCACAGATGAGGATAAGCCCTGTTACAACCAGTCCGCCAATCAAGACCATCCTTTTTGTACCCATTGTTGTTCACCACCTTTCGTTTTATTTTTTAAAGTTCTATATAAAGCTCCTTTTGGAGCAGGATACAAAAATAAAAACCCATTTACCTTTAAGGTTATAACGCCTTAAAGACAAATGGGTTAGTTTTCCCCGTGATATTTGTCTCTCCTGGCAACCTGGCGTTCATAACCTTATCGGTCTTTAGAACCAAGGCTTTGCGCAATCCCGATTTCTCGGGATTTGCCTTTTAGAGATGCTGAGTTTCTACCCTTTTTCTGAATATTATTATAGCACATTTTTTTAAAAAGTCAAGAAAAAAATACTATTCAGGTGCATTTTTAAATAATAGGTGGACAGTCTGGATAAATCCTTACTTACCACTTTCCAGACGCAGGATTATGTTTACCCTGTCCAGGAGCCTTCTGGCTTCAGAATTCTCAGGGTCCAAACTCAGGCATCTCTCAAGCTCCTCCTTTGCTTCTTTATATTTGCGCTGTCCTATGTTCTTGACCGCCCTATCATAACAGTTTCTGGCTTCTGCTTTTGAATCAGCCACCGCTGCTGGTTTTTCTTTTGGTTTTTCTTCTACTGGCTTTGTCTCTATCTTTTCTTCAACTAAAACAGGTTTTGTCTCTTCTTTTGGCTTTTCTTCTGCAGCTGGAGGTTTTGTCTCTTTTTTGGGCTTTTCTTCTTTCTTTGGTTTTTCCTCTTTTGCCTTTGGCTTCTTTTCTTCAACCTTTGGTTTTTCTTTCGGCTTTTCTTCAACCACTGGAGGCTTAATTTCTTTCTCGGGCACCTTAATTTCTTTTATTGTCTTCTCTGTAACCACAGGATTTATGACCTCAGCCCTGGTATATGTGAAGTTTACAGTGGCAATGCCATTGACAAAGGAAGAAGCAGGAACTTCTTCCGGGCTTATTTTTCCCTGACCCTGAGGGTTTACATTCACTCCTTTACCCACTTTGTCATAGTTTGTCACAAGGTTATCAAATGCATCATAGACTTTTATCTGTGCTGTAAAGGGCTTGCCTGCTGTAAGCCTGTCTGGAAGAAGTATTACAAACCTTTTTGCCTCCCCTGGTAGAACCTGAATCGGCGTGGTTTTTCCACCTGCCTTCTCTACAGCATCCACCACAGAAAGTATTATAGAACCTGTTTTTTCATATACGAGCTCAACAACCGCAATACCGTCAGAGAAATTGGAGGCAGGAACTGTAGCGGGGTAAAGCCTTCCCTTTTCTCCACTGATAAGCAGTGTAGAGATTTCCACACCTGTATGTTTAAGATTGTAGTCAACAACCCTGTTTTCATACATATCCAGGGCTTCTATTTTCAACTGAAATTTCTGCCCTGCAGTAATCTGGGATGGAGCGGTCAAAAAGAAATGGTCAACAGGTCCAGGACTTATAACGATTTTTCCACTCACTGCCTTCTTTGTTGCTTCTTCAGTGGCAGTGATTGTGATTGCTTCTGCCTTGTCATATGTAGCCATAATCTGTGCAACGCCTTCAAAGAAATCAGAAGGACTTATGAGATCAGGGCTGATCTTTCCCTTACCGCTGGTTGTGAGCCTGATTATGCTACCAAGGCGGTTGTAGTCAACAATGATATTCTCATAGGCATCCCTTGCTTCCAGCCTTATAATGAAGTTTTCTCCTGCAGTGGCTCTGTCTGGAATTTTGAGCACAAAATGGTCAAGTTCGCCAGGGCTCACCTTTACAGCTGCTGCAGTTTCCATAGAAAGGGCAGGCACAATCAAACACATTCCAAAAAGCAGAACTGCAATTTTTTTAGAGTCCATCTTTTCCTCCCTCAAATGAATTTATATCAAATTTTACTGTGCTACAAATTCCTCAAAATAAATATTAATTACCTTTCCTGTTTCAAGCTTTGAATTTATGGCATCCATCAGTTCCCTGCGCAGATTGTCCTTTGCTTTTATATCTTCAATTTCAGGAAAGTCCTTACTTGAAAGTATGCCTATAATAATGTCACGGATTACAGTATCCTTTTTATTGATTTCTTTATATACCCCCTTTTCACTCAATTCAAGGGTTATTGTTGTCTTCAAAAATCTCTGTGCTTCTGTGTGGGCAATATTTACTACAAAGGTACCTATCTTATGATATATCCCTGTGCTCTTAACTTCTGTTTCAGAGCCTGTTTCTTCTTCAACCGGCATCTCATAGGCTTCTTCCTCTTCTGCCCCGGTTTTTTCTGAGTGTGCAGGAAAGGAGAATAAAGAGAATAGATTTTTTCTCATATATACCTGGGTATATAGAGGGGCAACAAGAATAAGAATGCCTAAAAGAAGTGCAAGGAGCTCTTTTCTATTCATAAACAAAATAATTCCGATAAAGGGTTATGGAAGATTTTGAGCGCGGCGCCACAGCACCACCACTTCAATCCTTCTGTTTAACTGCCTGTGTTCTTCTGTATCATTTGGAGCATATGGATGGTATTCTCCATATCCTGCAGCAGAAATCCTTGCAGGCGGAAATCCTGTTTTTTCAACCAGAAACCTTGTGACATTTACGGCACGGGCTGCAGAAAGTTCCCAGTTTGAAGCAAACCGGGCATTGTGTATTGGAATATTGCAGGTATGTCCCTCTACACGCACATTGTTGGGTATTGGCTTCAGAATCTTTGATAGAGTTTCAAGATGAACCCTTGCCTGTGGAAGTATATCAGCCTTTCCAATTTCAAACATTGCCTTCTCTGCAAATGTGATAATCAAACCCCTTTCATCGAGTCTGGTTCTGATTTCTTCAGCCAGATTCTTCTGTTTTGCATAAAGAAGTATTTGCTGCTGTGCCTTCAGCATCTGTGGTTCATTGATTATGGGTGGTATGACCTTTTCTGCAGATTTTTCCTGCACAATAGTTCCCTTACCTCCAACCAGTGGAAGAATCATTTCTTTCACTCTCTGTTTCTGCAGGGTGGAGAGGGTCATGAAAAGAACAAAGAAAATCAAAAGCTGGGTAATCAGGTCAGAGTATGTGAGCATCCAGGCAGGTGTGGGCTTGCCAATCTGAATTTCTTCTTCTGTCTTTCCCCTGTTTCTCGGCATTGAATCCTTCCTTTATAAACTGGATAAATCCAAGTGCTGCGTCATGCAGGTGGTGCAGCAGCTTCCTCCCTGCGAAACCTGGCTGCCTCTCTCAGTGCAGGAGGCAGGAATGTCTGGAGTTTATCAGCTACAATTCTGGGAGATTCTCCTGCCTGAATTGAAAGAACACCTTCCAGCATTATTTCCTTCTGCAGGAGTTCATCCATCATCCTCATCTTTAGTTTTCCTGCAACGGGAAGAAGAAACCAGTAGGCAGCAAGTGCTCCATAAAGTGTTGTGAGAAGTGCCACTGCCATGCCAGGTCCTATTGCCTCCGGTTCGGTAATGCGACGCAGCATTATTATAAGTCCTATAACAGTTCCAATCATTCCAAATGCAGGGCAGTATGTTCCAAGCGAAACAAATACCTCCTGAACCTTCTTGTGCCTTTCCTGCAGAAACTCCATCTCTGTTTCAAGCATTATGCGCAAAAGGTCCCTGTCGGTGCCATCAATGACAAGCTGAATTCCTTTTCTTAAAAAGTCATCCTGAATGTTTGCCAGATCAGGTTCAAGTGCAAGCAAGCCCCTGCGCCTTGCCTTTTCCGCAAGCCTTACTATTGTTGGAATAATTTCAACTATCGCATCATCAGAGCTTTTCTTTTTGAAGGCAAATTTAAAGGCACGCAGGGCATCTTTTAACTGTCTGGATGGAAAGTTGAGCATTGTTGCTGCAATTGCACCACCAAATGTAATGAAAATAGAAGGCAAATTCCAGAAAAGCGGAAGGTCAACACCACCTCCGCGTAGACCTATTCCTGTAAGCAGACAAATCATACCCACTATTACACTTAATATTGCAGTTTTATCCATTAGTTTGTAGATTCACCCTTCTGAGGAAATTTGTGCACCAGCTGTTTATAAGCAATTATTTTTTCAATCAATTGCTCAACAGTTTCCTTTACAATAATCTTGTTTTTGGTTGTTAGAGAGATTACAGTATCAGGAGTGGATTCTATTGTTTCAATTAATTCAGCATTGATAACTATTTCCTTTCCATCATATTTCGTTACTTTTATCATTTTTTTAACTGCGATAAGCCCTGAGTATGGTTTTGATTCTCTCGCAGTGCTATCTTGTTTTTAATTCTGATTCCAGCCTGCTTTCTATAACCTTCGTAAGAAATTCTTTCAATTCTTTGTCGTCGGGATTAATTTCCAGTGCCCTGTTCCATTCAGAAATTGCGCTTTCAATCATCCCCAGTTTATAATACACAGAACCCAGTTGAGCATGGAAGATAAAGATATTGCTGTTCAATGAAATTGCCATTTTGAATTCGTCCACTGCTTTTGCATATTCACCCTGGAAATAATATCTCGTGCCAGCCTGGGCATGTTCAAAGGCAAGATTGTTAATCTTTGTCTGGTCCTCTCCACCGGGTCCAGCAAGCATTCCAGATGGCCCGATACTTGATGTTCCTGCACTTGCAGCAGGGCTTACTGCAGGAATGCTTCCTGTCATTACCATCTCTTCTATTTTTTTCATCAGTTCGCTTTTAACCTTTTCTTCTATATCCTCGGCAGGCGTTCTTTTAGGAGTGTCAATGAGGCTTATACTGAGGCATGCTGCCATGCCCGGACTTGAACCAAGTCTGAGAGCAGCACCCCGCAGGACTATAGAAGGAGTGAGCGGATACTGAATACCCAAGTTTAGATAATTGCCGTCAAAGTCAAGGCCCAGCCTTGTTGATTTTATCACTGTTTCAATGCCTCCAAACCATCCATAAGGGGAAACAAGGGTTTCCTGCCTGAACCGTCCAGTGCCTATACCTATATGACCTGATATACTGGGCAGTATATTCAGTGTCAGGACCAGATAGAGAGAAGGGGAATAAGGAAGAAAATCTATGTTTTGTCCCAGAGGGATATTTTGAACCCCGAGAGCCATAAGAATCTTTTTTCCACTCAACGCCTGCCAGTGAAAGTTTGCTCTCGCAGTACTGGCTCTTGTAATATCAAAGATACTGAGTCCCATTTCAACCCTATCGTTCACTGCATAGTTTAATTTCAGGTCAAGTCTGGAGGTGTCAGAAGAAAAAAGGAAGGAGATTCCTTTCTCAAATTCACCCTCTCTCAAAGAAGTTGTTGCTACAGGTATATTAATTAGACCCGTGGTTCTGTTGAATTCTCCATATGCCATACCTGAGCACAGAACTGCTAAACTGATAAGCACTCCAATTTTAGACATTTTTGCTCCCTTATAGAAAATTGTATCCTTGCCAGACATTTCGAGCTATCATTTTTATTCTTTGGAAACAGTTCCTATTAATTCAGCCAGTTTATGTGGAATGCAGATATTCAAATTTTCTTTTCCTCTTTCAAATGAACACTCTGCAATTGTGTGTATGAATTTTCCATCCATTCTGCGGGTTAGATAGGGGTCGCTTTCTACTCTTATTATATCAAATTTCAATTTGAGCCCTGTCATTGTTTCCCACACTTCTTCCCAGGGTGGCACAAGCGAAGAAAAGATAAATTTGTGGAAAAGGGTTCTTTCAATCTCTGTAAATTTTTTGTTCTCAAGGGGTCCTGCATCACCCTTTCCTCCTAACATTTTATCCAATAAGTAATATGAGACCCTGGCATTTACTTCTATCAGTATCTGGTCCTTAGACAATTCAGTAGAGTAGATTCCTATTGTGGTAAAATGCGGCAGAGATTCAAGATACTTTTGATAATCTTCAATTTCCATTCCGCTGAATTTTATTTCTACCCTTCTCCTGGCTATTCTGGAAAAAGATTCGCTCATTCGTCCGCACAGACTATTACTTAAGGCGGAAAGAGCATCCTTCTGTTCTTTGGTCAATTCAGCCATGCACCCTCCTTACACCACTTCTTCCTTCTTAAGTATTATATCACCGGATTTATCAAGTTCTCTGAGAATATTGAGCAGTTTCCTCTGGGCTTTTTCAACATCAGCCTTGCGTACTTCTTTTTTATATTCCAGCTCTTCTTTGAGTATGGAGCGCAGCCTGCCAGACACATTCTTAAATATCTTTTCCTGTATTGCTTCACTGGCACCCCTCAGGACCAAAACCAGGTCTTCCACTCCCACCTTGCCCAGGGCAAGCTGTAGATATTCATCTTCCAGCGTTGCAATATCCTCAAAGAGAAATACCATTGCCCTCACTTCTTCAGCGAGTTTTGGGTCACGGGCACGAAGTCCTTCAAGCACCTTCTCTCCACCTTCTCCTTCAACCATTTTTGCCAGGAATTGCAGGCGATACTTTGAAGTGGCTTCTCTTTTGGAAGCACTTGCAAGTTTTTTTCTTAATATGTCCCTTATCTCTTTAATCACCTCAGGTGGAACCTCACCCATAGTAGCCATTCTCTCAGGAACTTCAACCTGGAAAGCAGGTGGTCCAGAGGTGACTATGGAAGCAACCCAGTCAGGATTCATATGGGACATAATAACAGCTGCAATCTGGGGATGTTCTTCATAAAGAAAGTCGGTGCCCAGGTTTTTTAAGAAGTCAAATAGCCCGGGACCCCCTTCTTCTGCTGATTTAACCTCTTCCATAAATTCAGCTGCCTTTTCCTCCCCGAAGGTCCTTTTCAGAAATTCCATAGCATCTTCAGCACTACCCTTGATGTAATCCAGTCCCATTGCTTTCTGGTAGAATTCTTCAAATACTGCTTCCCTGACTTCTTTTGTAACCTGTCTTAAGCTTGCTATTTCCTTGGTCAACCGGCGAATCTGTTCTTCATTTAAATGCTTGTATACCTCAGCGGAAATTTCAGGTCCAAGAGCAATCAAAAGTATCGCAGCCTTCTGTCCACCCGTAAGTTCTCCTGCTACAGGCGCCTTTTCTTCTCCATCAGGCATAATACCACCCCCTTTAAAGCAGTAAATATAATCTTGTGCTAAGTGAGCCAGTTGCGAATAACCCTTGATACTAATTCCGGATTATTTTTTGCCATAGCAAGGGCTTCTTCCTGATGCATTTTTAATTCCATCTGTCTTTTTTCCTCTCTTTCCCTTTCTTCTGCCAGTCTTTTTTTTCTTTCTTCTTCAGCTATTCTTTTCTTCTCAGCAAGAGCTGCATAAGCCCTTATTACTGCATATACTACAGCACCACCTGCAAGAATACCAACCAGAATTAGCAATGCCAGCATTTTTTCTCTCCTTCTTTATACTCCTCAATAAATAATTTTAAGTAAGCCAGTTTCTGATTATGCGTGCACATATATCAGGATGTGTCTTTCCGATTGTAAACACCTGTTCCTGGTGCATCTGGATTCTTTCCCTGAGTTCCTGTTCTTCTTTAGCCTTCCTTTCCCTTTCAGCCTCTTCTTCCTGACGCATCCTTTCAATCATTGCCTGCCTTTCTTCTGCCCTGCGGCGGATGAAATTCATTGTTGCCCTTACAATGAAATAAATCAATGGCAGGAGTATAAGAATTGTTATTCCTGTTGTTATCTTCTCTGCCATTTCTATAGCAGGTCTTGCCCCAGTGAATGGAATATTTAGAATTTCAAGTTTATCCCCCCTTTCAGGTGTGTACCCCACAGCATTCTCAATGAGTGTTCTCAGCTGTTCTATTTCTTTTTCGCTGCGCCTTACAGGCACCACCTTCCCTGTAAAGGTTTTCTTCCAGTTTACATCTACAAGTACGAATACTGTCAACCTATTGATTGAGCCAGCAGGTGTTGTAGTTTCTACAATTTTCTTGTCAAGGGCATATTCAGTGGTTGATGCCACTTTCTCTGCCCTGGTTCCTGTCTTTTCTTCACCTCTTTCAAAAGATGGGCGTCCTGCAGAAGGTTTTATTGTAAGGTCCTCAAGGGATGGGTAGCCAGGGTAAATAAAGTAGTCTTCTCCTTCTCTGATTTGAACTTCAGGAATTCCAGGAACCTTCCCAGATTCTATATTTGTTTTTTTTCCTTCTCCTTCTTCCCCACCCTTCTTTTCGGTGCCTCTCTGAGATGATATATCAACCTTCTCTTCTTTCCTGGTGGACAGAACCTTTGGTGTATTAACCTCTTCCTTATTCTGAATTTGTGGAGTCAGTTCTACACTAACTCTTACTATTGACTTCCTGGGTCCCACAACTTCATCCAGAATATTCTGAATCCTTCTTTCCATTTCCCTTTCTATGGTGAGTTTCTGGAATCCAGGCACATCAGGTAGCTGAACCCCTTTATAAATTTCCATTTCTTTCATCTGTGAGGTAATCTTGGTGGAGGCATATCTTCCTATGGTTCTGATAAAGAAAAACCCGAAAATTGCAACTCCCACTCCTATTCCTATAATTATAATGGATCTGGAAAGCTTAAAAGGAAGTTTTACTTTTGGTAATTTCATTTCTATCATAACACTCTCTCCTGCTTTTCATACGCAATTATTATTTATTTATACCAAATCCCATTGTCAGGGAAATTCTGTGTGTTCCGCCTGTTGGCTGGAGTCCGCTCAGGGGATAGGTGAATGCATAATCTAAGCGAAAATCATTGTTATACATTTCTTCGGTTAGCTGGTAGCTTGCACCCATAGAAATATTTCCGTAATAATTGGTTCCAAATCCACCGCCGGCTCTAATGCCAATTGTTCTTTCCATAAGCCATCCTTCTAATCCCCCCTGCACTTTTAAATCTCCATCCCTGTATGTGATATCAATTGCTCCCCTCAGGTCATTAAATGCCGCAGGTGGTTCAAACTCATAAGATATGCCAGCCCTGGCTAAAATCGGGACAGGGCTGGATGCATCTATTCCCATATCGGGTTGATTTATGTCCACAAGGGTTAAGCCAAGTTTGAATTTCCGATTCGGACTCCTGTACAGAGTGCCTATGTCAATACCTATTCCACTTGCAGTTCTTTTCTTTCCAAAAACAGGATTTACACTTGTCCAGTAATTCTGTCCATATTCTTTTGTATGAAATCTGGCTGATAGACCTATTGAAAAAAGAGAAATTTCCCTTGCATAGGTGAATATACAGGTGTTTTCCTGATAAGACGCATTAGCTCTCTCAGGGTCTGAAATAACTGAAAGGTTGAACCATGCTATTCCCACAGTGGTGGACCTCATGGGATAGGCTATTGCAAGGAAGTTGTTGGCAATGGTGGATTTATCTGTCAGGAGCGGATAGAGGTTTGCATACATAGCACTTACCTGTATCTTCTTTAACTGTATCAGCCCTGATGGGTTGTACAGGAATGCATTGGCGTCATCTCCTATAGCACAGAACGCATTTCCCATTCCAGCAGGCCGGGCGCCGCAGCCTATATCCTCAAAGCCAGCATAGGATATTGTTAAATTTGAAATCCAGAAAATAAAAACCAGAATATAAAACTTTGTAATTTTACCCATCTAATCTCCAGAGGACAGGCAGGAATTATACTGGAAGCCGTTACTTTGCTAATATAACTGTGCCTGTATAGAATTTAGTTCCTGCCTGAATCTGATAAATATAAACTCCGTCTTCAGCAATAGCTCCGCTTAAATTTCTACCATCCCATTTTGCATTGACCGCACCTGGCTCATAGCTTTCTGTATATACCAGGGTACCTGTTATGTCAAATATATGTAAGATTACTTCACTCTTTTCAGGATTTGTAAATGAGAAAATTACCTTATCGTAAGGCGGTCTATGTGGAGTAAATGGATTTGGTTCTGCACTCAGGACCTTGTAATAACTCAGGTTCAGGGCTATAATGGCAAATCTTGAAAGATGCGTAGTTGTTGTAATAAGATTCTGGTTTAACTGGTCAATTGTTCCCTTCAATGCCACCCACTGTATGCCATTCCAGTATGCAATGCCAAGGTATTTTGCTGCTTCACGGGAAGAGATATTTGTATTCTCAATCAGTCCACCTGGCGCAATATAGTGTAATGCAATGGTAAGGGTATCGGGTGCAAAGTCAAGTTCCACAGGGGTTCCATCATTTTTATACGGAATGAAATCAAAGATACCAACTATCTTTCCAAGTTCTCCTGCTTCTGAAGGGAATATTCCTGTTCGTGTAGCAGTTATTGCTATTGTCTTTGACTCAGGAGTATCAAGGAGCGAAACAGCATTTCCGGGAATAAACACGTATGTCTGGGTTTCCCCTGGTAGCATTATTGTGAGGTTTCCTTTATTGTCAATTTCCTCCTGATAACTGCCACAGATGTCCCAGGCGCTTTTTGCAATAACTGTATAATAATAGGTTTTTCCTGGTAGAATTGTATTATCAATGTACGAAGTTTCTGTATGACTTATCTCTGCCACAGTTTCATAATTGGTGAGATGTGTCTGGCTGCGCAGTATTATATAGCTTTTTGTCTCCACATAATCTGAACCATCTTCATTCTTTACTGCTGGACTCCAGGACAATCTTATGGAACCTGGATTTATGTGCTCAAGCCTCAACCTGCTAACAGGTCCTGGAGCCAGAGTATTTGTCTCTGCTGTAGTATGTATATAAGAGATATTGTAGCTGCAGAGATTGCCTGCCTTATCCCTTAGGTTCTGTACTCCCACTTCATAGCCGGGGAATCCATCGCTCTTATGATTTGGAATCAGGAGTGTATCGGGGTCTATGATTGCCACAGTCAGTTTTGTAATTCCATCAGGATGTATCCTTGTTTCAAATCTTAATTTTACCGGTTCTACAAGTGGCCAGGGAGGTGGTGCTTCAATATCCCTTACCCAGATTGTGCCCCCTCCAGGGGGTTGGTCGTATATAAAGCTTCTGGTGTCCATAAGGTCATTGAAAACAATCTCTATGTTATCCTTGATTTTTATTGATTGTGGTGGCCAGCTCCAGACAGCAGGAGGCATCGTATCCAGAATTATGGTGTCACTGAAAGCCAGGGATTTATTAGGAGGTACCTCAGCATCATCAAACCAGACATATACTGTTTTTACTGCCTCGCTTTCTCCTGCAGGAACCGGGTCCAGTTTCCAGGTTGTGGTTCCACTGAATGGATTGCTGTTGCAATAAATTGTTTTTTCAGGTACGCCTGGAATTCTTCCAATATAGATTGTAGCTACATATCCATGGGTATCATAGGCATATATGTTGAGGGTCACTGTTTCTATATTTGTGTAAAGTGCATCATTGTTAATTTTTACCCATCCTGCAGGTGGTGTGTCGTCTTCTATGCCTGTTGTGAAGCTCCAGGAATAATGGTTCTGCATCTGATTTTGATAAATGTCTTTGACCCATTTGTAAATGTAGACGGTGTATCGGACAAGATATGCAAGAGGAGCAATCGGGTCAAGGGTCATCCGGAATGTTACAGTGTCATAGGATATGGTGAAATTGACCTTGTTGGTATATGAATCGTATATTTCTATTGTAGATGTATTGAGAGTTGTGGTATCCATCCTTTTGCTGAACTGCACAACAATATTGTCCTGGTAATAAACCCCTGTTTCGTTGTTTCCGGGGTCTGTCCATATAACCCTTGGAGGACCTGTATCTACAAATATTGTATCGCTATAGGTTATAGACCGATTCCCTGCCCTGTCAATGAACTGCACATATACTACCCGTGTATCAGCTCCTGCAAGTGTCCAGTTTATGGCAGGGGCATAGGGAAGGATTGAATAAACACCAAATCCAGGGTCGTCATTGCTTACCCGTACTTCTCCTACTCCTGAAAGAGTATCATCAGAAGAAAGAACAAGAACAACATTTATTGTATCTGCAAAGGGTGCATCGTTGTTTATAAACACAGAACCTGTATAGGGCGGTGTCAAATCAACTGCTATATAGCAGGAGTTTGCCTGATTGTAATCTGAAGCACGCAGGCCTGATGGGTCAAAGGCATCTATCCAGGCATAATAAGTACCTTCTTCAACGTTTCCACCGATGTCTTTGCTTCCATTCCAGATTTCAATATGGGTATCGCCTGTTGTTCTGCTCCGGGTATCCACAAGGGTTTTAACAATTATATTCAGACTGTCAAACACAAAGGCTACAACAGAATCAGCTGCATCATCCTCATCCTTTAAGTAATATGAAATACCTGAGGTATCTCTCCATCCATCTGCATTCGGACTGAACCAGTATGGAGATGCTGAAGCATTTTGAACCCAGGGCACACCCCTCTGAACCCTTATGAGCTGACTGTAAGGTGTGAGGTAGTATCCTCCCGGACCTGTCCAGGAGACTGTAAGTGTTTTTGTTCCAAGGTCCAGGTCCTTATAATATATTGTAGAAACGCCATTTTTGATGCTTACTGTTATACTTCCTGTGTTTACCCAGGATGGATCATTTACAGGAAGTGGCTGGGTATTGAAATTGCCACGAGGACCATCAGTTGTCCAGGTTATTGTGCCTGAATATGTTGTATCAAGTGCACCTGTGCAGGTCTGTGCCTGTGCAGTTATCGGACCTGAGAAAGAAAATGGAGTAATGGTTTGTGTATCAGTTACAATCTTCAGTCTTATTGCTCCGTACAGAACATTTACTATCTGTGTGTCAGGGAATAAATCACCTGTATAGGCGCTGAGTTTATGCTGCCCTGTTTTGTAGTCAATATAATAGAAGGTTCCATATCCATTATTGATTGTAATTACAGTTGTATTCATCCAGGGACTGTAATTTACAGAGAAGGAACCCGAACTGGAAGTGGTAAACAGTGATACAGTGCAATTAATTGAATTATCAATTAAGCCTGTATCGCTCTGTGCTTCAATCCTTATTTCATTTGTAGGAGAACCTGCTTTTGTGTTCATAACAGGAGATACAAACTTCAGTTTGATTGCCCCTCCCAGTATTGTTTCCACCTGACTGTCTGATTTGAGTCCTGCCCTTGAAACAGTTATTGTGGGATTGCCGCTTCCACTGTCCCTGTAATAAAAAGATGCCTTTCCATTATTTATGGTGATTATGGTTATATTCACCCAGTTGTCCCTGCTAACTGAAAATACTCCTGTGGTTGTGGAGGTGGTGGAAAGTGTTGCTGTTCCACTGAACAGAGAATCCAGGTGCCCATTTTCATCCTGTACCTCCACTGTAATACTATCTGTAGGTATTCCTGCCTTTGTTGTCCTGGATGGAGAGGTGATTTCAAGCCTTGAAGCAGTTATTGTCTCCATTTGAGAATCAGGCTCTAAGTCTCCGTTGTACCTGCATACGGTAATTACAGGGTTGCCCAGGTTAAAATCCCTGTAATAGAAATTGCGTATTCCACCACCTGCTACCTGCGTCACAGTGCATCCATTTGGATACCAGGGTGGATTTCCGGTTAGTGAAAACTGACCACTTTCACCGCTTGTGTAAAGTGTTATTGTGTTGCCAGCAGGCCAGGTTGTATCAAGTGCGCCTGTGCAGGTCTGTGCCCAGACAGTAATTACGGTTGAAACATCCCCTGCTCTTATAGTTTTTGGAGAGGTGACAATTTTCAGTTTTACTGCTCCCCATTTAATGGTTTGTGTTTGTGTACCCGGCAGAAGTCCTGTGCCTGACACAGTTATTACCGGAGAGCCAGTTTTGAAATCTTTATAGTAAAACACACCTTCTCCATTTACAAGGTTTATTTGATTAACTTCATGCCAGGGAGGAGTGTTTGTATCTGAGAAACTGCCTGTGTCTGAAGAAGTGTATAATTCAACTATGCCATTAACTGTCTGGTCAAGAACTCCTGTATTTGTCTGTGCCTGAATTGCTATGGATTCTGAAACCGCACCCGCTATTACAGTTCTTGGAGGAGTTACTATAACAAGTTTGGATGCTCCATATTCTATAGTTACAACCTGCGTATCCGCGATTAAACCCTGTCTTGAAACAGTAATTATAGCAGCACCTGTAGCATTGTCCTTGTAATAGAAGGAAGCAGTTCCATTTGAGAGCAGGATTGTGGTTGTATTTTGCCAGGCAAATCTGTTTACTGAGAAAAACCCTGTATTTGAAGAAGTGGAAAGCACAATTGTTCCGCTGTAAGAATAATCCACATTGCCAAGCTCATCTTTTGCCTGGACAGTTATTACATCTGTAGGATAGCCTGCTTTTGTAGTCTGCTCAGGGGTAGTAATTTTCAGGCGAGAAACTGTAACTGTAACGAGCTGGGTGTCTGAAGCAAAATCAGGGTTTGTTACTTCTATTATTCCTGTTTCAAAGGCCAGGCCTCTGAAATAAACAAAGGTTTCTCCTGCACTGAAATTTCCAGTAATACTGAGAGGAGACCAGGTATTGCTATCAAAAGAGAATTCTCCTGAACTGGAGGGCGTATAAGCATAGAAAGACACCTGTCCGTTGTAGCCCGTGTCTTTTGCATCAGTATCTGTAAGGGCCTGGACCGCTATGGATTCGGATACAGAGCCTGCCCGAACAATCCTTGGAGGGGTTAAAATCTTCATTTTTATTGCACCATAAATTATGGTTTCATTCTGGGTTGCAGGATAGAGGTCCTGAGATGTCCTGCTCACAGAAATGAGTGGATTGCCAGTTTTGTGGTCCTTATAATAGAATGCTGCATACCCTCCTGAAAGGGATATAACAGTGACATTATTCCATTGAGTTGAGCTTATTGAAAAAGAACCTGAATTTCCTGAACTGGTGCCAAGAACAACTGTGCCACCAACAGAACTGTCAAGCACACCCATATTTGTCTGTGCTTCTACTGCAATGTAATCAGTGGAAGCTCCTGCCTTTGCAATTCTTTGAGGGGTTGTTATTACAAGTTTGATTGCACCATATACTATGGTTTCTTCCTGGCTACCCGGGTAGAAATCTGCCCTCGTAATGGTTATTGTCGGGTTACCCACGATTTCGTCCTTATAATAGAATGAGGCAATACCTGAAACAAAGGTGATTACAGTAGTATCCATCCACTGTGTACTGGATACAGAGAAGGATGCATTTGAAGAACTTGTGAGAAGGGTTGCTGTCCCGTTGAAAGCAGTGTCCCTTACATCTGTATCTGTGCGGGCTTCTGCCTGAATAATGGCTGTGGGAAGTCCTGCACGTGTGGTTCTACCAGGAGTGGTTATTGCAAATTTGATTGCGCCATACGTAATGGTTTCCCTCTGGGTACCAGAAAAGAGACCGGATCTGGATACAGTGATTGCTGGAGTGCCTGTTTTTCTATCTCTGTAATAGAAAATGGCCTCTCCATTTGTAAGTAGAACCCGGGTTATATCCACCCATTCTGTGCTGCTTATAGAGAATGCACCGCTATTGGAGCTGGTTATTAGATTTACTTCCCCGCTTTCTGATATATCAATATCATTTGTATCTGTCAATGCTGCTATGGAAATGTAGTCTGAAGGAAATCCTGCTCTTGCCTGTCTGGGAGGAGAGGTAAATCCGAGTTTTATTGCTCCATAGATTACTGTTTGCATCTGGGTGGCAGAAATGAAATTTTCTCTTGAAACAGTGATAGCGGGGTTGCCTGTTAAGCGGTCTTTATAATAGAAAATTGCCACCCCTTGAGAAAATTTAATTACAGTGGTATCCATCCACTGGGTATTGCTAACTGAAAAAGTGCCGCTGTTTGAAGAAGTAGATAATACAGCAGTTCCAGAGAAGTTCTGGTCAAGCTCATTTGTGTCTGTAAGTGCTTCAACTGCTATTGAATCAGAAAAGAGTCCTGCCTTGAATGTTCTTTCAGGTGTAGTGATATTAAATTTGATTGCGCCATAAACTATAGCCTGTGCCTGAGTGTCAGGGAAAAGCCCTGTCCTTGACACAGTTATTACAGGAGAGCCTGTAGAGTGGTCTTTATAATAAAAGGTTGCCTGACCTCCTGAAAGGTCTATAGAATTTATATCTATCCACTCAGTGCTACTTGCTGAGAAGTGTCCATCTATGGAAGTAGTGGCAAGTTGAACCGGTGGTGGACTGGCCACTCCTGTATCAAGCACTCCAAGATTTGTCTGTGCCTGAACAGTAATGCTCACAGGCCAGCCTGCCCTTTCAGTGCGAGGGGGAGTTATTATTTTCAATTTTATTGCACCAAACGTAATTGTTTCAACCTGTGTTCCTGAAATGATTCCTGTGTCTGTTCTGGATACACTTATGACAGGATATCCAGTAGCTTCGTCCTTATAGTAGAAACTTGCCTGACCTGACCAGATATTGATTGAGCTTATATTTACCCAGGGCTCCTGATTCAGCGAAAAAGAACCAGAGTTGGAACTTGTGCCCAGATTTGCCAGAGCGCTAAACGAACTGTCTTTATGTCCATTTTCATCCTGGGCTTCAACAGTTATTATGTCAGTGGGAAGCCCTGCCTTTACACTTCTCTGCGGTGTTGTAATGACAAATCTGGATATTTCTACAGTTTGAACCTGCGTATCAGGAGTTAGTTCCCTGTGAGAAACAGTTATTACAGGAGTGCCAAAATTCCTATCCCTGTAATAGAAATTTCCTGTACCTGAAATGAGCTGTACATATGTGTTGGCTCCATACGGAGACCAGTCAATTAAGTTTGTTGAAAACTGTCCGCTTTCTCCTGTTGTGGAAAGAGATACTGTTTCATTGAAATTGGGGTCTGCACCACCGGTATCTGTCTGTGCTTCCACTGTAATTGCAGAAGTGGGAGAACCTGCCCGGACAGTTTTAGGTGCGCTTGTAAACTTGAGTTTTATTGCTCCATACATAATTGTCTCATTCTGAGTTCCTGACTGCAACTCCGGATATGAAACTGTGATTGTGGGGAAACCGGGTTGTCCATCTTTGTAGAAAAATTCTCCATATCCGGAAGAAAGCGTAAGTGCATTTGTATTTATCCAGTTCTGTCTGCTTAAAGAAAATACGCCCTGCCCTGAACTTGAAGAAAGATTTACTGTGCCGTTGAAATTTATGTCCCTGTTATTATTCTCATCTCTTGCCTCAATAGTAATTGTATCTGTGGGGACCCCTGCCTTTGCAGTTCTTGGAGGTGAGGTGATAACAAGTTTTGATGCAGTGAAAATAGCCCTTGGTACCCTCATAAGTCTGATGCAATCAAACCAGACTGTTTTCCCTGCTACTCCTGCTGGCAGCTCAAGTTCAATAGTGGATGAAGTGCCTGCAGCAATAAATGACTTCAGGAGCTGTTTCCAGTTAGTAGAAGTTGAGGTATACCAGCTGTTGCCACTGTCCACCCTAACCAGTATGTCTCCTGTTGAATTGCTGGATCTGTGCCAGACTTCCACCCAGTAGGTTTTGCCCTGTTCCACTGGAATGCTATTACTTATCCACTTTCCACTATCTGCTGAGCCGGGGGTGTAAATATACACTGCCTTGCCTCCTGAATAGGCGTATCCTGCAGGTCCTGTAAGATTGGGCCTTGTCCATTTTAAAACAGGGGAACCTGCATTAATTATGCCTGTCCATCCAGAAGGATTTGAGCCCGGGTTATAATCTCCATATTCAAAAGAAGGATTGTACACTAAATTCTGATTTATTACAACTGCATCAACTGTTGCTGTCACTGTATTTAATTTTCCGCTATTAGCGCTTTTAATAGAACCCGTGCACCAGCCTTCAGCATTAGAAGCAGGAGGATTGGTTATATTTCCGAGTGTAGCCTGGATAGAAGGATTTTTTCCTGAGATTGGGTTTGCGTAATCGTCCATAACACGTACCGGTACAGAACAGCTATTAATGCCATTTGCAATTATAGAGGCAGGAGAGACAAGAAGATAAGAAGCATATGCAGAAACTGTAGAGGGATTAATGGTTCCTGTTTGTGAAGTGTCCTGCAGATCTGCTGCAGAAACCGTAACGGTGGGATTTCCTGCTCTGTCATCCCTGTAATAGAAAATTCTTGAGTACTGATCTGTAAAGGTTATTGTGAGAGTTTTGCTCCAGGTAGATGCATCCAGTGATAAAAATCCATTTGCAGAGTTTGAAGAGGCATTCACATTTCCTGTGTAATTTCTGAGGTTTCCATCAGAATCCCTGGTTGAAACAGTTAACTGAATGTTTGAGCCTGCACTTCCAGAAAATGGACCGCCAAGGTCAAGTTTTACCGGTCCCGGTGCAACTTCTATCTGCTGGGCATCAGGGTTCATGCCACTGCGGGAAACTGTAATGGTATAGATTCCATTTACTGAATCTTTATAATAAAAAGTTGCTATTCCATTTACAGGCGAAACTTCCCAGATATCCACCCACGGGGTGCTTGTGGCTGAAAACCTGCCTGTTGGAGAGGAAGAGGAAAGTGTAATTGGTTCGGTAAAATATGTGTCGGTATTTCCTGCTCCATCCTGTGCTGCAACCCGGATGGGGTCAGAAGGACCATCCTTTGGTACTGCATTTGAACCTGTCTGTGCAGGGGTAACAAACTTCAGGTATGTAGCACTGAAATTAAAATTTGGTATCCTTTCAAGTTTTACATCCTCAAACCAGATTTTCTGACCATCTTCCAGTCCCAGTTCAAGATGGATGTATGCAGAAGGAGAAGAGGTTGTTGTAAAAGTTTTTTCAAAATATGTCCAGGAAGTGGCATTGTTGAGGTCCCAGGAAAACCCGTAGTTATCAATCTTTACCAGGGCACTGCTGAGTCCGGAATTTTTATATTTATAATACAGAGAGAGGCGATATGCAGTATTTGGAGAAACCTGAAAGGAATCACTTTTCCAGTAACCTGCATCTGTTGCTCCAACAGAAATAGCTATGGACCTGACTCCTGTTCTTTTGTCATCTACGGCCCAGGAGAAGACAGGGCTTCCGCTTAAAACAACATTTGACCAGTTATCTGGAGAGCTACTTCCCTCTTCAAACGAAGGGTTTGGAACAAGGTTGGGGAAGATATTGGGTTCAGCAGGAATGGTTGCCCAGACAGTATCTGCCCCCACATAAGGAGAAATTATGGTAAAGGTGCATACGCCACCTGCGCCACTTGATTGGGAAACAGGAATGATAGTGTCATATCCAGACCCACGGCCTGTAACAAGGGTTACAGTTTTATTGAGCGCAGCTCCGTTTGCATCCCTTACATATACCACTGCAGTGGCCGGACTTGTTCCATCAGCAGGAGTTGATGGACTTATAACAATCCGGGAGGTATACTGCGAGACCTGTGCAAATATTATTGCAGGAATAAAAACAGGCCCGGACAACCCTGCAAATAGAAGGATTGCACTCAAGGTAAAAAGTTTTCTTCTGTTTCTCTTCATCCGCTTCCTGACGATTAGTTTTATGCTTTTTCCTTTTTAAACCTCTCCAGTATATTTAATAAATATTATATGAGATTTTATAAATTTGTCAAGTAAATTCCTTATTTTTTAATTCTTTTTTTATTTGTTGGTAGCTGGCTCAAGAAATCTGCAGGGACAGGAAACTTCTTCTTAAAAGAAGACTGATTTACCACTTATTAACTTCATACTGAAAAAATCGTATTTTCATTATACCATAATTTTGCCTGTTTGTCAAGGAAAATTGCCAAAATAGGCCTGACTATTTAATCTGTGCCCTGAATTTCACCTGTTTCTGCTGACCGGGCCCAAGGGTGTTGAACTTCCAGCGCAGGCCCTTTACATTTGTAGCACCATAAGGAGGAGTGCTGCCCAAGGGCTGCCAGGTTGCAAATGTCGGGTCAGTCGTATATGTCCAGGAATCAGCATAAGTAGCAGTGTCCATATAGATGTAAGCCATTGTATTGCTATTTATTCCTGCATCAAATGTGACTGTGTCGGTCAATATAAGGTTAGTTCCTGTCACTTCCCCTGAATTTGTGAGCACAAGCCTGTATTCAATTGTGTCCCCCACAAGTGCATTGACAGTGGTTGTATTCTCCTGTCCTGTGCGTACACACTTCACCCATTTCACCACTGAAACCTTTGGTTCGCCGATAACCACAATAAGCTGTGTATCTATTGCAAGCCCCTGCCTGTAAACTGTAATGGTATGGGTTCCTGGTGTTGTATCCTTATAATAAAATACCCTTGTTCCAGAAAGGAGATAAATATTTGTTGTATCAACCCAGGTTGCAGTGTCTGTTGAGAATTTGCCTGTTGCAGATGAACTTAAAAGTGTAATTGTATTGTTAAATGACACATCTATTCCTCCACTATTTCCCTGTGCCTGAACCGCAATAGAATCAGATGCCATACCTGTATAAACTGTTCTGAGCGGGGTTGCAATTTTCAGACGGGTTGCAGTAAAGTATATATTTGCCCTTTTCTCATAACTTGCCTTTATTTCTTCTGCAGATAATGCACGATTGTAAATACGGATTTCATCCATAATGCCTTTGTACCAGATATCTGCCCCTATCCTTATTACATCTACATTATCTCCTATTTGACCAGGGGCAGAGAGAGGACCTGCAAGCAGTGTGCCATTCTTGTATATGCTCAGGTAAGAGCCGTCATAAGTTGCAACTATATGCTGCCAGGAATTGAAATCTATTGAATTGTCTG
>Ga0272448_1001521_pt1 | contig 30758 bp, 23 predicted proteins | sample YNPCB0191_FD_202220 | JGI IMG/M metagenome (GOLD analysis project Ga0272448, IMG submission 202220) | Hot spring sediment microbial communities from Yellowstone National Park, WY, United States - YNP-CB-019-1 | ecosystem: Environmental > Aquatic > Thermal springs > Hot (42-90C) > Sediment...
TCGTGGATTCGAATTCGATTTCGCTGCCGACAAAGCCGATCCAGCGGTTGACCAGACGTCCCCACAGGCCAGACCTGAACCGCGCCCCATCGACCCAGATCAGCCGCCCGCGCTCGTCCAGCACGCGGCGGAGCTCGGCGAATGCAGATGGATCGTTGACAAAGCCCGGCGGAAATGTCATCACCACTGAATCGAAAGCGCGGTCCGGGAACGGCAGCGCCTGCGCCCGGGCGCGGGCGAGCGGCAGACGGATGCCGGCGCGCTGCACTTTTCCGCGCGTGATGCTGAGCATCGAGGCGGAGAGATCGACGCCGATGGGCGCATAGCCCGCCGCGTGCAGATCGAGCAGCAGGTTGCCGGTACCGCACGGGACTTCGAGGATGCGCGTGCCGGCGACGCGCGGGATCGCCGCGCGCGTCCACTGGCGCCAGCGCCCGCGCGAGACCAGCGCGCTGACAAAATCGTACGTGAACGCGAAAGGATTGTAGAACAGGTGAAACGCTAGGCGCAGCGCGTGAACCAGGATTCGCCGGATCAACATCGGAACGGATTATACATATAAAGCGACCGCCCGCCAATCGCCAGTACTTTGATTATTCACGAATCTGTATGCCCTCGATGACTGGCAAGACGTGTGCCATCATCAGCCAGTACTCCGGTAGCGTACCCAAAGTACTAGAGACGCGCGACCGGGTTTGTGATAAGATACGGTTGGAAATCAGAGAGCGCTTCCCCCGGCGCTTCTGAAAACAAAAACTCAGGGTTCCTCCTCCCCCTGAGTTTTTTGTTTGTGTGCGATTCTCGCGGGGCGAGACTTGTCCCTGCCCTGAGCGACCACACGGGGCGCCGCTATTTTTCGCGCTTGAGTGCCACCATGGTCACATCGTCAAAATAGATGCCCTCGCCGGCAAATTCGGTGACCGCGCGCGTGATTTCATCGACGATACATTCCACCGGTTGATGTGCGTTCGTCATGACCAGGTTGGCGAGTCGATCCGTTCCGAATTCCTCCTCGCGCGCGTTGATCGCATCGGTCACGCCGTCGGTGTACATCAGGACCAGGTCGTCGGGCGCCATTTCGATGGTATGCTCTTCCAGCGCAATGCTCGGCATCACCCCCAGCGCCACCCCATGCCCCTTGAGCGTCGTCAGTTCTTTACGCGCGGCGCGATAGAACAGCGGCGGGTTGTGCCCCGCGTTGACGTACGTCAATCGATGCGTGTCCGGGTCGAGCACCGCGTAAAAGACGGTGACGAACATCTCCGAGCGTGCGTCCGCGAGGATCAGATCGTTCGCGCGTTCGAGCGTTTCGCGCGCGGTCGGTTTGCCGATCGCCATCGTTCGCAGGATCGTGCGCGACAATGCCATGAACATCGCCGCCGCCATCCCCTTGTCGGACACGTCAGCGATCAAGATCCCTTGCCGCCCACCGTGCAGCGAGACGAAATCGTAAAAGTCGCCGCTCACCTCGCGCGCGGTCTTCCACTCCGAGCAGAGCTGATAGCCGCGCACGCTGGGGCACGCGTCCGGCAGGAAACTCTTTTGGATTTGCCGCGCCAGCCGCAGTTCGTATTCGAGCCGCTTTTTCTCTTCCGCGGCTTGGCTCAGCCGTGCGCCCTCGATCGCGACGGCGGCTTGGTTCGCGATGCCCATCACCACTTCAATTTCGTGTGACGTGAACCGGCGCGCCCGCGCGCCCTGATCGACCACCAGCGCGCCGACGATCTCACGGCGCGTCATCAGCGGCGCGATGAGGAGCGAGCGAATGCCGAAGGTCTGCATAAACTCCGGGCGCAGCAGCGGACTGGCGGCGGTGTCCGCGATGACCAGCGGCGCGCGGTCGCGGTACATCTTGGCAAACGCGAATTGATCGTCCGACCGAAACTCAAATTTGAAAAACTCTTCCTGCAATTCCTTGGACAACCCGTACGCCTTTGCGGGGATGAATCTATTTTCGGATGGATGATACATCAAGACCGCGCAGCGCGCGACGCCGACAAGCAGCGGTGTGATGCGCACGACCGTCTCCAACGCCTCGTCCAGATTGTTCGTCGCGGCGAGGTTCTCCGACACCTGCAGCATCACGTTGAGATAGTACGCTTCCTCCCGCTGCGATTTGAACAACCGCGCGTCCTCGACCGCGACGGCAATCTGCGCGGCGAGCGTTTTCAGAACAAACAGGTCTTCATCGCCAAACGCATTCAGTGTATTGCTCTCGACATCTAAAACGCCGATCACCCGGTTGCCGATCGTGAGCGGCACGACGATCTCCGAGCGCGTCGAATCGACCTCCATGTCCGGATAGGGAACAAAGCGCGGCTCCTGACTTACATCGCCAACGATGAGCGGTTCGCCCGTCGCCGCGACCCAGCCGACGATGCCTTCCAAGCCAATGCGATAGCCCACGCCGCGCTCGCGCCATTCCGCCCCGCGCGGGTGCGTGCTGGCGCGGAAAACGGCGTAGCCCCCGTCGACCGTGAAGATGTGCACGTGGGTATATCCAAAACGCTCGCGGATCTGATTCACCAGTTTTTGCAGCAGCTCATCCAGATCGATGAGCGCGGCGACCTGGCGGCTCACTTCGCTGATCGTCGCGAGCTGCCCGGCGCGCTTGCGCTCGGTCGCGTAGAGGCGCGCGTTTTGGATCGTGACCGCCGCTTGTCCGCACATCGACGCGAGATTGCGACCGTGAATCTGAACGTAGGCGCGCGGGCGCGCGGCGAAGAGCGACAGCACACCGATGAACTCGTCGCCGGCGAACAGCGGGACCAGGAGCACGCTGCGCGGCGCGCGTCCGTCGATTTGCACGGCATTGCCCGCGGCGCTACACGCGCCGGTCGCGTCCAGCGGCTGAACGAACGCGTGCGCCAGATCGACCGCGCGCACGGGGTCGCGGTGAGTCGAAAAATAATCAAAGACCGGGCTGGGACGCGTTTCGTACGGATGACGCACTGTCTGGGCGGTCGCCTCCAGCGCGAGCAACATGCTTTTCTGCTCACGTTCGCCTTGCACCAATTCAATGCGGTACAAATCCGCCGGCGCGATTCGACGCGCATGCTCGTACAGCAGATCGATCACTTTTTCCGAATCGAACATCGCGCGCGACAACGCATAGCTGAGCTCGTTGATCGCCTGCATCTCCGCACGGCGTCGTTCTAGGTCGAGACTGGCGTCGGCAAAGCGCTGCACTACGACCGCGGTGCCGACCAAGCCCAAAGCGATCATCAAGGACATTTCGATGTTCAGGTCCGCATAGACGACCGCGATGACGATCGCGAACGGCAGCGGCAGCAATTCGATGAAGAGGGAATAAAAGTAAATGGCGCGCAGGAAATTCACCAGCGCCGTTGCGCCGCCGCGCAGAAATTCGAGCAATCCCCAACCGATGTGATCGACGACGAACCACGCCAGTGCCGCCGCGATCACGGCGGGCAGCATGGCGAAGGTGAACGTGTGCGGCGCGAAATCGGCGCCCAGCATCAAGTACAGCTGACTGCTCGCATACGCCATGCCGATCTTCAAACCCGCGTTGAACATCGGAATCTCGATGAGCTCGTGAAACGTGTGTTTGTCGCGCCGCAGCGCGTTGAGAAACAGGTAGAAGAACCCGCTCGACGCGGCGACCCACGCGCCGAGCACGGGACCGAAACTGAAGACGGCGGCGAGATCGATGATGCCGACGAGACTGTGCGTGACCTGTGGCGCGGCGTGAAAGCCGGCGCGTTTGAGAATGAACGAGAGCACGGCGAAGAGGAACAGCGGGATCGCGTCCACTTCGAGCGCGCGCCAGTCCGTCAACGCACAGAGCGCGCCAACGCCCATCGCGCCGAGCGCGAGCGAGTAAATCGTAGAAGGAAGAGAATGACGAGTCATTCCATTACAACGTTTGAACGTTCGGACGTCTCATCGCGCCATCGCGTCTGAGAGTGCTTTCAACGAATGGTCATACCGGTATTGGATATTGAAATGCCCGTCGTCGAATTCTTCGTGGAGGCATGGGATGCCGCGCGCTTTTAGCCGCTGGGCGAAGATGCGCGCGCCGTACTGCAAATTGAATTCGTCACGCAAGCCGGCATCGAGGTAAATCAATCGCAGTGAACGCAGCGCGTCAAGGTGTTTGTCGATTAGATACACCGGGTCCCATTCGAGCCAGCGCTGCCAAACGTCCTCACGCAGTTCGCCGGTCTCGGGATCGAAGGGTAGATCGAAACCGTGCGGCGCGGCGGGGTTCGGCGAATAGCACGCCGCCATCGCGACGACGTTGAGCGCATCGTGAAAATTCTTGTCCTTCGGGCGAATCGTCGGAATCTCGTCCCAGAATTTGTCCAAGCCGCCGAGTTTCCGCAGCGCGCCGATCGCGCGCACAATATCCGGCTTGTAGCAGTACTCGAAATACATATCGCCGCTGTGCGATGCCATCAAGCCAAACACACCCGGGTGGCGCATCGCGAGGATGACGCTGCCGTACCCGCCGGACGATTTGCCGACGACCGCGCGATGGTCGCGATCCGCAATCGTCCTATACCGGTTATCGACGAACGCGACGAGTTCTTTCACAACGTGGTCTTCGTACTGCCCGACCGCGGACGAGTTCAGATACTGGCTGCCGCCGATGCGCGTAAAACAATCCGGCATCACGAGGATCATCGGCTGCACCGCGCCCTCCGCGATCAGGCGGTCCATCCGCTGCGGCAGTGTTTCGTCCCACGCCGCGTCGTTGAGCAGCATCGTGCCGCGCCCGGTAAAGCCAGTCAGCACGAAGACGACCGGGTAGCGCGCATTGCCGCTCTCGTAGCCCGGCGGCAGATAGACCGGCACGCGGCGCACTAACGGATCGCCGAGCGGATTGCCGCGCAGCGCGTCGCTGGTGACGCTTTCGATGATGACGGTGCCTGAGGACATGCTGCTCCTTTCTGCCGATCGACCGGCTCGATTCAACTACCGAGTATACCAACCAAACCTGCCCGCGTCAAACAGGCGCGATGGATTCTCGCACCAGAAAAGAAAAACGCCGATGCTCCAAACATCGGCGTTTGTCCCGCGCGGCAAGTTCAGCGCGCGATCATTTTCCATCACCGCGGCGATTTTCCCCGCCGGGCAAAGTGGACTTGAAATCAGGCGGAACAGGAATCGTCAGCGTTACCGTGGGCTGAAGCGATGGCGCGGGCACCGGAATAATCGGTGCCGGCGACAGTGGCAATTCGGGTGCCCGCGGCGTCTGCTTCTCATGTTCCAAATCGGGTCGGCGCGGCGATTCTGTCGCTGCCGGCGTAGCAATGGGCGGCAGCGCCGGCGCGTTTGCCGGCTTGGGTTTGGTCGCTGGCGGTCCCGGCGGCGCGGTGGAAGGCTGAAGCGAGAAATGCTCGATCGCTTTCCGGGACGCTCCGAGCGCGTCTTCGACTGCCTGCTTCGCGCTGGCTGGGACATGGATAGTGCGGAGTTCTTCCTGCTGACGCGCGAGCGATTCGACGATCCCTCGATTCGACTGCGCCGGCAGAACCGCGATCGCCGCGTTCACTTGCGCGCTGTACTCCATCAGCGCCTGCTCCGCCATTTGCTCCTGCCCGCGCTGGGACAGAGCGATCGCTTCCTTGAGCCGTTGATCCGCCAGCGCCATGTGAACGCGCGCCTGGCTGTCGGGCGTAGTCGCCAGGGCAAGCTCAATCTGCTCGACCGCGCGTTTGACCGGATACAGCGTGCTGCCCGGCAGACTGGTGCTCGCCGCGTAGGTGACGCCGCCGGTGAGCGCGAGGCACAGCAGGACGAGGATCAACGCGGTGGCGGCATACTGCAAATTTCCACCGAGCGCTAGCCAGCGTGTGCGCTGGCGCGCGCCCGTATGGGCGGGCGGCTGAAGGCGCAGCAAGCGCGCGCGCGTTGCCTGCTTGAACGCCGCGGAGGGCTGAACCGCCGGCGTGGCTTCCAGCGCCATCGCTGTTTCCAAAAGCGGCTTGAGTTCGTCTGCCAGGTCCGGATACCGGGCAAGGCAATCCGCGATCGTCGCGCGTTGCGCGCGCAGGTCCGCCAGACACTGATCAAGAATCACATCGTTCACGGCTGCGCTTCCTGGCGGAAGATCCGCTGCAGCGTGTCAAGCGCGCGGTGCTGCAAAGCGCGCACCGCGCCTTGCTCTTTGCCGATCAAGCGCGCCACTTCCGCCGTGCTATAACCTTCCAGAAACTTGAGGATAATCACTTCTTGCTGCTCATCGGTGAGTTGAGCAATGGCTTGTTTCACCCGCTCACGGGTCAGGCGCTGCTCTGCCAGATCGTCCAGCGAAGCGGCGCGTTCATCTTCGAGCGGTACATCTTCAAGTAATTCCGTCGCGCGGTGAGTCCGGAAATGGTCCACGACCGCGTTGTGTGCGATGCGATAGAGCCATGCCGAGAAGGGGCGTTCGGTCCATCGATATTTGCCGATGTTTTCCCATGCCTTGAGAAAAACTTGCGCGGTTAAATCTTCGGCTTGAGCACTCGTTCCGACTTTGTAATGGATGTAGCGATAGATTTTGTCGACGTACCGATCGTAGAGCAGCGTGAATGCCCGGGAATCGTACCCGATGGCACGCTGCACCAGCAATCGTTCATCATCCGACATCGTTCAGTCCTGCCGGTGAGCGTTGCCGTTCACCTTGTACAACGACGAATCGTTCAACTCCGATACGCTTGTGGTGGCTATCATAGCTTATTCATTGCGTCACGTCAAGGAATTGCCGTACCCACTCCGTAACACTTGGTCGATGGACTTCGTTATATTGGGTGAAGGGGAAGATTCGTCCATCGCTTGGACGGGGACATTGGCGTAAGCGCGTCCAAACGTCCTGAAAAATCAAAACACCCACAGGAGGTTGTATGACCAGTCTGAAACTGCTCCTCACCCTCGTTCTCTCATTGGCATTGGGCGCCACCGGCGTCGCGACCGTATCGACATCCGGCAACGCGGCGAGTCATCTCGACGCCGCGATCACTCGCGCCCGGACGGCACTCGAATTGGCGACGCAGGCGCAGGTGGGCACGCAGATGCAGACGCAAGCCGGCAAAAGTACCGTCAACACCGGGGCAGGCGTCCAAACACGCACCCAGGCGACCGTGAACGCGCCAGTCAATGCGCCGCATCCGTCGAACGAAAAAGCAAACGCGAACAGCCAGAAGAACGTAAACGCGGCAGCCAACTCATCCGCCAATACGGCGGTCACGACGGACTCGGCGCAAAACGCCGACGCCTCCCTCAAGGTTGCCACGGCGATCGCAGACGAGTTCGGCGTCGCCGTCAACGATGTGGTCGCACTGCACAACCAGGGCTGGGGCTATGGCGACATCGCCAAGCTGTACGAGATGGCGAAAGCGTCCGGCAAGTCCGTAGCAGACATCGAGGCGATGCGCGCCGGCGGCAAGGGCTGGGGCGAAATCGCCGCATCACTCAATCTCCCGGTCAGCGGGTCGGGTGCCAATCTCGGAGCCATCATTTCCGGGCGAGGAACGTCAGGGCAAGGGCACAAGTAGAACGAATCAGCAAAAACGCCCGAGGTCTCGCGTCACCCGAGACCTCGGGCTCATTTCGTTTGTCGATTGATTGAGGCTGCGGTACGCCGTCACGCTGGAAGGTCGCGAAGGCTCATCGTATCCACCGTCTCGTTGTCCGCTTTGAACGTGAACGTCGCCTCGACGCGCTCGCCGCTCAGGATGCGCGGCAGCCAGTCCGCGTCGTCCGCCCACATCCGGTCGAACGGGATCGCGTCGATGCGGCACCAGAGTGGCTTCATCTCGCGCGTTTCCACCGGCTCGCCGCGCCACCGCCGGACGATGAAGACGTGGACGACCTGATTCCATTCCGGTTTGGCGGGAAAGTAAAACTCGAGCCGCGCCACGCGCGTGAGGTCAGCGATGGCGGCGTCGATGCCGGCTTCTTCGCGCAATTCGCGCACGGCGGCGGCTTGAATCGTCTCGTTGATTTCGATCTTGCCGCCAAAGCCGTTGTACTTGCTGCTGCCGAATCCGTTCTTTTTCCAGCCCAGCAGAATTTCCGCCGGCGGGTCGCCGCGGACGAGAAAGACCAGGGTTGCCTCTTGCATAGTAAATCCAATTCGCGGAGACGCGGAGAAAATCGAAACTGGCGCTCGCGGTATCTCTGCGGTCAGAGGGGTTTCTGCCTCCCGAGGCGCGCGAGCGCAACGATCGCGATGAACACCCAGACGAGATTGACCAATGTCGACGGGTACGCGCCCCAATAAATCGTGTTCACGATCAGGAACGCGCCGCCGACGAGATTCAACGCCTGATACGCCGCCGAATCCCCGCGCAGGCGGTTCAGCGAGACTAGCGCGTACGCGGCGATGACAGCGGCAGAGCCAAGCCAGCCGAGCAAATTGACGAGCAACGAGAAACTCATTCCGCGGGTTATTCCTTCTGCTCTTCTTCCTCCTTCAACACGATGACGCGGAACGCCTCCGCGGCTTCCAGCCCCTTTTCCTTGCCCTCGTCCTTCGCCCACTCGCGCATCATTTCGCTCGGATCCCAGTCGCCAATCTGGCTCTTGTGTTCCTTCAGCGCGGCGATCTTGATGTCCAATGACCCGGCAATGTCGATGTACGTCGTCGGTTTCTCCGAGCCGTGCACAAAGACCTGCTTGACCTCGTGCGGCTCATAGCCCTCGATCAAGAGTTCCGGAAAAATGAACCGTGTGCCCGCGGATGGAAACACCGCGTCCAGCGCGGCATCCGCCGCGACGCGGTGATCGGGATGATTCATGTAGCTATCGCCGTAAAAACGGACGGTCGGATCGCCGCAGACGACGACGTCCGGCTTGTACTTGCGGATGAGACGCGTCAGATCGCGCCGCAGATCGATCGAGGGTTGCAGCGTGCCGTCGGGATAATTCAGGAAGATGACTTCTTTGACGCCCAGGACGCGGCACGCATTGCGCTGCTCCTCGATGCGAATCTGAGCGAGTTTTTCTTTCGTCATCTCCGGCGGTGTGTGATTATTCGAGCCCGCATCGCCGCTGGTGATACACACGGAGATGATTTCGCTGCCGGCGCGCGCCCATTTCGCCAGCGTGCCGGCGACGGTGAACTCTTGATCGTCCGGGTGCGCGTGGATCGACATGACGCGCGCGGGTGCTGGCGGCTCCTGGAACGCCTCCGCCTTGTGGACGGCGCGTTCGGGAACGGACGAATCGCTGAGAGTCGGTTTGTCTGGCATAATTCCTCGCTTAGTTATTTTTCTTTGTGCCTTTGCGTCTCCGCGGTTGGTTCTAGGACATCAACCTGAAAGGGCGCGGTGTCAAGATTCCAAACCCAGTTTGTCGGTATCTCAGCATCGGGTTGCGCGAAGCGTACAACTTTTTCATGTTGCTACGCTACATCGCTGCGCGCGAGCCGGGCACGGCGACCGAGTGGATCAGTTCGTCCACCACTGCGCGTGGATCGACGTTCTTCAAACGCGCGGCGGGACTGACGATCAAACGATGCGCAAGCGCCGGCTCGGCGAGTGCCTTGATGTCATCAGGGATAACGTACTCGCGCCCCTCGATCGCCGCGCGCGCCTGCGCGGTCTTGTACAGCGCGAGCGAACCGCGCGGGCTCGCGCCGAGATAAATGTCCGGGTGTTTGCGCGTCGCTTCGATCAGCGCGAGGATGTACTCCTTGACGAGCGGATCGACGTACACGTCCTTCACCGCGCGCTGCGCGTCGAGCAACTCTTGCGCGGTCGCGACCTGGCTGATGCTGTCGATGGGATGCGCGTGCCGTTGCGCGTCGAGGATCGCCATTTCGTCTTTGACCGCCGGATAGCCCAGATGAATCCGCAGCATAAAGCGGTCGAGTTGCGCCTCGGGCAGCGGAAACGTGCCTTCGTACTCGATGGGGTTTTGCGTCGCCAAGACGAGGAACGGCTGCGGCATCGGATAGGTGACGCCATCCACGGTCACCTGCCGCTCTTCCATCGATTCGAGCAGCGCGCTTTGCGTCTTGGGCGTCGCGCGGTTGATTTCATCTGTCAGCACGATTTGGGCGTGCACGGGACCGGGACGAAATTCAAACTCGCGCGTTTTCTGATTGAACACGCTCACGCCGGTCACATCGCTGGGCAGCATATCCGGCGTAAACTGAATGCGCTTGAACGAACAGCCGAGCGATCGCGCCATCGCACGCGCGAGCATCGTCTTGCCAACGCCGGGCACGTCCTCGATCAGGACGTGTCCCTGGCACAAGAGCGCGACGAGCGTCAGCTCGATCTCGTTGTGCTTGCCCAGGATCACCCGCTCGACGTTCGCGCACACTTTTTGCGCGAGCGTCTGGACGATCTCGATGTGGGGGGGTGTCTTTGTTTGCACGTCCACTACCTCTGGATTCGTGTTTGGCATAGCTGGATTATACCCGGAAAAAGACAAAACGGAAAGAGCAAAATTGCTGGTGATCTGTCCTTTCGAGCGGAGCGAGAAATCTCCAGCCACGAAAACGAGATTTCTCGCGGCACCAACCGCTGCTCAAAATGACAGACTCGCGTTTGGGGTAATCACCCCTCATTCCACGTTGACAGCTCGACTGAGTTGTGATAGCATAGGCAGCGTAAATCAGGACGGACAGGTACACTCGCGCGTCAAAGGAGACTCTTCATGGACCAAAAGTCGCGTTCGGAAAAAATGGTGCAGCGTCTGCGCGATTTTCGCGGGTCAATCCCCGATGTCGAGGCATCGGCGGTCGTGAGTGCGGACGGATTGATCGTCGCGTCCGACCTGCCCGCGGGCGTCGAAGAAGATCGAGTCTCGGCGATGTCCGCCGCGATGCTTTCGCTGGGCGACCGGATCGCCACCGAACTGCGCCGCGGCGTGCTCGATCAGGTGTACATCCACGGCGAAAACGGCTATGTGGTTCTGATGTCTGCCGGCGAGGAGGCGGTGCTCACGGTGCTGGCGCGCAAAGAAGCGAAACTCGGCTTGATTCTGTACGATATGCGAAAGGCGGCGGCGGACATCTCGGCGATGATTTAGTCGCCGACCCCACCAACGGAAATCACTGTCTCGAAAACACGGAGCGTATCTGCCCCGTGTTTTTGTTGTGAGGTTGCGATGACCAAATTCATCTTTTGCACCGGCGGAGTCGTCTCATCGGTCGGCAAGGGCGTGACGGTCGCGTCGATCGGACGCATCTTGAAAGCGCGCGGCTTGCGCGTCTCGATCCAGAAACTGGACCCGTACATCAACGTCGATCCCGGCACCATGTCGCCGTACCAGCACGGCGAAGTCTTTGTGACCGAGGACGGCGCAGAGACCGATCTCGACCTGGGACATTACGAACGCTTTGTCGATGAAAACCTGACCCGCGCGTCGAACGTGACGACCGGGCAGGTGTACGCGGAGGTGATCGCCAAAGAACGCCGCGGCGATTTCCTCGGCGGCACGGTGCAGGTGGTGCCGCACATTACGAACGAAATCAAGCGCCGCATCGGTCTGGCGGCGAAAGAGTCCGGCGCGGACGTGCTGATCGTTGAAGTCGGCGGCACGGTGGGTGACATCGAAAGTCTGCCGTTTCTCGAAGCGATCCGTCAGATGCGCAAGGACATCGGGCGCGAGCACGTGATGTACATCCACGTCACGCTCCTGCCGCACATCGGTCCGACCGGCGAATTAAAGACCAAGCCGACACAGCACAGCGTCAAGGAACTGCGCGCCATCGGCATCCAGCCGAACGTCATCATCTGCCGCTCCGATTACCCGATCGAAGACAGTCTGCGCGACAAGATTGCGCTCTTCACCGACGTGGAGAAAGAAGGCGTCGTGCCACTGGTCACCGCGCGGAACATCTACGAGGTGCCGCTGATCTTGGAAGACCTGGGGTTAGGCAAGTTGCTGGTGAAGGAACTCGGCTTGCCCGACCGCGCCCCCGACCTCGACGGCTGGCGCGCGCTGGTGCAGCACATCAACGCACCGAAGGAATCGGTGCGGATCGCGGTGGTGGGCAAGTACGTCGAACTGCCGGACGCGTATATCAGCGTACGCGAGGCGCTGTTCCACGCGGGCTTGGCAAACGACCGCGCCATCGAGATCGATTGGATTCTGTCCGAAGATTTGCAGCGCGACAAGTCGTTTGACCGGCTCGCGCGCGCGGACGGCATCGTGGTACCGGGCGGCTTTGGCGAGCGCGGCATCGAAGGCAAAATCCTCGCGGCGCGTTACGCGCGCGTGCACAAGGTGCCGTACCTGGGGCTGTGCCTGGGAATGCAGGTGATGTGCGTGGAACTGGCGCGTTTCACGCTGGAGAGCGACGAACCGAATTCGACCGAGTTCAACCCTGCCACGCGCTATCCGGTGATCGATCTGATGCCGGATCAGCGCAGCATCTCCGACCTGGGCGGGACGATGCGGCTGGGTCGTTATCCGTGCAAACTGATTCCCGGCACCGCCGCGGCGCGCGCGTACGGGCAGGAGATGATCTCGGAACGGCATCGCCACCGTTTCGAGTTCAACAACGCGTACCGCGAACTACTGAACAAAGCCGGCATGGAATACAGCGGCTTGTCGCCGGAGGGGACGCTCGTGGAGATTTCGGAATTGCGCGACCACCCCTTCATGGTCGGTTCGCAATTCCATCCGGAATTCAAATCGCGTCCGGATCGTCCGCATCCGCTCTTCCGCGAATTCGTGCGCGCGGCGGTGCAGAATCAGCGCGGCGGGAAGCAAGAAAAACTGCCGATGTGAGGGAAAAGAAAACGCGTAGAAAGAGCCGCATCCATGCCTACGTGTTCTCTGGGCTTCGGGTTTGCGCTTCCTTCAGATGCACGGTCACGGTCCCGTCCAATTCCAGCAACGCGCGGTCAATGCGCGGGATATCCTCCCAATCCAGATCATGCTTGCGCAGCGCGCGGTGTAATTCCTCGATCGTCATGACCTCGCGTCGCAGACTGGGCTGAATGATCTTGCCCTTTTCGATCAGCGGAGTGGGACTGCCTTCCAGCACGCGCGCCAGCCACGGAAAGTGGAAAGTGACGCGCGCGAGCACGCCGTTCAAAACGAACAGCGTCAGCGCGCCGATGAGTCCACCGCCCAACGAATTATCGGCTCCAATCATCGCGTTTTGCAAGACGTTGCTGATCGTCAGAAGGACGATGAGGTCGAAGGGCGTCATCTGCCCCAACTCGCGTTTGCCGGCGAGCCGAAACGCGATGAGCAGAAATAGATAGACGACGACGGGGCGGATGATCTTTTCGGCAATCGGAATCTCCGGCATCAGAAAATGCATGACTGCCTCCAAAACGGAAATTTGCGCGCTGGCGGAAATTCGTCAATCGTGATAAAATAAAGATAGTGGCACGTCTGATCGTGACTATGGTATCGACTTCGGATGATGCACAAGGGAAAGGGAGGAGGCGACCTCGCATGCCTACCAGGTTGCCCAAAATGAGCAAGAAAGAAAAACTGAATCTACTCGCGGACATCGAAGACGGATATCGCCCGTTTGACAAGCATGCCCTGGCGCTGCTGCGCTCGCTGCTCGACGACCCGGACGCACAAGTGCGCGCAGAGGCGATCGCCTGCCTCTGGAACGATCCCGACCCGCGCTGGATCGACGTGTTGATGCGCAAAGCCACCGACGATCCGCACTCGGAGGTGCGCACGCACGCCATCTCCGCGCTCGGACGCTATGTTTTTGAAGGCGATGCCGCGACTTACGATGGCTGGGACGGCGACGAGGTCGCCATCACGCCGGCGGATTATCAGCGCGTCACTGATTTCTTGTTCCGCTTTGCGCAGGACCCGGAAGAAGCCATCGAAGTGCGGCGCTATGCGATTGAAGCGCTGGCGTTCCGCTCGGAAGACCCGGAGGTGCTGGATTTGATCGAGTGGGCGTACCACCACCCGGATCGACGGCTGAAAGTGAGCGCGCTGTTTTCGATGGCGCGCAACGGCGACCCGCGCTGGACGGACTATATCCTCGCCGAATTGCACAGCCGCGATACCGAGATCCAGTACGAAGCTGTGCACGCCGCCGGCGAACTGAGTTTGGAAGAAGCAACCGACACGCTGATCGACATGGTGCGCGGCAAGAACGTCCGCAAGCCGCTGCGCCTGCTCGCGATCTACGCGCTAGGGCAAATCGGCAACGAGCGCGCGTACCCCGTGCTGGATCGACTGACGCATTCGCGCGACCGCGACGTACGCGAGGTCGCGCAGGACGCGGTCGAAGAATGGCTCGTCGTCAACGCCGCCGAAGACATGGTCGATGAAGCGCTGCAAGATGAAAATCCGCTGGCGGTCGCGGAAGACAGCGCGATCCCCAACATCTGGGAAGAGGGAATGGGATCGTTTTCAAAGAATTAGCTGAATGACGCAGGGCGGAGGACGAAAGATGGAAACCCTGTTTCAGCCTTCGTCCTCCGTCGCGCGCAGCGGTCCTTCGTCTTCTGTCCTAATATACCTTCGTTCCAGCCGCGCCCCCAGCGCCGTCACGACTTCGTAATCGTTCGTCCCCAGGTTTCTTGCAATTGCTTCCGCGCGAATTTCCTCCGCGCCTTGTTGACCGATCAATACCACTTCGTCGCCCGGCTGCACATCCTCGATCTCGGTCACATCGATAATCGCCTGATCCATCGCCACGCGCCCGGCGATCCGCGCGCGCTGGCCGCGCACAAGCACCTCGCCGTAATGGCTGGGCGCGCGCCGGAAACCATCCGCGTAGCCCACCATGATGACCGCCAACCGCGAAGGTCGCTCCGTGCGAAACGTTGCACCGTAACTGACGTACGTCCCCGCTGGCACCTCGCGCACAGTCGCCACGCGAGTCTTGAACGCCAACGCCGGCACAAAATCCGTCGGACGCGGCACCGCGTTCGACGGATCGAGTCCGTACAGCAGAATGCCGGTGCGCACCAGATTGAAATGCGCCTCACGCAGCTTTAAAATCGCCGGGCTGTTCGCGCAATGTCGATAGCGCAACGGAATCCCCGCGCCTTCGCACGCGGCGAGGACATCGCAGAACTGTGCGAGCTGCTGACGCGTGTACGCCGTGCCCCAGCCGGGGATGCCGTGCGCGTCCGGCGTGTCCGCCATCGAGAAATGGGTGAACATCCCTTCGATCTCGATGTGCTCCAACGCGCGCACCGCCCGCGCCAACTCGACGGCGTGCGGAGGCGTGACGCCCAGCCGCGCCATGCCGGTATCGACTTTGATGTGGACGCGCGCGCGGCGCTCGAGCGCGCGCGCCGCCTCCGAGACCGCGCGCGCGGAATCGTTTGAAAAAATCGTCAGCGTGAGATCGTTCTCGACCGCGGCGCGCGTCCATTCGGGCGGCGTGTAGCCCAAAACCAAAATCCGCGCGGCGATGCCGGCGCGGCGCAGCTCGATGCCTTCGCCGACCGAGACGACGCCGAGCCAGGTCGCGCCCGCGCGCAGCGCCGCGCGCGAAACCTCGACCGCGCCGTGACCGTAGCCGTTCGCCTTGACCATCGCCAGCAATTCCACGCCGGGACCGACAATTTCGATCAGGCGGCGCGTGTTGTGCTCGATCGCGCCGAGGTTGACTTCCACCCACGCCGGGCGCAGCGGCACACGAGGCGCGTCCATCGTCATTCCTTGCTCTTCACCGCGCGGCGTACCATTCGCCGCGCCTGTTGGAAATATTCCGGATCGATTTCGAAACCGACGAAATCGACACCGAGTTCCACGCACGCGACCGCCGTGTGACCGATGCCGAGGAACGGATCGACGACGCGGCGCGTCTTTTCCAAGCCGTGGAGTTGGATGCACATCTTTGGAATCTTGATCGGAAATGTGGCTGGATGCGGACGCTGTGCCGCGCGGTCGCGGATCGTTTCGTACGGCACGAACCAGGTGTTACCGCGGCAGCGTTTGCCGCCGCGTGCGGCGCGCCACCGCGTCACGTTCGATTGGTCCTGGTATTCGACGCCAATCGCCAGCCGGTCGAGTCTCACATCGCCGCGTTTCGTCAGATGGAAAATGTACTCGTGGCAATCGTTCACATAGCGCGGGCTGTTGATCGGCTTGAAATGTCCCACCGAGACGTTGCCGGTGATGCCGGGGTAATCGCCCACATCTTCCTTTTGAATCGCAATCGACTTGACCCAGTGAATCACGTTTTGCAAGATGAAATGCTGCTGCATCACGCCGAGCACCTGAAACGGCACCGCCGGGTCGCTGGGCTTGGAGCCCACGTTGAGGAACAGCGAGCCGTCATCGCGCAAAATCGATTTGACAACGCGCGCCCACTCATCCAGCCAATTCAAGTACGTGTGCCGCGAAATCGAATCGTCGTACCGTTTGTATTTGATGCCCAGGTTGTACGGCGGCGACGTAACGACGACATCGACCGAGCGCGGCGCAAGATGTTCGCGCATCCCCGCGATGCAGTCGGCGTTGTAAAGCATGAGGGTGCGCGAAGATTGTAAAACGTGAAACGCGAAACGCGAACTCGCCATACGATTACTGCTCCACGCGAACTGCTGTCAACACAACCTGATCGTTCGCCCCCACCCATTCACCCGGCGGCGCGGCAAGCGGCTCGTTCGTCAGCGGATTATACATCGCGACGCGCAAGACGTAAGTGCCCGGCGCAACCGAGGGCGGAACGATCAGGCGCACCGGCTCGCGCAGGATTTCGCCCGGCGTCCAGCGCGAGGTGCCGAGCGCGTTGCCGAGCGGTACGTCGTCGGTTGACGCGACCGGCTTGCCGTCCGCCGCGAACAATCCCACGTACAGATGCTCGTCGATGTTCGTCGGCTGCTGAGCTTGCCAATACACATCGACATCGAGCGGCGCACCGGCGCGTACGGTCGCGTGCGCCGGCGCGAACCCTAGCAGCGCGATGCGTCCGCTGAGCAAAACGTCGCGCCGCGTCGCCGTGTCCGGCAGCGCGGTCAGCGGCGCGCGCGCGGTGAGGTAACCCTCCACGAGCGGGAACGATTCCCCGGCAAAACCCTGACTGTCGATGATGCGCCCGTACGTGGCGAGGTAATCGCGAATGACGCCGTTCGGATCGACGACGGTGTCGTACAACCGGAGCATCCAGACGCGCGGGTGCAGCGCAAACACACGGTCGAGCGCGGCGCGCGTTTCGTCCGCGGTCGTCGCGTAGAAATCGGATGCGTGGCTGCCCCAGCCCAGACTCGGGCTGCCGCCAATCGAGCCCGTCTCGAGCACGCTCGCGCCGGCGCGCGGATCGATCGAGTGCGGCGGCGTTCCCAGCGACGCGTCGTTCGGCGGATAATCGATCAAGCGCCCGCGCCACGCGACCGGTAGGTCGGAATAGTAATCGAACGCGGTATAGGTATAGCCCGCGTTGATCAGAATCGCGTCGCCGGGGCGCCAGTGCTGCGTGAGGTAGTGCACCGCGTCGCGCAAGTCGTCGTGCGCGTAGCGCGGATCGAACCAGAAATTGTAATCAGAGTATCCAATCGCCGCGGCGAGCAGCGCACCGCCGGCGAAGATCGCCGTCGCGTATTTTCGGAAATCGATTTTGAGACTAAACACGCGCGCCAGACCGAGCGCCCACAAAATGTAGAAAGCGGGCGAGTAGAGAAAAACATAGCGCACGTGATACAGCGGCTTCCACAGGGACAAGAGGAAGATAACGAGCACCGGAACGAAGGTGTAGCCGAGGAGGAAAACGCCGGAGGTTAGGTGGTTGGGTGGTTGGGTGATGGGGTGATTGCCGTGCCAGAGCGCGATGACGATGAGCACGGCGATGAAAAAGAGGATGGGCCACGTCAACGCGGGATCGAGCGATTGACCGAGCGAGAGCGCGGAGAATGATTCGCCGAGCACGTTGGGCAGCGCCGTGAACGAGCGCCACGGCGGGACCGGCGGATCGGTCGCTTGGCGAAACGCGATGGGAAGCCAGGGAAGGTAGAGAATGAGAATCGCAATCTGGGAGAAAAACCATTGGCGCAAAACGTAAAACGTGATGTGTGAATTTCGAGAGGCGCGGGGCGAGGGGCGAAAAATCCAGACCAGCGCGGCGAGATTCTGAAAGACAAGGAGGAATGCAAAGTAGTAGAGGGTATACATTCCCAGCGCGCTGACGACGGCATACGCAACTAAATCGCGCGGCAGAATTTTCTGGCGACTGGCGACCGGCGACGGGCGACTGAACATGCGCACAAAAAAGTACGTCGATGCCAGCCCCAGCAGCGCGCCCATCGTGTACATCCGGACTTCTTGCGAGTACCACAGATTGTACGGCGACGCGGCAACGAGCAGCGCGGCGAGCACCCCTACCCCTTCGCCCTTCTCCCGTGCAACGGGCGAGGGGAAGGGGGTCGAGATCAACCATTCGCGCGCAACGCGATAGACCAGCGCGATGAGGAGTATATCGAAGAAGAGGGAGACGAACGCGAAAGCGAATTGCGACCAGCCGGCGACCTGTCCCCAAAAGTGCAGCACGTAATAGTACAGCGGCGGATGAATGTCGCCGGCAGTGTGCTGCGTCAGCGCGACGAGGTCTTGCCGCGCGAGAAACGCGCTGACCGTCTCGTCGTACCACAGACTTGCCGCGCCAAGCCGGTACATTCGCAGCGCGAACGCGGCGAGCAAGATAAACGGGAGCAGGCTGCGAGAGGAGATTCTCATCCGCGCGTCGGCGTCCCCAAGCGTACCGCCGCCATTCCCAGCCCCACGTACAACCAGAACAGCGCGACGGAATGCGGGAATGCCAGATTGAAGAAATAGTGATCGGTCAAGCCGCCGATCAGTGCGCCGAGCAACGCACCGGCGACGCCGAGCAGGATCGGCGCGAGAAACGCGTCGCTTGCGACCCGCTGGAACCATGCGCGCGTCACTTGGTAGAAGAACGTGCCCATCGCGATGAGAAATGCGGTGACGCCAACAATACCCATCTCTTCCGCCATCAACAGATACACATTCGACACGCCGAGGTACGTATCGACATCCGGCGAGCCGCCAAAGCCGACGCCGAAAACCGGATAGCGCGAGATCAGCGTGAGCGCATCCTTGTATTCACCCAAACGCATCTGGGTGGCAAGGTCGCTCATCGCAAACGCATCAACAAAATGACCTACATAGTCCTGCGTGAACGGCATCAGCAGGATCACCGCCGCGCCGAGGATCATCAGCGCAATCATCGGACGATAGCGCACCGTGGCGATCACGACGAGCGCGAGTCCCAGCCCTAACATCGCGCCGCGCGAAAAAGTCAGCACCATGCAGACGCTCATCGTCAGCACCATGGCGATCACCCACTGGCGCGGCAGGAGCGGCTGGCTCGCAAAGACCTGCGGCACGGCGAGCGCAGTGACCAGGATCATCAATCCGCCCAGCACGTTGGGATCGATCGAGGTCGAGATGGCGCGCATCGGATTGTTCGGATCGTCTTCGATAAAGCGAAGGACGCCATCGCCGCTGGGATATTTGAACACCCGCAGCGTGGAGAGAAGCTGGATCGACCAGGTCTGCGGAATGAAATACAGGACGATGCCGATCGCGGCAGATATGAAACCCGCGACGATGAGCGCGGTCACGAATCGCCCCAATTGCTCGCGCGTGCGGACGACGTTGACCACGACAAAAAAGAGCGCGATCGAGATGAGCACCTCGGCGAAATGGCGCAGGACGTCCTGGGTGAGCGGCGCGTACGCCAACCCGGCGACGAACGAAAAGACAGCGAGCACGAGAAAGACGAGAATCGGCAAACCGACCGGCGTCGCGACGAATTCGCCGGTCTGCCGCAGCATTCCGCGCGCGAGCCACATCCCGAAGAGCGCGAGCAACGCGAGATCGAGAAACGTCGGATTAAAGCCGATGTTGAGCGGCAGCGCACCGAATGGCAGCAGAACGGCAACCGCGATCACCGTATACAAGCCGAAATCGATATTCGATAGCACGACCGCGGCGGCAATGATCGCCAGCACAATCGCAAACGCGATGATCGGCGAGCCGAACGCGATCACCGCGCCGCCGGCGATGGCGAGTGCGATGCCAAGCGCGAACATGGCAAGCCATTCGCGATGGCGATATTCGATCAGAGGAAAATGCATCTTCAATCTTTTGATGAACGGGCGTCCGCAATCATTTTTCGCTTTTCGCAGGGGGTATTATATCACACGTCGAACATGCTAACAATCAAAATTGCTCATGTTCCGCGCCTTCGGAGTGTGAACGCCATTCCAAACGCAGTCAAAACAACAGTTGCCGCGGAGATTGCCATCCCCAACTTCACTGACCACGGATCGAAAACGAATTCAACTTGCTGCGCGCCCGCGCGCACCGGCACGGCGGCAAGCCCGACATCCGCGCGCCAGATCGGTGCCGGCGCGCCATCGACCGTCGCGCGCCAGCCGGGGTAGTAATAGTTTTCGCTCAACACAAGCACTCCATCCGCCGGCGCGTTCACGCTGACGCGCGAATGTTCCGGCGTGATGCTGTGAAAGTCGGCGGCATGCGCTTGGCGATTGTCGCCGCGCCGCGCCGGCGGCGCGGGCAACGGCGATGTGGTTGCATCGGCAACGTACGCGATATACCACGGATCGAACGCGTCACCCGACATTGCCGCGAGCACCTGCGTATCATTTCCGTTTTGGAGAGCGTACGGCACGAACCACGCGCGCGGCATCGCATTATTCAGCCGCAGCAGCCGCGTGTCACCATCGGTCATCACGATCTCCGCGTTTGCCAAGCCGGGACGCCCGGTGAGGACGTAGCGCACGTTCAAGAGCCGCCACAGTTTTTCCGGCGGCAGATTATCGAGCAGTTCGTTGTACGCCGCGAGGCGGAGCGGACTGATGCCGCCGATTTCATCGAGACGATACGCGATGCCAAAATGACCCGGTTCTTTGCCTTCATCGGCGACGCGAAAGACGCCGCGATCATTTTGAATCGTCTGGATGAGCGGTGTCTCCGGATAGCGCGGGGTGGACGCAGCGTTGTACGCCGGATTGTTGACAGTGAACAAATCAAACGCGATAAACGCGATGGCGAGTGCCGCGAACGTTTGAACGTTTGAACGTTTGAACGTTTGGATTCGCCATGCCACCAGCGCGGTCGCTAGCACGAACAGCAACACCATCAGCCCGGCGCGGTCGGTCAAGAAGGCGAGTCGCCCCGACGCGCGCTGCGCGCCGGCAACGTACAACGTGAACGTCATCATCGCCGCAATGGTGACGCCGGCGGGGAGGAGCGCCCAGGCACGGCGCGCGCGCTGGAAATCGAGTGCCGACTGGAGATCGCGCATACCATAGCCGGCGAGAATCGCCAGCGCAAAGCTGACGACGAATGCGAGGCGCTCTTGATCGCGAAAGAGTGCCCAGCCGGGCGCAAAGAGATAGAACAGCGCGTAAACGAACGCGTACGCGCCGAACGCGACGAGCAGCGAGCCGAGCGCGAACAACGCCCAAAACGTTTTTTCGCGTGTACGCTTTGCGACTAGCGCGAACAACGCGAGCCAGAGTGGCAACACGCCGATGTACAGCGGCGATTGGAACGCGCTGGTAAAGCCGGGCAGAATCATTTGCAACGGATCGATGGTCGGAAAGCCGTTGGACGCTTCTGCCCAACCGATCGTCGCGCGCGTCGAGACGCCCTGGTACTCCAGCGTCGGAATCCACTGCGCGGCGGCGATTCCGGCGGCAATGACCAGCGAAAAAGCAAAAGGCAAAAACGACCAGACAAAATACTTCGCCCCTCGCCATCCGCCGCCTACCCCCCGCCACACGAAGAAGATCGCGCACGCGTAAACGACGAACAAAAACGTCTGTGGATGTCCCGCCAGCGCGGCGATGCCCAGCACGACCCCGGCGGCGAGAAAATCAGGCGGGACGCGGACCGCTGCGCGCGCCCACAAACGCGGATTTTCTTTTTGGTCCGCGTTGATCCGCGTCCATCCGCGTTCTAAAAGCCACAGCGCGAGCGGCAACCAGGTCGCGGTTTCGAGAATCGCGAGTTGCTGTGGCGGGTACGACGTGAGATAGCCACCGAAGGTGAACGTGATCGCGCTGACGAGCGCGGCGACGCGCGAGCCAAGGAGCCGCCGCGCGAACAGGTACGTGAACGCGCCGGCGAGAACGAAATGGAAAATCGCTTCGAGTTCCAAATCGTACAGCGTCAAGTTCGCGCCGCGCGCGGCGACCACCGCGAGCGTCCAGACCAAACTGACCGGATAAAAGATCGCGCTCTGCACATCGGCGAGAAAGGGATGCCCACTGTTCAAGTTTTCGGACCACAGCGGCAGCCGACCCTGCGCGAACGCGCGCGCCTCGTACATCCGAAACATCCAGAACTGATCGCTGAAATCGCCCGGCGGAAAGATCGCGCGGTCCTCCGCGCGCGGCGTGAGGATGCGCCAGAAAAAGAGCAGCACGAGCGCGGCGAGGAGCGCGAGCGCGGCGGCATCTTGAAGTTTGGATGCGCGATGTTGGACGTTGGAGTTCGGCGATTCGGTCATGGGGTGATTGCCACCTGGGTCAGCCCTACTTGGTCGTCTGGGCGATGCGCCACCGGCACGCGCGCGAGCGTTGCCGGGTCGTACAGCCCGACCCCGAGCGAGTACGTACCCGGCGCGGCGTCGGCTTTCAATTCGTGCGCGTCGACGATTAAATCACCGGCGCGCCATTGGCTCGTCGGGTACGCGGCATCGGCGGGCACGCCATCGTGCTGCGCCACCACGCGTCCGCTGGCATCGATCAGGTGGACGAAGACGTGGTAATCTTTCTCGATGGGTTGCGCCGCGCGCCAGAAGAGCACGACCGTGAATGACACCCCCTTTGGAATTCGCGGCGGACTGCTCTGAAATTCGCGCACGCGGTAGCCGACCAGGAGCGCGTTTCCAATGCGCACATTGATCGGAATGATTTTCGATGAAAACTCGCGCGGCGTCAAGTACAACTGGACGGTGAACTCGGCGACGCGCGCGTCGATCGCGCGGTCGTCAAAGCGCGTCAAGTAGGTTTCGACAAAATGATCCGGGTCCCAATAATCTTGCGCCGCCGGGATAAACCAGATGCGGGAATAATCCTGGTTCAACTGCTGCAACGTTTTCGTGTCCGTCGGCGTCGCGAGATAATCCTTGGGCAGCGTGATGACCGGCAATGTCCCGCGCTGGTAATAGATCGGAGACATCTCGGTGAAATTTTGGACGACGATGTCGCCCGGCTGCTGCCGCTCGGCGATGAATTGCGCGAGCGCGCGCCAGTTCGGCGCCTTGGCGTACGCGGGATCGAAATAATAGTTCGCGAGGGCATAGACAGATACGCCGACAAAGAACAAAATGCAGAACGCGGACAGCCAGCGGCGAAATGGGGCAGGGGCAATGGGGAATGGATCAGGGGTTATGGCCGCCAGTCCAACCGCAAACGCGAGATAGTACGCTGGCGCGATGCCGTTGAGGTAGCGCTCCAAAAAGAGCGGACGCCCCATCGAGATGACGTACAGCGCGAGCGTCGGCGCGGCGATGTAGAGAAACAGAAACGCGGCGCGTGAGCGATCCCGCCGCGCGAGGTACATCAAGACCGCGAGCAGCGCGAGCGCGAGCGGCAGCCACAGCCCCGACCTGAGCGCATCGGGCACGGTATCGCTCAACACGAACGACGCCAGCGTGCGGCTGAATTGATCGAGCAACGGCACGCCCTGCTGCGCGCTCCCTTCGCCGTATGTCGTCACGCGGTTCGTGCCCCAAATCACCCACGGCGCGTATGCCGCGACGAGTACTGCCTGCGCGCCGATCCAGCGCGCGAGCGTTTTCCACTGGCGCGCGGGCAAAGCCAACGCCAATACGAAAATGTTCAGCGCGGCGAGAATGAACGTATCGTAATAATGGGTGTAGAGACTCGCCAGCGTGGCGAGGACATACAGCGACAATGCCACCCTGAGCGAAGCGACGGGGCGCGCAAATGGCGAACGCGCTTCTCCGCTCCGCTCAGACTGACAGACCGATTCCAGTCTCCACCATCGCCAGAAAAAAATCAGCGCGACCAAACTCAACGCGGGCCACAGCGTATAATTGCGAACGTCCTGCGAATGCCAGACCTGGTAGGGATTGATCGCGATGAGCGCGGCGGCGAAGAGCGCGACCTTCTCCTTCTCCCGCTTCGCAGGGGAGGATGGGGGTGGGGACATAAACATTTCCCGCGCGAGCCGATACAGCAGCGGCACGCACAGCACACCGAAGAACGCGGAGAAATAACGCGTGGCGAATTCACTCGCGCCGGCGAGCGCGATCCAGACGCGCAGCGCGAGATACACCAGCGGCGGGTTCGGCTCGATGGTGCGAATGCCCTTCCACAACCCATCCCAGGTGCGCTGCACGAAAATCACCGTGAACGCTTCGTCGCCGCGCAGCGAAACAAAATCCAGACGATAGACGCGCAGGACAAATGCGAGGAAGGTCAGGAGAAGAACGGCGATCCAGGCTTTCTTCATTTCTTTCTCGCCACCGCCACAATCGAAAGACCGTACGGCAAGTCCACGCGCGACGCCGCGCGCATCTCGCCGCTGTAGAGGATCGACAACAAGCCGTTCAGCGGGCGCGGCAGCGGCGAGACTTCGGAGCGAATCTTGTGCCCGTTCTCGAGCGCGCGACGGTCGAACACGCGGCGCGTCGCGACGAATGGAAAGAGGAGCGTGTTCACGTACGTCAGCCGTTCAACCGCAAACCCCGCGCGCGATAATTTCTCGCGGACGGTGCGCGCCGTATAGCGCCACTTGTGCCCGACCGCGACATCATGCCGGCTCCACAGCCATCGATATGCCGGCAATTGGACGACGAAGATGCCGTTCGGCTTGAGCACGCGCCCGACCTCCGCGAACGCGCCGATGTCGTCCACGATGTTGCAGATCACGTCGAACGAAACCGCCAGGTCGAACAGCCGGTCGCGAAACGGCAGCTCGGTCACAGATGCCTGCATCACCTTGTCTGCGGCGATGCCGCGCTGGCGGCAAAACGCAATCGCTTGCTCTGAAATATCGACGCCGAGCGTGTCGCCGTACGCCTCCAAGAGTTTTAAATTTGCGCCCGTGCCGCAGCCCGCGTCGAGGATTCGCGGTTTGGGTTGATCCGCACGCAGGTGCCGCGCGAGCAGACCTTTGAGCAGCACGCGCAGCCCGCGGTACCACCAGAACGCGTCCTCCATCTCATACATCACCCGGTATTCGTCCGGGTGCATTAGCATCTCTTCGCGGCTCACGGGGTCAGCGTCTCACGTTCAATTTGAATCTCGCCGAGCGTCACGACATCGCCGAGCGCGTTGCCGGTCGCCGAGTGGTATGGCACGACGCGCAATTGATACGTTCCCGGCGGCGTGTTCGCGGCAATCGCCAAGTCTTGTACGTCGGCGACGATCCCATTCGGCTGCCAGGTCGAACTGCCGGCGCGATTGCCGAGCGGAATCGTGTCCCACTGTCCCACGCGCGCGCCGGTCGCATCGACCAAGCGCACCGACACCGCATAGTCTTCGCCCACCGGCTCGTCGATCTGCCAGTACAGCGTCACGGTGCCCCGCGCGCCCGGCATGATCGACGCGGGCGCGGCATAGCCGCGCAGACGCAAATGCCCGGTAAACGCAATGTCCAACGGATGCTGGATTTCGCTCGCCGCGGCGGTCGGGAATCGCGGCATGAACAACGACAACGCGATCTCAGTGCTCGTGCCGCGAAAATCGGTCCGATCGATCAGCACGCCGTGCTCGCGCAAATCTTTCTCGATGCGCTGCTGCGGATCGTCGAACGGTGCGTGCATCGAAAGAAACCACACGCGCGTGTGGCGCTGGTACGCGTCGCGCACGGCGGCAAGGTCCTGCGCCGGCGCTTCGACGTGATCCGCGCGCAGAATCGGCAGTGTCGTCATCGGCACGAGGTCGTCCGCGTAGTAATGGTACAGCTCCTCGGTGTGCGGCGAATCGAGAATCAGGAAATCGCCGGGGCGGACGTGCGCGCGCAAATACTCCGCCCACGCGCGGTGATCGTCCTTGCCAAAGCGCGGATCGAAATACCAATTGTTGAGCGACAGCGCCGCGCCGATCAAGAACACGCCGAGCGCTGGCGCGGCGACAAGTTTCCACCGCTGCGCGAGCGCGACGATGCCCGCCGCGACGCCGAGGTAGAAGGGCGGGCTGAGCGTGATGAAATAGCGCGAGTTCTGGTAGAGTGGTCGAATGAACGATGCGGCGGCAAGCCCCAGGAGCGGGATCGCGAGAAACGCCAAAAGAAAAATCGCGGCGCGGCGAAAAGCCGCCAACCCAACCACGAACAGCGCGAGCAAGATCACATCGACCCACAAAACCTGTGCGAGATCGACCGTGATGCCGACGCTGAACGAGTTGAGCAGATCGCGCAGAATCACATCGAACGGCACATAGCCCGGTCCGCTGGCAGCGTTTTCGCGCGCGGCTTGTAGGGCGACCGGCACGAGAAAAACCGCCGCGACACTGGGTACCGCCGGCAGCAAGATGAACGGGCGCGCGCGCGGCGTCCGCCCAACCAGGAGCGCGATGAGCGCGGCGTGAAATGGAATCAGAAAGACCGCGTAATAGTTGGTGTAGAGCGCGGCGATTGCAGCGAAGATATAGACAATGATCCACAAATTGAACGCGGACGAACGCAGATCGCCGCGGCTGGTTCTATCATTAGCCGCGTTCGTCCGCGTTGGTCCGCGTCCCACATCGAACGCGCGCGTGAGCGCGTACACGGCGAGCAGACTCCAAAACAAGACCAGCGCGTACGGGCGCGCCTCCTGCGCATACCAGACGTAGAACGACGACAGCGCGCCGAGCAACGCGGCGAGAACCCCCACGCTCTCCCCCGTCTCATGGGGGAGGGGAGAAGAGGGGACGGCAAACCATCGTCGTGCCAGCGCGTACAGCAGCGGCACCGTTGCGACATTCGCAAACACGGAGAGGAAGCGGAGCGCGTATTCGCTCAAACCAAATGCGCCGACGAGAAAATGCAAGATGAGAAAGTAGAGCGGCGGCTGCAAATCATGGGTGACGACGTTCTGGATGAGAATGGTATTCGCGAGGATCGTGCCGATGTTGTGGGTAGCGCGGTAGACGCTGAGCGATTCGTCCCACCAGATCGCCTGCGCGCCAAGCCGATACATCCGCAGCGTGAAGGCGAGCAGCACGATCAGTAGCACCCACGCGCGTTCACCCCATCGCGCGCGCGGTCGCGAAGCGAGCCTCGATCGCAGATATTTCATCGCGCGGGCATTATACCGCGATTGGGGAGAAAATAAAATTCGTAGAGCCAACCTGGCGGGTCGTCTCTACTCTGTATGATGCGAAACGCTCGCGGCTGGCTCGGGGCGCTTTTCCAACGCGGGCATTAATTTGATCACCGATTCTTTCGCGCGCATGGTCGTGTGCTTGACGAGTAGACTGCGCGTGAGCAAGTATTCGAACCCGGCGGCTTGCAAATCGTTCCGCAATCCGCCTTCGTAATCGCGCACGCTGCAATAGATCGGGCGATGCGGCGCCGCCCACAGCAGCGACAGTGCGCCGCACACGAGCGTCTCGCTTTGCTCTTGCGCTTGCGGGTGAAGCCAGAAGCGCAGCCAGTACGCCGCACTGCCGCGCCGCACGCGCACCGCGCCCACCAGCTCGTTCTCCGCTTCGAGGATGTAGCCGGAACCGCTCGACTGATCCCACCAGTCCCCCATTTTACCGCCCTGTCCCTCCGGCGACAACATTCCTTCGGCGATCTGGACCGGGCGCGGCGTGAACTGCGCGTACAACCGCAAGAGGGTCCAGCCGTCGCGCGCGCGCTGGTGGCGCAGCGAGCTCCCCTTGACCAGATTCTTCGGCCACTCGGTCAGACGATAAATATCCTCGCGTGCGTACGACGAAAAACCGGCTTGGCGGAAGACTTCCTCGATGCCGTTGCCGCTGGGAACCTGCGCGAACAATCGCTGTCCGCCGCGCTCGCCGATCTGCCGTGTGCATTCCGCGAGCAGGCGGTACCAAATCGACACAGCGTCTTCGTCCGCGTCGAGCGCGGGCGAGATAAAGACGACGTCGGCTTCCGGACGGCCGCGGCGTTCGCGCGCCTGCAAAAAGCCTATGGCGCGCGAGCGTCCGGTGGCATTGGAGTACAGCACGATCGTCTCGGCGCTCACCATGCTATAGGGCAGACGCGGCGCCAGCGCGGCGTGCAACGGCGTATGCGGCCACAACACCGCACGTTCCAGGTCCAACTGCATTCCGCGCGATTGCAGTTGTTTGACAGCGATCAAATCGTTCAGACTCAACCAGTGCGCCATGGGGTCTCCCTTGCCGGAAATATTTTACCGCAAGAGGCGCGAATTGACAAGATGTGAAAAAGCGGGAAGACGACGAAAGATGAAAGACCCATGATGAAGGACATGCGAGAGTTGCTTCGCCGACCGTCATCCGTCGTCCGTCTTCCGTCTCAGTGTGGTATAATTGAAAATATGGAGGAACCATGTCATCCAAGCCAGACAAGCCATTCGATTCGCGCGCGTATCAGGGGCAGATCGAACGCGAACTCATCCTGGGAGGCATCCTCATCGGCGTCGTGGTGGGCGGCGGACTGATCGCGCTGATCTGGGGCAGTACGGTCTTTGTCAGCGCGATGGGCTGCTTTGCGCTGACGCTCGGACTCGTCGCGGTGATTTGGCTGTTCCTCAAAGTGCTGGAGATCATTTCGCGCGATTGAACAGGTAGGGGCGAGCCCGCGGGCTCGCCCCTACCCGTGTCTATCGCCATCTCCGCTCGCCGTGATGCGCCGCACCTCGATGACATTGGGCAAACGATCGATCTTGTTCAGGATGCGCGTGAGCTGATCCGCGCTGGTGATCTCCAACGTCGCGGTGATGATCGAGATGTGGTCCTTGCGCCCGGCAACAGCGTTCGCCGACGCCATGTTGATGCCTTCGGCGGCGACGATGCCGGAAATATCGTGGATCAGCCCGGCGCGGTCGAAGGCGCGCACCTGCACCTGCACCGGATAGACGCCCTCGTCCGTCTGATTCCAGTCGATCGCGATCAGGCGCTCGCGTTCGCTGACCTCCAGCACATTCTTGCAGTCGCGGCGATGGATCGTAATGCCGCGCCCGCGCGTGATAAAACCGATCACGTCGTCGCCGGGGAGGGGATTGCAGCAGCGCGCCAGATGCTGCAGCAGATTGTTGACGCCTTTGACGGTAATTTTGGTCTCGGGCGTTTTGGGCAAGGGGCGCGCCGGCGGCAGCGCTTTTTCTTCCGGCGCATTCTTCGCGCGCTCGGCTTCGAACAGGCGAACCCCGACGGTCGCAATGCTAATGTCCTCGTGACCGAGCGCCTCCAAGAAATCGTCTGCGCTCTTGTAGTTGAACATCTTGGCGATCTCGTCAAAGTTGCGCTGACCAAAGCCCAGCCGGTGCAATTCCTTTTCGAGAAGCGCGCGCCCCTCCGTGATCGCCTCAGTGCGCGCCTGCTGCTTAAACCACTGCCGGATCTTTTCGCGCGCGCGCGAGGTGCGGACGAGACCCAGTCCCGGGTTCAGCCAATCGCGGCTGGGACCGCCCTTCTTTGCCGTGAGAATCTCCACACGGTCGCCTACCTTGAGTCGATAGTCGAGCGGGACGATACGCCCGTTCACCTTCGCGCCGCGGCAGCGATTGCCGACTTCGGTGTGGACGTGGTACGCGAAATCGATCGGCGTCGCGCCGGCAGCCATTTCGATAATGTCGCCCTTGGGCGTGTAGACATAGACCTGATCCTGGAAATCTTCCGTCTTGATCGATTCGATGAAGACCTGAGCGTCGGAGATGTCCTTGCGCCAGTCCATCAATTGACGCAGCCAGTTGATCTTGCTCTCGAAAACCGGGTCGTGCTTGGCGCCCGGCTCTTTATAGCGCCAGTGCGCGGCGATGCCGAACTCGGCGACCTCGTGCATCTCGGCGGTGCGGATTTGCACTTCGAGCGGTTTGCCGGCGGGACCGATGACCGCGGTGTGCAGCGATTGATAGCCGTTCTCTTTCGGCTTGGCGATGAAATCGTCGAACTCGCCGGGGAGCGGCGCCCACAGACTGTGGACGATGCCGAGCACGACGTAACAGTCGCGCACGTTCTCGACGATGACGCGGATGGCGCGGATGTCGTAAATCTGCTGAAAGTCGCGGCGCTTGCGCACCATCTTGTTGTAGATGCTGTAGATGTGCTTGGGGCGTCCGCTCATATCGAGCGGGCGGACCCCTTCTTCGACGAGGCGCTCGCGCAGAATGGTGATCGCCTGCGCGATGTACGCCTGCTGATCGTCCTTGTCTTCCGCGAGCAGCGTTTCGATCTCTTTGTACTTGTCCGGTTCGAGGTATTTGAGCGAGAGGTCTTCCAGTTCGCGGCGGATGGTGTATATGCCGAGGCGGTTGGCGAGCGGTGCGTAGATTTCCATCGTCTCGCGCGCGATTTTCTTTTGCTTGTCCGGCGGACGCGCGTAGAGCGTGCGCATATTGTGCAGGCGGTCGGCGAGTTTGATGAGGACGACGCGGATTTCTTCCGCCATCGCCATAAACATCTTGCGCAGCGATTCGGCTTGGTTCTTTTCGCCAAAGCGCAAGCCGGACAATTTCGTGACGCCGTCGACGCGCTTGGCGACCTCGTCGCCGAATTGTTCGCGGATCGTCTCCAGCGGGACCGACGTGTCTTCCGGCACATCGTGCAGCAAGCCCGCGACGATGCTATCCTCGTCGAGGTAGAGGTCGGCGAGGATGCTGGTGACGGCGAGGCAGTGGGTGATGTATGGATCGCCGGTGGAACGCATCTGACCGGCGTGCGCGCTCGCGGCGAGCTCGTACGCGCGGCGGATGC
>Ga0272448_1001523_pt1 | contig 30720 bp, 29 predicted proteins | sample YNPCB0191_FD_202220 | JGI IMG/M metagenome (GOLD analysis project Ga0272448, IMG submission 202220) | Hot spring sediment microbial communities from Yellowstone National Park, WY, United States - YNP-CB-019-1 | ecosystem: Environmental > Aquatic > Thermal springs > Hot (42-90C) > Sediment...
CCATAACGATAGCCAAAGCGCTTACTGCCAGCAAACCGAAGAACCGGTATGTCGTTGGCGGTGATGCCCGGTTGATTGCATTTCTTGCAAAATTTGTACCTGAATGGCTGCGCGACCGGATGATAATTAAGCAACTAAAAATATAACAGTTATTTTCCCTTACACAGACTCGCTCCTAAATATTAATAATAAAAGTTTAAATCGATCTTAAAAGGCGTCGAAATCGATATGATCGTTTTCATTTGCATTTTCAGTATATTAGTATATACTTATATTGTGATCGATTCTGAGCAGAAAACAACCGAACTGCAAGCAGCATTGTGCGGCACGTTAGCCGATCCTACCCGTCTTAAATTGATAAAATTGCTGTGCCGGCAGCAACCCCATGCCCTTTGTGTCAATGCCCTCGCAGGTATTTTGGGTGTCAGCCAGTCTGCTGTTTCCCAGCACTTAAGGTTGCTTAAATCCATCGGTCTGGTAAGAGGTGAAAGGCGCGGCTATCACATCCATTATTACGTTAACGCGGACGTGATAAAAGGTTATCGGGATCTTGTATTGAACGTATTTACAATCGAAGAAACTCTCCCGGGACAGCCATGCCAGAACAATTGTTTAAAAAGGGAGGATGCTTAAAATATGTCTTTAAAAGAATTAAATCGTAATTTTATCATGGAGATAGATAATCTGACCAAGCATTTCGGAGAGCTTGTCGCCGTTGATCATTTAAGTTTTAAGGTAAAGGAAGGTGAATTTTTTGGCTTCCTGGGTCTCAACGGCGCGGGCAAGACAACTACCGTTCGCATTTTGACCGGCGTAATTAAAGCAGATGGGGGTGATGCGTTTATCGCCGGATTTCGTGCCGGCAGCCTGCGGGCCAAGCAAATAACAGGTGTGCTGCCCGAGATGGCCAATGCTTATCCCGACCTGTCGGCCTGGGACAATATGATGCTGATGTGTGAGCTATACGGTGTTCCTGCTGGCATGGCACGAGAAAAAAGCAAAAGTATGCTCGAAGAAGTGGGGCTGTTTCAGCGCAGAAATGAGCCCACCAAGAGTTATTCCAAAGGCATGAAGCAACGCCTAATCCTGTGCATGGCACTTGTTAACGATCCCACAGTGCTATTTCTGGATGAACCGACTTCAGGGCTGGATGTGCAGAGCGCACGGCTGATGAAGGACATGCTACAAAAACTAAATCGTGCCGGCAAGACCATATTCCTTACAACCCATAATATGGATGAGGCAAATCAGCTCTGCGACCGGGTTGCCATTATAAACAGAGGGAAAATAGTAGCTTTAGACACTCCTGAAAAATTGAGATTAGCCACAAGCAGCAAGCACTCCGTTGAAGTGAGCTTTGCCACACCTGTAGATGCTAATGCCCTGTCACAACTGCCAGGGGTGATCGATATGCAAACGATCGGGGATAAGTACCGCCTGTACACCAAGGATCCAGGTGAACTGGCGGTATCATTGGTCAAATACTGCAGCGTACACGGTCACAGGATAATATCGCTGAACATACTGGCACCTTCACTCGAAGATGCCTTTGTAGCACTCACACAAAAGGAGAGTGAACATGCTTGATACGATGGTAATATGGCAACAGATACAGAGGGCGTTAGCAATTGCTCGCAAAGATATCCATATCTATTATTCTAAAGGACCGGTAATTATATTTGGAGTACTTTTCCCCATTTTTTTATTCCTTTCTTTTACTATAGGCAGACAGCTCTCTATTGAGTTCATGCTACCCGGCCTCCTGGGGATGATTCTTTTCTTCACCGCTACCTCCGTATCACCTATCGTAGTGCCATGGGAGGCCCAGTCCAGAACCCTTGAGCGCCTCATGTCGTGCCCTATCAGGATAGAAACAATCATTATAGGCGACATGCTGGCATCATTCATTTTTGGTATTTGCATTGCACTTATCCCCCTTATTATCGGTCTTTTTATTGGAATAAATATATCAAATGCAATCGTCTTCAGCCTGGGACTTATACTGGCATCGCTTTGCTTTGCTTCACTGGGCAATATCTTCTCTATTCCACCTACTAATGTGCCAGCTACAGTCAACATGATTGCTGCAGTGGTGAAATTCCCGGTAGTTTTCATCAGCGGTATTTTCATACCGCTTGATCAGCTGCCCATTTATGGACAGGCGATTGCCTATATCTCCCCACTCACCTATTTTACCGATATCGCTCGCAGCAGCATTCAGGGCAGCAGCCATCTTCCTACTGCCGTTGATCTTCTTATTTTGCTGGCATTCACCATCATATTCCTGGCTGTAGCGATAAAAATGCATGCGAAAACAATGCCCCGTAGAATATAATTACATAAATATATCCGATGCATCTTTGATTCTAAAGGATCTCACCATGCTCAGCCTAAACCACAGCGAGCTTGATAAATAGCTATCCTTTCCCTGTATTGTGGACAAACTATTTGTGTTAAAATTATCCATAAGTAATGTCCGATGCCGTGTATTATATCTGTTTAAATTCAGGCCATATCGTGCGTAAGTTCCGCTATCACCATGAAGAGAGGCCGAAAGCAGTATATTGATGCGCTTTCCCCATTCCGATATGGAGGCCTTTGAGCGGGTGCTGGATAAAATGGCGGAGCCACAGTATCGGATATAAAATACCATTCATATAAAATACCGGAAAGGACGGCACGAATTCATTACGCTGAGGTGTGTAATCGATGGAATACGAATTAAGATCTAAGCCCGACTGGTTAAAACCGTTATTCCCATGGAGGCAGAAATTCATCAAGGTCAACGGCTATCATATGGCCTATATCGATGAGGGTGACCGCAACGGAAAGCCTGTTATACTGCTATCCGGAAATCCCACCTGGGGATTTCTCTACCGGGATTTTATCAATCCACTGGTTGAAGCCGGTTACAGAGCAATTGCTCCCGACTGGATCGGCGCTGGATATTCCGATCATCCACGTATCGATGCCCGTCTGACCGCGGCACACCATATCGCCGACCTGGTTTCATTTATGGACCAGCTCGAACTGAGGCGCTTTGTAATAGTGGGTCAGGACTGGGGTGGCCCCCAGGGTGTGGGAGCCGCACTTCAACGCATTGAACGGCTGATTGCCGTAGTACTGATGAATACATGGCTGTACGTCGGCTACGTCGGCAAATTCCATTCATCCCCCAGGCCATGGACCACATGGCATGCACCTCTCATCGGTCAATACCTTCTGAAAAGACACAAGTTGCTCTCACACGGAGGACCATCTGCTGTAAGCAAACGGGGCATGTCAGAAGCCGAAGCACGCGGCTACCACCATGTTTTCGATGAGCCGGATTCCGACCACGTGGTTCTGACATGGCCACGAACCATACCAATGAAGGAAGGAGACCGCGGCTGGAAGGATATGCAATACATCCAGAGTCGTCTGAACGAGCTATCGCAGACACCCATCCTGCTGCTGTGGGCACCCGAAGATAACGTCTTCCCAATGGAGTATGCCGTCAGATTGAAGGAGCTTCTGCCGCATGCTGAAGGCCCCATCGCCTTTGATAAAGCCGGCCATTTTCTGCAGGATGAACGTGGATCGGCGCTGGTTAAAGCCATCATCGAGTTTCTGAAAAGGAGGTTACCGAAATAGCCATGGATTTTATAAAGCCAGCCATTGAAGAACTATCCCATCTCCGTGAAGACCCTCTCCTGGTTGAACAGGAACTCGACGTCCGCCCAGATGTTGCCCTGGCGCTGGAAAAAGCCACCGGCATACGCTCGGGACGCGTGTACTGGCGGTCGCAGCATGAATATCTGTACGCTCTCGAGCTGGGAGATCTGGGCAGAGGAAGGCCATCAACAGCTACCGTGTACGGTTTCTGGGATCGTTATGAGCCCAGGCCGGTTGATAATGAGATCGATGCTGACCTTCTGGAATTCATCTACTGGTTTGCCGGTATAACAGAAAGCATTAATCCGGATGATGTTAAACAGACGGTCAAATTCGCACAGATTCAGTCCACCCATCTGGATGGGACCTGGCCTGCTGGCTCTTTTATGCGCACACCCGATGAGCGTTTTGGCGATCTGCCGGGCTTCGATTATCAGCCGCGATATGTAGATGTCGAAGGGTTGCGCATGGCCTATTATGAGGCAGGTGAAGGCAATCCCATACTGTGTCTGCATGGCGAGCCTATGTGGGGATACCTCTACCGACGTATGATTCCGATCCTTGCAAAAGCTGGACGCGTTATCGTCCCCGACCTTATCGGTTTCGGCCGCTCGGACAAACCGGTTGCGGAAAACGCTTACAGCTATAAATCGCACGTCCGCTGGATGAAGAAATTTCTCGATGCACTTAAACTTGACCGGATTACAGTTATCGGACAGGACTGGGGCGGCTCGATTGGTCTGCGGTTGCTGGCCGCGTTACCCGGTATCTTCACACACGCAATCTGGATGAATACCGGCATCGCAGGAGGGCTGCCGTTCGGTCAGGCGTTTGCGACATGGAGGCGCTTTTCACAGGACCAGGTTTTCATGGATGTGCCCGCACTGGTAAAACTATCACTTCAGCGGAAATTAAGCGAGTCCGAGTATGCCGCCTACGGTGCTCCCTTCCCATCAAAAGAATACTGCAGGGGAGCACTCGTCTTTCCGCGCCTTGTACCCATACGCCCCGATCATCCCGGCACTTACGACAATCTGAAAGCCATCGAAATCCTCAGGAAACTTGATATCCCCGTGCTTTTGTTATGGGGAGATAAAGACGATATCACCAAACCCGGAGTATATTTTTTGAAATCGATCTTCAAAACAGCAAATGAACCGATCGTAATTAAAGGCGCCGGCCATTTTATCCAGGAAGATGCCGGCGAGGAAGTCGCCGATCGCATAGTAGAATGGCTGAAGAACAACAGTTAGATCTAAATGAGCAGTTCAAATACGCGCTCCACTTGATGGAGGATACTGGAAAGAGCGTTTTCATCACGGGGCGCGCCGGCACCGGCAAATCAACCCTTTTAAACTATTTCCGCCAAACCACAGGGAAAAAAGTGGTAATTCTGGCTCCCACGGGAGTTGCCGCCCTCAATGTACGGGGGCAAACAATCCATTCCTTCTTTCGATTCAAGCCCGATATCACGCCGGAAAAGGTTAAAAAACTCCGCTTCGATAATGATAATAAAAATATCTATAAAAAGCTGGATACGATCGTTATCGATGAGATCTCCATGGTACGGGCAGACCTGCTCGATTGTGTGGATAAATTCCTGCGATTGAACGGACCGATGTTTGATAGGCCATTCGGAGGTCTGCAGATGATTTTTATCGGAGATCTTTATCAGCTACCCCCGGTTGTAACCGGTGCTGAAAAAAAGGCCTTCACGGGCATTTATGAGACGCCTTATTTCTACAGCGCCGCTGTATTTAATGCCATGGAAGCCGAGTTTGTAGAGCTGGAAAAGGTTTACCGGCAACATGACGAAGCATTTATAGACCTGCTTAATTCCATCCGGAATAGATCCATTACTGAGGAGGGACTAAATCTGCTAAACCAGAGATATATCCCGGACTTCAAACCTCGCCCGGGCGATTTTTACGTTTATCTTACCACTACCAATGCCCTTGCCGATGAGATCAATAACAAAGAGCTTGCAAAGCTGAAAGGCAAACCCCACACATTCACCGGCCTCATCGAGGGTGAGTTCGGCAACGAATACCTGCCGACGCTGGTCGATCTCAATGTTAAACCGGGGTCGCAGGTCATGATGCTGAACAATGATGCCCGCGGGCGCTGGGTAAACGGGAGTATAGGAAAAATCACCCGCATAATCCAGACAAGAAATGAGGACCCGATTATCGTCGTTGACCTGAAAAACGGCGAAACTGTGGATGTTACACCCCACACATGGGAAGTATTCCGCTTTTTTGCCGAAGAAGGCGAGCTGCGATCGGAGGTCATCGGGAGCTTTACGCAGTATCCTCTCACGCTTGCCTGGGCATTGACCATACACAAAGGGCAGGGCAAGACTTTCGACAGAGTGATTATCGATATCGGCAAGGGAACATTTGCCCACGGCCAGACATACGTGGCACTGAGCAGATGCACCACGCTAAATGGCATCGTGCTGAAACAACCAATCCTGAAAAAACATATATGGACGGATCGCAAAGTGGTAGATTTCCTGACGAAATATCAGTACAAAAAGGCAGACCAGGCCCTTTCTGTAAATGCTAAAGTCGAGATAATAGAGAATGCAATCAGAGATAAGAAATTGCTTGAGATAGTATATCTTAAGCCGAACGATGAAAAATCCATCAGAATTATAAAACCCGAGTGGGTGGGCGATATGGAGTACGGGGGCAAGTGCTATCTGGGGATGCAGGCATTCTGCATGAAGCGTAATGAGGAGAGGGTCTTCCGGGTCGACAGGATATTGAAAATACGGGTAGTGTAAAAAGGCGATCACCATAAATGGCGGAGGCAATTGATACAACCGTTAATTTGCAGGAACAGATACGAATTTTTGACATAGGATGAGAAAATATGTTAAAATAGCAAATAAAGTTGGAAGCATGCCTCCGTATGGAGGCTTTTTTGTTGCCCTTTAATATATGCGACAGCAAACATCTCTTTTGCATTACCCGATTTGCCAGTATTTTTTCAACTCATTATACTCTTCACAGGTACAAGCTTAATGTTTGAGAGGTTAACATGATAAATTATCCCAGGCCTTTTTCGGTCTTATTCGCGCTGTTTATTATTGCTCTGGTGTTAGTTTCATGCGGCACCAGTATCACCCATCACCCTTCTACGCTTCCGAGCAGGATTGCCTATTCTTCAGACCGCGACAACACCGTACACGTCTACACGATTAAGCCCGATGGAACCGACAACCGCTCCACGTCAAATGATCCTCAGATACTTGATGGATTGCCCACATGGTCACCCGACGGCACAGTGATCGCCTTCACCTCCAACCAGGCCGAAGACTTTGACCTGTGGATAATGAAAGAAGACGGCAGCAACCGCCTGCGGCTGACGTCTATGAAGGGGTGGGACGGATCACCAAGATGGTCTCCAGATGGTAGCAAAATAGTTTTTGTCGGCGAGCGCAACAACGCCGAAGGCCATAAGAGTTTCGAGATATTCATTATGAATTCCGATGGCAGCGGGGTTAAACAGCTTACCGACAGCGAATCATGGGGGCCCGAAGCCACAGGCGATACCGGGGGACATGAGGAGCCTGTGCGATGGAACGGCTGTCCAACCTTTTCACCCGATGGAACTAAAATCCTCTTTGCCTCCAACCGCGGCGGCGACTATGCCAGACCCGTTCTCTACATTATGAATCTCGATGGCAGCGATCAGAAGAAATTCGGGTTCCCGTTTGAGATCGACGGCACCGATGCAGACTGGTCACCCGTCACCAACCGGATCGTTTTCTGCAGAGGAACGGCGGCCAAAGGCGAGATCTGGGTTATGGACGGCGGTTCTCCCTTCCCCCTCCTGACAGCCAAAAAAATCACAAATAACACGGACAACAATCAAAATCCGGTCTGGTCGCCCGACGGCACGCAGATAGCCTTTGTCTCCGACACCTACGGCAACGACGACATTTTTATCATGAACGCCGACGGCACCAACATCCGCCGCCTGACCTACGATAAGTCCAACGAGAGACATCCTTCCTGGCGGTAAACACCACCCGCACACTAACCGTCATTCTCCAACTTGACATTAGTACATTTGTTCTATTATAATCGGATCACGCCTCTATAAAGGGGGAGTGGATCTGTGGCCAGACTGATCGATGAACCGATAGTTGTGCATGTCAGCGGCGAGTACAGTCCGGCGGCCTTCATCTGGCGTAAGCGTGTTTACCGTGTAACCGAGATACACGACTGGTGGCGCGAGCCGGCGGAATGGTGGAACGGCGAGCCGGTGTGCCTGATCATCCGCCTCAGTGCCGGCGCCACCGCTTCGGGTCTTTATGAGCTATGCAAGCGCGGTTCCGGCTGGTATTTGCATCGAGTCCTTGACTGATCTCGAGGTGTAAACGAACGTGTCTTTTGTACATCTTCATGTGCATTCTTATTACAGCTTTCTTGATGGTGCCGTCAGCCCGGCCGGTCTGGTGGACAGGGCGGCTCATTTCGACATGCCGGCACTGGCGCTTACCGATCACAACCGCCTTACCGGCGCCGTAAAGTTTTACGACTGTGCCCGCAGGGCCGGGATCAAACCAATCATCGGAGCCGAGATCGAGGTTGAGGAAGGGTACCACCTTACCCTTCTCTGCCGTGATATGACGGGCTACTCTAATCTGTGCCGTCTGCTTACATCCATGCACTGTGATAAAAAGGGCAACAGGCCTGCTGCCACACGCAGCCTGCTGGCCGAGCGCAGCGAGGGGCTGATAGCGCTGTCAGGCTGCAGTCGGGGTGAGATACCCTCGCTGTTAAGAAAAAGAGAGATAAGGCTGGCAGAGGCAGCCGTCAGCTATTACAGAGAGGTTTACGGCGATAATTTTTTCATCGAGTTATTTCGCTACCCCAGCAGGTACGGTACGCCGCTCTGTTGTGCACTCTATCAGTTCGCCAGAGACCGGTGTCTGCCTTTTGTGGCTACCAACAATATCCACTATGCGGGTATGCGCGACTACCGGCTGCATGAGCTTCTACGGGCGATTGACCTCCTCACACCGGTGGCACAGCTACCCGGCCCCCGTACGGTTGAACAATACTTCAAGTCACCGTCCGAGATGGAGCGGCTGTTTAAAGATTTTCCCGGTGCCACTGCCATGTCACTGGAGATAGCTGCCCGCTGCAATCTTGAATTGAAGCTCGGCATCCCCCGGATTCCCGAATTCAACCTCCCCACCGGTAAGAAAGCCTCAGCTCTCCTGCGCAGGCTGGCAGTAGAAGGAACAGAACGCAAATACGGCGAATTAACCCCAGATATAAGAGATCGACTGGAAAGAGAGCTCAACACTATCGAAGAACTGGGCTTCGATAGCTATTTCCTCATAGTCCATGATATCGTCCGCTGGGCCAGGGCGCACGGCATACGCTGTCAGGCACGCGGCAGTGCTGTGGACAGTCTGGTGGTCTATGCACTGGATATCAGCGTAGTGGATCCCATCCATTATAACCTGCTATTTGAGCGCTTCATGCACCCGCTGCGCGGAGAGCCACCCGATATCGATCTGGACATCGACCGCCGCCGGCGCGATGAGGTCCGAGACTATATCTATAACAGGTACGGGCGGGACAATGTTGCCTGCGTGGCTACCGTGAACACTTATATGGCACGCAGCGCCATCCGTGATGCAGGCAAGGCACTTCAGCTGCCGCAGGCAACCATCGATGAAGCCTGCAGCGGCATACACTACCTGTCCGCCAGAAGCCTTCTGGAAAATGCAAAATCCCTGCCCGAGCTCAGGCACAGCACCGTTTACAGACGTCCCGAGCTCAGGGAGTTCTTCGATCTGTGTGCTGCCATCGATGGTTTCCCCAAGCATCTCTCCGTACATCTGGGCGGGCTGCTCATTGGTGAGGGATATCTCTGCGACATCGTCCCGCTCGAGCCTTCCAGTGGCGGCGATGTCATCAGCCAGTACGATAAAGACGACATTGAAAGGCTGGGACTGGTCAAGCTGGACCTGCTGGCATTGCCGACCATTACTGTCATCGAGGATACGCTATCCAATATCAAACAATCCCGCGGCATCGAGCTAAATATCGATACAATACCACAGGATGATCAGGCCTGCTTTACCATGCTCCGAGAGGGCCGAACCATCGGCGTCTTCCAGCTCGAGTCGCCGGCACAACGCGAGATGGCCGGCAGGTTGCTGCCGCAGAGCTTCGACGACATTGTAATCTCCATCTCACTGGTAAGGCCGGGGCCGCTCAAGTCCAGCATGGATAAGGTCTATCTATCCCGTCGGCACGGAAAGGAACCCATCAGCTATCCGCATCCCAATCTAAAGGATGCTCTGGAGGAGACGCTGGGTGTTATCCTGTACCAGGAACAGGTGTTGCGTGTAGCCCATGACCTGGCCGGCATGAGCTATGCGGAGGCAGACGGGTTCCGCCGCGGCATGACCCACAATCGTACCGTGGAAGAAATGGAGAAGATGCGTTTGACTTTCATCAATCATGCTATGAAGAACAACATTGCCCGGAGCGTGGCAGAGGAGATATTTGAACAAGTGGCCGCCTTTGCTGCCTACGGGTTCTGCAAGGGACATGCCGCAGCTTATGCTGTACTCGCCTATCAGACGCTCTGGCTCAAATGCCACTATCCTGCCGAATTCTTCGCCGCTCTTCTTTCCAACCAGCCCATGGGTTACTACCCTCCCCGCGTGCTGGTGTCAGATGCCCGGCGTTGCGGCATTACAATCCTCGCTCCCGATGTGAATCACCCCTGTAATCACTACCAGGTCGAGAATGGAGCCATTCGAATAAGTCTTGCACAGGTAAAGGGAATCACGTCGCAAACACTATCTTCCATCATCCGTGAAAGAGAAAAGGGGCCGTTCACTTCCCTCCTCGACTTTGTAATGCGGATCGAGGCCAGCCGGCCTGAGATCGAAAACCTGATCAAAATCGGGGCACTCGATGCCCTGGGTGGACGGGGCGATATGCTCGCCAGATTACCCCACATCCTTCTTTATAAACACCATACTCATCATGCCGGCCTTTTCTCCATACAGGATATCCACAGCAGTGCAGAACAGCCCAATTCTGTATCCACCAATGCCGGTAAAACCCGGGTTAACTATAAACAGGACATACGGGCATCGCTGCTTGCCGAGCGAGAGATACTCTCACTCGACCTGTCGGGGCATCCACTGGATTTCTGCAATCTTGACGAAGGATTTACCCGTATCAAGGATCTGCAGTTCTTATCCAGCGGGCAACAAGTCAGGGTTGCCGGCTCCGTTATACGCTATCAGACACCACCCACCCGCAGCGGCAGACGCGTGGTGTACATCATCATGGAAGACGGTACCGGGGTGGTAGATGTGACCGTTTTCCAAGATGTCCAGGAGAAATTCGGCAGGGTGCTCTTCCATTGCGGCTGGCTGGAAATCAGGGGCAAAATACAACGCCGCGGCCCCGGGGCCCTATCCCTCATTGCAGACGAGATAAAACCGCTCAGGTCGGGCACAATACCGGCCTAAGTTCCACCCATCCTTGGCCAACCTACAGCAGTAAGGTAAAGCACACTCTCCTGCTGGCCATCAACATCTATAATCGAGTTGACTTCATCATCATAAACAGCAGCCACAGGGCAACTTCCCAGCCCCAGCCCTGCTGAAGCCAGCGCCAGGTTCTGGGCGATATGCCCCGCATCCAGATAGATGTATCGATAGGCGCGCTCGCCATACTTATATTTACACCGGGCAAACACCGCAGTCCAGATAAATACGACGCCGGCACGTGCACAGAATGCCTGACCCATAGCGGCTGATGAAATACGCTGGCTGTAATCGCCCAGATGCAATTGCTCAAGCTCATGCTCTCTGATACCGTAATGATAGATACCTTTTCCCAATCCCGCCACATTATTAACAACCACGTACGTCTCCACAGGGTAAAGCGCGCCTGCCGAAGGTACAGTGCGGAATTCGCAGCCATTTTCAATTCTCTGGATACCCGTAGAAGCCCATAATAGATAGGATAGCTGTTCCAGCCTGATCGGAGCAGATGTAAATGTCCTTACACTGCGGCGGCGCCTTAAAGCATGATCAAGGAAAATCTCAACATCCATTCGGGCAAGAGGCAGCTTAATTTTTATACTGGCAGGGTAGATTTTATACATGTCCGGCTCTACCGCGGGTTTGTTCTCCCACCGCGGCATCTTAAATGGATAGTATTTCGTCTCCTGTTGAAAACGATCGCCTATCCCTTCGGTCATTATTTATCTCCTTTATGGTTTTATTTTACTTCAACAGATAATTCCTGTTAAACGTTCCGAAAAGCAGAAGGCGCCCGGGAATCGGGCGCCTTCTGCCGTAGGAGGAGAACCGCAGAAAACTATAACATGCAAGTTATCACAGCTACTGCGCACATGATTAAAGCCAGACAAACCACCATCGACCAAAAAAGGGCCATGGCCTTCCAATCCGTCCTAATTGTGGTGACCATGGTCTTAAGTGCCATCATTTTTCCTTTCCTTACTTTTTAACTTTTATCTGAGAATTATTTTATTTCCCACCTATATGTTAAACAATAGCGTAACCGTACTGGTCTGTCTGTGACGTTAGTACTAATTCAGCGTCATTCCCATCGCCATAAAATAAAAAAGGGGACGGAATTCCGTCCCCTTTCAGCCGGTAATGCTTCAGACTTACAGAGCAATGATAACACCCATGATTATCAAAGCAGCCAGCAACAGCCCATCGGCAATCATGCCACCTGTCAGCAACCTTATTCTGCTGTCCTTTTTCCAGATTTCGCCGAAATTAATTCTCTGTTCCATGATAACCTCCCGGTATTTGCCTTTTCTGCTGTTTAATTTGTCTATTTAATTATGCTGTAATTAATCTGCAGATTAAACAGCATTGAGTACGGTTTAGAAGGCACTGGGAGTATGACTTTAACGGGAATAAGGTGGTAGTACCGGAGTATGACGGGCTAAGACTTACGGCGGGTGCAGAGCCCACGGCAGATTTCGTCAATCATTACAGAGGAGGGGAAATCATGGCTTAAACCAGTTATATGTTAATTTAACATTTTCCCTTTTGAAGCATGGTATAAACCTGCTGTAGATGACGGTTTCGCCAGGCGGAAGAGTGGTAATTATCAATGCCGAACCGGTGCTGGCAGAAATGGTAACATCCTTCATATACCACCATTTATCGGTATTGGTAATGCTTCCGCTGACCACACAGCTACTGGTTGACGCGTACTGCACCAGATCGTTTTGATTCTTCCAGACAACGGCCGAATCGGCGGGCGGTAAAGCCAGGGCCACGGACTCTGGTACAGCCGATTTATCCTGTCCGAACCTGCCTGCACCCGGCTGGGAAACGGTCAGGAACACCGGTATATGATACGGGCTGCCCAGTGCTCCTTCAGCAGTAACTGTAACAATGCCTGTATATTCACCGCCGGCCATACCGGATGGATCGACTATAATCCTGACCACTCCGTTTTTACCTTTATCCGTAACCGCCTGATATTGCTCATCAATCCAGGGTACGTTATCACTGACCGACCAGTTGAGCACCCCCCCACACATACTCAATATGTTGATTGTGGCTTCCAGCGTTGATGTCTGCCCCTGCTGCACTACAAATTCAAGTCTATCCGGCCTGCAAATCAGGCACGGTTGAACGATTTCGGGTAGTGTTGGCGAAACCTGCGCGGCAGAACCGCAGCAGGCAAAGCAAAACAGTGCAACAACCACCCCCGATAAAGCAAAGCACCTGACCAACTTACCGCCATTCATTTCAACCCCTTCCATTTAAATATCTACAGAATTATAACTTTGACATATGATAATCTCAACTTTATGCTATAAACATACAGGAAAATGGATAATAAGAATCAGTCTGCTGCAATCCGTACAGATTTAGTAATAATGCTTTTCTCAGTTTTCTGCCTGGCATTTATGCCGTCATGTGTTACCAGGGAATATGCAGTTGTAGAAAACTACACGCGTACCGAATACAGATTTGATTACAACAGCAAAGCTCAAGAAGATAGACAGCAGGATCATGCTGCCGGTCAATCTGAAAATGTGGTATGCGAACTGACACCTTATTACCAATGGAATTCACGCGATATCCTTTTCAAGGACAGGGAAAACGTCTGGTACTATGGCTATGATCTGCCAGATTTCGCCACAGATAGTGTGCTGATAAAAATCCATATATTGCCACAGCTGCAGTATGAGCCCATGACGATAAGCGTATTCGATATGACACAGGCAGGAGAGCTGGAACATCCCGATGCCATTGGCCCTACCGGTACCCTGGAGAAGGGTTTGATTGAATGGAACTGGATAACCGGCCTGAGTACCAGAGCCTGGCTGGACCGCGCTAACGAGCAGATGAACCACGCCAGGTTCCTGGCGGGCAGATCAAATCTCTGGTCTAAACCTTCTGATCAACAGGTTATAGAGATCAATGTTTACCGGACCCGTATGCTTGCAGTTATAATCTGCGGACCCGAATATAAATGGAATGGAAGGGTTACCGTTACGGCCGAGCCCGCCGGGATAAAATTCGATAATCCACCGGCACGAAATGACAGCGATGGATATCATCCTGTACCCTACCAGGTACAGGAAAAACACATGACTTATCACTTCAAACAAATCCCCATCTGGGAGGCTCTTTTCCAGCCATGAAATGCCGACGAAACATCTTTCTCATATGCCTTGTGCTAATTTCCTCTCCTACCTTCCCGGCGTGTTTGACAGTGGTCACACCCACCGAAGAAACATACACGTCCACTGAATACTACAGCGAAAACCGAACTGAAACCTATTTAGAAAAAAGCGCACAGACAGCAGTCATGTCCGGTGAGGATATAATTACTCCCTGTGTAGCCTGGAGCAATGGGGCACTTAAATTCAAGGGGCACCAGCGGGTCTGGTATTATGGGTATGATCTCTCACTTCTGCAGCCCCATGACCGGGAGGGACTTAAAATCTATCTGAGCCAGCAGCAATTTTACGAATACACCATCCTCAGGGTATTCGATATGACGTTTGTGGGCCATATACTACCACCACCGCAGATCTCCGTGACTGATGCAATACCACCATCGGGGATAAAAAGGGAGATACTCACTATGGGCGGAGACACAAGCTCGCTGGATAACTGGTTGAACCTGGCTAATGTAAAGCTAAATCGAGCGCTCTTCCTGGGGGGTAAATCAGACTTGTGGCTGAATCGTGAAACTCCTCAGATATTAGAATTAAATATCCATGACGGCAGACAGGTAGCCATCGTCATCAGCGGGCCCAGCGTACCGCAGAATGTCCGTTTTAATACTGTAAGGACATGGTCAGATATTAACAACGTGTACATGGAGCAAACCGCCACACGCGTTACAACCTATCAATTGGAAAAACCAGTAATGAGACACCTCTCCGTTCTTCAGTTCCGCCAGGTTCCATTCTGGGAAGCACTGCTGAATAGATAGATAGCCATCTTCAATTACGATTTCCGAATTATAGAAGATTACATCTTAAACATCCACGCCATATGATCCTGCTGGCTCATTTCAATTAGCCATCTGGATTGTATTTTTGAGCCAGCTGTCTCATAATTAAATTAAAGAGTGATTCCATATGGATATAACAGTTACACAGACAGTCAAAAGAGAAAGGCAGGTGATCAACCGCGGTCATATGATATTTGCCCTGTCACTGATGGCACAGTTTCAACTGTGGGATGGCCTGATAACTCAGACATTTGTCAAAAGGGGGCTGGCAGTTGAGGACAATATGTTGATGAGCGGTCTGGTTCAGTCCGGTAGTTTTCTCATTTTTAAAATTATCGGTGTAGTGGCTGTATCAGCACTGCTGTGGCTGTTATATAAAATGTATCCCAGACTGGCCATCGGTGCTTCTATAGCCATAGCCGTATTCTATGCGGGAGTTGTTACATGGAATCTATTAGTTGTCTTCGATAAAGTTCTCCCGATCAGTTTCGCATAGCTATTTTGCTCGGTCTGGAAACGTCAAAATCGAAATCAAACTCGTTATGCTCCAGGATATCAAGCAGCAGATCAACCACCCTGGCATCGTAAAGACGGTCTCTACCGTTCTGCAACTCGCTGACTATCTCATCTCGTGATCGTGCTGGCCTGTACGGTCTATGGGAACCCATTGCTTCGACTACATCGCAAACGCCCAGGATCCTCGATTCGAGGCCAATCTTCTCACCGGTGATGCCGTTGGGATAACCGCTCCCATCCAATCTTTCATGATGCTGTAGTATTATATTCATAACGCGCTGGGGAAGGTTCATGTTCTGTAACATTTCGCAGCCACGTTTAACATGCGAGCGGATAAGTATCCATTCTTCTTCGGTTAGCCGTCCGGGCTTGGCCAGAATTGTAGTGGGCACCGCTGCCTTACCGATATCATGCAACAGTGCTCCCACCTGAAGCCATTCAAGCTGTTCTTCGCTCAGGCCAAGACGTTCACCAACCATGCCCGCCAGAGTGGCCAGCCTTTCCTGATGGCTGACCGTATAAGGATCCACAGCAAGCAGGGCGCTGGAAATCATGCGCGTCATCTGAATGAAGTGCTGCTTTATCTGCCTGCTGGTTTGCATACGCTCGATAGCCTGTGCCAGCATGGTCGCAGATGTTGCCAGCAAATTGATTTCAACCGGTTTCCACCCTCTTGTTGCCGCCGATTTCTCAAACCCGATTACACCCGCAAACGCTGAGTTGACCATAATCGGTAGTATCACACTGGAAGTCTCTCCATTTACCGAACTGACAATCGCCCCTTCCTTCCTGGACAAGTCCATCAGCCCCGGCCTAACATTATCACCCTTCAGGATAGTCATCGGTTTGATCTTTCCTCCAGAATTTCCATTTCCGTTTTTTACATCTTCGCCGACATAGCTCACATATGTCCTCTGCTCCTTAGGAGACCTGCGGCTTTTCTCATTTACATCATCGATCTTCGATGGTTTCCCGGTGCTAATAACCTCATCAGACGTTCTGTCGTTGAGAAGAATAAAAGCATTGCTTATATCGGCTGTCTTGCAGAGTATTTCCAGTATCTTTTTATACGGTATATCCTTCCCCGTTTCCAGCAACAACTGTCCTACCCTTGCAATTGTCTTCAAATACTGTTCTTTCTCTTTCTGCGCTTTTTCCACCTCTCTTCTCTCGGTTATATCCCTGGCCACACCCTGAAAACCGGCCAGTTCGCCGTTCCTGGTTCTGATAGGCAGAAAACTCATTTCAACAGGCACTTTGCTGCCATCCATCTTCATTATATCTATATACAGATGTCTGCCGGCTATATCCTTATATTGCTTCAGTTGCTCAAGTATAAATGACCTGTATTCAGGAGCGAGTACGCTCTGGATATTGCTGGTTAATATTTTATCGATCGGTAAACCGCTCATATTTTCAATTGCCCGGTTGGCAAACGTAAAGTTGCCGGCTCTATCAAGTGTAAAAATAATATCCTGAGTCGAATCTATAATATGCTGCATTCTCTTTTCGGCTTTACCAGCCTGCTCCCGCTGTGCAATCAGCTCATTCTGCATTTTATATATCTCACGGAAGCTGAAATGCACAAGTAGAAATATAATAGACATGCCGAACAGCCAGTCCAGCAGCATCTGCAATGCCGTGATAGCGATGCCGGAGCTTAAAAATACGTAATGTATAATCTGCAGAGATGCAAGGGTGGCCCCTGCCATAAAAAGTATTAGAGCTTCCAGTTGCCTTATCTGAACCCTGGTTTCCCTTCTGATAAAATCATCCGACATTTCTTAATCCTCCAGAATAAAGCTTTAAGCTGTGTCCTTACATGCCTGAATATTATTTCCCCTTCCAATCGTTTGAGCCGGAGTTATATCCGTACTCATTCGATGCATATTCATCCTCTTCCTCTTCGTATTCCTCATCGTCCAGGTTTCTGAGCTTACGTATCGTATGTCCGATCCAGAAGAACATAAAACCAAAGAGCGCCAGACCGAGGATAATCAGTATCCACTTCACCCATTCCGGCATATTGCTGACGATTGTAAAGAAGGTATGGCCTTTATAGAAGGAGCTGACCAGCGACCAGTTGCTTTCATTGGAGGCACGATCAACTGCCTTTACACGCCAGTAGTAAGGTTTATCCCTGCCGGGCAACATCTTGCTGTCTTCAGTTATATCAATATAATTAGCCACGATATTGGCCTGCGACATGATGATATTGGTAAACTTGGGATCTTCGGCTATTTCCAGTGTATACGTGACGCCGCTCGGGTCTGATACCGGAGCCCATTCGAAATGAACATCCTTGGTCATACGCTCACCATCGGAAGGGAGTGATAGAGATGGAGCTGTAGGCGGCGTTGATTCAACGGTAAAAACAACGCGCTGCATATTCACACCATCGCTGGCCACGATGGTATGCTGACCGAATCGGCTGACCGGGATTTTAAATATCTGTGAAAAACTTCCCGTTGAATCCACCGCCGTTCCTTCAAGTTTGATATTATCGTAAGTCAGGCTGACGGGGAAGCCCGGCCTGAAACCCAGGCCTCTAACCGCCACCTGCATACCTACAAATCCGGTTGCAGGGCTGATGGATAAAGCGGAACTCACGTTGATGTCTTTAAAAGCCTTATTAACACGATCATCAACTTTGATCCTGTGGGTGCCATCGCCACAGGCGGGCACGATGACCCCGGTGGTGAAGCTGCCGTTCGCATCGGTCTGGGTAACGCCGATGTCCTTATCATCCCAATAAATCAACACATCGGAAACGGTTTGAAAACCTGTTCCCATCACGGTAACGTTATCACCCACTGCGGCCGATGTGGGTATAATATCCATCTGCTGTCTGACATTGAATACCTGCGTGGCAATGTTATTATCGCTGTCCTGAGCTTTGATATGATGATTACCCCTGCCAAGTGCGGGTATGGTTAATTTCAAATCGTAAAAGCGCCCCTTTTCATCGGTCTCCGCAGTTACCAGTTTGGAATCGTCGACGCCTACATAAACGAGCTTTTTACAGGCGAATCCGTAACCGTTAACCAGAACAGTATCACCGACAAAACCACTGACCGCATTATTTCCCAGGGTAATAGAGGGATTGACTTTAAACCCGGCGGTAAGTTTGTTGACTCCATCATCAGCCATGATGATATAGCGGCCGGCCGGGTAAATATCAATGGGAAAATCAACCACGCCATAACCGGTGCTATCGGTCGTCAACCTGGTTGCCACAATAGTCTTGACTTCGGCTGTCGTACCGGTTCCAATTACAGTTGTCGTGCCGAAGGTAATAATTACCTGCTTGTTAACCTGATAATTAATCACACGTATGTAAACCTGGGTGCCCACCGTCCCTTCCTGTGGCATTACTTCAAGTACAGGGGGACCAACGGTCGTTGAGTTATCCGCTACAACCCGCTCACAGGGAATATTTACACTCAGAATATACAACGGCAGTAACGAAAGCAATGTCAGCAATCTGATAATAACCACATAATAGCAGAAAGGTTTTGTTTTTCCCTTATTACATCCCCAGGTTGCAATCAGCCGGAAAAACGCTGACTTTATCACTTGCAGCACCTTGATAAAATTATCGACTATCATGTTTCCCTCCTCTTTATTCTGAGTGTAAACCACCTAAAAACTGTGAAATTTCCGAACCCAATTTAGTTATATTATCTATATCCACATCAAAAAGATTGGCAGCCAGATCGGAGGTTGAGGAATCTTCAGCCTCTTCAACCTCGAAGACACTCATCAGGTCTACCTGCTCTTTAGGCATCTCCTGTTCTCCGTCGGTCAATGTATCCAGTGAAGGGAGATCAGGCAATTCCAATCCCCCGCCAGGTCGGTCGGCTGCCCGACCTGCAGGAGCAGCTTCCGATGCAGGCATTTCCGGTTCGGTGATGGCTTCCGGAAGAGTTATATTATCCTCCCCTTCCGTTTCAGCCATTTTCTGGGCTGCAGCCCTACTGCTATCTCTGTCACTCGACTTACCCGATGCACTGGCCTTCTCTTTCTTAGCTTTACCGTCCGGCAGGAGCCTGCTTTCGGGATATTCCTTAAGCTGCATCAGTCCATCCTGTTTATCTCTCTTTTTGCCATCGGCGGCAATTTGCGCCTTTCTCCCGCCAGCACCGCGCTTCACTCGACGCTTGCGAGGCACCATGCTTCTGATAATCATCCACATGACACCGAACACCGCGCCCGACGCTACCAGTATCATCAGTAAATAGATACCAATCTCGTAAAAATCCAAGACCGACTCCTGTTTTATTTCATTTAACCGCCCATAGGCATTGCTCCGAACATACCCTTAACCATGCCGGGAATAAATATGAATGCCAGACCCGATATAATCATCATGATTGTTAGAAGATAGAGATATTTATAGTTGTGTCCTCCATCGACCACTTTTATAGCCGCCGGATTGACTACCGTAAGCATCAGAAGCATGGCCGTAACCATCAGGTTGAGTATCTGTAGCTGGCCTGTAGAATTGGAGAAAAAGGCAAAGGTTGGCAGAGATGATATAGCTGAGAGATCCTGTGTACCCCCGGTGGTCTGCATTTTCTGCATAGCCTGAGCGAAATTCCACATAATCTGATAGATGCCTATCAGCAAAACAGCCATCGTCACATGCATGGCAACGCATAAATAAAAGAAGGCAGATGATACCGCCTTCCTTTTTCCACGCAGCAAAGCTATCTTCATAGCAAACATCGAAGCCTGATTACCTACCGCTCCAGGATCTCCGCCCACAGCGATACCGTCCCAGAATATGCGGACACAGCGATTTATATGCTCGCTGCCCGATTCGCACACAAACTTATGCCAGCAAAGGTCAGGCCGAATGCCAAAGCGTAGAGCATTATTCAGTCTGATAACCGGCTTTTTAAGAGAAGCCAGCGAGCCGAAATCAAGCCGGCTGATGCCTTCGGTAATGGTTGCACCTATTACCTTGGTTATCCCGCCGAGAGACCTGAGAAAACCGGCTATATCGGCATCGTTCTTATCTATTTTCCTGTCATCCCACCATATCAAGATACCCGGCGGCGCGATAATAAGCGCTATAACTATCAGCGACCAGCCCATGCCGGCATTCATCAGAAATAATACCGGCAACGATAGCACTGCCAGTGGAACGGAAACATAGAACAATACCTTACGCGCCAGTTCCTGTGCCCTTGATGTCTCCGGCAGTGAGTGTGTTTTTACCTCTTTGGGCGATGCCCTGTAAAGTATCCACGCACCTGCAATGACAGAAATCAGCATCAAAAAAGTAAGCACCGACGAAAAAGTGGGTGGCATGGGGAAAATCAGCATCGATACCACGCTGATAACAACCACCATAGAAGCCGAGATTATTAAAGCCGCATAAGCATCTGTCCACTTACGCAGGCTTTCGATCTGCCTTTCGTACTCATCAGCGTAAGTCTCACCCATAACTTCGGCTTCGCGCTTGAGAAACTGCGCCTCATCTTCACCCGAAGCCATAGCACCCGACATCCGCAATAAAATAGCCTTGGGCTCGGCCTCCCTGGTAGATTCACCGACCATGCGACACGCCTCCGAATAATCGTAATTCAATCTTTTAGCCAGGAAATGCACCTTGCGCAGATAAACCGAAGAAGTAAAATTCAACCGGGATGCATATTCAAACATCAGCGATCTGGGTAAAGATGACGTAGCCAGAGCCGACATATAAGTAATCTGACAGAACAGGTCTCCCTTGAGAAGATCGGTGTTCATCTTGATCTTCCCGTTACCTGAGCCGGATATTACATCGGCTTCTGTACGCGAATTAGAAAAGCCCTTCCCGTTGTGCTTTAGCAAGGACCTTAAGGAGATCATAGAAGTTCTTTACCCCCTGTTGACCCAGTTTTTCGAGTATTTTTGCCCGCCGTTCTACCTCAGCATAAATACGGCGCTTCTTATGCGGTGGTATTCCCAGCTTGGGTGCGATTTTATGTTCGAGGATGTAGCTGTTGCCATCACCCGAGAAAATAAAAGTATCGGTAATAGGGTCCCAGCGAAATGCCTCCACAAAAGAGAATGATTGAGCTACGGGATCGTAGCCTACGATTTCGTTTATACTGGTCATGCGTCTGCCGGTTTTGCCGTTTGGCAACTTGACCGCCTGCTGGATAATGCAGATATTCAGGTTATCCATATAGGATTTGGGCACATTGATGGGTGAACCGGTAAGACGTTGAATAAGCCTTTCAACCGAGGCGGCGTGGAAGGTGGCCATAACGGAGTGGCCGGTCTGCATTGCCTGAAAAGCAATTGCACCCTCAACACCACGGATTTCACCCACAATGATTTCATTGGGCCTCTGACGTAATGCAGCCTTGAGCAGATCGAACATCCCCACACCCGCATCCCCCTCCTTGGTAGTCGAAACAACCTCTCTAATCCAGTTCTGGTGCGGCACCTGAAGTTCCGGTGTGTCTTCGATAGAGACAATTTTGGCATTTGGATGGATGAAGGTAGTCACCGCATTAAGGGTAGTGGTTTTACCGGAAGCCGTTTCCCCGCAGACAAATACATTCATTCCTTCACCGATGGTAATGGACAGGTATGCCGCCATCTTATAATCAAGGGTACCCATATCGATAAGCTCGAGTATCGACAGCGGTGTCTCGCTGAATTTTCTGATGGTGAAATTGGAACCGCGTTTGGAAACATCGGTACCGTAAACGATATTGATACGCGAGCCGTCCGGCAGAGTAGCATCCACTATCGGGCTATGCACGCTGACCGGCTTTTTAATTCTCTCGGCCAGTCTCATGACAAATTGATCGAGGTCTTCAGATGTAGAAAAATTGATTACCGTTTTCAGACTTTTAAAGATTTTGTGCTCAACGAAAATCACACCCATGCCGCTGCAGCTCACATCCTCGACATATTTATCATACACGATGGGATCCAGCACACCCATGCCCACCTTATCCCGTATAATCAGATATTTAATTTCCTGTAACTGCCGGGGTGTCACTTCCAGCGGCCTTATCCTGTTATTGACTGATATCCTGTCCATGAGACCGATACCGCCTTTACCTTTGCCATTTACATTTCCTCTGAGGCCATTTCGCATACCCATTGGCGAAGGCTGGCTACCCTTGATAACACATATCTCATCGATACAGCGTGAAAATGCCTCTCTTTTTTCTTCCTCAGTTTTTATGGAAAAGTCACCCAGTCTATCAGACATATCCAGCAGGCGTTTCTCCACTTCAATTAAAAGATGATCGATGTTATGTGTTAATGTAGGTTCGATCGGGATGTATGTATTTCTGCCGTCTCCGTGATCGTAAATTATATGTGTAAATACACCATCTTTAACCGGATAAATAAGATTGGGATTGGGGGTTGAGCCCATGCTGCGTTCGAGCTTCTCATAATATTTAGGCATACCGTAGTTATCTATGGGCACCAGTTGCAGATACTCCAGGAGGTGTGGGTTCTTTTGAACGACCTCCTGAGCCTGTTTGGATAGCAGACTGAGTATATTACAGCTATCAGGCCTTTTCTTATTTTTAGCATCTGCTACAGGGAAAGGGAGTATAATTTCCGGCATTTTGACAATTCCTTGAAAATAATCTTAAGCCCTGGCCCTGCCGATCGGCATCACGCGCATGCCGATACCCGGATCGACATCAAAGCTCATGATATTACCGGTATTTTTATCGGCACCGCGTACTTTAGCCACTTCCAGCACCTTGACCAGCTTGTCACCTACCTCCTCGATACGCAATCTCAAGTGGGCATCACAAACCGATCTAATGCGTATCAATACCTGTTCATCAAACGCATATGTATGCGTGATATTAATTATTGTCCTGCCACCATCGCAGAGCTTCTTGCACTGCTCAAAATAATCGATAATCTGTTCGGTGGACGTATGGGCTATAACCGGTGTGAGGGAATCCACTACAATCAACTTGTAAGTCGGATATGCCATGACTCCGGCTATGATAGTTGAGAAAGTATTGACGGTTTTCATCTTCGACGGTTCGATAGTAAATATTTTGATCCATCCCAGCAATAACGGGTCGAGTATGCTCAAACCGAGGCTTTCCATCTGGCTGTGCAGACTTTTAACCGTATTTTCGGTTGTAAACAGCAGCACTTTATGACGCGCATTCAGGGCACCCCACATCATCTGCTGTGAAAGGACCGATTTACCAGCGTCCGACTGTCCTTCGATCAATGTCAGTGACCCGACGGGGATCCCGCCGCCCAGTCTTTTATCGATCTCTGAGTGCCCCGTACATATTATTGCGTCCTGCGATCGTTCTTCTTCATCCGATGCCAGTATCTTCGTCATGTCAGCCTCGTATCCGTATAATCATTACCTTCACCATCCAAACGTAGCCTGGCTTTTCACGCCGTTGGGCGCAACCACTGTGACCAGATTGGTGGTATTTTCTGTAACTGCCGGGCTTAGGTTTAGGGTTATTCTCATAGTTTCACCCGGATTCAAAATGTCAGGCTCGTAAATTTCCGGCTTCCCCTGGAAAAAAAAAGCCGGCCGTTACCCATCCCGGGATGGCAGTCCCATAGGGAATCCACAGGGTATCGCCATCCTGGTAACGTACGATTACATCCCATTTAGAATAGTTATACAGGTCCGCTTTACCGGTATTCTGGATATCGACGTTGACCACAGACCCTCTGCTCAGTGTGGAGGTGGCGGTACAACTTATATTCGAATCGATCATGTTACGTGTAATCGATTCCTCGGTCCGCAGTGCCTCAGAAATACTGTTCACAGCGTTGAGTGTGCTGGTTGCAACCGACACCGCACCGATAATTAATAAAGCAATGCACACAAGTGAGATAGCGAAATTCTCCATGGCACTCCAATACTCGTACTGTAAATTTCCTGGTCGGTTATACCGTTGGGCAGTACAAACTTCAGATAATACGATCCGGACGGCGCAGAATTTAAATATATGGTGATCTTAATGGTAGCTGTGGGTTCCCAGGCGGAAGCATTTTCGATAATATAATTCCAGCACGGTCTGCTTGATGCCAGCGCATCATAAGGTATCCTGCTGAAATCGCCTTCAGGCCCGAAAAACAGGTCGCTTTTATCAATGCCCAGTATACGCGTCACCCCCACGTTTTTAACCCAGACGTAAACATTATTTCCGCTATCTGAAACTTCTATAATTTCGATTTTCGACCGGATTTTGTCATCGATTTTACCCGTAGCCTCTGCGATAGCCCCTGTGCTGTCCATAATAGCCGGGAATATCGCATTAACCACCACCATACAGCACACCACACCGCCGATTATAAGTAGAAGCGTAACTATTACCTTATCCACGGGCTGACTCCTTCATCATAGACAGTACCGACAGCAGGGCATTATCCTGACCGGGTGAGCCGCCCATGAGGCTTTCCAGCTGTGCCAGCGTCGCCAGATAATCGGTAGCGGTTGGAGTCTGTCCGTTAGCCTCGTAGCGAGAAATGCGTATCATGCGTATCATCACATCTCTTAATTTTTCGGGTATTCTGCCCATAGCGGTAGACATTTCAACCAGTGCTTCCGTCCGGTCTTTGCCCAGCTTGGCTGTTGCCTGATCCACCCATTGAGTTAAGCCAGCTATAACCACCAGGTCGGCTCTGGTACCAACGGTAGAGCTGGCAAGGTTCTTTTTCTTTCCTCCACGTCCTGTTAAGCTCTTTGATGCCCGTCTATCCTCCTGATCTTCATCTTCCTCGTCAGCCTCCTCATGGAGTTCCATTTCCTCCTCGACTTCCATCTCTCTTTTCTTCCTGCTGCGCGAGCTTTTGGCTTTCTGAGGAGGTTCTGCGTCCTCTTCATCTTCCGTACGCAACTCGGTCTGAACCCCGGCTGACGATACCGGTCCGGATGACGGCCCCGGGCCGGCGGCTTCACCCATACCTGCCTGTAAGCCGGGTTTATCCAATTTTCCTGTCAGATCGGGAAAAGGTTTACCGAAACTCATATCCGGCGTATCCTCAACAGGAGCAGGAGACAGCTGGTCGTTTTCTCCAATATCCACTTCCTCCTGGCTCACCTCTTCTGGATTATCCTTGATATCCGGGCTGACACCGGCAGGTGGCGTGCCGGTATTGGCCACCAGGGCATTAAAGGGGTTCTGGATGTTCAAATATTGCTCTCTGATATCGAGCAGGATGGTTTTTACCTCGTTCTTCAGAATTTTCACTTCTTCTTCGAGCAATTTTATGCGCTGTTCTTCGTTCATGTTTTTCCCCTTTTTACAGTGGGCATCCGCTTTGCCGCGGATGCCCACCTTTCACATTACCACCTGTAAATCAATCGTCTTCAGTGATTAGTGCAAATCCATAACCTTATTAAGAGAAGGCGGCAGTGTCCTCTGTATGGTGATGGTGGAGCCCAGGGACGGTTTAACCTGCAGGTTAAATGTATCATTGGCAGTCAGGTTTTCGGAAAGGGATTTATTATCGCCCAGATCAAACAGATCGATGGTTATTTCAAACTGCTCACCCTGCTCCAGCAGGTTGTTGCTGTTGGCTTTACCTATAGCAATTTTGCTCCATTTGACGTTATTGAGATAATCGTTCTTGGTTGTAAGGCTGATCACCGTCTTATTGGTTGCACTGGAAGTTCCGTCGCACTCGGTTAGATCGATAGGATTACCGGCAATAGCATTTTTAACCGTGAAGAGGATATATCTAACGTTTGTTTCGTCATCACTCTTGGCCAGTACCGAGCCGGATAATTCCATATTGCTCTTGGCTTCCTCGAGGCCGGCATAGATGGTTTCCTTGCCTCTTTCGGCTGAGAAGAGGCCTGCGCTCAACACGGCATAGCCGAACACTGCTGCCACAGTGACGAAGGCAATAAGGATGATGGCGGTCTCGAGACCGGTCATACCTTTTTCACCTCTGTGCAGCTTTTCCATGGCTTTCATTAACTTCGACATTTTTTCCTCCTTTTCTTGGCTTTAATCTTTTGAATTTTGCGTTTTTCTTTTTAAAACCCTGAATCAAACAATATTTACGCTTCCCCGGATAGGCATTCACCTCCTGCGCATTTTGTTATACGGCATTCATTTTGAACTTACCTGCACCTCCTTATCTGAACTCAAATAAATCATTTCCAACTCAAAGTTTTACCAGTGTAAAGTGACTCCCCTGCTGGAAGAGCACCATCCTCCACAGATGAACGATGCGGATGGCTCCGATTAAGTCGTTGCGGCCCACGTCTCCGGTCAGAAAGCCGGAAGCCCCATTCTCGATGGCCGGCACCAGGAAATCCTGCTCATCATTTAAAACAATGATGCCTACCTGGGGAGAATTCTTTTTTATATGAGAGATTACCCTGGTGCTGTCCATTCCCCGTAAGCCGCCGTCCAGAATCACGATATCCGGCATTACCTTCATCACCAAATCCAGGACTTCTTTACCGTTGCGTGCCTCGCCAACCACCTTAATACTGTCGTCTCCGGCCAGCATATGTCTGATTCCCTCCCGCATGGCCTCACTGCTGTCTGCTACCACCACACGTATTGCGTCATCAACAACACTCACACCGGCTTCTGGGTATATATCTGATGACCGCGTTATCATGACCCTCCTCAGTTCTCCTTAGTTTCACATACAGCAATCGCTGTTATGCTATATTTTGGCATTAAGAGCAGGAAGCTGTAAGTCCCAAACGGTTTCAGTCCGGTGACCGTTTTAGCTCAAACTTTTGACACCTTACCGGTAGCCGGCAGTAGCATATGAAATTGAGGATAATTGACCAACAAAAAAGGCCCCGATGGGGCCCTATTTTCATGATGGTAGCATTTATAAATCACAACAGATTTCTGCGGTAGGCTTCGGCTACCGCCTGTGTACGATCAACCGCATCCAGTTTGGCGAATATCGTATTTGTTTCTCGTTTGATGGTCGCTTCGCTAACACATAATTTGGCTGCGATTTCCCTGTTGGTGACTCCGGCCGCAATAAGCCTTAGTATATCCAGTTGCCGCGGGGACAGGAGCGAATTACGGCTGAGCTGGGCTACATTGCCGAACTGTGTAAAAAGCGTTCGGGTTATCGAAGGAGCAAACGGTGACTGTCCTTCATAGGCCAGTTTAATGGACCTAGAAAGGTCTTCCCGGCCGATATCTTTGAGCAGGTAACCTACAGCTCCCGCCTCGGCGGCCTGTGCCAGATATTTATCCTCGTAAACCGTTAAAATAATTATATTTGCCCGGCAGTTCCTTGACTTTAATTGGCGGGTAGCTTCTATTCCTCCCATCCCGGGCATACGCACATCCATTAAAATAATATCCGGATCATATTCTTCGGCCTTGATAATCGCTTCTTCGCCCGATTTGGCTTCACCCACGACCTCGATCTCACCATCCAGCTCGAGCATACGACGCAGGCCTTCACGCACAAGCTGCTGGTCATCTACCAGCATCACCCTGATCTGCTTATCCGTCTTACTCATCCGTACCTATCACCGATGCAATATGTTTCACATCACCTGTTATCATCAGCGGCAACTGCACAAATATCTTCGTGCCTTCGCCCGGTGCCGTCTGTATCTCAAATTTGCCCCCGAGCATTTCCGCCCTCTCTTTCATCGTAATCAATCCGATACTGCTCTTAGCCACCTTATCACTGAGTGCAAAGGCCAGGTCAAAACCCTGCCCATCATCTGTTACTTCAACTATGACATATTCTAAATCAAATTTCAAAACCAGGTCAACGTGTGAAGCACCAGCATGCTTTCGAATATTGTTCATAGCTTCGAGAATTATACGATAAATACTTACTTCCTGTATTAGCGATAGTGAATCCATGCTGCCAATGATGCGGAAATCGCAGAACGCGCCGTTTTCACGGTTAAAACTTTCCACATATCGTCGCAATGCTTCGATCAGCCCCAGTTCAGCCAGCGCGATGGGATGCAGGTCGAGTATTATGCGCCTCAGCTCTTTCACGCTCTGTGTAAGAATATCATTGGTCCGTTTTATCTCATTAAGCGTATCTTCCTGGCGCTGACTGTTGAGAAAAGCCTCACACAGCTGTAAGCCATAGGAAGCGCTGACCAGCCATTGTGCCAGGCCATCATGCAGTTCGGACGAAATACGCCTGCGTTCATCTTCCTGTGCCGTCAGCGATTTCTTGAGGAACCTCTCCAGATTCCTCTGCTGCAGCCTTATGTTCTCAAAAAGGGTGGCGTTTTCAATAGCGATAGCCGCCTGTCCCGCCAGGATATACAACAACTCGAGGTCACCTTCAGTAAACGGAGTACGAGATGTGATTTTACTGCAGTTAATCACGCCGATAACCTTCTTTTTAAGCAGCAACGGCACGCACAGAGATGATGCGATGCTGGAATTACCGCTCATGTTTATCTGTCTGGCTTCACCGTTAAGCAGAATTGCCCGGCCGGTATCAACCACAGACCAGGCTATGCTATCGTTGGATAAGTCCTCGGCTCTGCCGATAAATTCGCCGGGTAATCCTATGGCTGCCTTGATAACCAGCTGCTGTGTCTCGTCATCCAGCAGCATAAGCGATACACGGTCAGCTCTCGTTTCAATACACACCAGATTAACGATTCTGCTGAATATCTTCTGGGCATCCAGCTCAGAAACCATTGATTTATTCAGCTCAAACAGCGGCAGCAGAGTTTTGAGCCGCATGTTTTCCTTGGCAAGCCTGCTCCTCTGAAGGACTTCTTCCACCACTTTTTTCAGGTTAGCATCATCCACCGGTTTTTCCAGAATCGACTGAGCCCCTGCCTGGAAAGCTTTTATAATCGCATCCGGCGGATCATTCTGCGTCATAATGATAATGCCTATTTCCGGGCTGATAAAACGGGCACGCTGAAGGACTTCAAGACAGTTTCCCTGCGGCAGTGAAAGACTGTATATGAGGACATCTATACTTTTTTTCTGCATAATCGAAAGTGCTTCCGCGCCCGAACCCGCTTTTATAATAGAAAATCCCTCCTCTGACAGCACGTTTTTAACGGTCGTCAGTGTAGATCGATCGTCATCGACCAGCAGTATGTTCTCTTTATACATTCACAAATTAAAAACTATATTAATCAAATCACGAGAAGTTATCAATACCCGCATGCGGGTTTATTTTTTCTTCGGCCACCACCCCCACCAGTTTTCCTGTCCGCATTTGGTGCATTTAACCTTTACGGCAACCACACCCACAGATCCGCAGGCGCTGCAGGTGAATACTTTGCTCAAATTATATCCGGCCGTGCCGCGCAATCCTTCTGAAATCACCTCCACCTGACTGCTCACGTTCTGTATCTGCTGTATGGCTGCTTTCAAAGCGGCCGGATTCACCTGTGCGGTCTGGTTTTTACCGCTTCCATCGAGTTTTGCCACCATCGCTTCAAGCCTGGAAACACGGTTGGCCAGTTCGCCCAGCCTCTCATACAAAGCATTGATATCGCCGGCGGCGATACACTCCTCATGGTGATGCCCCCCACCAGGAGGTGCTTCAGGTATGCTCTTTACCCTGGTCACATTCACCTGCTGAACATCGGAGGCCGTCGCCTGAGATGCCGGAATTACCTTGGGAGCAGGAGCCGCAGATACCACCTTGTGCGCGGGAGCAGGCTTACCCGGTGTTTTGGAAAACATCGCATCTATTTCTTCCTGGGTTAGCATCCTGCTTGTATCATCCATAGTATATCCCCGTTTAAATATCAATCACCTTTTCAAAATTCACTTATCTCGCTGATCAGCACATTTCTTTTCGATTCCCTGGAAAGATCAATGTCCTTCTTAGACTCCTTTATCGTCTGACGCTCACTGCATTCAAGCTGACAGCCCGTACAGATACTGTTCGGCTCATCCACGTCTTTTATAGAGCCGCCGATTATTCTCAACTTTGGCCTGCGTACGCATTCAGGATTTGATTTACTCACAATCCCGACCCTGCCGTCGTTCAATTTAACCATCGTCCCGGTGGGGTAAACCGGAACGACTCTGGCAAAAACCCGTACCAGTTCCGGATCGAAAAGCTCACCGCT
>Ga0272448_1001524_pt1 | contig 30694 bp, 39 predicted proteins | sample YNPCB0191_FD_202220 | JGI IMG/M metagenome (GOLD analysis project Ga0272448, IMG submission 202220) | Hot spring sediment microbial communities from Yellowstone National Park, WY, United States - YNP-CB-019-1 | ecosystem: Environmental > Aquatic > Thermal springs > Hot (42-90C) > Sediment...
GCAGATTTTGAAGTGTGGGAACCCGCACTGCTCAAGGGTTTCAGCAGGTGGAGGTGAAATCAAAAAGGGTAGTGTCTGAAAACCCTTGATAATCAAGGGTTTTAGAATTTCGTGACAGGCACAAAATTAAAAAAGAAAGGAGGTGAAAAAAGTGATAGAAAATATAAATATGCGGATGTTAAACAATATCTTCTCTGGAACTGCAACAAAAGGTAAAGAAGATTTTTTCTTAAAATTGTTAATTACACAAATAAAAACACAGAATCCATTAGAGCCAATGAAAACGCAGGAATTTACTTCTCAGATTGCTCAATTTACTTCTATTGAACAACTTTTAACAATAGAAAAACTTCTTAGAATATCTTCTCTTAATTATCAATTACAGAATGCTATTTCTTTAATTGGGAAGGAAGTAAGTGCTTTAAATTCAGATGGCTCTTCAATTTCCGGGTTAGTAAAAAATGTGTTATTTTCGGAAGATAAAATTTATCTAACTTTGAATACAGGTGATAAAGTTCTTTTGGAAAACATTTTTGAGATAAAATGAAAGTAAATCAAGTTTCAGTAAATAAAAGTTTAATAAAAGAAAGAGAGATAAAAAATAAAGGTTTAGAATTTGGGAAAATATTAGAAGAAGAAAGGTTAAAATTTTCAGCCCATGCATTGAAAAGATTAGAAAAAAGGAATATATATTTAACAGAAGAAGATTTCAACAAGATTGAAAAAGCAGTTGAAGTTGCAAAATCAAAAGGAAGTAGAGAAAGTTTAATAATTCTGGGTAAATATGCTTTTGTTGTAAGTATCAAAAATAATACAATAGTTACAGCAATAGATTATGAAGAAATGAAGGAAAGAATTTTTACTCAGATTGATAGTACAATAATATTAAAATAGGGCTGGCCCCCTCGTGGGAGGCCCTTTTTGGTTAAACATAACCAAAAAGGAGGTTAAAATGATGCGCTCAATTTCTTCTGCCTTAGCAGGAATGAAAGTCCAACAAACAAAATTGGATGTAATTTCAAACAATATTGCTAATATTGATACTGTTGGATATAAATCAAGTAGAGTTACTTTTGCAGATGTCATTTCACAAACATTAAAAAGTGCAAGTGCTCCGGGAACAACAGGAGGAACAAATCCAATGCAAATTGGTCTTGGAGTTATAGTTTCAAGCATAGATATGAATACCTCTCAGGGAGGTCTCTCATTTACTGGTTTAAATACAGATGTTGCAATTCAAGGTAAGGGGTGGTTTATTGTGGAAAAAGAAGGAAATATTGGTTATACAAGAGCGGGAAATTTTTCAATTGATGGTGAAGGAAATGTTGTTTCGGCAAATGGATGGAAAGTTTTGGGATGGCTCCCTGATGTTAATGGTAATTTTGTCACTGAACCTGCTAACATAACTCCTCTTAAAGTTGATTTTTACTTACCAATTCCTGCTATTCAGACAACAAATATTACTTTGCAAGGGAATTTAGATGCAAATACTACTATTGGTGGAACAACTACAACTTCTATCAATGTATATGATTCTCTTGGAATGGAATATATTATTACAATAACATTCCAAAAGACAGGAGTAAATACCTGGAATTATACAGTAAGTGTAACTCCACCATCTGGTGTTACTGCAACAATGGACACAAATGCTGATGAAGGTACAATTACTTTTAATGCAGATGGCTCATTAAGTTCTTTTACATATGAGGACCCGGGAAATGTTATAAGGTTTACGACAGATTCAGGAGCGAGTACTCCAATTGAATTTGACTTTTCTCCAGGAACTATAAATGGATTTGATGGATTGACTCAATTTTCAGGAAATACAAATGCAATGGCAACAAAACAGAATGGGTATCCAACAGGAAATTTACAGGAATTTGGGATAAGTGAAGATGGAGTAATCTCCGGAAGTTATTCAAATGGCATAAGAAAAGCCCTTGGTCTTATTGCACTCGCAGTGTTCCAGAATGATAGTGGTCTTATGAGAGAAGGGAATAATATTTTCTATTCTTCTGAAAACTCTGGAGTTCCAAAAATTACACCACCTAGAAAAATGGGAGCAGGAAGTATAGCGCCACAAACTCTTGAATCATCAAATGTAGATTTGGCAGCTGAATTTTCTGAAATGATAATAGCACAAAGAAGCTTCCAGGCAAATAGTAGAGCAATAACAACCGCTGATACAATTTTAGAGGAACTATTGAGATTGAAGAGATAATTTTAAAATATGATAGAACTGACAAGATGGGGTAGAAAAGAAAAATTTTTTCTTAATCCAGATTTAATTAAATTAGTTGAAAGTACTCCTGATACAGTTATTACATTAATAAATGGAGAAAAAATTGTTGTTGAGGAAAAAGTGGAAGAAGTTGTAAGAAAATTTTATCTATATAAAAAGAAAATTCAAAAAGGGATTATTAGAAAAAAATGGATAAAACAACAGTAGGTGGAATTATTTTTGGCTTATTGCTCCTTGGCGGAGCAATGGCACTTGGAGCAGGTGGAATAAAAATATATTGGAATTTACCTTCTTTAATGATAACATGTGGTGGAACTCTTGCTGCAACTCTCATAAATTATACTGTCCCTGAATTATTAAGAATTTTTAAAGTGGTTAAAGTTGCTTTTTTACCAAGAAGAATGGGATATATTGAAACAATTGAAATTATTGTTAAAGCAGCACAGACAGCAAGAAAAGAAGGATTACTTGCTCTTGAAAAAGAAATAAAGGAAATAAAAGATAATTTTTTAAGAGAAGGGTTACAATTGGTAATAGATGGTGCTCCACCTGATTTATTAGAAGATATCCTATTTTTAAAACTTGATTATCAACAGCAGAGACATAAAATTGGCCAGGGAATTTTTGAAACAATGGCAATGTATGCTCCTGCTTTTGGAATGGCGGGAACACTTATAGGTCTGGTTAGAATGCTTTTATTTATGAGTAACCCTTCTACTATAGGACCTGCTATGAGTGTTGCTCTTTTAACAACATTATATGGAGTATTAATGGCATATTTAATATTTTATCCAATAGCAGGTAAATTAAAAACATTATCATCAGAAGAAAAATTATTAAGGGAAATAATGGTTGAGGGCATACTTTCAATACAAAGAGGAGATAATCCTTATCTTTTAAGACAGAAATTGCTTGCTTTCTTGCCATCTAAAAAAGGTAAAAATGAGCAGGAAAAATAGAAGAAAAATAGAAGAAAGCAGTTCTTCTCCTCCATGGTATTTAAGTTATGGAGATATGGTAACTCAACTTCTATGTTTTTTTATTATGCTTTTTTCCATGAGTACTATTGATGTTGCGAAATTAAGAAAAATTGTAGAATATTTTAGAGCAAGAGGTGGATTAGAAAGTGTTATGGAAGGAACAAAAGAAATTATAAATGAATATCCACCAACTGAAGAAATGGAAAAATTAAAAAAGGTAAAAAAAGAGTTGGAAAAAAAGATAAAAGAGATGAAAATGGAAAATTATATTAAAGCGATTTTAGAAGAAAAAGGGTTAATTATAAGATTTACAGAACCAATACTTTTTGATAAAGGTTCAGCAGATTTAAAACCTCAATTGTTCCCTTTACTAAAAGAAATTGCATCTATATTACAAAATATCCCAAATAATATAAGAATTGAAGGATATACATGCGATTTACCGATAAATACTCCTAAATATCCTTCAAACTGGGAACTTTCAACTGCAAGAGCAATAAATGTTGCAAAATTTTTAATAGAACAAAAAATTCAACCACCAAGAATTTATGTAGTAGGATATGGAGAATTTAATCCTTTATACCCAAATACAACTGAAGAAAATAGGAGAAAAAATAGAAGAGTTGATTTGATAATTTTAAATCCAAATTTTAAATTTTAAAAAAAAGGAAAAAATAAATGGAAGAAAATAAGGCAGAAGAAGGGAATAAAAAGAAAAAAAATTTTTCTATATATTTTTTGATAGTTTTGTTATTAATTTCTATAGAAGGAGGTTATATTATTGGAAATAAGTTTATTAAAAAAACATCAAAACCAGCAAAAAAAGAGAAAGAGTTAAAAATAGGAGCAATGAAAGATTTGGAAGAGATGATACTTACTTTAAATACAAAATCTGGAGAGACAAAATATTGTAAAATTCTAATCACACTTGAATTTAAAGATGAAAAAAAAATTCAAGATGTAGAAAAACTTGCTCCTCTTTTATATGATAAAATAATAAAAATAGCAGATAGATATTATGTTGAAGAGTTATTGACTGACCCTGGAAAAGAAAGTTTTAGAAATGAAATTAAAAGAGAATTTTCTTCAATATTAGGGACAAATGAGTTTAATATATATTTTAAAAGATTTATTTTATAAAAATGGAAAATAATCAAAAAGATTTAAAAGTTTCACATCAAATTATAAGTGTTAGAACAATTTCAAAAATTGAAAGTGAAATTTTTGAAGGGCTATTTCGTGCTTTTGGAAGATTTTTGTATAATTTATTAAATTCAATTTTTAAAAAAGAAACGAATTTAAAACTTGAGGCATTGACAAAAATGAAATATGGTGAATTTATTGATTCATTAAATCCACCAATTTTTTGTACAATTTTAGATTTAAAAAATATAAATTCCCAGGGATTATTTATAATTACTTCTCCTTTAAACAAGATAATCTCTGATAAATTGATTGGAGGTCCCGGAAGTTTAGAAGGTTTAAATTTAGAAGAATTGACAGAAATTGAAATTAATATTTTAAGAAATTTTTCACAAAACTTAATTGATAATTTTACTTCTATTTTTAAACCATTGATAGGAAAAAATGTAGAAATAACAAGAGTAGAGACAATACCAATACTTATAAGAATTTTAGAGGAAAATGACGAAATTTTAATTGCAAAAACAAAAATTATAATAGAAAATGAGGAAAAAGGAGAATTTTTATTATGTTTCCCGTATCTTTCTATTAAAACAAATATAGAAATATTACAAAAAGAAATATACAAAACTTATTATACTGAAAAAGATAAAGAAAACCTTATAAAAATTTTGTTAGAAACTCCTTTAAATCTTGTTTTTTCTTTTAAAGAAATAAAATATCCATTACAAAAAATAAAAAAAATAAAAGAGGGTGATACAATTGTTTTACCAATAGATATAGAAGAACCATTAATTTGCGAAGTAGAAGAAATTCCATGGTTTTTTTGTAAAATGGGTAAAATTAAAAATAAAATTGCTTTTAAAATATTAAGGGAGGTAAAAAATGAATGAAAAGGAAAAAGGACCATTTGAAACAGATCTCTCAGGTGAAACAAAAGAAAATGTAGAGAAAGTAGAAGAAAATATAGGAAAAAAATTAGAGAAAATATCAGACATTCCTGTAAAATTAAAAGTAGAAATTGGTTCTAAATCAATGAGTATAAAGGAATTTTTAAGTTTGGGGAAAGGGAGTATTATACCTCTGGATAAAAAAATTGATGAACCATTAATATTAACAGTAAATGATGTCCCTTTTGCTGAAGTAGAAGTTTTAATAATTGATACAAATTTTGGTATAAGAATTCTTAAAATTCTTGAAAAATAAATGGAATTTTATAAATCTATTTTATTTTACTTTTTTTTTAGTTTAATTTTTATAGTGATTATTTTCATTCTTAATTGGTTTCTTAAAAAATATTTATTTCCAAAATTTTTATTATACACACAAGGAATAAAGATTATTAAAAGTTTTTATATTGACAAGAAATTCAGAATAATAATAGTTGAAATTTTTGAGAAAATTTATATTTTAGGGATTGGTGAAAAAGATGTTATAATTTTAGAAAAAATAGAGAATAAGGAAGAAATAGAAAAAATAAAGGATAAATTTGAAAGGCAAGATGAAAAGGAAATAAAAAATGTTTTCAAGTTCTTTAAGAAATAGAAAAATTTTATTTTTTTTGCTATTTTTTTTTATTATTTTATTTTCATCAAATTTGTATTCACAGAATATAAGATTACCTTCTTTTGAATTCAAAATCAAAGATACTTCTTCTCCATCAGAAGTAGCAACTACTATAAGGTTTTTCATATTACTCACAATTATTTCTCTCGCTCCTTCTATCATAGTGATGGTTACTTCCTTTACAAGAATAATTATTGTATTATTTTTTCTAAGAATGGGACTTCAAACACAAAATATACCACCCAATATTGTTTTAATTTCACTTGCTTTATTTTTAACTTTCAAAATAATGTCTCCAACATTTGGGGAAATATATGAATCTTCTTATAAACCATTTATGGAAGGGAAAATTTCTATTGAAGAGGCATATAAAAAGGGAGCAGAACCATTAAAAAAATTTATGCTTAAATATACAAGACAAAAAGATTTAAATCTTTTCAAACCAAAAGAAGAAAGTCAAGAAATACCTTTATCTTCATTAATACCAGCATTTATAATAAGTGAATTAAATTATTCTTTTCAGATGGGTGCTTTATTAGTTATCCCTTTTCTTTTAATAGATTTGATAGTTGCAAGTATATTACTTTCAATGGGAATGTTTATGGTCCCTCCTGTTATGATTTCTTTACCTTTAAAAATATTGCTTTTTGTATTGGTTGATGGTTGGCATCTTTTAGTTAAAAGTATATTATTAAGTTATAGATAAAAAGGAGGGAATTATTAGCATTGGGTTTGTTATAAAAATTGCATATGATTCTATTTGGACATGTATTCTTGTAGGAGGTCCTATAATTATTTCTATTTTAATTGTTGGAATAATTGTTGGAATAATTCAAACTGCTATTCAAATTCATGAAATGAGTTTAACATTTGTTCCCAAAATAATTATAACAATTTTGGTTTTACTTATAACACTTCCTTTTTCTTTAAAAATAATGGTCAATTTTACCTATAAAATTTTCAGTTTATTACCATCGATTGTAAAATAACTCTATAAGTTGTTTTTTAGTTTGTTAACTTTAATAATAAATTCTACTTCGGGAAGAGGTATATTTAATTTTTGGCTTATATTTTCTATACTAATTCCATTATTATACAATTCCAAAATCTCTTTCTCTTTCAACTCTTTTGCTTTTATATCTGATTGTAATTTTTCTGCAGAAATTTTATATATTCCAAAATATAAACTTTCATTTAAATTTTTTATTCCTAAATTTAAACTATCTAATTTTTCTTTTATTTCTTTTTCAAATTTTTTAAATTTTTCCTGAGTATAAAACAAAAAAAATAAAAAGAGATTTAATCCTAACAATAAATTTAAGATTAAACCAATATTTATTAATTTATTTATCAAATTACTATACTCTGACATCTAATTTACCCTCTTTTTTTTCTTTTTGTTTTTTATTTTTTTCTTCTTTACTTTGATTTTTAGAAAAATTATCCTCTATAAATATTTTATCAGATTGTTTAATATTTGAAACAAAAGATTTTTCTATTTTTTGCTGATTCTTAAATATTTGCTGAAAAAGATAAGGATTTTTATTGGTCCTTTCATAATTCCTCTGTATCTGATTCACTAAATCTGCCTTTGTAATTATATCTCTTAAATAAACTCTATCTGCCATTTTATATTCCTCCTAATTCTATTATACCCTCTTTTTCATAAAATCTACAAGGCCCAAGTTCTTCTTCTATTTTAAAATTAACTCCATTTATTGTAATATTTACATTTGGATGACTCTTCACTTCAACTATTATAGATGCATGTTTTAAACTTTCCATCTCTTTTGTCTCCTCTTTTATTTTCTCTTCAAAACTTTTGATTCTAAGTTTCATATGTATTTCTTCATAAATATATTTATTTAATCTCTCATCATTTATCCCTTGTGATTTCAAATATTCTATATTTTTTGATGCTTCTTCTAATCTTATTTCACTTTCTCTAATTAGTTTCTGTAATTCTTTTATTCTATCTGAAACCAGACCGGAAAAACCAACACTAACTTGAGTATATGCACCAAAATGTGAACCAAGTTCTCTGCATTCTATTCCTTCTGCTGCATAAACTTCACCCCCCCAAATGACTCCTTTACCATGTTTAACTTTGATTTTCCCTTTTGCATGAACTTTTGAATTTATGATCATTTCTGCTTCTATATCTTTTCCACAATATACTTCTGTATTTTGAATATAACCACATTTAAAAATCCCATCGCATTTGACTTTATATTTATCTTTATTATTTATTCCAACTTTTATAATTAAATCTCCTTCACAATTTATTTCACATTCTTCTGCCAATCCACCAATTTCAATATTCCCTTTTGCATAAATTTTAAAACCTGGTAGAACATCTTTAAGAATTTTTATTGAGCCATCAAAAATTAAATTTCCTGTAGAAAAATCTACTTTTTCAATAACCAATATTGGCTGAACTCCTACCGTATTTCCTTTTAAAAAAGGACTCCCATCTATTTCTGCTATAACTTTTAATCCATCCTCTGAAAGAATTGCTCCTTTTGTAGCATTTAATTTAATATCTTTCCCATGTTTTTGCTGTATAATCTTACCTGTAACAGTTTTTCCAGGCTTCCCTTCTGTGGGAGGTATCTTTTCCGCTAAAATAGTTCCTTTTTCTACTGTTTGAATAAATCCAATTTCTCTAAAATCAACTCTTCCAAAATCACCTTCTTTTATTTCATATCCTGTATCTGTTTTAAAATGGTAAATTATTTTAGCATCTTCACCATTTAAAGGTTCGTCTCCCTGTGCAATCAATACCTTTTCATTGTATAATTTCTCATTTAAAATCTTCTCTATATTTTCATTTTTTATCCCATATATTATTTTCTTTTCTTCAATTGCTCTCATTATATCTTCTTTCTCAATATCTTTCCCTCCATATGGTGGCTCAACAATAATATATGCTTCAATCTCTCCCTTTTCTAATAAAACTTTTACACTTGCATCCTTTTTAAAAGAAACTGGAAACTTTTCATTAAATTTTCTTGTTTCTATTATTTTTCTCACTTTATTTTCATCAATCTTATAAGGATTTTTATAATAATTTAAAGTATTTATAATGTCTTCAAAAGAAGGGAAAATATCTGTCTCTTTAATTTTTACATAACCAATCCCTTCATTCTCATCTATTTCAAATTCAACATAAGGATTCGGTTCTAATTTTGGTTCTTCTTTTTTTGTTTTTTCTTTTATTTCTACGATATAATATTTTTTCTTTTTTAAAAATGCTCTTTCCTCTCCTTCTTCTAAAACTTCAAAGTCAAAATTTTCTCCATAATCATGTCTTATTTTTTCTTTTAATTCATTCTCATCTTTCGCATAAATTTTTACTTTTTCCATAGATATATTTTTCAATATGACTCCTTAATTTTATGATTATCTGTTTATGAATTTGAGAAACCCTTGCTTCGGTTAAATTTAAAACTTTCCCTATTTCTTTCAAAGTTAATTCTTCTTTGTAATAGAGAGAAATTATTAATTTTTCCAAAGGAGTGAGTTTTTCTATACATAAGGAAACAACTTCAGAAAGTTCATCCCTCCAGTTTCCATAAGAAGAAAAGGAAAAATTAGGATTAATTGACTGTAATTCTTCAAGAGATAATACGCAAAAAGAATTCATTTTTTTAAGAATTTCTCTATATTTTTCTACAGTAATATTTAAACTTTCGCAAATTTCTTCTTCGGTTGGGCTTCTTCCAATTTTTTCTTCCAATTCATTTATCTTTTTAGTTATTTTATTAATCTGAGAAGTTATATGGGGAGATAGAGGATAAAGTTTCCTTAAATTATCAATTATTGCTCCTTTAATTTTTATATAAGCATAAGTTATGAATTTATTACCCTTAGAAGAAGAGAAATTTTTTTCCGCTTCTAAAAGACCAATTATTCCCCAATGAACAATATCTTCAAATTCAACGGTTTCTGGAGTAAAAATTTTATACTTTTTAGCAATATTTTTTACTAAAGGTAAATATTTTAATAATTCTTCTTTTGTCATAAACGACTTTCCCTTCTCCTTGTTATATCCATTATCCTCATTTCATCTTCAGGTAAAATATGCAATGTCTGAAAACCTAATTTTAAGTTATTTTCATCTTTTATTAAATTTTTTATCTCTCCTAAAATGGTTAAATATTCATTATTTAAGAGAAATTCAATATATATTTTACCTCCCTTTTCAATTTCCTCTTTAAAATCTTCAAAATTAATACTCCCCCCTACTAAAGAAATTTCTTTAAAATCACCTTTTTCCCTAAATTTCACTTCATTTTCTTCAGACAAAAAATAAACTTCACATTTTATCTCTAACGGTATTCTGATGGCTTGTCTTTGTGGATGAATTTTCAATGAATCTTTAATTGCATTTATTATAATATAATTTTCCTGATTATTTACTTCTTTTATTATCCCATCAAAAATTACTGTGGTATCTAACTTATTTTGTTGAAATGTATATTTTTGATTTATTAAAATTTTAAATCTATCGCTACCTCTTTTAGGAATCGTTGTTTTAATTAAGTCGCCTTCTTTTTTCAATATTTCACAGTAATAAGCAGGTATTTCTTTTATAACCAGATATAAATATTCACCCTCAAATATTTCCATTTTACCACCTTAATAAATTTGTAATAAGTAAATCATTACTATTTATAAACTTAATATCTTCTGAAATTTTTCTGCCAACTGTTATAAAAAGTACAGGAATTTTAAAATCAATAAGGAATTTAAGAAAATGGCCACATGTTTTTATCTCATCTAATTTTGTTATACCTATTTTATTTATATTAAAACTCTCAAAATTTTTCCATATATGATAGAGTTCTTTTAAATTTGTAGAGGCAGATAAGACAAGTATTTTTGTGGTATTTTTATTGTTTAAAAAATTTAAAGTTTGTGATATCAATTCCTTGTCATTAGGGCTCATCCCAGGAGTATCAATGAAAATAAAATCACTTTCATTTTCATAAATTTTTAAAATATTCTCAAAATGGTTTGGAGTTAAAGCGGTTTCAAAAGGTATATTTAAAATTTCTGAATATTTCTTAATCTGTTCTTCATTGCCAATTTTTATAAAATCCAAACTTATAATTGAAACCTTTTTCTTCTTTTTTATCTTCAAATCAGTCGCTATCTTAATAATAGATAGGGTTTTTCCTACACCTGTAGGACCTAAAAAAACGGAAACTTTATCTAAAATAGGAGATTCTGGGACTAAACATTCTTTTAAAAAATTTTTTACCATTTCCCTCATTGATTCTATCTTTTGAGAATAGGGCAATTCAGATGGAATTCTAATACTAAAATTTAAAATCATTGATTTTGCCAGGACAGGGTCTATTTCATTTTCTATAAGTTGTTCATATATACCCTCATAATCTTTGCCAATTTCCAAATTTTTTATTTCATCATAAAAAGTATCTTTTCCAATAGTAGATTTGTCAGGAATTTTATTGTCTCCTGATGCTTTCACTTCAAATATTTTTTTCCTTTTACCAAATAAAAGGAAATTTCTTTTTTCTGATATTTTTGTAGAGTGTATAATTGCATCTTTCCCTAATTCACTTTTTATTTTTTCTATTACTTCTTTAAAATTATTCCCTTTAAATATTTTCCCTTCCATTTTATTTATTATTTTACCAATTTTTAGGAAAAAAGTAAATATTTCCCTCTCACTCTCACTTTATCTCCCATTAAGGAAAAAGGGAATGTATAAAAGAATGATGGAAAATGGTAAATTTTTATTTAATTATTTGAATCACTTCAATCTCAACACCCTGTTCAATTTCTTCATAAGATATAACTTTAAATTTAGGGAAAACTTGTCTTATAACTTGAGAAAAATATGGTCTTATTATAGAAGAACAAAGAATTACAATATTATATGGTGGTCTATAAAAATCTTTAATTTTATTAACTATCTCTTTGAAAAAACTTGGTGAAATTGTAATTTGGAGTTGCTCTTTTTGCTGTAAATTGATTTGATTTTGAAAAATTTCCTCAATTTCTTTCCCCAAAACAATACATTTTAATTTATTATTTTCTAATAAATTATAATAAAGTGCTTTCCCTAAACACTGTCTTATCTTTTCTCCAAGAAATACAACATCTTTATTTATTGGAGCATAAGTAGAAATTATTTCCATTATAAAAAACATATTATTTATAGGTATTTCTTCTCTCACAAGATACTTTAATATCTGATGGACATCTCCAACAGTCAAAATTTTAGGGATAACTTCATCAACTAAAACAGGAGAAGTTTTTCTAACTATTTCAATTAAATTCTGTGTATGTTGTCTGGTAAGTAAGTTTTCAAGATTTCTCTTCAAAATATATTTTAGATGGGTTATCAATAAAATATCCGGCTCTATTACAGTATATCCTTCCTTTTCTGCAACTGGTTTTTCTTCTGGATTAATCCATACTGCATTTGCTCCTTCAATAGGTTCTTTTGCTGGAATACCCTGAATTTTTCTTTTAGTACTTGGTGTTTCTATAGCAAAATATTTATTGACTTTTATTGTCCCTTCAGCAACACATTTTCCATATATTTTTATCATATAAGTATCTTTTTTTAAAGTATAGTCATCCCTAACTCTTATAAGTGGAATAATTACTCCTGTTTCTTCTGCAATCTGTTCTCTTATCATAGGAATTCTATCCAAAATACTTACTTGGGATGAAAATAAAGGGACAAGTTCATATCCTATAATAAGTTCTATTGGGTCTGTTATTATTTTTTCTTCTAAAGTAATGGATGGTTTTTTAACTTCTTCTTTCTTTTTTGGAACAGTTTCTTCTTTCATTAAATTCCACATTAAAATTAAAATACCTGACATAGAAAAAAATGGCCATTTAGGAAGTCCTGGAAGAAGACCTATTGAAAGTACAATAATAGTTAAAATTGTTATTGCAAGTTTAGAAGTAAAAAGTTGTTTTAATATCTCATTTGGTAAATAAACAGATGTGCTTTGTCTGCTTACAATAATTCCCGCTGCTGTAGAAGTAAAAATTGCTGGTATTTGAGTAACGATTCCATCTCCAATAGTTAAAAGTCCATACTGTCTTATTGCTTCAAAAAAACCAATATTTTTTTGAAATACCCCTATTAGAATACCACCAATTATATTTATTGTAGTTATCAATAAACTGACAAAAACATTACCTCTTATAAATCTTCCACTTCCATCCATTGCTCCATAAAAATCTGCCTCTTTCCTTAATTCTTCTCTTCTTTTTCTTGCTGTTTCTTCATCAATCAATCCAGCATTTAAGTCAGAATCAATTGTTAATTGTTTTCCCGGTAAAGCATCAAGAGTAAATCTTGCTGCAACTTCTGATATTCTCTGTGCTCCTCTTGTTATAGCAATTGCCTGAACGATTATAAAAATAAGGAATATTATAACTCCAACAACAAAATTACCTCTTGTAAGAAAGACACCAAAAGCAGATATGACTCTTCCAGCATAACCATTTAGTAGTATCAATCTTGTTGAAGCAATATTAAGTGAAATCTGATATAAAGTCGCAAGTATTAATAATGAAGGGAAGACAGAAAAATCAATTGGTTTTTCAATATAGAATGTTAAAATGAAAATCCATATTGCAATTGTTAAATTAGAAACAAGGAGAATATCAAGTAAATAAGGAGGTATAGGAAAAATCATAAACACTAAAATTGCAATAACTCCTAAAATCACAAATAAATCAACACTAATTCTTTTCATTTTTTAAATTCTATTTTTCAATAAATAAACATAAGCAAGGACTTCTGCGACTGCCTTATATAATTTTACAGGAATTTCATCACCTACTTCAACAATTCTGTAAAGTAATTGTGCCAGTATTTTATTTTCAACTATTATTACTCCATTTATCTGTGCAATTCTTACTATTTCTTCTGCCAATCTACCCATACCTTTTGCGACAACAACTGGAGCATTCATTTTACCTTCTTCATATTTTAAAGCAACACTTATAAGAGTTGGGTTTGTTATTACAACATCTGCTGTTTTCACATTCTCAAGCATCCTCTTTCTCAAAATCCTTCTTCCCATTTGTCTTATTCTACTTTTAATCAATGGGTCTCCTTCTGTTTCTTTTAATTCCTCTTTTATTTCTTTTGGGGTCATCATTAGTGATTTTTCATATCTATATTTATTAAATGCATAATCAATCCCAGCAATAAATAAAAAAGCAAGAAGGAAATTTAAATAAAATGATTTAAACCATTCTTTAAATACTAAAACTTCTTTTTCTACTGGAATAAAAGGTAAAATTGATGCCTTCCAGAAAATCTTTTTAAATGCAATAAATATTAACAATAATCCAACTGAAAATTTTAATAAACTTATAAGAATTCTATTGACAAGATTTAAAGAAAAAATATTCCTTAAATTTGAAATAGGATTTATTTTCCCTAAATCAAATTTAATAAAATCTTCCTGAACAGCAAATCCTGTTTGAATAAAATGAGAAAATAAAGAAACCAATGGAAAGAAAATAAAAAATGGTAAGAGAATAATTATAAAACGTGGCAAAATAATTCTTGTGATAAAAGGTAAAAAGTTCTCCTGATTTAACTGGAAATTACCTATTAAATAAAAAAATTCTTTGAAAAAATTGAAAAAAAGTTTTGTAATATAAGAGCCAATTAAGATAAAAAATAGGTATAAAGAAGCGAGGATGAAAAAATTATTTATTTCAATACTTTTGACTACATATCCTCTTTCAATTGCTCTTTCTCTTTTCCTACTCGTTGGTGGTTCTGTTTTCTCCTCTTCATCAGTGACTTCTGCTTCTTCTGTTTCCCTATATTCTGGCATCTTTCTCCTCCATTATAAAATCACTGCTTTTATGTAATTATTTATCAGTTTTATAATTAAAATTGGGAAAATAGACAAAAAAGGCAAAATGAAAATAAAAAAGCATAATATTCTTAAAGGTAAAGAAATAATAAAAATGTTTAAATCAGGCATAATTCTTGCAACAATTGCCTGATAAATTTCAAGCATAAAAATTGGTAAAACTATTGGAAAAGCAAGAATTATCCCGATACTGAAAAGGTTTTTATATAAATATAAAGGTGTTGCAATAAATTCTTTTGGTATATTAAAAGATATTGGAATAGAAAAAAAACTTTTTTTAAGACCTAAAATTAAAATATGATGGGAATCAGTAATAAAGAGGACCAAAATAGCAATTATTGTCAAAAAATTTCCTATTACAGGGATATTTTCATTGCTTAAACCATATGTTGTAACTATTCCCATTCCAGCCATATAATCAATAAAATATGAAGCAAACTCAATACTATAAAAAATTAAATTGACAATAAATCCAAGTATTATTCCTATTATTATCTGCAAAATGAAAAGCGAAACAAATTCAAAAATGGATGAGATTTTTGGGGGTAAAGGAATAATAGAATAAAGTAAAATAGAAAAAATAATTGATAGACCTATTTTTACTCTTGTTGGGATAAATTCATATGAAAAAGGTATAGCAACAAAGAAATATGAAAATACCCTGCCAAAAATAAGAAGGAAATAATAAAATTTTTCTGTCATAAAAAAATATTAAGATATTTTTTTGAAAATGTCAAATAGGAGGGATTAAAATATATCTTCTATTAGTTTTTGGACTATCGTTTTTATATCAATATTATATTTTCCTGATTCTATCTCTTCCTTTATTCTATTTATTTTTTCCTCATCTATCTTTTCTTCTTCATTAAGTATCTCTTTTAATTTATTCAAAATTTCACCTTCTTTTGATATTTCAATTTTATCAGCTGTTTTTTCACCACTTTTCTCTATTTTCCCTTTTTTTGTCTCTTCTATTTCATTAACTAAAATTTTTAAAATATTCTCAATCCTCATTTCCCTCTCCTTGAAGGGGGGGTGATACCCCCCCCTTCAATTATATTTTACCTTATCTACCTCCTCCAAGTAAAGCCAAAACATTCTGTGGAAGGATATTGGCCTGGGCAAGCATCGCTATACTGGATTGAACAAGTATCTGCCTTTTTGTAAATTCACTCGTCTCTTTCGCTACATCAACATCTCTTATCCTTGATTCTGTACTCATAAGATTCTGATAATATGTATTTGTTCCATTCATCATAAACTCAATCCTATTCTGCTCTGCTCCAAGTGTCGCTCTTAATTTTGATACCACTCCTATAGCACTAATTATTTTAATAATTGCTGAACCTGCTTTTGCTACAGTACTTATTGCCACAGAAGAACCAGATGCAATAATTTTACTAAGTGCAGTAATTGCTCCAAAACTTGGAATAGTTTGTTCAGTAAATGTCTGTGCTGCCTGTGGACCAACCTGTATCATAATTGTCTTACCTGCAAATATTGTTTGATTTGCATATTGAGCAAGTTGAGATGTTCCACTTCCTATCATTCTTAATTGTTTCTGCAGTTGTGAAAATTCTGTCTGTAAGTTTGCTCTTTCTGTATCTGTTAATGTCTCATTTCTTGCTGTTGTCGCAAGGTCTCCCATCTTATTTAAAATATCATGAACATTCTGGAGCCATCCTTCTGCTGTCTGTATAAATCCAATCTTATCCTGAATGTTATTTAAAGCAGCATCTGTCCTCCTTATCATACCTCTTAACTGCTCGCTTATACCAAGACGTGCTGGGTCATCTGCTGCACTTACTATCCTTAAACCTGTTGCTAACTTCTCCATACTCTTATTCATCCCAAGCACATTCTTGGTATACTCCTTCCAGACACCATATGCTATTGGGTTTTGATTTACTCTCATTCTAACCTCCTTGCTTTTTTTCTCCTTGGAAGGATTCCTCGGTATCCTTCCTTCACCGTTCAGGGTTTCATAGGATTACCCTGAAAAACCCTTTATTTACTATTTATATTATCGTCATTTTTTTCATTTTTCTTAAATTCATTAATTAATTTCTGCCATGTATCTTTTAAGTCATTTATAATTGTTTCTGCATCAATAATGAATTTTTTATCCTTTTTTATATTTGCCTGGATTAGACACCAATATACATATTCATATAATCTGAAAAGATTTTTTGAAATTTCTCCACCTTTTTCCATATCAAGAGAATTGATCAATTCAGAAACAATTTCCTGAGCGTGTAAAAGAGAAGTTGTAATTTTTTCATACTTTGAGGGTGATTTTTCATCAAAAATTTCTTTTGTTTTTTCAAGAACCTGAATAAGGTGCTCATAAAGTAAATTTATTAATTCATATGGTTTTGCAGTTTGAAGTTTTGTATCAGTATATATATTCATCTTTTACCTCCTTTAAAACATCTTTTAATTCTTCACACCCAACATATATTCCTGAATATACTTCTTTTTGAAATCTTATCCAGTCCTCTTTATTTTTTTCATCTGCTAATTTCCAGAATTCACCCATTATGTATGGTATAAGTATTTTTGGAGACATTAAACTTTCTATTTCTTTTTCATATTTAAATATTTTTTTATTCAATTTATCCATTTCTTTTAATATTTCTTCACCTTTCCCTATTTTAAATTCAATTAAAGCACTATTACAAAATTGAATACCTTTAAGTGAGAGTTCTTCTATATTCTTAATTTCTTTTTCCAGTTTTTTTATCTTTTTTATAATCCGGTTTTTATTATATCCTTTTGAAGTTCTAAAAATTCTCTTAATTTTTCTTTCAATATCAATTTCATCTTTTAAATAGTTTTTAATTACAAATTCAGGTTCTAAAAGTTCTGTCCCTTCAATTTTTGCTCCTCCATATGTGCAATTTATAAATTTTGCTTTTTCATTATTTTCTTTTATATAATTTGAAACTACTTTTAAATACCAGTAATATACTTTATCTGTTTTAACCTTCTCTTTAAAATTCCCTTCAACTTCAATAAGATTCAATTCATCATATTTTTCTTCAATTATTTTCATTCTTGAATTAATTTTTTCATAAAAAGAATTACTTACATGATGTTTTTTACCATCAAAAGAAAAGTCAAATCCCATTAAAACTATAGGATTACACCCACAATATAAGAGAAAACTTAATAGACAGGTTGCAACAGTTCCTGATACATAAATAACACCCTTTTTTTCTATATCTTTATATGAACTTGTCATTTCAAAAAATATCACTCTATCTTTAAATAATTCAACAACTTCTGGATATGTGTGCTCATTTGCAAGAAGATATATCCCATCAATATCAACATCCTTAAATTGCTCAATTGTTATTGGTTGTGGGTCAACAGAAGCAACTATATCTGGTCTAATCCCTTTATTTATAAGTGGTTTTAAACTTGTAGGAGCACATATTATAAGAGACCTGTTTTTAAAATCTTTTATATATTCAATTGTTTTATCAAGAGATGGTCCTGAAGCAACTGCAAGTCCTGTTATCCCTTTGAATTTATCTTTAAATGATTTAACTTTTCCAGAATTGAGCCAATATTTAAGATTTAAAATTGTATTTCTAAAATGATAATTTCTAAAACTCACCATTGTTGATAGATTTAAACGGATACCATTAAATGTGTCATTGATATTTTTAAAAATTTTGTTATAAATTTCAAAATTAAAGAAAAGATTTGGATTTATATATATTTTTATTTGCCTTCCTGAATATAGAGAATTTCTAAAAAACTCATAAATAGGGATTATATTTTCTGAAATTATAAATTTTACTTTATCATATCTTTCATCCAGTTTATTCAAAGATAAAAATGTTTGAAATATCTCTTTTTTTGGTTCAATTGCAATGACTTCACTTTCTGGAAATTTATTTATTATTGAATTTAAAATGTTCCCTGTTCCTATTCCTATAATTAAAAAATTGTGTTTTCCATCTATTCCATTTAAAACAATTTCGCTTTCAATTGATGGAGAATAAGAACTTGAAATTAATAGATAATCTTTTTCATTTATTTTTAATTTTGAAGAAATTTCATTTTTCTCAGTTTTAAAAAATATAATATTTTCTGGTGGAAAGGTTAAACTATCAAAAAACTCCTTCCATTTACTATTTTTTTTCACTAAATAATCCACATTTTTATAATAATTTTCTTTAATCAATTCTTCCATTTTTTATTTATCTCTTTTTTCAATTCTGGTATTAGTTCATTATATCTATCAAGTAATTCCTGAAATTCAAAATAGAAGAAATCACCAACTTTTATAAAATCATTTTTTTTAATCTCTTCAAGTGCTTCTGAAAGTTTTTTTGAAAATTTTTCATTAATTTCATATAATTTAGCATTTCCTGTTTCTATATAAGCATCATTCCAGAAGAAGAAAAAATCAGAAAGTATATCTGAAAGGAATTTTATTTTCTCAAAACCGGAATTTAAATCACCTGAATAAAAAAACTTTGCTGTTTCTTTAAAATCATTTTTTAAATTTTCTATTTCTTTTTTGCTATTTTCCAAAACTTCAATCATTATTTTATCTTTTTTCATTTATATTTAATCCAGTGAAATAATAAAGACCACCTAAATATGAATTTAATTGAGAAACCATTTTTTCCATTCCGATAAAACTTGTCCAATATCTTTCCTCAATAAGTTTCAATCTTTCTTCATATGTCTTTATATCTTTATTTAATCTATTTATTTCGTTATCAATTGTATTTATTCTATTTGAAATAACTCCACCATAAATGCCATATCCTTCCTTTGTTAATGTGTCTAAATAAGAATAGATGTCAGTTGTTAATTTTGTAAAAAACTGTTTTGTTTCTTCTGGATTTTCTATTATCTTATTTTTTAATTTTGTTTCATCTATTGTATATATACCTTTTATATCAGAATTTATACCGAAATCTACAAGGTTTGTAAATCCAGTTGGCAATTCATTATAAATTTTATTCATTTTACTCCTTAAGTTTATAGAAATATCAGTTAAGAGTGTTTCTCCTTGAAGTGAACCCTTTTCTATTGTTTCTCCTTTTATTTCAACTTTATTTTTTTCTCTTATTTTTGAGAAAACATTGTTATAATTCTCTATAAAACTTTTTATTTGAGATATAATTTTATCTATATCATTTTCAATTTTTATATTTGCACTTCCTGTATTTAAAAAATCAACATAAACACCACTGGCAATTTTAACATTATAATTGTTTTTGCTTTGAATTGGCTGATTATTATTAAATCCCTCTACAGTATAAGATGCATTATTTCCCAGTATTAAATTTGAATTAGTTGTTAATTGTAAGGCAGACATTAAATTTCCTGTTACATCTTCTACAAATATTCCATTTGAACCTGTTTCTTTGTTTAATAATACTATTCTATCCATATAACTATCATAATATGCATAAACATTCGCATTTGAAGCATTAATATTGGTTATTATTTTATTTAATGTATCTTTTGTTGAATCATAGGAAAATTCTATCCCATTGATTTTGAATGTTCCAGATGAAGAAGAAGTTGTTTTTAATCTTGAATTTTCCAAAGTTGCATTTAAATTTAAAACACCAAGTTTTGTGCTGCTTTGAACTGTATTTTGTCCTGAACTCAATTTTGCAACTTCTAAAAAATTACTTGTATCATTTGGACTTCCAATAATTATATTTCCTTCATAAGTCAATACAATTTTATCATTCAGAGAATCATATGTTGCATTCATTCCACTTATTTGGTTATTTATTTTAGTTAATATTGTATTTGTTGTATCTGTTTCATTTACTTCTATTTGAACTCCATTTATTGTAAAATACCCATATTTTATTTCTTCTCCATAACCTGCTTGATTTAAAAGTGCATCTGGGTCTATTGGAAGAGCAATATCTTCTCCACCTTCTCTTCTTGAATATGTTGCAAGTGAATTTATTGTTATATTATATTTAGTTGGTAAAGCATTTTCATCTACTCTAACTTTTAAAATATTTTCATCACTACTATATCCTATCTTTTGTTTCCAGAATGTTATTTGTTTTATACTATATACTAAACTTTTTAAGGAGATTAAATCACTTTTTAAAGAAGACCATTCATTTTTTTTCGTTGTAAGAGAATTAACTCTATCTTTCATCATATTTACCGGCTTTCTTTCAATCTCCATAAGTTTATTCACTACTTCTTCTATATCTATGTTGCTATAAAAACTTGTTATAAAACTGACTCCAGTTGTATTAGCCATTTTCCTTTTCCTCCATTATTTTTTGTATTTCATTTTCTAAATTTATTACTACTTTTGGAGGCAATTTTATAGAAGAGATAATCTTATTTTTTATTTCTTCTGGAGGTTCTTTTCCAGTAAGGGGAATAGTCAAAACTTGTTTTCCTGAAATTTTATCTTTAATTACCATTATATATTGACTATCCCAAACTCTTTCAAATACTATTTCTGTTCTCACCTCCATTTTTACCTCCTTCTATAATTGCTTTTTTCATTTCTTTTTTAATTTTTTCCATTAACTCTCCCCTTAGTATTACAACTTCCTTTTTTGCATTTATCCCAATTTTCACTCTTTTATTTTTTATATCTACAATCTTAATTTCAATATCATCTCCAATAAAAATACTTTCATTTATTTTCCTGGATAATATAAGCATAATTTATTGGAAAATTCACACTATAATCCTTATAATTTGCAATTATTACCTGTTTACCAATATTTTTATTCTGATTTAATACAATTGGTGCAATTAAATTTGCAGTAAATTCTTTTCTATTAACAATTACTGATAGAACTATTTCTTTTTCATCTTTTATTTCCAAAAAATTTATTTCTTCATCTGGTATTTCTGCAATATAATTAGGACATATTATAAAAGGAGAAACAACAAAAAAAGAAAAATTCTCATTTTTTGAAACCATCCAGTAAAATGGCAATTCTTCTGTTCTAACTAAAAAATAAAATTCTTTTAAATTTTCAAGTCCAATCAATCCTTCTGGAAAATAATAAAGATATCTCTCCTCATTCTTTCTCATCTTTTCACCTATTTTTTCTTTTACTATAATTTTCATTTTAGATAATTTAAAAGGTTATTTTGGAATAATCTTGCAGAAACCATTAAATTTACCTGATAATAATAGTTTATTGTGTTGTATTCAATTGAACCTTTTGCTATATCAAGGTCTTCTATATTTGAAAGTTCTTTAGAAATTACTCCTTCAAAATCACTATTATTTGTATTTAATGCTTCTAATCTTTTTCCTTTTCCTCCAACCAAAGTATAAATCTCTATTGCATTTTCAACTGCTTTTTCTAATGAATTCACTGTAGTTTCATCAAGATTGCCTCCCATTATTTTATCTCTTACATCTATTATCGCCTGAAAAATATTTATACCTTTATTTACATCTATAAATACTCCTCTATTTAATGGATTTAACTGATTACTGCCTACAAAATTTAATTCAAAATTAATACCCGAAATATTCACATTCCTAATTTCACTATTCCCATTAAAATTGACTCTATCAGTTCCTATTGGATCTGTGCTTGTAATACTATTTACTCCAGAATATAATTTCACTGCCTTTAACCAATTACTTGTATCTGTATCACTTCCAATTGTTATATTTCCCAGGTATGTTAAAGTAATTTTATCTGTAATAGAGTCATATGTTGCTGTCATTCCTGGTATTGAAGCCATTATTCTATTTAAAATATCATTTGTTGTATCTACATTTACATTTATATTTATGGGCACACCATTAATTGTTATTGTTCCAGAAGTTGGAGGGATTTGATAACCAGCAGAATTTAACACAGCATTAGGGTCAATTGAAAGATGTTCTTTTTCAAATGGTTTTGTTTTTGTTGCAGTCCCTGAATAAACATATGTATTTTCCCAGATACTATTTCCAATACTTATTAAATTGTCTAAAAGATAATTGAGTTCTGAAATAAGTGCTTCTTTCATTTCTTCAGAATTAGAGTATACATTTCTACCTGTAATTGCTAATTCCTGTGCTCTATGACCTATATCAACAATTTGAGATAATGTAGTTTCATATAAATTAAAAAATGAAGATAAATGCTCTCCTACTTGGGAAGAAGTTTTTATTTCACTTAAATAAGTTCTCAATTGCAATGCTCTTACAATTGTTAATAAATTATCAGATGGATATAATAATTGCTTTCCAGTTGTTATATTTTCCCAATTTTTAAATAATTTATTCTGTATTATTTCCAATCTCTCCAGATATGTATTTAAAATTAATTGATTTGATATTCTCATCTTATAATTATTATCGTCAAAAATAAGAGAAATCTTAAGAGATTTGGGGTTGGAATTTCTGTATTATTTTTTTTAGTTCAGAGATGGTGAGAATATCAGGATTTACATCGCTTCTGTAAATAAATCCATCTTCAACTTTTTTTCCTTTTTTATATTTTTCCAATTTATGATTTTTCCAACCAAATTGTGGAAGTATTACAAATCTATTTTTGTATATATATGTGTTTCTTGCCTCATCCTCTGAAATAAGTGTTTCATGAATTTTTTCCCCTGGTCTTATTCCAATAATTTTAATTTTACATTCTGGTTCTATTGCTTTAACAAGGTCCATCAATTTCATTGAAGGAATTTTAGGAACAAAAATTTCTCCCCCAACTGCTTCATCTATTGCTTCAATAACAAAATTTACTGCCTGTTTTAATGTAATCCAGAATCTTGTCATTCTTATATCTGTTATTGGAAATTCCTTTATCCCCTCTTTTTTTAGAGATAGAAAATATTCAACAACACTTCCCCTACTTCCTATAACATTCCCATATCTTACAACTGAAAATAAAGTATTTTTAGTTCCTACATAAGCATTTGCTGCTATTAAGAGTTTTTCCATTACCAATTTTGTAGCACCATATAAATTTATTGGATTAACTGCTTTATCAGTTGAAATTGCAATCACTTTTTTCACTCCTTTATCTATGGCTGCATTTATTATATTTTGGGCTCCTAATATATTTGTATTCACTGCTTCTATTGGATTATATTCACATAAAGGAACATGTTTTAAAGCAGCAGTATGAACCACTATATCAACACCTTCAAATGCTCTGTATAATCTATCTTTATCTCTTATATCTCCAATAAAAAATCTTATAGGATATAAAGAGGGAGGATATTTTTTAGATAGCAAATGTTGCTTATATTCATCTCTACTAAAAATAATTACTTTTTTAGGAGAATGGTTTAAAATTATTTCTTCTAAGAATGCTTTCCCAAAAGAGCCAGTACCTCCTGTTATAAGAATTGTTTTACCTTTTAACATTTCAATATATTTTTAAGAGGGTTTCTATTAATTCAGAAGCGACTGAAATTACTTTTGCAGCTGCTTGATATGCATATTGATATTGTAGTAAATAAGCAATTTCTTCGTCCAAATTAACTCCACTTATTGACTCCCATATTTTCTGTATTGATTGTAAAAGAAGGTTTTGAGAATTTTGTATACTTTGAGAAGAAGAACTTTCTTTACTAAGTTGAGAGATAATCCCTTGATAATATTCATCAAAAGTTGCATTTCCTAAACCTAAGATTTGTTGATTTTTAAGATTTATCATATTTAAAAGATTTTTATTATTTCCAGGTTCATTTATTGCATCAGAAGCAGCAATTTTTTCTGGTGTAATAGATGGGTCTAATCTTATATTTAAAGAAGCATCTGTTACCCCTGCCAATGGTTCAAAAAAATTATTACCTGTTGAGTTATCAAGACCATAACCTGAAACATGAATATTATTTATCTCAGTAACAAGATTATAAGCAAGATTATCCATTTTGTTCATATAATCAGGTATAACTACATCTCTTAAATCAAACCAACTTTTAATTTTTCCAGATGTAAAATTTACTATTTGGCCTGTTAATTTCCAATAAAGATAATAATTGCCATTTACATCAGGCATTGCTTCAATTTCAAAATATTTATTCCTTATAACAAGTGTACTTCCACCAATATATACATTTACAGTTCCATCATCATTTCTTACAACATTTACTTTAAAAAGTTCACTCAATTGTTTTATAATTCTATCCTGTTCATTCTTTAATTCATTTGAAACTCTCTCTACAGTTGGATATATTATGATTTTCTCATTTATCTTTGCAAGTTGTTGAGAAAGTAAATTAATTTGATTATTTATTTGAGAAATGTTATAGTTTAAATAATCCTTCTGGTCTTTTAGTCCTCTATAAGTATAATGGAATCTATCTATCAAAACTTGAGCAACATTTAAAACATCTTCCCTTAATGAAATTGATTCAGGAGTTATTGAAAGTTCTTCAAGCACGGACCAGAAATTATTTAATAAACCATTAATATTTGTGTCAGAGGGCTCCTGTAATACTCTTTCTATAAGTTGATAATAATTTGTTTTTTCATCCCAATATGTTTTTATTGATGTCTCCTTTTCTACCTGATTTTCTACAAACATATCTATAATTCTTTTTATTTCCTTTGGTCTAACACCTGTTCCAATGCCTCCATAAGGTGAAGGATATGAAGGATTTTCCTGAAGAATAACTTTTTGTCTCACATATCCTTTTGTATTAACATTTGCAATATTGTCTCCTGTAATTTCACTCGCTAATTGAAAAGCAGATAAAGTGATACTTGCACTACGCATTATTTGAAATAGTCCCATCTTTTTCTCCTTCTTTTTTCCCTTCTTCTTTTCCTGTTTTTAATATTTCCAAGTTTTTCTGTATAAACTCTATATCAAAAGTTAAAATTTTATGGACCAATTCATTTTCTTCCATTACCTTTAATAATAAAGGTTTTAATTCTTTGACTTTTTTCTGTAAAAATTTCTCCATTTCCTTTTCATCACCTTTATATGAACTTAAAATCTCTTTTCTTTTCAATAGAATGTTTGAAAGTTCTCCTATAATTTGAGAAATTTCATTTGCTATTCTCTCTACATTTTCAAAATCTACTTTCAAAATATAATCTTTTTCCTCAGAAAGTTTAGTAAGAAGTTTTTCATAAATAGATCTTTCTTTCTCAAATAATTCCTCTAATTCTTCCCACATTTTTATTCTCCGAGGGGTTTTTATAAATATTATCGTAAAAATTATCCTTATTTATTAATTCCTTGATATAACTTGATATTCCTATGCCTTTATTCTCACTTATATATTCACTTAGTAATAGATAAAAATTGTCAATCATAATTTTAAAAGGGAAACTCTTTTTCTCATTTTTAAAAATATCAATTTCTTTCAGAAGAATATAAATAAAGTAACTCTCAATCGTATTAAGTTTTTTATCTAAATTCGTTTTTTCATAAAGTTTTATATTTTCAATTTTTTCAATCATTGTATCTCCAAATCTGCTTGTAAGGCGCCTTGTGTCTTTAATGCTTGAAGTATACTAATAATATCCTCAACTTTTAAACCTAATTTATTTAAAGAAGAAACAAATTCTTCAACTTTTACTCCTGAAACAAATTTTATATTTCCTTCTTCTTCTTTACCTACAATTATTTTTATATTTTTATGGGTTAGGGCAACTGGTAGAATGGCTATATTCCTTCCCATTATTACTGTTCCTGTTTTCTGGTCAATAACAATTTTAGGTGGGATATCTACATTTATTGTTAAATTTTCAATCTGGGAAATAAACTCTACATAATTTGAATTCTCAGGTAATTTAACTTTAACTATACTTTTACTTACTGGTGTTGCCAGAGGTGTTTTAAAGAACTCATTTATAGAATTCGCAATATTATAGGCAGTGGTAAAATCTGGTGAATTCAAAATTAAATTTATTTCTTTATTCTGAATATTATCAAGATAATCTTTAATTAAAACACCTCCATTAGGGATACGACCAATTTTACTCTCCCCTTCTGTTATTACAGGTCCATATGCAACAGCGAATATTTCTCCAGATGGGTTAAGTAAAGGTGTTTGAATTAAGTATCCATTTTTTAAACTTTTAGCATCACCTATAGAAATTACATAGACATCAAATCTAAATCCTGAAGATGCATAATTTGTTAAATATGCCTGAACAGTAACACTTGCAACATTTTTAGGTTTTATTTCCTCTTTTGTTATTGAAATATTAAATTTTTTTAACATATTAGCAATTGCTTGAATTGTAAATTTTACTCTATCAGAATCTCCTTTTCCCTCAAGTCCACCAACAAGTCCATATCCTACAAGTTCTAAATTTTTTATAGGTGCAATTGAAGCAATATTTTTTATTTTTAAACTTTCGCAATAACCAAATAAAATGGAAAAGAAAAACAAAAAAATTACTTTTCTCATTTTTTAAAAAATTTTAAATATACTAAATATTCTTGTTAAAAGTCCTGGTTTTCTCTTTTCCTCAATAAATCCTTTTCCAATAAGAGATAACTTCATATCAAAAATTAAATTAGAGTAAACAGTATTATCTTCTGAAATATCCTGAGGTCTTACATAACCTGATATTTTTATTATTTGTTTTGAGCCATTTACATCTATACTTTTTTCTCCTTCTATTTTATAATTCCCTTCATCTGTAATATCTACTATTTTCCCCGGAATAACTCCAGTTATGTAATTTTCCCTTTTCAATTCTCCTTTACCTGAATATCCCTCATCATGTTTCCATTGCCATGCTGGTAATTTTTCTTTTGATATTCCCCCTAAAGGTAAAGTTGTTATTTCTCCTTTTGTATTATATTCCTTTCCAGTAGAGGTATTTACTTTTTCATTTGCAGATGTTTTTTCCAAAATTATAATTTTAATAATATCTCCTTTTTTAGATGCTTTTGTATCAGAAAATAGAAAATGCATGTTCTGACTTTCACTAAAAACTGAGTTTATCAAAACTATTGTCAAAAAAAATATTATTTTTTTCATATCCCCTCCCTTTTATCTAAGAGTATTAATCAACCTTTCATATAAATAATCTAAACTTTGAATATTTTTTTGAATTGCCTCATAAACTCTTGAAATATTTATAAGATTGAGCATTTCTTCCACAATATTTACATTTGAGTTTTCTCTATAACCCTGTAATATTGAAAAATTCTGAGGAATTTTTATATTTGAACCATTATTTACAAAGTAATTTTTCCCTTTTGGCAAAATTAAATTCATATTCTCAAAAAAAGTGATTTGTAATTTACCAACAATATTTTTATATTCATCATATATCTGACCACTCTCATCAATAAAGAATTCTCCTTTAACTTTTATTCTTCCATTATTTCCAAGAATGAAACTTCCATTCTCATCTATTAAATATCCTTCTTTATCTTTAAAAATTTTTAATGTTCTTGCATAAAAATATTCTCCATTTTTTTCTAATGTAAAAAATCCCTCGCCCTGAATAGCTAAATCTCTCTTATCTTTTGTTTCAATTAGAGGGCCAGAAGAAAAATTTGTATAACTTCCACAAATTTTTAATAATTTATTTTTTTCATCCATAAATATTAAATGAAAATAAGGTGACTGCTTTTTAAAACCAGAAGTAGAAACATTGGCTATATTGTTTGCTATTATATCCAAAAATAATTCTTCTGCTTTCATCCCACTTGAAAGATTATATATTGAAATGTCCATCTACAATTTCTCCTTTCTTTTCTTCCAAAATTTTAATTTTTAATTTTTCTCCATTTATAGGATTTTTAACCCATATAATCTGGCCTTTTTTCCCAGATTCTAAACTTATAAATTTTACTTCTAATTCTAAATCTCCCTCTTTCAAAGTTACAAAAATTTCTTCTCCTTTTTTAACAATATCTCTCTCCTGTAATAAATTTTTAGTAATTATTGTTTCTTTAGAAATGTCATTTTTCGCAACTATATCATTTAACTCATTTTCATCTAAAATTAACCTATTGGGAAAAGATGATATTCTTCTTTTCTCTTTTACAACCTTATCTTTTAAACTTTCTCCCTTTTTAATATTTTCTTTTGCAACATAAACAGGTAATTCAATTTCCACATTAACTTTCACATCTATCGTTTTTATCGTCTTATATCCATTATTAACTTCTACAATTACAGGAAATTTACCTATAAGAAAGTGTTTATTGTTTGGAAATTTTAAAGAAAAATTAATATTTTCATAAAAAGGAACAAAAAAATCATCCTTTTTCTCTATTTGAATAAAAACATCGTCTCCAGGGTAATTCAATTTTTTCTTAATTTCATCTTTAATAAGATTTTCAATTTTAGAAAACTCTATTTTTTCTTTTTTCCTTTTTATCAAAATATAATCTTTATCCAAAACAGGTTTTATTCCGTATGGCTGTAATTTCAGTTTTAAATAATCAATAGAAAGTTTTTTTTCAAATTCAACAGGCGGGGCATAAGTAAAGAAAAAATCAGTCCCTTCATAGACACCATCTACTATATCTGAAAAATAAACTTTTTCCTTTTCAACTTCCACAATTTCTTTAATCTTTACAGAATTAGAAAAACCAAGTTGAAAAATTATAAAAAATAAAAAAATAAAAATTTTATTCAAAAATTACCTCCTTAAAGTTGTTGCAATTCTTAAAATTTCGTCTGCAGTTTGAATGCTTTTTGAATTAACTTCATATGCTCTTTGAATTATTATTAAATTTACCATCTCTTCTACCACATCTACATTTGACCTTTCTAAAAATCCTTGAGCAAGTGTCCCCAAACCAGATTCTCCCGGAAATCCTACTATCGGGTCTCCAGAAGCATCGCTCTGTTTATACAAATTTTTACCAATACTTATTAGTCCAGAAGGATTTATAAATTTTACAAGTTCTATTCTTCCAACTTCTGTAGGAGTTGTTTCTCCTGCAAGTACTACACTGACTGTTCCATCCATTCCAATATTTATCTGAGTTGCTTCTGAAGGTATTGTTATTTCTGGTTGAAGATATAAACCATCTGCAGTAACAATCTGACCATCTCTATTTATTTTAAAACTCCCATCCCTTGTATAAACAGTTTCACCAGTTGGATATAAAACTTGGAAAAAACCATCTCCCTCAATTGCGATATCCAAAACATTACCTGTTTGCTCTATTGCACCCTGTGTAAAAACTTTTGCAGTAGAAACAACTTTTGATCCTAATCCAACCTGAATTCCTACTGGATTTTGAAGTCCTACAGCATTTGGAGTTCCTGCGGTTTTTAAACTTTGATATAGAAGGTCTTGAAAATCTACTCTATTTTTTTTGAATCCTGTTGTATTAACATTTGCAATATTGTTTGCTACTACATCAAGATTTAACTGCTGAGCATACATACCTGTGGCACTTGACCATAAGGCATTTAACATTCTTACCTCCTTTTTAGGCCTCTGTCGTTCGGCCTTTTTAGAGGGGCCTCCTTGGAAGGACCAGCCCCTTTTTATTTTAACTTATTATATTATACCACATTTTTATTATTAATCAAATTTTTAAATTTGTCAAGTGCCGATAAAACGACTGATAGACAAGGATTTTATGAATCTTTAAATTTGACTTGACAAATTTAAAAATATATTTCATATTTAACCTAACCAATAATTTTTATCCAGACCTCTCTTATTCTTGGCCCATCAAATTCACATAGAAATATTCCCTGCCATGTCCCAAGTTTTAAAATTCCATCTTCTATAAAGACAGTTAATGAATGGCCTGTTATTGTAGATTTAATATGGGAATCTGCGTTTCCTTCTGAATGGGAATATCTATCATTTTCAGGAACAAGTTCTTCAAATTTATCCATTATATCTCTTTTAACTGAAGGGTCTGCATTTTCATTTATTGTCAATCCACATGTTGTATGGGGAACAAAAATGAAACAGATACCACTTTTTA
>Ga0272448_1001525_pt1 | contig 30694 bp, 25 predicted proteins | sample YNPCB0191_FD_202220 | JGI IMG/M metagenome (GOLD analysis project Ga0272448, IMG submission 202220) | Hot spring sediment microbial communities from Yellowstone National Park, WY, United States - YNP-CB-019-1 | ecosystem: Environmental > Aquatic > Thermal springs > Hot (42-90C) > Sediment...
TTTGTGTGCAATCTCATACCACACGCATGTACAGTCGGCCTGCCAAGGATGGTGTGGTGGACCGTCCATCACAATTCAGAAAGAGAGGATCGGTGGGCCGCCTGTCCTGGCATGTGAGCGTATCGTATAATGCCAGAGCCAACCGGAAGAATCGTAGATTTTAACCTGGTGGTCTTTGGTGTCACTCTTATCCCTTCATCATCATTCTGTGTGAGAAAAGAGTGACTACCTCGTGGATAGGCCGTAGAGGAAGCCATGTGGTCTCTAGAGGTAGAAGCTGGTCGGGGAGGCCAGACTCGAACTGGCGACCTCGTGGTCCCAAACCACGCGCGCTAACCAACTGCGCCACTCCCCGACGGCCTGTAGTATAGTGACTTCTCCCCTCCCTGTCAAGTAGCCCCGGCCACTGTCGGAGGTAACCGTTCACGTTTACCCTAGAAGCAGGTGCATCGGCATGCCTGTACCCTCCCACAGGTTTGGGCAACCTGCGGGAGGGTATGGAGAACACCGCCGGCAATCCGTGTTCCGGGCCATCCGCGCCTGAATCTGTGGCCAACTCGCTCTGCTTTCCAACTTCTCTTACCCTAACGGTGAACAGTTACCTGTTCGAGTGTAACTGTTCACGTTTACCCTGGAAGCAAGTGCATTGGCATGCCTATACCCTCCCGCAGGTTAGCCGAACCTGCGGGAGGGTATGTAGAACACCGCCGGCAATCCGTGTTCCGTGCCATCCGCGCCTGAATCTGTGGCCAACTCGCTCCGCTTTCCAACTTCTCTTACCCTAACGGTGAACAGTTACCTGTTCGAGTGGCCATTGTGGAGATGGCGCTATTTCGTGTATAATAGGCGGCAAGTTGTCACCCAAGATCGGAAAATCATGACAGGAGAATGCGCCCCATGCCTGATATGGATACAATCGTATCACTGTGTAAGCGGCGAGGCTTTATCTTTCCCAGCAGCGAGATATACGGCGGATTGGGTGGCTTTTGGGATTACGGCCCCCTCGGTGTTGAGCTCAAGAACAACATCAAAGCCACCTGGTGGAAGGCTATGGTTCAGGAGCGCGATGACATGGTCGGCCTCGATGCTGCCATCATCATGAATGCCAATGTGTGGAAGGCAAGCGGTCACGTGACCGAGTTTACCGATCCCATGGTCGACTGCAAAAGTTGCAAGCGGCGCTTCCGCGCCGATGACATTCGCGGCGACAAGTGCCCAGAGTGCGGTGGTGAGCTGACCGAAGTACGTCGCTTCAACATGATGTTCAGAACGTTCGTCGGTCCGGTTGAGGATGACGCCGCCATGACCTATCTGCGACCGGAGACAGCCCAGGGCATCTACGTCAATTTCGCCAATGTTCAGCAGACGATGCGCAAGAAGCTGCCCTTTGGCATTGCCCAGATCGGCAAGGCTTTCCGCAACGAGATCACACCCGGCAATTTCATCTTCCGCGATCGTGAGTTCGAGCAGATGGAGATCGAATACTTCGTCAAGCCGGGCACAGACGAGGAATGGCATAAGCATTGGGTTGATACGCGCTTGGCCTGGTACCACAGCCTGGGCATTCGCTCTGAGAACCTGCGCGTCCGCCGCCTGGATAGATCAGAGCTCGCTCATTACGCCAAAGATACCTACGAGATCGAGTATCTATTCCCCATGGGCTGGAGCGAGCTCGAAGGGATCGCCAATCGCACAGACTATGACCTGAAGCGGCACAGCGAATACAGCCTGAAGGACCTGACCTACTTTGACGAGGAAACGGGACAGCATATCATACCCTACATTATTGAGCCATCGGCCGGCGTGGATCGCACCGTCTTGGTCGTGCTGCTCGATGCCTATCACGAAGAACAGGTGCGCGGTGAAAAACGCGTTGTGCTGAAACTGAGTAAGGCACTGGCGCCGATCAAGGTGGCCGTTCTCCCGCTTTTGCGCAATCGTCCGGAGATCGTGGACATGGCCCGTCGGATTGCGGCGATGCTCCGCCCGCACATGCGCACCATGTATGATGACACAGCATCCATCGGTCGCCTGTACCGGCGGCAAGATGAGATCGGCACACTGTACTGTGTAACCGTTGACGTGCAGTCTCTAGACGACCAGGCGGTTACCATTCGTGATCGTGACACAATGGAACAGGTACGGGTACCGATCAACGAGCTGAAGGATGTGTTGCTGCAAAAGCTGGCATGAGTGGACACCGAGAACGCGGCCACCCAACACCTGTATATCGTGGGCTGGTCCGCATACATGCGCTGCCTCTGCCGCCTACGCAGGACACGTGCGCTTAGAAAGGGGGTACCTGTGTCATGTTTGACTTCAACGACCTTATGGAGACGGCCAACCGTCGCGCTGCCCTGGATCGGCTGGCAACCTATTTCATCGGCGAGCTCACGCCAGACGAGGCCGAACGGTTCTCCAAGACGATGTGGATCATTGCCCAGAGCCGCATTGACATCGTGCGTCCCGAAGACAAGGCGATCACCATCTTCATCAATTCTGAGGGTGGTGATGTGCCGGCCGGGTTCGCCATCATGGAGATGATCTACCGTCTTCGTCGCGACTACCAGATTCCTGTCACCATGATTGTGACAGGTGTGGCCTACTCCATGGCGGCTGTTGTCTTGCAGTCGGCGAGCCACCGTGTGATGGGCGAGTTGTCCACGTTGATGTTGCACAGCCCGAGCTGGGTGTTGGCCGGCAAAGATGCCCAGATATTCCAGGACTACGAGCGCCTGGCCGATGACTACAAGCGCCTGATCGGGCGAATCTTTGCCCAGCGCACCGGCTATCGAACGCCGGAATGGTGGATCAAGTTCATCTACTCGGAGCGGGATCGCTTCCTCACCTCCGATGAGTGCCTGAAGCTGGGACTGGTGGACGAGGTAACGCCGATCGTGCTCAAGGACGGGCAGCGAGAACCTCGCTGAGCACACCACCCGCATCCTGATCTAATCAAATAAACATAATTATTTTACTGCTTGACACCCCAGAAGGCGTATGCTATAGTAAAAAGGAGCGCCACAAACACACATTATTGCACCGCGAAGGGCAAGGGCAGGGCCGAAAACCTGCCCTGTGCGCGATAACAGGAACGGATAGGCAACGATGCTCCAGAACTGGCTTCTGCGGTAGACTCTTAAGGAGGTTGTGCTACCATGCCCGATACGTTGGCAGTCAGCAAAGGACTTGAGGATGTCTTGGCGGGGACGTCGGCAATTTCAACGGTGGACGGCATTCAGGGAAGGCTCATCTATCGCGGTCTCGATATTCGCGACCTGGCTGCCTTTTCCACATTCGAAGAAACCACCTATCTTCTGTGGTATGGAACGCTGCCCACAAAACCCGAGCTAGATGGCCTGCGAGACCGGCTAACTGCGGCCCGTGCACTGCCACCGCAACTCCTCAAGTTCATGCACTCATTGCCCACATCCGTTCCGCCCATGGCCATTCTGCGTACCGTTGTCTCGGCTCTGGCCTTCTATGATCCGAATCCCGACGGACGTTCTCCTGAGAACCTTGCCCGCATATCAACTCAGCTTGTAGCGCAGACGGCCACCATCGTCGCCGCCTGGGAACAGATTCGCCATGGGCGGCAGCCTATCGAGCCGCGCTCCGATCTGGATTATACCACGAACTTCCTCTACATGATGACCGGCAAGATTCCCGACAAGCTGGCGGCGCGTGTTCTCGACGAAGCCCTGATTCTCCATGCCGACCATGAGTTCAACGCCTCCACGTTCACGGCCCGCGTCATCGTTTCCACACTCTCCGACATGTACTCGGCCATGGTTGGTGCCATTGGCGCTCTCAAGGGCCCATCGCACGGCGGCGCCAACCAGGACGTGATGAACCTGTTAGAGGACATCGGCGATGTGGCAAAGGTGGAGCAGGAAATCAAGAGCCGGCTGGCGGCCAAACAACGCATTCCGGGATTCGGCCATCGCGTCTACAAGACGTGGGACCCGCGTGCCCTGATCCTGAAGAAACGCTCCGAAGAACTGGGGCAACTGACCGGCAACATGACGTGGTACAACATCTCGGCAAGGATCGAAGAGGTGGTCATGGCCGAGAAGAAGCTCTATCCCAATGTCGACTTCTACTCAGCATCAACCTACCATTACCTGGGTATTCCAACCGACCTGTTCACCGCCATCTTTACGATTAGCCGTATGGCCGGCTGGACGGCCCATGCCATGGAACAGTTTGCCGACAATCGGCTCATCCGCCCCCGCGCCGAGTACACGGGACCAATGGATGTGGCATACGTGCCAATTGACAAACGGTAGTAATGAAACGAACGTCCGAAGTCTGGCAGACTTCGGACGTTTTCAGACTGAGGTGAACAATGCCATACAATCTCGTTCAAAAGATCATCGCTGCGCACCTGGTGTCCGGAGAGATGACACCCGGCAGCGAAGTAGGCATTCGTATTGACCAGACGCTGACCCAGGATGCGACAGGTACAACCGTGAACCTGCAGTTCGAAGCAATGGGCATCCCACGGGTACGCACCAAGCTCTCCGTCAGCTATGTTGACCATAACATGCTGCAGGTCGGCTATGAAAATGCCGATGACCATCGCTTTCTACAGACATTTGCAGCCAAATATGGTCTCTATTTCTCTCGTCCGGGCAACGGCATTTGCCATCAGGTGCATCTCGAGCGGTTTAGCGTGCCCGGCGATACGCTGCTCGGTTCGGACAGTCACACGCCCACGTCGGGCGGTGCAGGCATGCTGGCCATCGGCGCCGGTGGATTGGATGTCGCTGTGGCCATGGGCGGCGGGCCATTCTACATGATGATGCCGCGCATTGTCGGCGTCAAGCTCACCGGCAGGCTCGGCCCCTGGGTCGCCGCCAAGGACGTCATTCTGGAGATGCTCCGCCGCCTAACGGTCAAAGGCGGCGTCGGCAAGATCTTTGAATACTATGGACCCGGTGTGGCTACTTTGTCCGTCCCTGAACGGGGAACGATTTGCAACATGGGGGCAGAGCTTGGAGCAACAACCTCCATCTTCCCCAGCGATGAGCAGACATTGCGCTATTTCAAGGCACAGGGGCGCGCCGAGAGCTGGCGAGCACTGGCCAGCGACCCCAATGCTACCTACGATGAATACATGGAGATAGACCTGTCGGCCCTGGAACCGTTGATTGCCCGCCCATCCAGCCCAGACAACGTGGTACCCATCAGCGAACTGAAAGGCACCAAGGTTGATCAGGTCTGTGTCGGCAGTTGCACCAACTCTTCCTACCCTGACCTGATGACCGTGGCCCGCGTTCTCAAGGGCAAAACGGTGCATCCCAATGTCAGCCTGACCCTAACCCCCGGCTCAAAGCAGGTCTACACCATGATCGCCCAATCAGGCGCCCTGGCCGACTTCATCGCCGCCGGAGCACGTGTCCTTGAATCGGCTTGTGGCCCCTGTATCGGCATGGGACAGGCCCCGGCATCAGACGCCATCAGCCTGCGCACATTCAATCGCAATTTCCCCGGTCGCTCGGGGACGCCAAACGATAAGGTGTACCTGTGTAGCCCGGAGGTTGCCGCCGCGGCCGCCCTGACCGGTGAAATCACCGACCCGCGTACCCTGGGTGAGTTTGTCAAGATTGACATTCCCGAGCAATACACAATTGCCGACAACATGATCGTGCCGCCGCCGGCCGATGGCTCACAGGTCGAGGTGCTGCGCGGGCCGAACATCAAGCCACTTGAGAAGACGGATGCCATGCCGGACCACTGGCAGGGTAAAGTGCTCCTCAAGATGGGCGACAATATCAGCACCGACCACATCCTGCCCGGCGGGGCCAAGGTTTTGCCCTTGCGCTCCAATTTGCCGGCGATCGCTGAGTTCACATTCGAACGGGTTGACCCGACCTTTGCGCGGCGGGCGCGCGAGGCCAACGGCGGACTGGTCATCGGCGGCAGCAACTATGGCCAGGGCTCCAGCCGCGAGCACGCGGCGATGGCGCCTCGCTATCTGGGTATTCGCTTTGTGATCGCCAAGTCGTTTGCCCGTATCCATGCCGCCAATCTGGTCAACTTCGGTATCCTGCCGTTGACGTTCGTCAACGAAGGTGACTATGACCAGATTGACCAGGGCGATGAGTTGGAGATCACCAATGCCCGTGCCGCCATCCAATCTGGCAACATCATCACCATTCGCAATGTTAGCAAAGGCCGCGATATGCTGTTCAGGCATGCGTTGACACCGCGCCAAGTGGCCATTGTACTCGACGGCGGCCTCTTGAATCACATCAAGAACACGGCGACACTATGACTTTTTGTGGGGTGCGATGGAAGAATCCCTTGCACCCCACAAACATATGCACTGGTCGGTAAGACGAGCGTGTGCTGGCAGTCTGCAAGGATTGACGATTCAGTGGGGAGAAGGGATGGCGTGGCACCTACCAGCTCTCCTCTCTATCCCTGGAGGGCCAGTCAGCGCACGGCGCATCCCCTTTGCGGCGCGACGGGGCGCCCGTTGGCCTGGCAGGCGAACAATGAACACACTCTACAGACTGGCCCGGTTGCCAATCGTTGCCCTCGATGCTTTGTTGCGTCGGTATTATGGCGTCTGGGAGTTCACACAGGACGCAGATTGCATCTTTCGCGTCAGCCTGGGGCACAGTCCGCTCACGGTAACCCTTTCCGATGGTACCAGGTTGCACGCCGGAGATGCAGTTTGCATTATTCACCTTTGGAATGAGCGTGTTGTCCAGGATGAGGCATCGGGGTCTGACCTGCGTCGTGCCATATCGTTACTGCGCCGTGCCGAGCGGTCGTTGAGATTGCTGGCGACCTATGCTGCCACCGAGCCACGCCTGCATGATGTGGTTGCTTTCGGCGGCGAGACCAGTGTCTTTTCGATGCAGGCATCGGGGCGACCGCTAGACCTGCTGCGCCGGTTTGGTGCCGACTACTTCGAGGTGAAGCCACCATCCTCGCTGCTTGGGCGGCTGCGTCTCTTTCTGGACCGCGGCTATGCGTGGACACTGGTGTGGGTCTTCAATCGCGCCGCCCTGCGGGGCAAGATATTCTGGAGCGTTGGTCGCGGCTATGTATGGATATCACGAGCGCGCCTGATGCAGTATGCCGATCGCCTTTCCTAATCGCCATCCGTCGCGGCGCACATGCACGGATGAAAACAGCAGGGTCGCCTGGTATGCTGTTGGGCGTGGCAGCCCGATCGGCCGGTTTCATGCCCGATGTGCGTCCAATCAGCAGCGCAAAAAAGCTTGACTTTGCAAAATCCGTGTGCTAAAATAACGCAAAGAGTCGTTTTCCAATTACTTACCGGCAAGTTCTCTTTCTTTCCTGACAACCGACCGAATGGGCAAGTGCAACCGAGGTCGTGGCTGACAGGGACATTGCCGTTCACACGCACGTCTCCTCCCGGAACAATGGGGTTCCATAGAATTGGTCGCCTTTCATCCTGAAACATAGGGGCGTTCTCACATTGTTGTGGACGTACCACCGATGTGACTCGAAGGGAGGTGAGGCCCAGGATTCCCTATCCGCTCACGTGCATGACAGGCGCACGTGTTGATACACGCTGGAGTGTCACACCTGTTTCACGACAGCGACCAGCCGTGTATCCATGAATACTTCTGATGGTCGGGCTGCCGTTTTTCCACTTTCCGGCCAACCTCGGACAGCGTGCCTGCGCTGCGAACGATCAACATGGATCGTTCACCGAGATCAGAAGAGCCACATCTTTGGGCGTGACCAAGCTCCAAAAAACTAGAGGAGGACCTGTTATGAGCAAGGCAGTAAAGCTCGTCTTTGCTTTGGTTGTCATTGCCAGCATGGTGCTGTCTGCCTGTGGCGCAACCCCCACTCCAACACCGGCCCCCACAGCGACACCAGTGAAGGTCGTGCAGACCCAGGTGGTCGTGCAGACCCAGGTGGTGGAGAAGGTTGTCACAGCCACCCCGGTTCCACCGACGCCAACGCCGGCGCCATCGCCGACCAAGGCTCCGGTGGCGGCGGATACCATCATCGTGGTTAGCCAGCAGGAACCCGACACCCTACACCCGGCTGTCGGCTCAATGATGGCCCGCACGGTTGTTCTCGGCCCAATGTTCCCCGGCATGGTCGCGCAGAACGACAAGGCCGAGTGGATTCCCATGGGCCTGGTTAGCGTGCCAACCGTTGACAACGGTGGCGCCAAGCTCGTCGGCAGCGGTGCCGATCAGTACCTGGAAGTGACCTGCAAGATCAAGCCCGGCCTGAAGTGGAACGACGACAAGGGCACGCCGGTCACCTCGGCTGACGCCGTCTACACCTGGAAGTACTACATGGACGAGAAGGCTGAGGTTGCCGACCGCACCCAGATGGAGAAGATCTTCCAGGTCAGCGCTCCATCTCCCGACACCTACGTCATCAAGTACATGACCGAAACCCAGGCCAAGGCTGCTGCAGCCGGAACCCTGAAGGGCGACGTGAACTTCGCCGCCTTCAAGGATGACTATGGCCCGGATGGCCAGCAATTCAATGCTCAGTCCGGCCCGGTCGTTGATCCGCTCTACTTCACCTGCTTGTATGATGTTCTGCCCGCCCATATCCTGGGCAGCATCCCGGCCGATCAGGTCGCCAAGTCTCCATTTGCTACTGCACCGGTTGGCTACGGCCCATACAAGTTCAAGGCCTGGAAGCCCGCTCAGCAGATCGAGCTTGAGGCTGTGAGTGGCAACGTCTTGGGCACTCCCAAGATCAAGAACATCATCTTCCGCATCATCCCCGACTCGAACGCCGTCCTGGCTGCCCTACAGAAGGGTGAAGTTGACGTCGTTAGCGAGACCGGCGGTCTGGGTGCTGACAATGCTCCCGAGCTGGATAAGCTCGAGAAGACCGGGCAGTGGAAAGTCTCCTACATCCCCGGCTACTTCTGGGAGCACATTGACCTGAACACGACCAAGTTCCCCTTCGACGATGTCAAGGTTCGCCAGGCCATGGCCTATGGCATTGACAAGAAGGCCTATCTCGACACCCTGTACTACGGCAAGTATCCTGCCGGCGATTCCTTCCTGCCGAGCTTCAACTGGGCCTACGGCGGCGATCAGCTCGTCCGCTATCCCTATGACAAGGCCAAGGCTCAGGCAACCCTGAAGGATGCCGGCTGGGACTGCAGCAAGAGCCCGTGCACCAAGAAGATGGCCGACGGCACCACCAAAGGCCTGGAATTCACCCTGATGACCACCGACCGCGCCGACCGCCAGAAGAAAGCCCAGATCATCCAGTCCCAGCTCAAGCAATTGAACATGGGCGTCAACCTGAGCTTCCTCTATGGCCGTGGCCTGTTCGCCACCTGCAGCGCCGGTGGCCCACTCAACTGCCGCACCTTCGACGCCGCCATCTACACCTGGTTGGGCAGCGATGATCCAGATAGCTCTGCCACCCTGTATATCTGCAAGGCCATCCCGACCAAGGACAACAACTGGAGCGGCCAGAACTATCCTGGCTTCTGCGACAAGCGGTTCGACGAGCTGGCCACCAAGGCTGGCGCCGATCTGAATTACGTGCTCTCGCGTGAGAAGCGCAAGCCGTTGTACGTCGAAGCACAGAAGATCTGGACGACTGCCGTGCCGGTTATTCCGCTGGAGCAGGTGTCCAACGTCTTCACCGCTCGCGCCGGCCTAAAGAACTTCAAGCCAACCCCAACCCAGAGCCCCAGCACCTGGAACGCCTGGGAGTGGGAGCTGACCAAGTAACCTGCGCTCAGAAGCACCGTCGGACTCCCGACGTCGAGAGAAAACGTCGGGAGTCCCTGTGGCTAGAACCTGGAGTGCAAGTGGGTATCCCCCGCTTGCACTCTTTTTGGTAAACGTGTATAATGTGCCACACTCTATTCAGCCGATGAGGAAGCTCATTTGGTTGCCATCATCTAGATTGTTGCGAGGTCTGTGGAGAGGGAATAGACAATGCGCACATTCATCCTGCGCCGTTTGATTCAATCGGTTGTGGTTCTGCTCTTTATTTCAGCCCTTATCTACTTTATTCTGAATCTTGTCCCCGGTGGCCCCTTCGACCTGCTCAAGGTGGGCAACCCGCGCATTACCCAGGCGCACATCGAGCGCCTCAATGCCCTGCTGGGGCTGGACAAACCCATCTATGAGCGCTACTTCCTGTGGCTGAACAATGTCATCCACGGCAATTTCGGTCAATCATGGACCACGGCGCCCGGACGCGCTGTGGCACAACTCATCCTCTATCGCCTGCCCTACACGTTGCTGCTCATCGGCGTGTCCACCCTGATTTCCATTAGCATCGGCATCCCCATCGGCATCTATTCTGCCGTGCGACAGTATTCCTGGGCCGATTACCTGGTTACCGTGCTGGCCTTCTTCGGCACATCCATGCCCACCTTCTGGTTCGGCATCATGATGATCATCGCTTTCGCCGTCACCCTCAATCTGTTTCCCACCGGTGGGGTCGCCGAGTCCCAACTGGCACTGGATTTCCAGGGCGATATCATTTCTGTCATCGGCCGCGTCATCACTCTGGGTCGCGCCAACCCGCAGATTGCCGGGCACGAGCTAACGCTCTTCATTGACGGTCTCAAGCATCTTGTCCTGCCGGCCACGGTGCTTTCGCTCTTCAACATGGCTGCCTGGAGCCGCTATGCTCGCTCGTCAATGCTCGAAGTTCTGCGTCAGGATTACATGCGTACGGCACGCGCTAAGGGAGTGCGGGAGCGGGTTGTCATCCTCAAGCACGGTTTGCGCAATGCCTTGATCCCCATTATCACGATCATTGCCCTGGCTATTCCCGGTCTCTTCACCGGCGCCATTATCACAGAGACGATCTTTGCCTGGCCGGGTATGGGCCGCCTGTTTTTTGATGGGCTCAATCAGGTTGATTGGCCGCTCGTGCAGGGGATTCTTGTTATTACGGCGCTGCTCGTCGTCTTCTCCAATCTGCTCGCCGATGTTCTCTATGCAGTGGTAGACCCGCGCATCCAATATAGCTGATACCGGGCGCGAAGATGTACATCGGTCAGGGGGAACATCTCGCTGATTCATATGGAGAAACCCTCGTGGGGAGGTTTGTATGGCAACAAAAGAAACTGCCGTCGAAGAATCGCGCATGAAAGTTATCTCTGCAGACCTGGAGGAGAGCCTCGTCCTGCCGGAAGAAACGGTCAGCACATGGACGCTGGCTTTTCGCCGTCTGCGTCACCACAAATTGGCCATGATCGGCCTGGTTGTCCTTCTTGTGTTCATTCTGTCGGCGGTTCTGGCGCCGGTCATCGCGCCTTATCCGTACGATGCTATTGACCTGCAGAATCGGCTCAGTGCGCCGTCTCGTGCGCATATCTTTGGCACCGACGACCTGGGTAGGGACACGTTTACCCGCATTCTCTATGCCGGCCGCATTTCTCTCAGTGTGGCTCTGATCGTCACCGTCATTTCGGCGTTGGTTGGGACGACCATCGGCGCCGTGTCCGGCTATTATGGCGGGGTGACGGACACCGTGTTGATGCGCTTCACCGACATCATGCTGACGCTGCCGGTACTGCCGCTGCTGATGATCATCTCGAAGAGCTTGCGTGACATGCAGGCCCTTCAGAAGGCCTTCGGCAATCTGCTCAGCGTAATCGTTATTATTGTCGTCATTGCCGTCTTCGATTGGATGAGCACCGCCCGCCTGGTGCACGGGGCAGCGCTCTCTCTGAAAGAGCGCGAGTTCATGGAAGCGGCGCGGGCGCTGGGTGTGTCGGGGCGGGCAACAATCCTGCGCCACCTCATCCCCAACTCACTGGCGCCCATCATTGTGGCGGCGACCTTCAGCTTTGGTGGCACCGTCGTCTATGAGGCCACCCTGAGCTTCCTGGGGCTGGGTATTCAACCACCGACACCGAGCTGGGGCAACATGCTCACCGATGTGCAGAAACTGATGATGCGCAACCCGTGGATCGCTTTCTATCCTGGTCTGTGCATCTTCTTTACTGTTCTCTCGATTAATTTCCTGGGCGATGGGCTGCGTGATGCCCTGGATCCGCGGTTAAAGATGTAGGAGATAGCATTGAAGAACAATAACCTCCTCCTCGATGTGCGCGGTCTCAAGACATACTTCTATACATCCGATGGTGTCGTCCCTGCTGTTGACGGGGTAGACTTTATCATGCGCGAAGGGCAGACGCTTGGCCTGGTTGGCGAGTCGGGTTGTGGCAAAAGCGTCACCGCCCTATCGGTCATGCGGCTGATTGCACCACCGGGTAAGATTGTTGCCGGTGAGATCTACTTTCAGGGGCAGAACCTGCTGGCCCTGAAAGATGATGCCATGTATAACATCCGTGGCAACAAGATCTCGATGATCTTCCAGGAACCCATGACCTCGCTGAATCCGGTATTTACCATCGGCGACCAGATCACGGAAGCGATTCTCATTCATCAGGGCGTGGATAAGGCGACGGCTCGCGACCGCACCATTGAGATGCTGAAGATGGTGGGCATTCCCAATGCGGATACCCGCTTCAAGAGCTATCCCCATGAGCTGTCAGGCGGCATGCGCCAGCGTGTCATGATTGCCATGGCCCTCTCCTGCAATCCACAGCTTCTGATTGCCGACGAGCCGACGACGGCTCTGGATGTAACCATCCAGGCACAGATCCTGGAGTTGATGCGTGATCTGAAGGAACGCATTGGCCTGTCTATCATGCTCATCACGCACGACCTGGGCGTCATTGCCGAAATGGCTCAAGAAGTGGCCGTAATGTACGTCGGTCGCATCGTGGAACAGGCTGACGTTGTCACACTGTACAAATCGCCCAAGCACCCTTATACCCAGGGGCTTCTATCCAGCATTCCAACCCTGGCCACCCATCGTGACCAGCGTCTCACCGTGATCAAAGGAAGCGTGCCCAACTTGTATGCCCTGCCGCCGGGTTGTCCATTCGCTCCCCGTTGCCCCCATGTTTTCGACCGTTGCCGCAAAGAATATCCTGAGCTGTTGGCAGTTGACACCAGCCACAAAGTACGCTGTTGGTTGTTTGACGATGATCAGAAGGCCTACGCCCGCAGCAGCGGGCAAGCTACAGCTCAGAAGGAGCAAGTTCGATGACACAGACGGGCCAACGCCGGCCTCTCGTAACTGTCAACGACCTGGTCAAATACTTCCCGATTAAGGGGGGGCTATTGTCCAGGGTCGTTGCCCATGTCAAGGCAGTTGATCACGTCTCTTTTAATATCTACGAGCGCGAGACCTTTGGGCTGGTGGGTGAATCAGGATGTGGCAAGACGACAACCGGGCGCGTCATTCTGCGACTCCTGCCGGCCACGGCCGGTAGCGTCACCTTTGACGGCCACGATGTGTTCAAGGCCAAGCCGGCAGAGATGCAGGCCCTGCGCAAAGACATGCAGATCATCTTCCAGGATCCATTCGGCTCATTGGATCCGCGTCTGCCGATCGGTGAGATCATCGGCGAGGGACTGATGGTGCACGAAAGCAAGCTCGACAAGCATGAGCGTGAGGCCAGGGTGCGTGAGATGATGGAGCTGGTGGGATTACGTTCTGCCTACATTCGCCGTTATCCCCATGAGTTCTCCGGCGGCCAACGCCAGCGCATCGGCATTGCCCGCGCTCTTGTCTTGCGCCCCCGCTTCGTTGTGGCCGATGAGCCGGTATCGGCCCTGGATGTGTCTATCCAATCCCAGGTGCTGAATCTTCTGAAAGACCTGCAGCGCGAATTTGGACTGACCTATCTCTTCATTGCCCACAACCTTGCCGTTGTCAAGTACATCTGCGACCGCATTGGCGTCATGTATCTGGGGAAAATTGTGGAGCTGGCCGAGACAGAGGCGCTCTATGCCGATCCCAAGCATCCCTATACCAAAGCACTGCTGTCAGCGATTCCCCAACCCGATCCGACTCTCAAGCGCCAACGCATTGTTCTAACGGGAGATGTGCCCAGCCCGGTCAACCCACCATCGGGTTGCCGTTTCCACACGCGCTGCCCGATTGCTCAGAAAGGGCTGTGCGATGTCAAAGACCCGGAGTGGCGCGAGCTAGCCCACGATCATTGGGTTGCCTGTCACCTGGCGTCGTAGATTGCAGGAGCAGGCGTCGAACGAAAATGCATCTTGAACATAGAGACACGAAGTCCCCGGCTTCGTGTCTCTGTTGCCGTCCGGATGCTACGAGGGATGTATGGGGCAAGAGCAAGTACGGTTCAACCTGGCGCAACTGTTTCTATCGTTGTTGGTTGTGTGTGTAGCGATTACCTATCTCGGGCCGGCGCTGCTCAATCGTGATCTCCTCTGGTTCATGCCGTTCAATGCGACTCCGGACAAGATCATCTTCTACCGCGACGGACGGCAGCTCGTTGTGACCGCCGACGACCCCCACTTCAACGACATGGTCAAAGTGCTCAACCGCGCCTTATCGTCAATCGAGACGATTGATCTGATCGGGCCATCGCCGGGGACCATTGAAGACTACCGAGCGCAGGACATTGCCGTGGAGCTACTCTATGCGCGGCCGGTCCAGCTTAAGAGCAGCCAAAACGTGGGCATGGCGAGTGCCATCTTCATTCCGCTAACCGGGCGGCATACCGAACGACCGCGCATCTTCACCGGCAGCCGCGTGTCTGCCGATGCCGACGTCCGCTCGTCCTCTACCATGACCGTTCCTGCCACTTATGGCGCAGGTACCCCGGTGCTACGCGATCTGAGTGCCGTTCGGCAGTTGATAGACAGCCTACAGTTCTGACCCAGCTACACGGTCATCGTCTGTAGGAGCTGTGCACAGCCACGCTCAACCCACGTCTTCGAATGTCACCCGCACAAGCTCTCCGCTATTCCGACGAATGAATAGTCCACCATCGGCATCTACGCTTTCGGCGCGCCCACAGAGCGCGCCAAAATGTCCGGTGACGGTGACATCACGCCCCAGGGTGTCCAGACACTGTGCCCACTCTTTGTAGACAGCCTGTCCTTCATCCTGTAGCATACTTTCGTAGCGCACGGCAAATTCGGCCAGCAGCAGACGCAGTAGATGCCAGCGCGAGAGGCGTCGCCCGGCCTCGATTGCAAGGCTTGTAGCTTGGGGAGAAATGGCAGTCAGGTCGGCCTGTTCCACATTGACGTTGATGCCAATGCCGACGACGACGTGATTCAGCCGGTCGCCGGCAAAATCTGCTTCGGCGAGAATGCCGCCCACTTTGCGCCCGTTGATCAGGATGTCGTTTGGCCATTTGATGGTGGCCGGCAGCCCCAGCCCTTGAATGGCCCGCGCACAGGCAAGCGCTGCCAGCATCGTGAGGCGCGGCAAGCGCGCCGCAGGCAACATTGGCCGCAGGATGAGCGAGCAGAGGAGACTGCGGCGCGGCGGCGCCAGCCAGGCATGTCCGCGCCGCCCGCGTCCGGCTGTCTGTTCATCGGCAATGACAAGTGTGCCCTCGGCGGCGCCGCGCCGGGCAAGGTCGGCAGCCACGTCATTGGTTGACGTTGTTCGCTTCAGGTGAATGATAGCCTGGCCAATCGTGCCTGCGGCCAGGTCGCGTGCTCCTCTGGTTTTTGGCCGTTTCACTCTCCAGCCCATCCGTTCATAACATAAACTTTGCCAGGGGCAGGGACGCCCGGCGTCTGCCTGTAGGCGCCACCATGAGTCATGCCATGTCGCGCAAGGCAGCGCGGGCGGCAAAGTAACCACACATACCGTGAACACCGCCACCCGGTGGGGTCGAGGACGAGCAGATGAACAAGCCCTTGACCGGGGTGGCATAGGGCACCAGACTTGCCGTAGGGCGGGTGTAGAGTTGCCAGAGATCTTGCACACCACCGTTGATGTCGCCGCCTATGTCGTTGGCGTTATGCTCTTCGAGGGCAGACGGCGGTGTGACACAACGTCCGATGATGCGCTTGCCGAAACCGGGAGCGAAGCGCTCAATCTGTGCCTCGATTGGGCCGGTCATGTCAACAGGTGAGCCGTTGGGAACATGGCAATAGGCCCAAACAGTTGCTTTGCCGGCGGGTGCCCTGGTCTCGTCGAACAAGCTATGCTGCACGAGCAGAACGTAGGGCTTGTTGGACGGCCGCCCCTGCCAGACGGCGCGCTCAGAGGCAGCAATTTCTGCCAATGTGCCGCCGATGTGAACAGTTGCGGCGCGCTGACACTCGACTGCCGTCCAGGGGATTGGCCCATCGAGAGCCCAATCAATCTTGAAGACACCCGGGCCGTAGCGATAGCGCTCAAGACTGTGCCGATAGCCTGGGGGCAGGCGGTCGCCGGCGATGTGCAGCAGTTGGCGTGGCGTCACATCGAATAGGAGGGCGCGGTGCGCCGGCAGTTCATCGAGTGAGGCGACGCGCATCCCCGTGATGATCTCTCCACCCAACGAGCGCAGGTAGGCAGCCAGAGCGTCTGTGATCTTCTGTGCGCCTCCGCGAGGCATCGGCCAACCCACAGCATGCGCCATGACCGCCAGGATGATACCGAAGGAAGCAGTGGCCACCTGCTCCAATGGCAGGATGGCGTGCGCCGACAGCCCGGCCAGGAGAGCACGCGCCCGTTGCCCGCTAAAGTGGCTTTCGGCCAGACCGCGGGCCGAGCGCAAGGCCGATAGTGCAAAGAGCGCCAGGACAAGGGGATGGCGCGGCGGAAGCGGCAGCGGACCAAGAACGTCGGCCAATAACTGCTCAAAGTTGGCCACCAGGGGTTTCATAAGCTGGCGATAGGCCGGGCCATCCGAGCCCAGCACTGCTGCGGTAGCATCCACAGAGCGCTCGAGGATGACCGCTGTTCCATCATCGAGGGGATGAGCCAACGCAGCCGGCGGAGTAATCCACTCGAGACCATAGCGGTCAAGGGGCAGGCTGCGGAAAAAGGGTGAGGCCACGGCCAGCGGGTGAATCGCCGAGCACCTGTCGTGGATAAAGCCGGGCAGGGTCAGTTCGGCCGAGCGGGCACCACCACCGATTGTATCTTCGGCCTCAAGCACAAGCACCGATCGGCCGGCGCGGGCAAGTGTGATCGCTGCGGCCAGGCCATTGGGGCCAGAGCCGACCACGATCGCATCGTACAACCTTTCAGAGAAGACGGCCATTGGGATGGAACCTGTTTTGGTCAGTGCATGGTGGGCCGCTGCACCCGGTGCAGCGGCAAGGCCAGCATGTGAATTAGCGTGCGTATGGCAGCATTATACCAGATATTGCCGGCCTTTGACCACTGGACGTCAGCGTCAATCAGGGTTGACCGGTGCCGAACACTGCCTTGTACACCAAAGTGTGCGGCCAGGTTCTTGAGCGTCTGCTGCCAGAACTCGTCTTCGATTCTGCCCCCCAAACCAAGACGCAGCGTCAGCTCATAGAGGGGATCACCGGCCCGGATCAGGGGCTGAACTTGGGCGATGGTCGTGCCATCCTCATCATGGGCGCTGAAGGTGATCAACCCTCCGAACATGTGACCTTCGGGTGTCATGAAGCAGAATGACGTTTCATCTGTGTAGACGACGAGCACGCCTGTGCACAGTCTCATTCTGGCGGGCAGCGCCAGATCCATGAAAGCCACGCTCCCCGCCCGAATGCTTGAGTCGGCTGTACAGAAGTGATTTCCATCCGGCCAAAAGCTGGCGAATCGTTGCCTCCACACGGTGATCACCTGGGCAGGCGATACCTGTGCCCCGACCAGACGAATGTTGTAGGTTTTATGCCGCAGCTGTCCGAACCCCTGCAGCGGCCCCATCAGGCGCCGCCCGTGCACGTTCAGATTGGGCATACCGGGCGGTGAAGCAGACGCATTCAAGTGTGTAACAGGGGGTGCCCAGTTGGCAGCTTCGCCGGTCGCGATTACTGACGCCGTCATCGGAGTCTGTTCCATAGCTTACGACCTTGCCGATTTGGCAGAATCGGCGGCTGTCAGTGCATCACTTTGACAAGGGAAGATGGGAATGCCTTCGCTCAAGCGGGTGAGGGCAAAGACCTTCTCATGGCGTTCGTTCAACCCGTAGGCCGATAGCCATTGTCCCCGACGTCTTGCCTGTGTGAACAACATCATCAAGAGGCCGATACCGTAGCTGTTGATGTGCAGCAGGCCGCTGCAATCCAGGATGATGATACGTGCGCCGATCGCGCTGGCCTGGCTAAGCGCATCGAGCAGGTCATCCTCGGTCGCCTCGGTTACCTCACCGGGGACGGTGACAATGATGACCTTGCTCAACAGCAAGCGGACGGGGGGCGGTGACAGGTGTGCGGGCACTGATATCCTCCTTCTCACGTCACCCAAGGCTTATGCTGCCCCCTGGGTTTGAGATGCTGTGAAATGACAGCCGACGCTATGCCCTCGCGGCAGCGGTGGCCATATGGGGACATTCATTCTGCAATACTTAGCATTATACTTAATGTAAGCGTAAAAGTCAATATTTTTCCATATTGTAACTGTTCACGGTTAGGGTAACAGCACTTTCGCTGGAATGCCCCCGGCCCTGCCACTTGACCCTCCCGCAGGTTTGGGAAACCTGCGGGAGGGTATGGAGAATGCCGCCGGCAATCCGTGTTCTGTGCCATCCGCGCCTGCATCCGTGGCCAGCTCGCTCTGCTTTCCAACTTCCCTTACCCTAACGGTGAACAGTTACCAGGGACACTGAGATTGACAGCCCCACACGAACCGGGTATACTTGGCCTCGCCATGGATCAGGAATACATCCGCAATTTCAGTATTATCGCCCACATCGACCACGGCAAGAGCACCCTCTCCGACCGCCTCCTTGAATTCACCGGCACGGTGGAGAAACGCCAGATGGTCGAACAGATCCTCGATACGATGGATCTGGAGCGTGAGCGCGGCATCACCATCAAAGCGCAGGCCGCGCGCATGCACTACCGCGCCCACGACGGCCACACCTATCAACTCAATCTGATTGACACGCCGGGTCATGTTGACTTTACCTACGAGGTCTCGCGCAGCCTCGCCGCCTGCGAAGGCGCTATCCTGGTCGTGGATGCGTCGCAAGGCATCGAAGCGCAAACCCTTGCCAATACATATCTGGCCCTGGAGCACGACCTGGTCTTGATTCCCGTCATCAACAAGATTGACTTGCCCGGCGCAGACCCGGATAGGGTGGCCAGGGAAATCGAAGATGTCATCGGCCTGCCACGTGATGAGATCATCCTGGCCTCGGCAAAAGAAGGCATCGGCACCGAAGAGATCCTCGAAGCTGTGGTGCAGCGCATCCCACCGCCGCACGGTAGCCTTCACCAACCCTTACGCGCTCTCATATTCGATTCCAAGTATGATGCCTACAAAGGCGTCATCGCCTTTGTGCGTGTGGTGGATGGACGCGTCAAGACCGGGGACGCACTACTCATGATGGAAACCGACCGTACGGCCGAAGCGCTGGAAGTTGGCGTCTTTTCGCCGTCAATGACTGCCGTACCGGAACTATCGGCTGGTGAGGTGGGCTATATCGCCACAGGACTTAAGGCGGTGAGGGATTGCCACGTCGGGGATACGATCACCCTCGCCTCGACACCTGCCGAGAAGCCGCTGCCCGGCTATCGTCCCGCCAAACCCATGGTCTTTGCCGGCATCTACCCAATGGAAAACGCTGATTACGGCCTGCTGCGCGATGCTCTTGACAAGCTGAAGCTCAACGATGCCGCACTCTTCTACGAGCCGGAAACATCTATGGCCCTTGGCTTTGGCTTCCGCTGCGGCTTCTTGGGCCTGCTCCATATGGACATCGTACAGGAACGCCTGTGGCGCGAATATGGCCTCAGCCTGATGGCCACCGCCCCCAGTGTTGAGTATGTCGTCACCACCACAACCGGCGAGACCATCACCGTTGATAATCCGTCGAAGCTACCGCCGCCGGAGAAAATCGCCAGCATCGCCGAACCCTGGATGAAGCTGAGCATCGTGACGCCATCACGCTACATCGGCTCGATCATGGATCTGGTTACAAGCCGTCGCGGCACGTACGAAAAGATGGAATACATCGAAGAGGGGCGCGTCCTTCTGAGCTATGCCATGCCCCTCAGCGAAATGCTCACTGATTTCTATGACCAGCTCAAGTCGCGCAGCCAGGGCTACGCCTCGATGGACTACACCTTCTGGCAGTATCAGCCGGGTGACCTGGTCAAGCTGGACATTCTGGTGCATGGCGAACCGGTTGATGCTCTGTCCCTGATCGTGCCGCGCGACAACGCTTACCGCGTTGGGCGCGAGCTCGTGCACAAGCTACGCAAGCTCATTCCTCGCCAGCTGTTCGAAGTGGCCATCCAGGCAGCCATCGGCAGCAAGGTCATTGCCCGCGAAAATGTAGCAGCCCTGCGCAAAGACGTCCTGGCCAAGTGCTATGGCGGTGACGTCACCCGCAAGCGCAAGCTGCTGGAGAAGCAAGCCGAAGGCAAAAAGCGCATGAAGCAAGTCGGCCAGGTGCAGATTCCACAGGAAGCATTTATGGCAGTGCTCAAACTCGGCGAGGAAGAGGAATGATAGATAACCCTCTCGCAGGGAGGTTCGACCATCTCTGGCACAGTCTGCTGAATTGGTACGCCGAGAATAAGCGCGAGCTGCCGTGGCGGACGACGCGCGATCCCTATGCCATTCTCGTTTCTGAAACAATGCTCCAGCAGACAGGCGTGGAACGAGTCATCCCCAAGTATGTTGCTTTCCTTGCTGAGTTACCAACCCTGGAAAGCTTGGCCCAAGCGCCAACCGGCGCTGTGATTCGCCTGTGGGCCGGACTTGGCTACAACCGACGCGCCGTGTGGCTACAGCGTGCGGCGCAGGAAGCAATACAGCGTTGGGGTGGACTGCCGTCGTCAATTGCGGACCTGCAGTTGCTGCCGGGCATTGGCCCATACACAGCACGGGCGGTGGCTTGCTTCGCCTTCGCTGCCCAGGTGGCAGTCGTTGACACAAATGTGCGCCGAGTCTTAAGGCGTGTGCTTGCGGGCGCTGGCGGCAACGGTGACGGCGCGGCAAGCCTGCCAGAGGGCCAGTTGCTTGCCCTCGCCGAACGTGTGCTTCCGCCCGGCTGTGCCTATGACTGGAATCAAGCGCTCATGGACCTGGGTGCAACAATCTGCACCCACCATGCCCCGCGTTGCCTGAGCTGTCCTCTTCAGTCCTCATGTCTGGCCTATCCGGCCATTCTGGCACAGGGCGCGCACATCCAATCGTCAGTGGCCGAGGCGAAGCCCCGGTGGAAAGAATCACCGTTCGTCGGCTCGCGGCGCTACTATCGCGGGCGGATTGTGGACGAACTGCGCCGGCTGGTGCCGGGATCTGTCATACCGCTGATAGACCTGGGTGCCCTGATCAAGGACGATTTTTCCGCTGCCGATCTGCCGTGGCTGCACGATCTGGTGCAGGAGCTGGCAGCAGATGGATTGGCGCGTATCGGGGACGAGGGATGTGTGGCGTTACCATAGAAAGGTTTCACAAGAAGGCAGCAATCATCGAACGAGGCTGAACACCCCACACTCGGGCCACTGGCTCGCATTTGATCGTGAATAGAGCGAAGACCTTACCCGGCACGCTTGAACGATAGGCAGAGAAGACATAATAGTTGGCCTGACCTTTGGTGATGACCAGGTCGGCGTTCGACAAGGCAGTTCGCAGCTCGGCCGACATTTCCTTGAATGAAACGCCAAGTGTGTCGGGCCCGGCCAGAATCACGGCATCGGCATCGTCATTGAGCCCAACGCTGATGGCGTCGTCCCACGTCGCATCGCTGGTAATCGGCCCGCCGCGTACGGCGCTGGTCACGTGAGCACCCATACGGTGCAGATGGCAGATGAACAGGCCGTCGAGAGCAATTTCACCTACATTGTCATGAATATACACAATCCGTGCGCCGGTCGCCACAGCGTCGAACAGACAGTCGAGCTGGTCAACCGCCAGGCCCCGTTGGACATAGGTAGCGATGTAGTCATAGGCTTTTTCAGGGTCGAAAGAATAGCCGTGACCGGCCGTACGTGAATCGAGACTGTTGGCGGCCAGTGCCCAGGTTGCCAGCAGACGGAGACGTTGGCGTTCATCGCTCAGCGTCGCAACCTCGGCAGCGAGTCGCTGACGTATGGCCAGGCCGACACGATTGGCCGCCTGCCGCCGCTCGGCAAACGGCACAGCGACGCCGGTCACCTCTTTCAGGATGCGATGAACTGCCGTGATATGCGTTGATGGCGGTTCTGTGCCATCGAAGTGCTCGGCCAGATAGGCCAGCGAGCGACGCGTGACGGCCAGACGCAGTTGGGCATCATCAGTGACAAGCTCGGCAGCGCTCTGAACATCACCGATAATGCAGGTCAGACAAGCAGGTTGTGTTAACATGCTGAGCACCTTGTTGTGATTATTTGGGGGCGATCATGATGGATGCGCTGACGATTGGACAGACTCGCCTGGAACTGGTCAAGGGAGATATTACACAGCAGGATACAGAAGCGATTGTCAACGCGGCCAACCAATGGCTGGCCGGAGGTGGCGGCGTTGACGGCGCCATTCACCGCGCCGGCGGTCCACAGATTATGGAGGAATGCCGTCGTCTGGGTGGCTGCCCCACTGGTCAGGCCCGCCTCACCAATGGGGGACGTCTCAAGGCTCGCTACGTCATCCACGCCGTTGGCCCGGTTTACAGAGGGGGAGGGCATGGCGAAGCCGAGCTGTTGGCCAGCGCCTACCGTTCCAGCCTCGAGCTGGCGGCCCGGCATGGTATCCGCAGCCTGGCCTTCCCATCGCTGAGTACGGGAGCGTATGGCTACCCTGTGGACGAAGCGGCACACATTGCGCTTTCAACGGTGATTGCTTATCTTGAGGCGCACAAGGACATTGACCTGGTGCGCTTTGTGCTCTACACAGATGATACCTATCGAGCCTACAGGCAGGCTTTGGATGACCTGCGCGCGGGCAGCTAAAAGTGCAGGCGGCCACACGATCACTGACCTGGCGCGTCGCAGCGGGCAAAAGGGAACCCCCGGCGGGATAAGCGACCGGGGGTTACATGTGTGGCTGTCTGTTACTCAATGATGCGTACGTTGACGGCCGCAGGCCCCTTGGGGGTCTGCTCGACCTCGTAGCTCACGCGCTGGCCTTCCTGCAGGCTGCGGTAGCCTTCTTGCTGGATGGCTGTATGATGGACGAAGACGTCCTTCTGGCCGTTGTCCTGCACGATGAAGCCATAGCCTTTTGAGTTGTTAAACCACTTCACTGTACCAGTGAGCATATCCTGTTCACCTCCCTGTTAAAGATTGCTGGGCTGAACAGGACGTCACAAACGATGAAGGCTGCCCTCGTAGAGGCAGCCGTTGTGCTTCACAACCTGTTTCACCCTACAATTCATTGTATAGCACAAAGTGCTGGAATTGTCAATAGCTTTGTGCCGGGTAACTGTTCACGGTTAGGGTAACAGCACTTTCGCTGGAATGCTCCTCGACCCTCCCGCAGGTTTGGGTAACCTGCGGGAGGGTATAGGCATGCCGATGCACCTGCTTCCAGGGTAAACGTGAACAGTTACTGCGAGACCCCGCCCCTCTCCACCCTCTCCACCATTGGCTGCACAGAGATGAAGTCTCCAAGCCACGATAACAAAGCACTCTGCACTGAGATTCGGAGCTCTTCGCCAGGCTGCTAGAGGGCCTCAAGCACAGCGCTCAGTTTGGCCTTCACCTGCTCGGCATAGGAAGACAGTTGAGGGTTGCCCGTCACCTGCATCGCCGTGATCGGGTCAACAGCAGAAACTTCGACGCGCCCATCGGCGTGCTCCTGCACAACAAAATTGCAAGGCAAGAGAATGCCCAGATGCTCCTCGGCCAGCAGCGCCTGGTACGCAAAAGGCGGATTACACGCACCAAGAATGCGATACTTGCGAAAATCAACGCCCAGCTTCTTCAGCGTCTCCTGAACATCAATCTCGGTCAGAATGCCGAAGCCCTCTTTTTTGAGGCCCTCAACTGTGCGGACGACGGCCTCTTCAAAGGAGCAGGCGACGATCTTGCTCATGTGGTAACTCATGACATCATGACTCCCTTCGGCTAGCTCTGGCCAGCTTACGGCTCAATGCCGCGCCGACACCATATACAGCGTAGATCAGTCCCAGAACGATCAGCACGAATTTAATGCTGGCAAACCAAAACGAAACCGCCGGCCAGGGATCGGCTACAACCCCGAACATCATGGTGATGAGTGCCAGGTTCTCACCCGCGTCGCACACGGCTGCCAGCCACAATCCCCAGGCCAACGGCATGCCTGCCTGGCTCGCCGGCCAGCGCTGACGACGCAGGACATCAGCCGCCCAGAGGCAGGCAAGGCCAATCGTTGTCGCATACAGCGGCATGTACAGATAGTCCAGCCCCAGCCCGAAGGCGGCATGCAGTTGCGCAGCACTGTTCCAGGAGTCGAGAATCGCCTGTGCTCGAGAAACACTGCCGGCCAGCTCGAACGAAACGATGCCGAGCGGAGCAGCACCTGTGGTCAGCGGCGTTGCACTCATGTTCAAGATCACCATCAAGCTCAGCGTAAGAACGAGCAGTGGCAGGAAAACGCTCATGCGCTTGTTTGCCGGGATGGCTGCCAACGGATGGGTCTTGAACATAGCTCCCTCCTGTCCTGTACGTGCAGCAAAGGGCCGCACGCTTGGGTTGAGCATTCGCCCTCTGGTTGCTATCGCCCGACGATGAGCCTTCTGATTATATCTGGGGTGACCTCCGTCAGGCTATCAACAACCAGGTCGGCCCTAGTTAGCGACTCACGCGGGTGGGTTGAGGTAACGGCGATGCAGGCCATACCGGCGCGCTTGGCGCCTTCCACCCCGGCAACGGCGTCCTCCAACACCAGGCAGCGCATCGGAGGAACGTTGAGCCGCTCGGCCGCTAACAGGTAGACCTGGGGGTCCGGTTTGCCTCTGGTCACATCTTCATATGTCACGAGCGCATCGAATAAGGAGTATGCGTCCAGCTCACTCAAGATCAGCTCGACGTTTGCCCGCGGCGCTGCCGATGACATGGCACAGCAAAAGCCATCAGCACGCAGCGCTTTGAGTAGTTCTAGCGCTCCCGGCAACGGCCTGACATTTCCCTTGACCGCCTCGCGATAATATATCTCCTTCTGGGTGCCCAACCGTTCAATCGTCTCTGCCGGCACATTGTCTCCCAGCATGTCACGAATAATCGTATCGTTGCGCTGACCGAAGTTCTTGCGGAAGTCATGCTCGGATAGCTCGATACCCAGCTCGTCTGCCCAGATGCGTTTCCATGCCTGATAGTGGAATTGCGCCGATTCCACGAGTACCCCATCCATGTCCCACAGAACGGCCAACACGTCATGGCCTTGTCGCGCCGATTGGCTCATTCGACCATCCTGATTGTTGAAGATTCACGGCCTCGGAGGTTGCCCGGCCTCGTCTATCCCTGATCGGCCTTCGCTGTCAGAATGATACCTGCCGACAATCGTCGCGTCAGCATGCAGCACTTGCTCGCCAGGCAGCTCATAGGGCGCATGGGGAACCTCCCGAAAAGGAGCATACCATATAAAGCAAGCTGATGCAAGAGATGGGGGTCGTCGCAGCTGCAGTGTCGTTCAACATCCTCGCACAAAGCCCGGTGATATCTTACTCCCCCTTCTTCTCACCGTCCAGTTCGCGGACAAGCTCATCGAGGCGATTACGCTCGAGTGGCGTGATCGCCAACGCCGCGGCCCGTTGCGCCACAACCAGAGCATCGGCCCTTCGCCCGCCCATCCGGTACATGTCAGCCAGATTCGCCAGGGCGGCAACATTCTGTGGATCGAGCGCAAGGGCCTGTTCGGTGACTGCAATTGCCTCGGCGACGCGATCGTGGCTGGCATAGACATTGCCCAGGTCCACATAACCACCAACCCATGTTGGGCGGCGGTTCAGGCCGGCCTTATACGTCGCCTCCTGCTGTGCTATGTCACCCAGGCTCTCATAGGCGTGGGCAAGATAACGGTAGGTATTCATGTAGTCAGGATCTTGAGCCAGCGTGCGCAGGAACTGGTCTTTGGCCTCTCTGGCTCTGCCCGATGCCAGCAAGGTCAGTCCAACCTCATTTTGCGTCTCGATACTATTGGGATTGAGTCGCCAGGCCGCCTGTGCCATCATCTGCGCCTGTGTCAGATGAGCCAAGCGCTGTGATCCCTGGCCCTCCACGCTTGCCCACGTTCTGTAGACGCGTGTCAACTGCAAGGGATATTGCCAGCGCAGTGGCTGAAGAGTGCGGGCTTTCATCAGATCCTGAGTGGCTTGTTGCAAGAGCGATATCTGTTGTTCTTGCTCATCCTGTTGTGTTGCCAGCTTCAGCTCCAGAACGCCGCGGTCACCCCAGTAACGGTCATTGGTCGGCGTCTGGCGCAACGCCAGCTCATACCAGTCAAGTGCCAGCGCCGGCCGACCACTCGACAGAGCCGCTTCTACCTGCTTGCGATAGATGTCTGCCTGTATCTGACTTGCCATGCCCATCGTGAAAGCTACAACAATGGCGCCAGACATCGTAATCACAGCAAGCGATACAGACGGCATCCGCGCAATCACGCGCCGTCCGATCATGGACAGGCCCAAGATAACAATTGCCGCCAAAAGCGTAACAGAATAGACGGCCGCCGGGGCAACAGGATCGCTCACCCTGCTGCGCACGGCGACCGAGACCATAACACCAATGATGGTCAAGCCTGACGAGATAACGGCAAACGGAGCAAGAGCCGGCAGTGGCTTTGGCGGAGCGCCGCCGGCAGGCCACAACAACCAGCCGCCGGCGGGGAGCAGTACAATGGCTACCGCGATTATCCAGACAGCCGCCATGAAGCCGGGGCCAATCCTCACCTGTGGAGACAGCCACAGCTCAGAGCCCAGCGTTGCCATGAGTAGGCCCATCAGGCCGGCAGGGGCAATTGCGGCGATCCATGGCGAGGCCGGACGGCTTTCTTCCTCCTCCCAGGTAGAGAAGGGAAGCACTGCCCGGTCGTGTGAACGCCCACGGCCGCGACAGGCAGACTGCCGGGCAGAAACGGGGCGCGCGAGGGATGGGGTTGACCACATCACTGCGGCAAGCGCGCCCAAGAAGACGTAAAAGTATGTGGCCGTCGGCGTCACATCGAAGCTGAATTGCGTTTCGACCACATGGGCAAGGACCGCCGCCAACAAGGAGAGGACGGCCAGTCGTGACCCATCTTCTTCAAGCCTCCCTGCCGCTCTGTGCTCAGAGGGCACGGTCACGGTGAGCAGGTACATAACCATGCCGGTGAGAACACCAGCGGTCACCGCCAGCCCAAGCAATGCCCCATCGCGGCGCAGGGCGAGACTGGCGAAGCCGAAGGCAACGCCCAGGCCGATCATAGCCGCCAGAAGTTGACGCAGCCGGGTGCCGCGAACCAGCCCGGCCCAGGCGAGGATGGAGCCGATCAGCAAAATGATAAGGGCCTGGTACGTGATCGCCCCCAGCAGCCCCGTGCCCACCAGCAGATCGAATGTCTTGTTGTGTGCCCGGTCGGGCGGACGGCCAAGGCGGTCCAACTCGTAGGAAGCCAGCGCCGGTGGGTAAAAGGGGCCGTAGACTAGGCCCATTGTTTCCGGACCGAAGCCGATCATGAGCCGCTCGGGGTGAGCAGCCAGCATGGCAACGGTACCCTGCCAGATGAGCAGGCGTTGTTGCCCGGTTTCCGTGCTTTCCAATAGATTGCTCAAACGGGAAAGACCGGGAATCTGTCGCAGCGGGGCCAACGGGCCGGATGCGACGTTAAGAAGCGCAACGAAGGCAGCGGCAATCATGACTATGGCAACCAGTCCTTGCGCCACCCGCTGTCGGCGACGTAGCAGAGCCAGCCAGAAAAGCAGGAAGAAGCAGCCGGCAGCCGTTGCCAGCCAGGGGCCGCGGCTCTGGGTAGCGTAGAGGGCGGCAAGCTGCAAAACAAGCAGCCCGGCGTAGAGCGCAACCGTGGCGCGAGCCGCCAGTGTGCGACCGCTGCGGGCCGCCGGGATATGCGCCAGTAACCCACCGACCGTGAGTGGAATGACCATTGCCAGCAAGCCGGCGAGAAAGACCGGGTGACCCACAGTTGAGGTGACGCGCCCTGCCTGAAACGTGCGCCCGCTAACCCACGAGGCGAGGGGATCAAGCTTCAGCATCTGGACGACAGCATACAGACTAACGGGAACGCTGGCCATGAGAACGATGCTGACCAGACGGTCCAATTGGCCGCGCCGCCTCAACCCGACAAGAGTGGCGGCGAAAAGCACGACATAACTGGCTTCCGTCACAAAGCCTTGCAGCCGTACGCTATCGCCCCAGAAGCTCAAGCTCGGGCTAACAGACACGATGGTAGCCAGACCGGTGACGGCAAGAAGAATGATGACGGCCGGTAGGAAGGGAAGCAGGGCCAACGCACAACGGAGTGTGCCGGGGAGATCATCGGTTGTGATGGGCCGGGCAGCAAAGACACACACAAGCCAGGCCGTCAGAATCAGCAGGGCGAGGAAGCGCACAAGGAGGATACGTCCCAGCTCAAAGCTGGTATAGGCATCAACGCTGAAGAGGACAGGCGTCACCAGCAGCGCGGTCAGCCAGCTTGCCTCTGCTGCCCGGCCGGCGAAGTCGCTGGCAGCAGCCTTTGTTCCTATTAAAGACGTAGCATGATGCTGGATGGAACGTGATGCCGTTGTCATGGCACCTGCCCTGACGGCGTTTTCTCAGACCTCTGAGGTGTGAGAAAACAGATACTTGGATCACGGGCTGGCGATAGATCTCCTGAACACCTCTGCCAGGCCTTCGGCCATGCGCTCGACCGTGAAGTCGGAGAGAACACGCGCCCGCCCGCGCTCGCCCATGGCGCGTAGCCGTTGTGGGTCGGCTGCCAGTTGCCGAATGGCATCGGCCAATGCATGACTGTCTGCGAAGGGCACAATCAGCCCGGTTTCGCCGTGCTCGATCACCTCCCGCATGCCACCGGCCGTCGTGCCGATCACCGGCTTGCCGAGGGCCATGGCCTCGAGAATCACGTTGCCCAGTGCTTCACCCACAGAGGGATTGACCAATAGGTCACATTGGGCCATGAGCGCAGGAACATCGGAGCGAAAGCCGAGAAAAAACACACGCTCGGCTATTCCCAGCTCGGCGGCCTGCCGGGTCAGATTTTGGCGCAGCAGCCCATCGCCAACAACGACCAGCCGTATTCTGGGATTAGCTGCCAGCACGTCTGGCATGGCCTGCATCAGATAGCGATGCCCCTTTTCGGAGCTCAGGCGGCCGACAGTCATCACAATCACATCGTCAGGCTGAAGATGGAGGTCGTCGCGCAGGGTATGCGCAGCATGCTCGGCCCGTGCCCTTATCCCAGCAACGGTAATGCCATTATACACGACAGACAGCCTGTCGGGCCGAAGACCTGCAACGCACAGTTCCTCACGGATGCTATCTGACACGCAGACGACGTGACGGCACAGGCGCAGCACGACGATGTCCAATCGGCGGTAAATCTCATTGCGGCGGATGGCACGCGGATAGCCATGTGCTGTGGCAATGACGGGCACGTGCATCAATCTACCGGCTATCAGACCCAACACGTCGGTCTTAAAGTCGTGTGTATGGATGAGGTCGTAATGGCGGCTCCTGAGCGTCCGTAGAATGGCGCTCAGTGGTTGTGGTGACAGCATGCTGTTGTCGCACACCTGGTATGCCTCAACGCCCTGTCTCGCGGCGTCGGCCAATAAGGGATGGGGTTCCGGTAGCGTGGAGCTATCCTCTCCTAGCAGGTGAGCTCTGGTACGATTGTACAACACCAGGATCGTCGTCTCGATTGCCGCTTGGCGCAGGTAAGCAGCCGTGTTGACGATCAACCGTTCCAGGTTGGCGTAGCGCAGCGATTGCCGCAACTCAAGGATTCTCATGATTCATTCCAAGGCACAGGCAGAGAAGCTGCCATTGCAGGTACGCACGCGGCCGCTGTCGCCAGGTGATAACCGACCAAGGTGCCAGAGTCAGCAGCTTGACGACGGCCAGCAGTGCATTGACGGCTCGATGCGCCAGGGCGTACAAGGGCCCGCGGTGCTTGCGAAAAAAGCGCTGCCTGCTGATCAGGCCATGTCTGACCATGCTGTCGCGTACCTGGTTGGTGCTCGCTCCCCCGCGATGGGTGACAATAGCGTCGCCACGGTAGTGCACCTGCCAGCCAGCCCTGCGCATGCGCAGACACAAGTCAACATCCTCGCCAAACATAAAGAAACCCTCGTCAAACAGCCCGACTTGCTCCAGGGCGCGTCGCACAAGCATCAGGCATGCGCCTGATAAGCCTTCGACACTGCCACTGATGCTACGATCCCAGTCGGGCATGTGATGTCTGGCAACAAGGCGCGAGCGGGGAAACCTGTCGGCCAGGCCGCTGCGGTCGCAGAAATCGCTCCACAAAGTAGGCAACAGGCGAGGGCTGTGCAGATCGTCTGCGCCATCGAGTTGGCGGATGTGTGGGCCGAGCATGCCCACGCCCGGTCGGGCGGCCAGATATTGCACCATCAGGGTGCAAATGTCATTGCTGAGCAGGCAGTCTGGGTTCAGTAGCAGGATATGCGGGCCGTTCGTCTCACGAATACCCTGGTTGCAGGCGCGAGCGAAACCAACGTTCTCTGCATTGGCGATCACGTGCACACGCGGGAATGCACGCCGCATCGCCTCGACGGTACCATCCGTAGACGCATTATCAACGATGGTCACATCGAAGGACACACCTTTTGTCTGCTCTTCGACCGAGT